>Ga0137380_10000016_pt1 | contig 102702 bp, 71 predicted proteins | sample SagtaG_17_FD_104809 | JGI IMG/M metagenome (GOLD analysis project Ga0137380, IMG submission 104809) | Vadose zone soil microbial communities from Sagehorn Ranch, Mendocino, California, USA - Sage2_L_100_16 metaG | ecosystem: Environmental > Terrestrial > Soil > Vadose zone | place: USA...
AGCCGCCTGCAGCGACCCCTCATTCAAGCCGCAGATGGCGACGCGCGCGCCCTCTCGGTCGAATTCCTGCGCTGCGGCCAGCCCGATCCCGCTGTTGCCGCCGGTGATAAGGATATTCTTGTCTGCTAGCCTGCCCATTGTCGTCACTCCTTTTGATTTGTGATTAAACATATCCGTGTCGGTCCTCCCGCACTTCACGTGCGGGCCGGATGCTAACGGCGCTGGGCTCCGATGATGAAAGAAGCCAGGGTGGCCGGCACGTCCCCAACCACGCGCCAACGGTGGCGAGTTCCGTTCTCAATCAGGACATCGCCGGGACACAGCGACACCTCCGCGCCATCGTCGAGCTGGAGTGCCAGGTTGCCGGAGAGAACGACCCCGAAATCCGTCGTGTCGGTGCTGTGAAAGCCGGCGTTAGCTCCACCGAGTTCGTCGCTATCCTCGAGGTGCATCTCGGGAGTGGGTTCTGGTGCAATGAAGTCTCCCGGCAAGTACGTCCCGATGATGAAGCGGATGCCACCTACAGGCGGAAAAATACCGGGCGCCGCCGGATTGTTCCCCGCGTTCGGGTAGGTTGCGGGCTCATTCGCATTCCAGAGGAAGGCGAGCTCTCCTAGGCCAGGGATGGGCGTCCCATCGACTTTCTCGTCTCGCACAAAAACAGCCCGACCCTTGGCGTCGTGGCCGGTGACAACCATGCGTACCTTCATTCCCTGTCTCTTCTCGTCCGGCCTGTTCATGGTCACGTTCTTGGATAGTTGTAATTTCGTTTTCATTTTCAATTCTCCTTTCGTGTTCACGAAGTAGAGCTCGTGCAATATTCCAGGGTGTGGTCAGGACGTGCCCGGCGAACGAGGCCCGTGGCGTGGCACGCTCCTCAACGACGCCACTATTGGCATCCTCGACCCATACGCGGTCTGGCGTGAAGTGCCCACACCTCGCCACCGAACGGCGTGATCGTGACACTCGGCCGGTGAGCCTGGGCGGATGGGGTGGACGAAGTAGGCACGCTGCACACCGTGCAATGCGGCTTTCACCTGCCCGAAGTCGAGCAGGTCGCCGTACACGACCTCGGCCCCACGATCCTGGAGCTGCTGCGACCGCTCGTTCTGCCCGTGGGCCAGCGCCCTGAATCATTTGCATTCTCCTCTGGAGTCGGTTAAGATTTAAACCGACATCCAAATCGTAAGCGATGCTATCTTGGATGTCAACTGCAATCCAAAAATATTTCTGCCCAGGAGCTGCCACGTCATGAGGAAGTCGAGAGAGGAAGCGGCGCAGACCCGCAAACGGATCGTCACGGCGGCCAGCGGAGAGTTCCGCAAGCATGGGATCGTCGCGACCGGGCTCAACGACCTGATGAGTGCCGCCGGCCTGACCCACGGCGGGTTCTACAAGCACTTCGAGTCGAAGGACCAGCTCGTCGCCGAGGCCTGTGCCGAGGCCGTGAACACGGCGACCCTCGAAAGACTAGGGGCTGCCGCGTCTGAAGGCGCGGGGGCGGCGGCGGCCTACCTCTCGACCGGTCACCGAGACCATCCGGCCACCGGATGCCCGCTGGCCGCGATCGGCAGCGAACTTACCCGAAGCGACAAGAAAACCAAGGCGGCGGCGACGGCCGGCTTCCTGAAGCTCGTCGAGATCATGGCCGGGCAGTTCGGCAAGCTCCCGCCCGCTACCGCCAGGCGGCGTGCCCTGGTCGCGGTATCGACGATGATCGGTGCGCTGACCATGTCGCGGATCGTGACCGACCCGGAGTTGTCGGCGGAGATACTGAAGGAGGCCGAGAAGAACTTGTCCGATGGCTGACGAACTCCGCTCGCGGCAACTCCTCAGGTCTTTGCCCCGCCCTTACTCAACGGGTTCCGATTCGATGAAGTACCTGCGTGACCCGCGCCCGGCTGACGCCGAGATGGCGGGCGAGCGCCGCCCGGTTTTCGAACCGGTCCGAGTCGAGAAGTGCCTTATAGTGCGGGCCTGAGCATGAATGGAACCGTTATCGAAAGATTTCCCGTCCGGGTCTCCCGCCCCGTTCCGCCACGCATCAGCGAACCCGAGGTTGACGGGAATGCCCTTACCGGACCTGCAATTCCCACTTGAATTTAGTATGCGCCCGGCGCGGACTTTCGGAAGAGTGCACCCGCCGTTGGAGACGCAAGCGGGATTGCACCAGAGAGGACGCGGGAAATGCACCCGAGTAGGTTGGTGGAGGCGGCGGGAGTCGAACCCGCGTCCGGAAAAGATCGGCGTGGGACGTCTACGTGCATAGCCCCTTCGGCGCGTCTCGCCGGCCGCCCCCCGAAGGGGCAGATGAGCGGCCGGCAAGCCCTGTTGATCTTCGCCCTCGGGTCTCGGGCCGATCCCCTCAGGCTATCCCGCTGTTCGACGCCCGTCCGGACCCCCGCGGGAGAAGGGCCCGGCGGACGGGCTGCTTAAGCAGCCAGCGCTAACTGAGAGTTGGCGCTTGGTTCGTTTCCACCTGTTTTACGAGGAGTGGGCCTCGGCACGCGATCCCAGCCTCAACAGTCCCGTCGAAGCCGTTTCGCCCCCATCTCTGTCGTGGCAACGCCGAAACTATAGCACCCGAGGGCTGCCGCCAGCAAGGATGGCGGGGACCACGGCGCGGCCCGGCGGCCCGCCGGGGCACGTCAACGCGACCCGGGCGCCGATCCCGGGGCTATCTAATGGTACGTGTTGACGTACTGGACGAGGCGCATGAAGAGCTCGCGCGGGAGGAGGACGATGGTCGCCGGAGCGCGCCGGGCGAGCACCTCGTAGTAGAGGAATTCGTTCACGAAGCCGTCGTCGACGATCCGTGCGAGCTGCTGCGGCGCCTTCGGGGTGTTGAGGACGGCGAGGAGCGCCTCCTTCTCCTCCTCCATGGTGATGACGTTCTTGCTGTAGTCGGGACCGGCCATGCCCTCCGCGTAGCCGGGTTCGTACGCCCAGACCGCCTTGACGATCGCGTACCCCAGCCAGTCCTCGTGCGCCGTGACCTTAACCTTCTTTCCGTCCCTCCCGAGCGAGAAGCGCGGAGCGTAATCCCAGTCCCTCCAGGGCCGGCCGATCTGATCCCGGAGCTGCAGGAGGGCCTTCCTCAGGGTCTCGTGGTTGACGTTCAGGAGGTGCGCGATCGTGATCTGCTCGATCGCCTGTCCCTTGTCGCCGAGCCGCCACAGGGTGTCCGCCAGGAACCAGTGCGCGTCGTAGTCGGCGAAGTTCCGGTCGATCGCCTTCTGGAAGAAGTCACGCGCCTGCTCGTACTCGCCCCGGGCGTAGTGGACATCGCCGATGAGGGTCAGGGCGTGCACGAAGCCCGGCTCCATCTCGAGCACCTTATCGTAGCGCTCCAGGGCGAGGTCGTAGTCCTTCTTGTTGTACGCGTCCTCGCCCGCCTCGAGGATCTCGCCAGCCTCCTTCGAGAGGCTCAGCGCCACGAGATCCAGATTCTCGCCGTCCTGGCGCAGAAAGAGCCGGTTCGAGAGGACGCGCGGATCCTCGAGCGCGGGCGGCCGAAGGGCGTTATCGACGCCGATCTCGTACGCGAGGGAGGACTTTTCCATGATCTTGAGGACCTGATCGGGCGTGTGGAGCTCCGCGTTCCCCTTCGGCTCCTTGTGACGGGCGAGAGCCGGGCCGGTCAGGGCCGCCCCGGCGACGAGCAGGAGCGTCGCCACGCTGCAGGCGGATCGCAGATGGCACGGCCTGCCCTGGCCGCATCGGAACTCTCTCGCCTCCGCGGGCATCGTCCGGAACGTCTCGGGCATCGTCCGCCTCAGATGTACTTCTTGATCGCCGGCCAGAGATCGCCCAGAGGCCGCTTCAGGCCCCGGGCGATCCAGATCGGCTTGTGGTTCTCGTACGGCATGCAATCGTCGCAGACGTAGGTGGCTCCCAGATCGACGGTCGAGAAGAACGACTCCAGCCGTTCCCGGTCGTCGCCGATGACGATCAGGACCTCCCCGCTGCAGTCGCGCGGCCCCCACAGGAAGTAGCTGTTGTGCGCGGAGATCGCCTTCGGGAGCCAAAGCTCCGGGCCGAAGAGATCGATGGCGCCGGCCTGGCCGTAGTTCTGGCCGAAGATGCACGTCCTGCGCCGCTCGTCCGGGTGCAGGAGGGCGGCGATCACCGGAAGGACCCGGCCGGTGAAGAGATCGCCAGAAGCGGGAGGGGACGGCGCCGCGCTCTCGCCAGGAAGGATGAGCACGGCCGCGGCGGCTACGGTGGCGCGGTGGGCGAGGGCGTGGCCCGGGGTCCCGGCCCGGCGCCCACGTGGCCGCCATATCCCGATCCGGTCGCGGGCGGCGCGGCAGAGGCCCCGGACTTCTGGAGCGGCAGAGGCCCCTCGAGGCTCCCGGGCCAGGGAGCCTGGGACTCGATCCACTGCAGGGCGTTGCTCACCTGCTCGAAGTAGGTCTCCTGCATCCGGTGGAACTGGTGATCGGCGCCCGGGATCGGTACGTAGGTGTGGGGGCCGCGGAGCGCCTGCGTGAGGTCGCGCCCCGCCGACTTGGTGTCGTCCCCTCCCTCCAGGACGACGGCCGGGATCGGCGGCAGCCTGCGGTACTCTCCCTCCACGCTGAAGGACTCGTTCGGGGGAGGCGCCATCCTGAGCTGTATGGCGACCCTGTAGACCGCCGCCCCCGAGACGCCGGGCGAGATCAGGAGGGCCCCCTGCACGCCGCGCACCCCGGTGCGGTTCAGGACGTACGGGATCATCTCGGCCCCGTAGGCGAAGCCGGCGAGGAGGACCGGCGCCCCTTTCGGCCTCCCGGCCGCCTCGTTGACGATCCCCCTGAAGTCGGCAAAGTCGTTCGCCAGGGCCGGCTCCGCGAGCATCTTCCGGAAGTAGGCGGTGGAGTCGAGGCCGAGGACGTGCCGCCCCTTCAGGGCGAGGCTCGAGGCGGTGTCCTGGAGCAGCGGAGTCCACCCCCACTCTCCGGAGACGACGATCACCGGCATGGGGGAGGCGGGCGCAGGGCCCGCCGTGCCGGAGCCGCCCGGGGGCCGCGCCGTGCTCCCGGGGGCGGCGGCCGGCGGCGGCGCGTAGAGGGCGAAGCGGATCTCCTCCTCGTCCATGGCGGTCTTGAGATAGAGGTACTTCGGCTTCAGGCGCTGCACGACGGCGTTCGGCTTCTGCCCCTCCGACAAGCCGGTCCCCACCCCCCCGAGGGAAACCAGCGCCGCGGCCGCCATGGTCAGGAGGGCGGCCCGGGAGATGGAAGGGAGAGGCACGCCGCGGATCCTACGGGTAGATGCCCCGGATGCGCGTCGCCTCGGCCACCCGGCCCACGGCCAGAACGTACGCCGCGGTCCGCATGTGGACCCCGTACTTCTTGGACGTCGCGAGGACCTCCTGGAAGGCCCGGGTCATCACCTTCTCCAGGTGCTGGTTGACCTGCGCCTCCTCCCAGAAGAAGGCCTGCAGCGACTGCACCCACTCGAAGTACGAGACCGTGACGCCGCCGGCGTTCGCCAGGATGTCGGGGATCAGGAAGACGCCCTTCTTGTGGAGCACCTCGTCGGCGCCGGGCGTCGTGGGGCCGTTGGCCGCCTCGGCGACGATCCGGGCGCGGATGCGCGCGACGTTGTCGAGGGTGATCTGGTTCTCCAGCGCCGCGGGCACCAGGATCTCGCACTCGAGCTCCAGGAGCTTCTCGTTGCTGAGCGACTCGGCCTCGGGATACCCGCGGAGCGATCCGGTCTTGTCCTTGTGCGCCTGGACCGCCTTGATGTCGAGCCCCTTCGGGCTGTGGATCCCGCCGCTGCTGTCCGAGACGGCGATGATGGTCGCCCCGTCCTCGCTCAGGAGCCGCGCCGCGATGCTGCCGGCATTGCCGAACCCCTGCACCGCAACGCGCGCCCCCCGGAGCGGGATCCCCTTCTCGCGGCAGGCCTCGCGCGTCACGAACTGCACGCCACGGGCCGTCGCCTCGCCACGCCCCTGCGAGCCTCCGATCGGGATCGGCTTCCCGGTGACGACGCCGAGCTGGGTCGAGCCGACGGTCATCGAGTAGGTGTCCATGATCCAGGCCATGGTCTGGGCGTTCGTATAGACGTCGGGCGCCGGGATGTCCCGCTCGGGGCCGATGATGATGCTGATCTCGGAGGCGTAGCGGCGGGTCATGTTCTCGAGCTCGCGCAGCGACATCTCCTTCGGGTTGCAGACGACCCCCCCCTTGCCGCCGCCGTATGGAATGTTGACCGTGGCGCACTTCCAGGTCATCCAGGAGGCGAGAGCCTTCACCTCGTCCAGGGTGACGTTGGGATGGTAGCGGATGCCGCCCTTGGCCGGGCCGCGCGCCAGGTTGTGCTGGACCCGGTACCCCTCGAACACCCGGACCGTCCCGTCATCCATCTTGGTCGGGATCGAGACCACGAGCTGGCGCTTGGGTCGCCTGAGGACCTCGCGCAGCCAGGGGTCGAGCTTCAGGTGCTCCGCGGCGGTGTCGAACTGCGCCTGGGCGATCTCGAACGGGTTGAGGATCTCCTTGACCGCTACGCTGCCCATGGTGCCTGTGCCTCCTCGGCGACGGACCCCCGGGCACCGGTGGCCAGATCGCCCCTTTGGACATCTCGATCCGTTCTAATCGTGGCCTGGAAACGGCCTCTGTTTTACCACAAGGACCGGGCGAAATCCACAGGCGCGCCGCCCCGGAAGGGCCGGTCCCGCGGGGCTCCGCAGCCTCTCCGCGAGACGCGCCGGGTCCCTAATCCTTCAGCGGCAGCTCCGGCTGCTCGCCGATCGGCTCGCCGGGGAGGGCCCGCAGCGTTCCCCCGTAGAGATAGTCGCGTGTGTTCTCGAGAATCAACCGGGGATCCACCCGCCGACGGGCCTCGCCCGACTCGATCGCCGCGCGGGCGACCGCCGCGGCCACCTCCGGGGCGCCACGGAAGTCGAGCGCCTTGGGAAGGATGTAGATCGGTGACAGCTCGTAGTCGGGCACCAGGTCCGCGAGGGCGTGGCTCGCGGCGAGCTTCATGGCGTCGTTGATGTTGCGCGCCGCGACGTCGAGCGCCCCCCGGAAGATCCCCGGGAAGGCGATGGCGTTGTTGATCTGGTTCCGGTAGTCGGAGCGGCCGGTCGCCACCACGGCCGCCCCCGCGTCCAGGGCCGCCTCCGGCGCGATCTCCGGCGTCGGGTTGGCCAGGGCGAAGACGATCGGGCGGGGGCCCATGCCGCGCACCATCTCCGGGGTGACGAGGTTCGGGCCCGACAGGCCGATGAAGACGTCGCGGCCGCGCAGGGCCTCGGCCAGCCCGCCGCGCAGTCGATCGCGGTTGGTCTGTCGGGCGATCGCGTCCTTCTCGGGGTTCATCTGGTCGCGTCCCTCGTACAGGACGCCGTGCCGGTCGCAGAGGATGACGTCGCGCACCCCTCCGAGCATCAGGAGACGGGTGACGGAGATCCCGGCGGCGCCGGCGCCGTTGACCGTGACCTTGATCGTCCCGGGCTCGCGGCCGGTCAGGCGGAGAGCGTTCAGAAGCCCCGCCAGCACCACGACCGCCGTGCCGTGCTGGTCGTCGTGGAAGATCGGGATGCCGGTCTCGGTCCTGAGGCGCCTCTCGATCTCGAAGCAGCGCGGCGCGGCGATGTCCTCCAGGTTCACGCCGCCGAGCGACGGCTCGAGCGCCTTGACGGTGGCGATGATCTCCTCCGTCTCCTGCGTCCCGAGGCAGATCGGGATCGCCTCGATCCCGGCGAAGGTCTTGAAGAGGACGCATTTCCCCTCCATCACCGGCAGGGCCGCCTCGGCCCCGAGGTTGCCCAACCCCAGCACCGCCGAGCCGTCGGTCACGACCGCCACCAGGTTTCCCTTCGTGGTGTATTCCCAGACCTTGCGGGGGTCCTGGAGGATCTCCAGCACCGGGCAGGCGACGCCGGGGGAGGCGATGATGAGGAGCGTGTGCTCGTCCTTCAGCGGGATCTTGCTCGCCACCTCGATGGCGCCGCGATAGCGGCGGTGGAGCTCGAGCGCCTCGTCGCCGAGCGTCCGGGACTCGCTGGTGAAGGCCCGGTCGACGAGGGCCGCCTCCCCCTCGTAGATCAGGTGCTTGGTCCGCTCGCCGATGTACGCCGGGTCGACGTCCTCGCGGGCGACGCCGAGCGCCACGGCGGCGTTGGCCACGGCGGCGGCCACCGCGGGCCCGACCCTGAGGTCGAGGACCCGCGGAACGATCCGATCCGGACCGAGCTCCCGCGCCGGCACGAGCGAGGCGATCGCGTCGGCGGCGGCGATCATCATCTCGTCGTAGACGCGGGTGGCGCGGGCGTCGATCGTCCCGCGCAGGATTCCCGGGAACGCGAGGGCCACGTTGAGACCGTGGCGGTAGTCGGCCCCCCCGGTGAGAACGACCGCGGCGCCGGCCTCGCGGGCCGCCTCCGCCTCGATCTCCGGCTCCGGCGTCGCGAGCGCGAACACGATCGGCTTCCTGGCCATCGATCGGATCATCGACGGCGTGACGTTGCGCGCGGCCGACAGACCCACGAACAGGTCGGCCCCCTCGAGGGCGTCGGCGACCGACCCGCGCCTCCCCCGCGGGTTCAGATCGCGCGCCGCCGCCTCCTTGAAGCGGTTCATCCCCTCGGCGCGCCCCTCGCGCACGATCCCGTGGCGATCGCACAGGGTGATCTCCGGCAGGCCGGCCTTGCGCAGGAAGCGCGCCACGCTGATGCCGGCGCCCCCCGCGCCGGTGATGACGGCGCGCAGCTGCCCGATCTCCTTGCCGACGACCTTGAGGGCGTTGCGCAGGGCCGCCAGGACGGTCGAGCAGGCCCCCTGCATGTCGTTGAAGAAGTAGGGGACAGGCAGGTCGGCGTCGTTCATCCCCTCGAGGATCTCCAGGAGCTCGAACGAGCGCGGGGAGGCGATGTCCTCGATCGCGAAGGCGCCGAAGGTCGGCGTCAGGTGCTGGATCATCCGGGCCATCCGGACCGGGTCGCGCTCGTTGGTGCAGAGCGGGAAGGCGTCGATCCCGGCGAGCGTCTTGAACAGGATCGCCTTCCCCTCCATGACGGGCTGCGCCGCCGCCGGCCCGGCGTCGCCATACGACAGCACGGAGGAGCCGTCGGTGAGGATCGCCACGGCGTTGCCGCGCATGGTGTAGCAGAAGGACGACTCCGGATCCTCGCGGATCGCCAGGCACGGCTCAGCGACGCCGGGGGTGTACACCAGGCTCAGGATGTACTCGTCCTTGATCGGGATCTTGCTCTGCACGGAGAGAAGGCCGCGGTGGCGGCGGAAGTGCTGCAGGACCTCGGCGGCGTCGACACGCTCGCTCCGCGCGCGCGTCACCGGAGCGGCTCCCCGGCCGGCCGGAGCGTCACGGCCCCTCCGCCCGCGCCAGGTGGAACGCCAGGTTCTCGAGCTGAATCTTGAGATCGACCACCTTGAGCGTCACCCCGGATCGACCCTTCAGACGGGTCGGGGCGAAGTTGAGGACCGCCTTGATCCCCGCGCGGGCGGCCCGATCGAACAGCGGCTGCGCCGCCTCCGCCGGCACCGCCAGGACGGCGATGCTGACCCGCTCCCGGCGCACCACCTCCGCCAGCCTGCGCACGTCGAGGATCGGCACCCCGCCCCGCGACACCCGTCCGATCTTGCGCCGGTCCTTGTCGAAGAGCGCCACGATCCGGAACCCCTCCCGGTTGAACCCGCCGTAGTCGGCCAGGGCCATCCCCAGGTTCCCGGCCCCGAGGATCGCCACGTTGCGGTTCCGCGTCAGGCCGAGGATGCGCGTGAGGTTCTCCCTCAGGTCGGCCACGACGTAGCCGACGCCTCGAATGCCGAACTCGCCGAAGCAGGCGAGATCCTTGCGGATCTGCGCGGAGTTGAGCTGGAACCGGTCGGCCAGGCTCTGGGAGGAGACGGTCCGGACCCCCGCCTTCTGCAGGTCGTCGAGGCAGCGCAGGTAGATCGACAGCCTCTGGGCGGTCAGATCCGAGATCGCCGCCCCGCGCTCCCGTCCGGAGCTCGGACGCCACCTTGTGCCTCGATTCACAAAGCTGCATCGTACCGGCCGCTTCCCGGTGCGTCAAGCCGGCGGGGCCGTCCACGTCATATCAGCCGGAGGGCGAAGTCGAAGAGCCGCGCCGGAGCGAGGCCGATCGCGAGCGTCCCCAGGGCCGCGATCAGGATCGCCAGGCCCTCCGCCGGCGTCGGCGGCCCCGGGTCGGGCATCCCTCCGGGCTCGCGCAGGTACATCTGCACGATCACGCGAAGATAATAGAACGCCCCGACGACCGACGCCAGGAGCCCGACCACGGCCAGGCCGTACATCCCGGCGTCGACGGCGCTCAGGAAGATGTAGTACTTCCCCATGAACCCGCCGGTCGGCGGGATCCCGGTCAGCGACAGCATGAAGATCGCCATGGCGGCGGCCAGCCAGGGGCGGCGGCGGCTCAGGCCGGCGTACGCAGTGATCGCGTACCCGTCGTCGGCCTCGCCGCTCCGCCCGACGAGCGCCGCCACGGCGAAGGCGCCGATCGTCATCAGGGCGTAGGCCGAGAGATAGAAGAGCACGATCGCCGGGGCGCGGCCCGTCCTCCCTCCGGCCGCCACCGCCAGGAGCAGGTAGCCGGCGTTGGCGATGCTCGAGTAGGCGAGCATCCGCTTGATGTTCTGCTGCGCCAGCGCCACGAGGTTGGCGGCGACCATCGACAGGAGGGCCAGGGCCGAAAGGATCGCCACCCAGCGTGCCTTCGTCGCAGGGTCCTGCAGCCCGACCGTCACGACCCTCAGGAGCGTGGCGAAGGCGGCCGCCTTCGTGCCCGCCGCCATGAACCCGGAGACCGGCGCCAGCGCTCCCTGATAGACATCGGGGGCCCAGAAATGGAACGGTACGGCGGCCATCTTGAAGGCGAGGCCGATCAAAAGAAGCGCCGCCCCGGCCAGGAGCAGCGGATCGACCGGCCGGCCGCTCGCCGCCGCGAGGTTCGCCGCGATCCCGCGCAGGTCGATACGGCCGGTGACGCCGTAGAGGAGGGCGATGCCGTACAGGAGGAAGCCGGTGGAGAAGGCGCCGAGGAGGAAGTACTTCAGCGCCCCCTCGATGGCGAAGACCTGGTCACGGGTGAACCCCGCCAGGACGTAGAGGGAGATCGACAGGATCTCGAGACCGAGGAAGATCGTCAGGAGGTTCTCGGTCGCCGCCATCATCGTCATCCCGGACACGGCGAACAGGACGAGGGCGTAGAACTCTCCGTGCGCCGCCTTCTCCTGCTGCAGTGGCCGGACGGATCCCAGGATGGTCAGGGCGGCCACCAGCAGGAAGATCAGGTGGAAGGCGAGTGTCAACGGGTCGATCAGGATCGCGCCTTCGAGGACCTCCCCCCGGAACCCGGCCGCCAGGAGGAACAGGGCGGAGGCGGCCGACAGGCCGAGGAAGACCATGGCGTGCGCCGCCGGGTAGGCGAGGTTGCGGTCGCGCAGCACCGCGACCAGCACCAGGATCCAGACCCCGCCCAGGGCCGGGAGGAGGACCGGCAGGAGGGGTGCGATCTCGTGGCTCGGCGGCATCGTTACCTCAGCGCGTAGAAGAGGATCACCACCGTCCCCAGGAGGAAGAGGAGCGCGTAGTTCCGCAGAGAACCGGTCTGCGCCAGGCGCGCCACCTGCCCCGCGAGATCGGCGGCGGTCCCGGCGGCGTTCACCAGGCCGTCGACGACCGTCTCGTCGAAGCGGGACGACAGGCGGCAGAGCCCCCAGTAGGGGCGCAGGACGGCGGCTTCGATCGCCTCGTCGACGTAGAACTTCTCCCGGGCCAGCCGCGCGAAGCCGGAGAACGCGCCTCCATCCGCGGCGCGCGGCGCTCCGGCGGCGCGCTCCTCGGCCGGCGCCCGGGCCTCACGCGGCGCCGGAGCGGGTCGCGGCCGCCCGTAGAGCCACCACCCCGCGGCGAGGCCGGCGAGCGACACGAGAAGGGCGATCGCGATCGCCGCCCCCTCCGGGAGCGGCGAGGTCGCCCCCGCGTCGGGGACGTCGCCGTGCAGCACCGGCTTCAGGTATTCCGCCAGGAGGTTCGGGAACCGATCGCCGCCGAGGAGCTCGGGAAGGCCGAGGAGGCCGGCGCTGGCCGCGCCGACGGCGAGGAGGACGAGGGGGACCGTCATCACGGGCGGCGATTCGTGGAGGTGCTGCCGCCCCTCCTCCGTCACGCGCGGCTCCCCGGCGAAGACCAGGAGGTAGAGGCGCGCCATGTAGAAGGCGGTGATCCCGGCGGTGGCGACGCCGGCGATCCAGAGGAGCGTCGACGCGCCGGTGAGCCGGCCGGCCGACAGCGTCGCCCACAGGATCGCGTCCTTGCTGAAGAAGCCGGCGAAGGGAGGGATGCCGGCGATCGCCAGGACGGCGACGGCGAACGTGGCATGGGTCAGCGGCAGACGGCGCCTGAGGCCCCCCATCCGCGTGATGTCCTGCTCGCCGGACAGCGCGTGGATGACCGAGCCGGCCCCGAGGAACAGGAGCGCCTTGAAGAAGGCGTGCGTCATGAGATGGAAGATCGCGGCGGCGGAGGCGCCGACCCCGGCCGCCAGGATCATGTAGCCGAGCTGCGAGACCGTCGAGTAGGCCAGGACCTTCTTGATGTCGTCCTGGGCGCAGCCGATGACGGCGGCGAGCAGCGCCGTCAGCGCGCCGACCCAGGCGACCGTGATCATCGCCGCGGGCGCCGCCTCGTACAGCGGCGCCATCCGGCAGGTGACGTAGACGCCGGCCGTCACCATCGTGGCGGCGTGGATCAGGGCCGAGACCGGCGTCGGGCCGGCCATGGCGTCGGGCAGCCAGACGTAGAGCGGGATCTGCGCGGACTTGCCGCACGCCCCCAGGAAGAGGAGGAGCGCCGCCGCCGTGCAGACCCCGGGCCCGAGCTGCCCGACTCTCGACAGGAGGGTCTGGATGTCGAGCGTGCCGGCGGTGACGAACAGGAGGAGCATCCCCAGCATGAACCCCGTGTCCCCGACGCGATTGGTGATGAACGCCTTCCGCCCCGCGTCGGCGCACGACATCCGGGCCTTCGGGTCGAACATCCTGTCGTAGTAGAAGCCGATGAGGAGGTACGAGCAGAGGCCCACCCCCTCCCACCCGACGAAGACGACCGGCAGCGACGCCCCGAGAACGAGCGTCAGCATCATCCCCATGAAGAGGTTCAGATAGGAGAAGAAGCGGGCGTGCGCGGCCCGCGGCTCCTCCGCCATGTACCCGATCGAGTAGACGTGGATCAGGAAGCCGACGCCGGTCACGATCAGGATCATGACGGCCGAGAGCGGATCGAGCGCGTACGCCCAGCGCACCGTCAGATCGGCGCCTCCGGGCCCCGGCCCCACGGGAATCCAGGTGAAGAGATCCTGCACGAGCCGGCCCTCGCCCCCCGGAGCGGCCGCGGCCAGCCCGATCACGGCGCCCACCGACAAGAGGAACGAGCCGAGGACCACCCCGCAGGCGACGAGGGCGACGGCCCGGCGCGGCAGGAGGCGCGGGCCGAGCAGGCCGTTCACGACGAAACCGGCGAACGGCAGGAAGGGGATCAGCCAGAGGAGGCTCGGCATCCGATCACCAGCGCATCAGGTTGGCGTCGTCCACGTCGGTCGTGCGCCGGCGGCGGAACAGGGCGATGACGATCGCCAGTCCGACCGCCGCCTCCGCGGCGGCGACGGTCATCACGAAGAAGACGAAGACGTGCCCGGTCATCGACTGCCCCTCGCGCGCGAAGGCCACGAAGGTCAGGTTGACGGAGTTCAGCATCACCTCGACGCACATCAGCATCACGATCACGTTGCGGCGGATCAGGACGCCAACGCAGCCGATCGTGAACAGGAGCGCCGCCAGGATCAGGAAGAACTCGACCCGGATCACGCCGCCCTCCGCGGGGCCCGGTCCCCTTTCACTGCAGCCGCCGCTTGGCCAGCACAACCGCCCCGACCATGGCGGCGACCAGGAGGATCGAGGCCGCCTCGAAGGCGAAGACGTACCGGCCGTACAGGAGGAATCCCAGATCCTTCGCCGTCCCGAATCCCTCGACGAACGCGCCCGGGTCGAAGTAGGGGCGGTCCTGGCGGTGACGGATCGCCCAGAACATCAGCCCCGCGAAGACGGTCCCGACCAGGAGGCCACCCGTCCGCTGGAACCCGCGGCCCAGCCGCAGCCCCTCCTCCGCCTTCAGGTTCAAAAGCATCACCACGAACACGAAGAGGACCATGATGGCGCCGGCGTAGACGATCACCTGGAGCGCCGCCAGGACCTGCGCCTGGAGCATCAGGTAGAAGAGCGCGATGCAGAAGAGGTGCAGGATCAGGAAGAGGACCGAGATCATCGGGTTCGGGTGCATCACGACCAGGAGCGCCGAGAGGATGGCGACGAAGCCGACCGCGCCGGCCCAGAACTCGAAGAGCAGCAGGTCGCGCGGGTAGATCAGGAGCACGGCGAGCGCCAGAGCGGCTGGAACGAGCGTCGTCAGGAGCGGCCGGTCGGGGAAGAACGGCCGCATCAGGGCGAGCAGCAGGAGCGCCACGATCCATCCGGTCAGCAGGTGCATCGCCTCAGTTCCAGCCGGAGAGGACCAGGAACGACACCCACAGGACGTGCACGAGCCCGATCGGCAGCAGCACCTTCCAGCCGAGATTCATCAGCTGGTCGTAGCGGAAGCGCGGGATCGTCCAGCGCACCCAGACGTAGACGAACAGGAAGAAGGCCACCTTGAGCCCGAACGCGGCCATCTGCACGATCGCCGCCGCCGGCCCGGGCAGCCCGAGCCGGTGCAGCCCCGGGACGTGGTAACCGCCGCAATAGAGCGTCACGATGAGGGCCGAGGCGGTGACCATGTTGGCGTACTCGGCCATGTAGAACATCGAGAACCACATCCCCGAGTACTCCGTGTGATACCCCGCCACCAGCTCGCTCTCCGCCTCCGGGAGGTCGAACGGCAGGCGGTTGGTCTCGGCGAAGGCGGCCGTCAGGAAGATCAGGAACCCCGGCAGCTGCCAGAGGAGGTTCCAGCCGTGCGCCATCTGGTGCTCGACCACGTCGTTGAGGCGCAGCGACCCGGTCGCCATCAGGACTCCGACGATGGCGACGCCCATCGCCAGCTCGTACGAGATGAGCTGAGCCGACGACCGCAGGCCGCCCATCAGGGAGTACTTGTTGTTCGAGGACCAGCCGGCCAGCGCCACGCCGTAGACCCCCATCGAGGCGAAGGCGAGGACGATCAGGATGCCGTTGTCGACGTCGGCGATCTGCAGCGGGATGTCGTGGCCGAACGCCTTGAGCACCGGCCCGAACGGGACGACCGCGAAGGTGACCAGCGCCGGGACGAAGATCATGATCGGCGCCAGGACGTAGACCGGTCTGTAGACGTGCGGCGGGACGATCGTCTCCTTGAACAGGAACTTGATGCCGTCGGCGAGCGGCTGCAGGAGGCCGAAGGGGCCGACCCTGTTCGGTCCACGCCGGTCCTGGATCCAGGCCGAGACGCGACGCTCGACCCAGGTCATGTACGCGACGGTGGTCAGCATGACGAACAGGAAGAGGGCGATCTTCACGCCCGCCTCGATGACGACGCGCAGGAGGACCGGGTCCACGTCAGGTCACCTTGAGCGCGGCGCCCAGACTGCCGAGGGCGCGGTAGGAGAGTCCGGCGAAGGCCGGGACGCTGGCCGCCACCTCGTCGAAGACCGCCGAGGCGGAAGGATACGTGGCGGCCAGCCCGAAGCGATGGCCCAGATCCTGGAGGATCCGCCAGACCGGGTCGACGTGCCCCCGCGGCTTGAGCGCCGCCCGGGCCCGCTGGGCCCGCCCCTCGAAGCTCACGAAGACCCCCTCGAACTCGCCGTAACCGCAGGAGGGGATCGCCACGTGCGCCGCCTCGACCGTGGGGCTGCGCCACCAATCGATCACGACGAGTGCCTGCAGCGAGCGCACCGCCTCGGCGGCGAGGAGCCCCTCCCCCACCGGGTCCTCGCCGACCACCACCAGCCCCTTGACGCGCCCCGCCGTCACGTCGTCGAGGATCTCCCTGACGCGGCCGGCGTGGGGCGCCCCCGGTCCGACCAGGGCGGCGCCACGGACGTTCGGCGTCCTGTCCTTCCTTATGAGCAGGTGGTCGTCCTCCCCCTCCTCGTGCGGCGGGACCGCCAGCCGGGGGATGCCGATCGTCTCCGCCAGCGCCCGGACCGCGAGGCGCAGGTCCTCGACCGTCAGGCGCGCCGAGACCAGGGCCGCCAGTCCGCCCGCCCCCGCGCGCTCCTTGACCGCGCGCAGGAGATCGGCGGCCGCGTCGATCCCCCGATCGTGGGCGACGTCCGGAGGCGGCCCGCCGCCCGCCGGTCCCGCCCCGGGAGCCGGGCGCACCCGAGGCGACTCGAACCGGGGCCGCTCGTCGAGCGCCCGGTGGGAGAGCCGGCCGGCGTCGCAGATCCAGTGGCGGTTGACGTCCATGTTGACCCGCGGAGTGATGCGGTGGATCGCGTTGCGGTAGGTGGCCAGGTTCACGCTGCAGCCGCGGGCACAGCCGCCGCAGACCGAGGGGACGTCCTTGAGGAACCAGACGCGCGCCTTGAAGCGGAACTCCTTCAGCGTCAGGGCGCCGACCGGGCAGACGTCGACGGTGCAGCCGGAGTAGGCGTCATCGAGCGGCCGGCCGGGAAAGGTGCCGATGATGGAGTGGTCGCCGCGCTGGAACAGCCCGAGCTCGTGGCTGCCGCTCACCTCGTCGCAGAAGCGGATGCAGCACGTGCACTTGATGCAACGCTCGGCGTCGAAGACGACGTGCCGTCCGAGGGCGACGCGCTTCGGGAAGTGGACCTTCTCCTCCGTGAAGCGGCTGAACCCGGCGCCGTAGGCCGCCTCGTACTGCTGCAGGCGGCACTCGCCCGCCTGGTCGCAGATCGGGCAGTCGAGGGGGTGGTTGATCAGCAGGAACTCCATGATCCCTTCGCGGGTCCGGCGCACCCTCTCGGTCGTGCTCTGGACGACCATTCCCTGCGACGCCACCGTGGCGCAGCCGATCTGCAGCTTCGGCATCTTCTCGATCTCGACCAGGCACATGCGGCAGTTGCCGGCGATGCTCAGCCCGGGATGGTAGCAGTAGTGCGGGATCTCGAGGCCGATCGTCTCGGCCGCCTGCAGCACCGTGGCCCCCTTCGTGACGACGACCGGCCGGCCGTCGATCAGGATCCCCACCTGGTCGGGGGCGTTCGGGGCGGGAGGGGTCGGATCGGGCATCGGTTCCTCGTTCTCCTCAGCGGGCCGCGGTGGCGCCGATCGGGCAGGTGCCGTGGGCCACGTGGTCCTCGAACTCCTCGCGGAAGACGCGGGCGTACGAGTCGACCGGCCAGGCGATCGCCTCGCCGAACGGGCAGATGGTGTTCCCCTCCACCCGGGAGGCGACGTCGATCAGGAGATCGACGTCCCCGGGGCGCCCCTCGCCGCGCTCAATCCGCTCCAGCACCTTGACGAACCAGCCGGTCCCCTCGCGGCACGGCGTGCACTGCCCGCACGACTCATGGGCGTAGAAGCGGGCCAGACTCAGGAGCGCCCAGACCATGCACGTGCCGCTGTCCATGACGATCACCCCGGCCGACCCGAGCATCGACCCGGCCGCGATCAACGAGTCGAAGTCCATCAGGACGTCGCACTTCGTGGCCGGGAGCACCCGCATGGAGGAGCCGCCCGGCACGACGGCCTTGAGCGGCCGGTCGGGATGCACGAGGCCGCCGGCGCGCTCCTGGATCAGCTCCATCAGCGGGATCCCGAGCGGTGCCTCGTAGACCCCGGGTCGCTTGACGTGCCCCGAGACGCAGTAGAGCTTCGGGCCGGTGTTCTTCGGAGGCCGGCCGAGGCCGGCGTACCAGGAGGCGCCGCGCTCCGCGATCAGGGTGACGTTCGCGAGGGTCTCGACGTTGTTGATGATCGTCGGGCAGCCGTACAGCCCGACGACCGCCGGGAAGGGGGGCTTGATGCGTGGCAGGCCGCGCTTCCCTTCCAGCGACTCCAGGAGCGCCGTCTCCTCGCCGCAGATGTAGGCGCCGGCCCCGCGGTAGAGGATCAGGTCGAGATCGTAGCCGCTGCCGAGGATGTTCTTTCCGAGGAACCCCTTCGCGCGGGCCTCCTCGATCGCCTTCGCGAAGGTCCGGTACCCCGTGTGGAACTCGCCGCGGATGTAGAAGAAGGCGGTGTGGCACTCGATGGCGAAGGCCGAGAGGATGATCCCCTCCAGGACCAGGTGCGGATCCTTCTCGATGAGCAGGCGGTCCTTGAAAGTCCCGGGCTCCGACTCGTCGGCGTTGACGCAGAGATAGCGCGGCCGGTCCTTGGTCTTCGGCAGGAAGCCCCACTTCATCCCGGTCGGGAAGCCGGCGCCTCCCCGGCCGCGCAGCCCCGCCGCCTTCACCTCCTCGACGAACTTCTCCGGCGCGAACTCCTTGACCACCCGGCGGAGCCCCTGGTAGCCGCCCGACGCCAGGTAGACGTCGATCGTCTCCGATCCGGGCTTGCCGACGTTCCGCAGGAGGAGAGGCTCGTAGGCCATCGCGGGTCCGGCTTACCTCAGCGACTCGAGGATCGCGTCGACCTTCGCCCGGTCGAGGTGCCCGTGCTCCTGATCGTTGATCTGCATCATCGGGGCGGTGTCGCAGGCCCCCAGGCACTCGACGGCCACGAGGGAGAAGCGGCCGTCGGGCGTCGTCTCCCCTTCCTTGATCCCGAGCCGCTTGGAGAGGTGCGCGAGGATCTCGCCGCAGCCTCGGAGGGCGCAGGGGAGGGTGCGGCAGACCTGGATGTGATGCCTGCCGACCGGCCGCGGGTGGAACAGGGTGTAGAACGACACGACGCCGGCCACGAAGGCGGGCGACACGCCGATCTTCTCCGCGACGTAGACCATCGCCTCCTCCGGGATGGACCCCTTCTCCTCCTGGATCAGGTAGAGGGCGGGGAGGAGCGCCGACCCCGCGTGCGGGAAGCCGGCCTTGAGCTCGTCAATCCGGCGGTCGGTCTCGGGGTGGACGGGGATCACCTGTCGACCTCCCCCATCACGGGATCGAGGCTCATGATCACCGCGATGAGATCCGAGATCAGCCCCCCGACCGCCATCGTCTCGATCGCCTGCAGGTTCACGAAGGAGGGGGAGCGGATGTGGAGCCGGTAGGGTGACTTGTCTCCCGCGCTCCGGATGTAGAAGCCGAGCTCCCCCTTGGGCGCCTCGATGGCGTGGTAGACCTCGCCGGCGGGCGGCTTGAACCCCTCGGTCACGATCATGAACTGCTCGATCAGCTCCTCCATCTTGGTGAGGACCCGCTCCTTCTTCGGCAAGACGACCTTGGGGTCGTCGATGTCGATCGGACCGTCCGGGAGGATCCGGAGCGCCTGCTCCAGGATCCTCGTGCTCTGGCGCATCTCCTCCAGCCGCACGAGGTAGCGGTCGTAGGCGTCCCCCTCGGAGCCGACCGGCACCTCGAAGTCGTACGCCTCGTAGCCGCTGTACGGCTGCGCCTTGCGCACGTCGTACGCCACCCCCGTGGCCCGCAGGTTGGGGCCGGTCAGCGCGTAGCCGATGGCGTCGGCACGGCCGATGCGGCCGATCCCCTGCGTGCGCTTGCACCAGATACGGTTCCCCGTCAGCAGCTCGTCGATCTCGTCCAGCGCCTTGGGGAAGGCGCCGACGAACGCGCCGACCTGCCCCGTCCAGCCCTCGGGCAGATCGCGCGACAGCCCGCCCACGCGCGGGTAGGAGGTCGTCAGACGGGTGCCGGTCAGCGCTTCGATGATGTTGTAGAGGGTCTCGCGCTCGCGGAAGGTGTGGAAGAAGACGGTCGCCGCGCCGAGATCGAGGGCCCCCGTTCCGAGCCAGAGGAGGTGCGCCGAGATCCGGGCGATCTCGCAGCAGAGGACCCGGATCACCTGGGCTCGCGGCGGCACGGTGATCCCCATCAGCTTCTCGACCGCCAGGACGTACGCGACGTTGTTGGAGAGCGGCGCGAGGTAGTCCAGGCGATCGGTGTAGGGGATGAACTGGTGGTAGGTCATCGTCTCGGCGATCTTCTCCATCCCGCGATGGAGGTAGCCGAGGTGCGGCTGCACCGCCTTGACCACCTCCCCGTCGAGGGTCAGCACGAGGCGGAGGACCCCGTGCGTCGAGGGGTGCGAGGGCCCCATGTTGATCACCATCTGGTCGCCGTGCAGGGCGTCGTCCCGCTCCGGCAGGGAGGGCGGCATCGGGGGAGGCTCGGCGTAGATCTTGGTGTCGTCCATCGGCGGTCGCGTCAGATGTGGTCCATGTCGCGGAATCCCGGAGAGGCCGGCCGGCCGTCGACGTCGATCGAGGCCGGGCCACCCTCGACGTCGAAGTCTTTCCGGAGCGGGTGGTCGGCGTAGTCCTCCGGCATGATGATCCGGCGCAGGTCGGGGTGGCCGGCGAAGCGGATGCCCACCAGATCGAAGACCTCCCGCTCCATCCAGTTCGCCCCCTTCCAGACCGGGGTGACGCTCGCCACCGTCTCCTTGGGGCGCAGGCGCGCCACGAGCCTCAGGCGGTGGCCCTTCTCCAGGGAGTAGAGCTGGTAGATCACCTCGTGCTCATGCTCCCCCTCGAGATGATGCAGGCCGGTGACGTCGACCAGCATGTCGCACGCGCACTCCGGGTCGTCGCGCAGGAAGCGGGCGATCTCGAGGATCCGATCCTTCGGGACCTCGACCGTCACCTCGTTGCGGAAGACCGTGACCGACAGGACCGTCCCCGGGAGCGCCGCCCCGAGACGGTCGGCGAGGACGGTGGGCGGCGAGGGCTCGACGTAGGGTCCCGGGGCCATGAGAGGCGCTACTCCCAGTCGAGCGCGCCGCGGCGCCAGCAGTAGACCAGGCCGACGAGCAGCACGCCGATGAAGACCGCCATCTCGGCGAAGCCGCGCATCCCCATGTCGCGGAAGACGGTCGTCCAGGGATAGAGGAAGGCGGCCTCGATGTCGAAGAGGATGAACAGCATCGCCACCATGTAGAAGCGGATCGTGTAGCGCTTGCCGGCCGGCTCGAACGGCTCGATGCCGCACTCGTACGGGCTCAGGTCGGTGCGGCTCTTCGTCCTGTGGCCGAGCAGGTAGGACAGGCCGATCAGGCCGAACGCCAGTCCGACCGCGACGACGAGCTGGATCCCGAGTGGTACGTAGTCGAGCACGCGATCACCGCGTCCCGTGGACCGCGGGACGGCCGCGGGCCGCCCTCGTGACTTTTTTCACAATGCCCGGCCCGCCGACAGACCGACTTCGCTGCAAGGAGTCTCGGATGTTAACACCCGCCCGGGGGGGTGTCAACGCGCACCGGCCCGAGCGATCCCCGGACCCCGTGGGGCGGGGCGCGGGGGGATCGGCGCCGCCTGGCCGCGGAGCCCGAGTGGCGGGCGGACGCCCGGGCGCCCGAGCCACGCCTCGACCCGCCGCGCCAATTCCTGCACGCGATCCGGCTCGCTTCCCGCGAGGTCGTGCTCTTCGCCCGGATCGCGGGCGAGGTCGAACAGGCGGTGCCTGCCGTCGGAGGACCAGTGCAGCTTCTCGTCCCCCTGCCGGAAGGCGACCAGGGCACGGTCCCAGGAGGAGAGGTCGCGGCCGGGAGCCGCCTCCCGCATCACCTCGAGGAACGGGACGGGACGCGCGAACTCGGCAATGAGCGGCTCGGGCGACGCGACGCCTTCGCCCGGGCCCGCGCCCGACGATCCGGCGTCGCGCGGTGGCGGCCCGGAGAGGCCGCGCACGCCTGGGAGCGGGCGCGACTCCCGCGCGGCGGCGCCGGCGGGGCCCTCGGGAGGGCGGACGCCGGCCAGGCCGAGGAGGGTGGGGTGGAGGTCCTGCAGCATCACCGGAGACCGGATGCGCTGGCCTCCCTTCACCGCCGGCGGGTAGCGCAGGACCATCGGGATCCGCAAGAGCGGCTCGTAGACGTTCATCTTGTGGTCCAGGAAGTGGTGCTCGCCGATCTCCTCCCCGTGGTCGGACGTGATCGCCACCACGGTCCGGTCGAGGAGGCGGTGCCGGCGCAGGAGCGCGACCACCTCCCCCACCCTGCGATCGGCGTAGGCGATCTCGCCGTCGTAGAGGTCCGACAGGATCCTCAGATCGTCCGGGCCCAGCGAGGTGACGCCGAGGATGTAAGTCATCTCCTCGGGATGCTTCAAACGGCTCAGACGGTCGACCGCCTGCGCGTCGATCGGGGGGGAGAGGAAACGGCCCCTCTCCGGCTCCGGCGGGTTGTACGGGAGATGCGGCTCCAGGTAGTTGACGAACAGGAAGAACGGCCGCCGCCGCGCCTCGGCGTTGCCGTCGCGCCAGGCCAGCCAGCGGTCGATCCTCAGATTGATCAGCCCGGAGCCGGCGTCGGCGGCCCCCTTCGGGACGCTCCGCCAGATCTCCTCGTAGGTCTCGAACCCCTGCTGGAAGTTGTAGGTCGTGCCGACCCAGGGGTTCCCGGTGTAGCCGACGGTGCGGTAGCCGGCATCGCGCAGCGACTCCGCCAATGTCACCCACTCGTCGTCGAGCCAGAGGTGCCCGGAGTCGGTCCCGTGCGTCGAAGGGAAGAGCCCGGTGAACAGGCTGGCGTGGGCCGGGGCCGTCCAGGGGGCGGGCGTGTAGGCCCGCTCGTAGACGGCCCCCTCCGCGGCGAGCCCCGCGATGGCGGGGGAGGTCTGGCGCGCGTAGCCGTCGAACGAGAAGCGGTCGGCGCGCGCCGTGTCGATGACGATCAGCACGACGTTCGGCCGCGCGATACCCCCGCAGCCGGACACGACGACGCCGATCCCCCCCAGGCCGAGCGCCGCCACGAGCGCGCGGGTCCACGCGGTACGGCGCGACCTCATCGTCCTCCGGCGACGACGCCCGGGCGGTCGAGGGCGACCCCGTCCCGGCCGTCCGCGGCGCTGGCGGTCAAGCCGCTCCCGTCCTCGCCTGCGCCGACCGCCACCAGGCGCCGGCCCTTGAGGACGAACCGACCCGGAAGAACGAGGCGCTCCTCCCCGGGCAGGACCATCGCCACTCCGGCTCCTGCGGAGAGGCCCGGTGTCCAGGGCGCAGGCCGCCAGGCGGACGAGGCCGGCCCATGCGGACTCCCGGCGCCGCTCGGCTCGGGCAAGGCGACCTTCCTGGCCTCCAGGAGGGTGCCCTTGACTCGTTCCAGCTCGACGAGCGATTTGTTGTAGCCGACGATCGCCTGGTTCTCCCCGCTCTCGGCCGTTGCCAGGTCGGTCTGGAACGACAGAACCAGGAAGGACGTGCTCATGCCGTTCTCGAACTTCTTCTGCTCGGCGTCCAGCTTCTCCCGCTGCAGCCGGGTGTTCACCTGCGCCGCCTTGACCAGCTTGAAGTTGGTCTCGACGGCGCGGACGGCGTTGCGCACCTCCACGAGCGCCCCCTGCTCGACCTGCTGCAGCGTGAAGCGGGACTGGCTCAGGGCATATTCGGCGCTGGTGTAGTTGGACACCGCCTGTCGGTTGCCGATCGGGACGGTGAGGTTCAGACCCACCTTCCAGTTCCTGTTGTCACGATGACCCGCCGCGTCGTAGGCGTCTCCGTAGGAGCCATGGTCGAGGATGATCGGCTGGCCCTGCGGGTTGGTGATGGGGTCGAAGTTGCTGTCCACCAGGAACTGGGTGGAGCTGAAACCTCCGGCACCGACCGCTCCCTGGAAGTCGAGCCCCCACCGTCTCTGGTTCTTGCGATAGGAGAGCTCGGTCTCCCGGTTCTTGAGATCGAGCCGGGCCTGCTCCAGATCGGGCCGCCTCTGATCCGCCACGGCCACCGCCTCCTCCAGGTCCGGCTTCGACTCGACGAGGGGCGGAGCGTCCGACGGCTGGATCGGCCGCGACCAGAGCGGAGACCCCTTGGGCACGTTCAGGATGCGGCGGAGGTTGTCCTCGGCGGTCTGAACCGCGCTCTCGGCCAGGATCACCGCGCCCTCACGATCGGCGACGCCGGCCTCCGCCTGGGTGATCTCGATCGGCGCCAGGGTCCCGACCCGAACCTTGATCCGGTTCTGATCGAGAAAGTCCTGGGCGAGCTGCAGAGAGGTGCGCTTCGTCTTCAGGTCCATCAGCGCGAAGTTCAGGTCCCAGTAAGCCTTCTCGGCCGAGGCCAGCGTTTCGATGACGGTCTGCCGGAACCGCGACTCGCTCTGGCCCAGCGTGTTGCGCGCCGTGACGATCAACCAGCGATTCGTCCGCGCCCCGAGGTTCCGCATCAGCGGCTGCGTGTAGCTGAACTCCCACTGCGTCGTGTAGCCGAGCGATGGAAGCGGACGAGAGCCCGTGCTGCTGCGCTCGTCGAAGGCGGTCACATCCATTCGGTAGTTGCCCCCGATGATCAAAGGGTCCACAAACCCCACGGCATAGGTGTGAAGCCGATCCGAGGAGACGAACGGCCCGAAAATACTGCTGATTCCACTCTGAACGGTCTTCGTGCCGTTGGCGCCAGCTGTCATGAGAGGATCGAACGCCGACTCGCTCAGGGTCACGGCGGCCCCGCTCTTGAGCGGGTCGTAGCGCCGCACCGCGATGTCGAGGCTGTTCTCCAGCGTCTGCTTGAGACACTCCTCGAGCGACAGGACCACCGGCTCGGCCCCGGCGCGGGCCTCGGGCGCCGCCTCGCCGCCCAACCTCCCCGTGCCCTCGGGCGCCCCCTTGGCTCCCGCGGGCCCTTCGCCCGGAGGCGCCTGGGCGCGGGCCCCGGGCGGGGCCGGGAGCATGAGGCCCGCCAGGAGGACGATGGAAAGGAGGATGTCACGCAGGAGGACGCGTCGTCTCATCGGATCACCTCGGTTGGCCAGACCGCCGCTCGGATGTCGAGGCGGAGGGCCGGGCCGCGCCCGCGCCCCTCGGATGGCGGTCTGAGACTATACGCACCCCGGGGCCCGGGCGTTTCAGCCGGAGGCGGCGCCCCGCCGGGATGACGGGGCCGCGTCGCCGGCCGGGCCGGGAACCAGGTGGCAGGCGGCCCAGTGGCCCGGGGCCACCTCCACGAGCGGAGGCTCGACCCGACGACAGGTCTCGACCACGACCGGGCAGCGCGTGTGGAAGCGGCAGCCGGGCGGCGGGGCGGCCGGTGAAGGGATCTCTCCCCGTATCACCGTCCGCTCCCTCGCCCTGGTCGGGTCGGGGACCGGGATCGCCTGCAGGAGCGCCTTAGTATACGGGTGAAGGGGGTTTTTGAAAATCTCCTCGACCGGCGCCAGCTCGACGAGCTTCCCCAGGTACATGACCGCGACCCGGTCGGCGATCCTCTCGACCAGCGCGAGATCGTGGGCGATGAACAGGTAGGCGATGCCGAGCTCCTGCTGCAGATCGATGAGCAGGTTGATGACCTGCGCCTGGACCGACACGTCGAGGGCCGAGACCGGCTCGTCGGCCACGATGAGCCGCGGCCGGAGCGCCAGGGCCCGCGCCACGCCGATCCGCTGCCTCTGCCCCCCGGAGAACTCGTGCGGGTAGCGGCGCACCATGCCGGGATCGAGGCCGACCCTCTCGAGCAGGCGGGCCACCATGGCGTCGCGCTCCGCCCGGTTCTTGCCGATGCGGTGGATGTCGAGCGGCTCGCGGACGATCGTCCCGACCCGCATCCGCGGGTTGAGCGACCCGTACGGATCCTGGAACACCACCTGGATCTGCCGCCGCATCCGCCGCATCTCGCGCGGCGCGAGGCCCAGGAGATCGGTCCCGTCGAAGCGGACCGATCCCGAGGTCGGCTCCAGGAGGCGCAGGATGCAGCGTCCCGTCGTCGTCTTCCCGCTCCCCGACTCCCCGACCAGCGCCAGCGTCTCCCCGGGCCGGATGGAGAACGACACGCCGTCGACCGCCCGCACCCAGCCGCTCACGCGCGCGAAGAGGCCGCGGCGGATCGGGAAGTGCTTGGTGAGGCCCTCGACCTCGAGCAGGGGGGCGCTCGCCGCCCGGGGCGGGCTCACCACCGGGGGCGCGACCGCGGCCGGGGGCGCGCTCATCGCGCCCTCCCCTCGCGATCGTGGTGCTTGTAGCAGGCGACGGCGCGCCCCGGGACCCCGCCGCCGAGCGCCAGCAGGCGCGGCTCGGCCTCCCGGCACTCCGCCATGACGTCGGGGCAGCGCGGGTGGAAGGCGCACCCCGGCGGCAGCCGCAGCAGGTTCGGCACGTTCCCCTCGATCGCCTCGAGACGCCTCCTGCCGCGCCCGGGCCCCGCCCCGCCCTCCCCCAGGCGCGGGACGGAGCGCAGCAGCCCCGCCGTGTACGGGTGCTTCGGGGAGGCGAAGAGGTCGCGCACGGCGGCCTCCTCCACGATCCGGCCGGCGTACATCACCGCCACGCGGTCGGCCATCTCGGCGATCACCCCGAGGTTGTGGCTGATCAGGATCAGGGAGAGATGGAACTCCTCCTTGAGCCGCACCAGGAGGTCGAGGATCTCCGCCTGGATCGTGACGTCGAGGGCCGTCGTCGGCTCGTCGGCCACCAGGAGCGACGGCCGGCAGGCGAGGCCCATGGCGATCATCACCCGCTGGCGCATCCCTCCCGACATCTGGTGCGGGTAGTCGCGCACCCGCGCCCTGGCGTCCGGGATCCGGACGAGGGCCATCAGCCGCGCCGCCTCCTCGAGCGCCTCCTTCTTCTTCATCATCTTGTGGACGACCAGCCCCTCGGCGATCTGGTAGCCGACGGTGAAGACCGGGTTCAGGGCGGTCATCGGCTCCTGGAAGACGAGGGCGATCTCCCGGCCGCGGTAGCGCCGCATCTGGCGCTCGGGGAGCGTCATCAGGTCGGTCCCCTTGTAGGCGATCCGGCCGGCCACGATGCGGCCCGGGGGCGGCGGGAGGCGGAGAAGGGAGAGCGCCGCGACGCTCTTGCCGCACCCCGACTCCCCCACCAGGCCGAGCGTCTCCCCCTCGTCGACGTGGAAGGAGACGCGGTCGACGGCGCGCACCACCCCCTCCTCCGTCGAGAAGTGGGTGGAGAGGCCGCTGACTTCGAGCAGTCGTGCCACGGTCAGCCTTCCAGGCGCCTCACACCGAGGCGGTCGGACGATACACTCCAAAAACGGCGCGCAGACGATCGGCGATCTCGCCCAGGGTGGCGCGCGCCTCGACGGCGCCCAGGATCGGCGGCAGCAGGTTGTCGCGGCCGCGCGCCGCCCGCTCCACGGCGTCCAGCGCCGCGGCCGCCCCCGCGGCGTCTCGCCCCTGGCGGAAGGCGGCGAGCCTGGCCCGCTGCTCCTCCTCCAGCCTGGGGTCGATCCTCTGGATCGGGAGCGGCGGCTCGTCCGCCGGACGTCCCTCGTCCCCGAACCTGTTCACGCCGACGATCACCGCCTCCTGCCGCTCCACCGCCTGCTGGTGGCGGTAGGCGGCCTCCTGGATCTCACGCTGCTGGTAGCCGGCCTCGATCGCCCGGACCGTTCCCCCGAGACGGTCGATCGCCTGCAGGTACGACCCGACCTTCGCCTCGATCGCCCCGGTCAGCGACTCGAGCGCGTAGGAGCCGCCGAGCGGGTCGACCGTGTCGGCGACGCCGCTCTCATAGGCGAGGATCTGCTGCGTGCGCAGCGCGATCGTCGCCGCCTTCTCGGTCGGCAGCCCCAGCGCCTCGTCCATGCCGTTGGTGTGCAGGCTCTGCGCCCCGCCCAGGACCGCGGCCAGCGCCTGCACGGAGACGCGCGCGATGTTGTTCTCCGGCTGCTGCGCGGTCAGCGTCGATCCGCCGGTCTGGGCGTGGAAGCGCATCTGCATCGCCCGCTCGTCCCGGGCGCCGAAGCGCTCCTTCATGATGCGCGCCCAGAGGCGGCGGGCCGCGCGGAATTTGGCGATCTCCTCGAGGAAGTTGTTGTGCGCGTTGAAGAAGAAGGAGATCTGCCCGGCGATCTCCTCGACCGGCAGGGAGGCGGCGCGCGCCGCCTCCAGGTAGGCGATGCCGTTGGCGAAGGTGAACGCCACCTCCTGCACGGCCGTCGATCCCGCCTCGCGGATGTGGTAGCCGCTGACGCTGATGGCGTTCCAGCGCGGCAGGGAGGCGCGGCAGAAGGCCAAGACGTCGCTGATGATTCGCAGCGAGGCCGCCGGGGGGTAGATGTAGGTGCCGCGCGCCACGTACTCCTTCAGGACGTCGTTCTGCACCGTCCCGGACAGGCGGTCGAGCGGCACGCCGCGGGATCGCGCCACCGCCACGTAGAGCGCCAGCAGGATCGCCGCGGTGGCGTTGATCGTCATCGAGGTCGACACGCGCTCGAGCGGCAGCCCGTCGAGGAGCCGCTGCATGTCGTCGAGGGTGTCGATCGCCACGCCGACCCGGCCGACCTCGCCCTGGGCCAGCGCGTGGTCGGAGTCGTACCCCATCTGGGTCGGCAGGTCGAAGGCGATCGACATCCCGGTCTGTCCCTGGGCCAGCAGGTAGTGGAGGCGGCGGTTGGTCTCTCGCGCGTCGCCGAACCCGGAGTACTGGCGCATCGTCCAGAGGCGGCTGCGGTACATGGTCGGCTGGACGCCGCGGGTGAACGGGTCGCGGCCGGGAAAGCCGAGGGCGGAGGCGTAGTCGATCCCCTCCACGTCGAGCGGGGTGTAGAGCCTCTCGATCGGGATGCCGGAGTCGAGCGCGAAGACCTCGCGGCGCTCGGGCAGGCGGGCGAGGGATTCCCGGAGCGGGCCCTCCGACCATTCCTCGAGAAGCCTCTGAAGCGTGCGCCCTTTGCGGCTGCTCACACGCAAGAAGCTACCACAGATTGCACGGGGACAATGCCCGGCGACCGCGCCGCGGCGCCGGATCTATGGACAGGTGACCGGCGCGACGCGGATCGTGCCGTTCGACCTCTTCCCGAGCGCGTCCAGGGCTCCGGTGGCGTTGCTGCTGTGGCCGACCAGGTAGTAGTAGAGGCGGCCCGGCGCCGGCAGGGCGGCGTCGGCCGGAGCGGTGACGGTCGTGCCGGGCGTCTGCTGCGCGATGTTCCCCCTGAGGCAGATCAGGGTCGCCTGGTTCGGGTCGCCGTTGAGCGTCCCGTACTCACCCCGGAAGACATCGTATCCCGTGACCGAGGTGGGCTGCGGCCGGGCGGGCCAGCTCAGGAGCGTCGAGCCGCCGCTCCCCGGCAGCGCGGTCAGCGCGAGCTCGCCGCCGTCCCCGGTGTAGACCTGCAAGGACCCGGTGGCCGGCGTGGTCCCGGTACAGGTGAAGCTCGAGCTGCAGCGGACGTAGAGCTGGTAGCTCGCGTCCCGGACCGGGGCGTCGAGGTAGGTGTTGTTGGTGCTCCAGTCCTGGACCACATTCCCGTCCCTCACGAAGCGGAACTGGATCGCGCCGCTAACGCACCCGCCGGGGAGGCTGGAGCCCGAGGCATCGAGGGTCACCCGCTCGCCCCTCTCGTAGATGCCATCGCCGTTGGCGTCGCGGATCGACAGCACGGCGGTCGTGCCGTGGTCTCCCTTGGTTGCATCGCAGGCGGCGGGGCAGGTCCCCGGGAGGGGCGTCTTGGTGTCGGGGTTCGGCGTCGCCTGGCTCTCGATCGCACCGGTGATCAGGATGTCGTCGATCCACCAGCCGTCGTCGTTCTGCAGCCCGACCCAGGTCCCGCCGTTCTCCTCGTAGGACGACGCGGTGGCGCTGTACTCCCAAGACTGGGCGATCCAGCGGAGCCGGATCCTCTGGCCCAGGAAGTTCGACAGGTCGAACTTGCTCTGCACCCAGTTCCCCGTCGCGCCCGTCGTCCCAGGGTGGCCCGGGCCGGGGCAGGACTTGGTCGTATCGAGCCCCCACTGCCAGCCGCAGGCGGTCCAGACCCCCTGGGGCCAGCACATCGTCTCGTGGACGCCGCGCGGGTTCGGCGGCGCCGTGCCGGTGTCGGTCGGGGTGAACTGGCAGTAGGTCAGGGTGGTCTGGAAGGCGCTCCAGGTCGCCACGATGTGATCGTAGACGTTCTCGAACGGCACCAGGCGGTCCCAGGCGCCCCAGTTGTCGTGCGTGATCGGCGTCGGATCGGGATCCTGATCGACCTGAATCTGGACCGAGCCGTGGTCGAAGGCCGCCGGTTGGTGGGCCAGGTTCGCCCCGCTGTTATCCATCATGCTGGCGATGTGGTAGAAGCTGAGCTGCAGGTCGCCGAAACTCGGGAGAAGCGTGAGGTTGATCGGGTTGCTGACGAAGGCGGCCATCTGCCGGAACTTCGTGGTGTCGTGGATGCGCGTGGTCGTGCTCATGTGGTAGCCCCAGTGCAGGGAGTTGTTGCCGCTGTACGCCAGGGCGCCGTCGGTCGGCGTGACGTGGCCGGTGGCGTTCGGGCAGCTCCCGGCGGGGCAGTGGATGTGCCAGTCCATCTCGTCGCGCGGATCGATGATGCAGCCGTTGTCGGCGGGAGGGACGTTGAAGCCGCCGCAGCCGACCGCCTGGAGGATCCCCGCCTGCCCCGGTGAGACGCCGACCACGGTGAAGCCGATCGTGTCGTTGTGGACGTTCGGCGTCCCGTTCGGCAGGTTGCTGATCTCGATCAGAGGAGGATTCTCGGGAGGATTGTCCCGCTCGGTGTCGAAGTCCTCGAAGATGCGGCCGGTCCCGTTGAGCGGCGAGATGGGGCAGACGCCGCCGTTCGGCTGGCAGTCGGCGTTGGTGGCGCAGGTGACGGTCGGCGCCAGGGTGCACTTGGTCGCGCTGGCCGGGAGATCGATGTCGGCGACGATCCGGACCGGCACCTGGACGATGGTGCCCAGGACCTCCGAGGAGGTCAAGGTCAGGACCAGGTTCAGGAAGGCCGGGTTCGATCCCGAGGCGCTCTGGAGGTTGCGGTTGACCACGACCTCGAAGTAGTCCCCCGTGTAGTCCTGCGGGTTCGTCTTGAAGGTGGGCCCCATCGTCCCGAGGACCAGCGTCTCCCCGGCGTGGAACGCCGACCGGAAGATCGACGGACGCGTGATGCAGGCGACGTGGTCGTCCGCGCTGTTCAGGTTGAAGTTGACGTTCGTGAGATCGGTGTCACCGATGTTCTGGACGGTGACGAAGAGCCGCGCCGTCTCGCCGCTGTCGGGGAACGGGTCGTGGTCGCCGTTGATGTCGCCCGTCACCACCTGCTTCACGACGATGCGCGCCAGCGGCAGGACCCGGCAGGAGACCACGAGCGAGTAGCTCAGGATGTCGTCCGGGACGCCGCTGTTGTCGTCGTCCCAGCTCCCCACCGGGTCGCACTCGTCCCCGAGGCCGTCGCGGTCGCTGTCCTTCTGCCGGTTCGTCCCGGCGATCACCGCCGGGTTGTAGATCGCCGGACAGTTGTCGATCGTGTCGGTCACGAGATCCAGGTCGACGTCGTCGTTCACCGTCGAGCACAGCGCGGCGGTCCCGCAGGTCCCGCCCGAGGGGCACTGCGCGTCGAGCGTGCACCGGGTGCTCGGCGCGTTGCTGCAGACACCCACGTTGTTGACCACCTCCGCTCTGACGCAGACCTCGGGCGTGGGATTGACGCAGGTCCCGCCCGGACAATCGTTGTTGCCGACGCAGAGCCGGGCGCCGTTGTTGCTGCACGTTCCGGTCGAAGGACAGTCGCTGTTGGCGTTGCAGGAGATGCTGGAGCTGCGACTGCACGATCCGGACCCGAGAGGGAGGGACGGCAGCGGATCGATCTTGTGGGCCCCCTGGCAGTCGCCGTCGCAGGCGTCGCCGATCCCGTCGCCGTCGGCGTCGTGCTGATCCGGGTTGTAGACCCGGACGCAATTGTCGCTCTTGTCCTGGACGCCGTCGTTGTCGCGATCGGACGTCTGGTTGCAGGCGTCGCCCCTCGGGTTCTGCGGCCCCGCCGGGACCTGCAGCGGGTTGTACACGTCGGGGCAGTTGTCGGAGCCGTTCGGGACGCCGTCGAAGTCGATGTCGTCGAGGTCGCAGAGGTCCCCGACCCCGTCGCCGTCGAAATCGGCCTGGGCCGGATCGTAGACCGAGGGGCAGTCGTCGCAGAATTCACCCACCCCGTCGCCGTCGGAATCGAACTGGGCGCACGGCCCGGTGGTCCCGGCACAATCGGTGCCGGTCGTGCAGACCTTCTTCTTCTGGGGGTCCGGGTTCGGATCGTTGACGCAGACGGTCGGGTTGTAGACGAACGGGCAGTTGTCCAGCCTGGGGCAGGTGAGTCCCGGCGGGCACTGGCAGGTTCCTCCCGCGGGGCACTGGGCGCTGGCGGTGCAGTTGGTGGTCAGGGCGTTGCTGCAGACGCCGGGGATCAGCCCGTCGCCGTCGAGGTTGTCGAAGGCGTACTCGCCGGGCTGGCCGTCGGCGTCGCCGTCGCACTGCAGGCAGGTCCCGCCGGTCGGACACTGGGTGTTCGTCGTGCAGGTCACCGCCGGAGCGTTGCTGCAGACCCCCTTGTCCATGTAGTAGACGGTGATCTGCTGGTCGGTCGCCGGGGTCACGAACAGGGTGCCGGGGTTGTTCGCCTGCGAGGTGACCGTGATGGTCCCCTGGAAGACGCCCGGAGAGATCTCCGGCAGGGGAAACGGCGGCTTCACCGGGACGCTGACGTTGCCGACGCCGGTGCTGATCCGCTGCGAGTCGCTCTCCGAGGCGGCCAGCACCGAGACCGACCCGATCCCCGTTCTCTTGGGATCGTGGACCGTCACCGTGATCGCGTCGTCGCACTCGTACAGGTTCGTCCGGTCGACCACGAGCGTCGCGCACTGGGCTCCGGCCGCCTGCCCCGGCTGCCCCAGCCTCTGGCAGGCCGGCGTGTGGGGCGGGTTGAACTGCGACTCGTCGAGCGGGTGGATCTCGTCCCACTCGAGCACGGGGTCGTCGATCGACAGGCCGTAGTCGGTGATCAGGTTCGGGCTCTCGAACACGAAGAAGCCGATCGCGAACTGCCAGCGGTTGCCGGCGGGGCCGGGCGTGAAGAACCCGTCCGGCTCGAACGCGCCGACGCCGGTCTCGAGATACGTCAGCCCGTCGTTGTAGTCGACCATGTCGACATCGAGGTTGCGGGTCGGGCCGGCGGCCCGGGCGCTGACCGGCGTGCCGTCCGACGCCTTCGGGAGCGCCACCAGGACGCAGACGCCTCCCACCGGGCAGTTCGCGTCGACGGTGCAGGTCGTGGTCGGCGAGTTGCTGCAGATCCTGCTCGGCGTCGGGTACGGCAGGAAGTCGGGCGGGGCGGTCGGGATCGGGCTGGTGCTGTACTTGTTCGTGTTGGAGGTGAAGCCGCTGAAACCGGTCTCGTCGCCGGTGATCGTGCCGCTCAGGACCATCGATCGATCCGGATCGACCAGCGGGCCGAAGGTGCGCTGCTTGGTGTCGCTGTACCCCCTCGGGTCGATCCCGTAGTAGTACGAATAGAGGCGGGCCACGTTGTAGTAGGAGCCGCCGAAGCGCGGGTAGATGAGGTTCTGGCAGAGCAGGCAGTTCGGGTTGTCGTTGTCGATGTCCGAGTCGAAGTTGACGTACCCGCCCGCGTACGACTGGACCACGCCGTCGACCGTCTGCATGTTCACGTTCATCGCCAGGCGCTGGAACTCCACGCTGTACGGGAAGCCGCGCGCGTCGGGCGTCTGGTGCACCTTGGCGATGATCGGCGACTCGAGGATGTCCAGGAGCTTTTCCGCCCGCACCGGCGTCGAGGGATCGGTCGGCATGGCGTAGTTGTCGCATCCCGTGGCGCTCGCGCCGGGGGTCGTCGGGTCCCCGTCCCCGGTGTGCCAGATTCCGGCGCCGCCGTTCTGGAAGAACGGCAGGGGGTTGCCGTCGGCGATCGCCGTCTGGAATCCGCACAGGCCCGAGGTCTGGTACTCCCAGAGGTTGCCGGGCACGGTGCTGGCGGTTTCGCTCGAGGGGTGGCGGAACTTGGTGAATCCTCCGTCGTTGCGATCGAAGGTGAACGGCACCTTGTCGGTCGGTCCCGTCCCGGTGGAGCTGGCGAGGATGCCCAGGTCCAGCTGGCGATCCGGCACGACGTCGTAGTCGTCGAACTGGCCGTTGCGGTTCAGATCCTCCCCGACGGTGTTGCGGACGACGCCGGCGTCCGAATAAAAGAGGGACGAGAAGGTGATGTCCTCGTCCGGGACCAGGATGTGGGTGAACGGGTCGACGCTGTCAGGGACGTCGATCTGGAGGTTGCGGTTCAGGTCGCGGACCTCGCGCCCCCCGGCCGGGAAGTCGGTCGAGTAGTGGAGGATCTCCTTGTCGGCGTTGATCGGGTGGGTGAACGAGAAGCTCTGGCGCGAGATCACCTTGTTGCGGTTGGTGGAATCGAGCGTCAGGTTCAAGGTGACACTGCGCTGGTCGATCGACAGGGCGTTGGCGGCCGCGGTGTCGACGTGCAGGGAGAAGCTGATCCCTGCGACCTGCCCGCCGGGAAGCCGCCCGATCGGCTTCGGCGAGTCGAGGACCCGCACCGCCGTGGCGCCCGGACCCGAGGCGCTCAGCGTCGCCACCACCTCGGTGTAGTCGTCGCCCCGGTTGGTGTTCATGAGGGCGATCGTGTACGTGAGATCCTCGCCGGCGTCGGGGAACGGATCGCGGTCGCACCCGCCGGTGATCAGCACCGCACCGTCGGTCTGGTTCTGGGTCTGCAGGAGCCCCGCCACCAGGTCCGGGTTGCAGCGCACCGTGGCGCGCGCCTGGCCGGCGACCGGAGTGTCGGCGTAGTCGACCAGGATGAACTGCCCGGTGTCGGTCTCCAGGAGCCCGTTGTTCTTGACCGCCGAGGGGCTCGACTGGCGCACCGGGACCTTGACCGAGAAGAAGGCGTGGCTCCCGGGCGGCACTTCGCTGAAGGCGAAGCCGCGCTCGGTGTCGACGACGTTCCCGGCGGCGTCCAGCACGCTCAGGGTGATGTTCCCAGGGACGGCGGCGAGCGTGGCGTCGGGGTCGAACACCTGGACCACCACGTCGTCGGCGCAGCCGTAGGTCGCCTTGTCGAGCCGCACCTGGCTGCGCGGGAGCACGTGCTGCGTCCCGCCCCACGTCTGCGATCCCGATCCGAGGACCGGCCCGGCGACCACCAGCGCATACGGCTGGCCGCCGGCGTCGAGCAGCCCGTTGCCGTTGAGGTCCTCGGCGCCGACGCACACGCCGCCGCTCTGGCAGAGATCGCTCGTCCCTCCCCCGCAGTCGGCGTTCGAGGCGCACGTGGTCCCGCTCTGGCTGCACACGTCGCAGTCGCGGTTGTTGATGCACTGATGCTGCGCCGGGATGCTGCACGTCCCCAGGTGAATCCGGAAGTCGCCGTCGGCGTCCTCGTTGGGGCCGTCGATCTGGCTGATCGCGCCCGGGACGGCGCCGCACGATCCGTGCTTCACGGTGACCCGCCAGGTCCCGACGTCGAGCTGCGAGTCGCTCACGTCCCTGTCGCCGTTGGGGTCGGAGGAGAGATGGACCGCCTCGACCGGGTTGCGGGTGTCGCCGAGATCCTGGCCGCTCTTCGCGCGCCCCTGCGACCACTGCCCGGCCTTCACCCCCTTCTGGGGCACGTAGACGTTGCCGTCGTAGACCAGGTTGTCGGCGGCGCTGTTGACGGGACAGGCCGTGCCATCGGGCCGCGTGGCGGTGACGGAGCAGGTCCCGCCGGTGCCGCAGTCGGCGTCCGCGGCGCAGGGCGCGCCGGGACTCGGCCCTCCGGCACAGAGCTTTGCGGTCAGGCAGTTGTCGGGACCCGGGGACTCGACCTCCAGATCGAGGTCGTTCATCAGCGTGCCGTCCGAGGTGACCGCCAGCGACGGAGGATCGGGCCATGCGAGCGCGATGCGCAGCGATCCGATCGAGACCGCCCGCCCGCCGCCGGGGAGGCCGACGGTGTTCGCCGAGCTCACGGTGAAGGTGCGCGTCACCGAGGTGTTGGTCGAGTTGTTGATGACCGCCTCCCCCGTCCCGATGTCGTCGTAGACCAGGAGGCCGGCCGCCGGGTACTCGAGGGTGTCCGGGGCGCCGATCGGCCGGGCCGGGGGCCAGTTCGGGATCGGCAGGACGTTGGAGAGCTGCACGCGGCCGTACCCTTGCTCATTGTTTCCGATCACACCGACCGTGCCGGCGCCGACGCACCCCTGGGTTCCGCTCGTGCTGTAGATCGCCCGGGCCTGCGCCACGAACCGATCGCTGTCGGTGGGCGCGTCGGTGAAGGTCGACTGCTCCAGGAAGTTGGCGCTCGCCACCAGCATCGCCTTGACCAGGGCCCCGGAGACGTTCGGCATCCGGTTGGATCCGGAGCGGTTCCCGGTCGGGTAGAACCCCTGCTCGAAGTAGTCGCGCACCAGCGCCCCGGCCCCGGTGACGTAGGCGGCCGCGAACGAGGTCCCGGTGTTCAGCTCGTCGAGCTGCGCCTCGACCGGGAGCACGTTGTCGACGTCCCGGCTCCGGAAGACCGCGACGCCCTGGGTCCCGGGGGTGTCGAAGATGCCGCTCCAGTCCTCCGCCACCGACATCAGGAGCGGCGCCATCCGCAGCGACTGCGTCGTCGCCGGCCCGCGCGACGAGAAGGCGGATGGGACCTCCTCCATGTTGAAGGTTCCGAAAAGGGACTGCATGTCCTCGCGGTGTCCGCCGACCGAGACGATGTCCTTGGCGGTCGCCGGCGGAGAGACCTGCAGGGGCATCGGGTGGTTCGGGTCGTTGTCGACGGCCGTGCCGTTGAAGAGGTCGGGATAGCGGCGCGTGGCCGGCCCCGTCGGGATCGCCCCCTTGTTCCCCACCGGCACGAAGACCATGTAGTCCCGGTTGTTGACCAGGAAGGTGTCGATCTGGGCCGCTTCGATCGAGTAGGTGCCGTTCGTGCTGTCGTTGACCGAGCCGCCGAAGTTCGGGATGCCGAACGGCAGCACGTGCAGGTGGACGTTGTTCCCGCCGTACATCGCGTCCCGCAGACGCGTGGCGATGTTGCCAGGGACGACGTTGCCCCCCTTCTCGATCAGATCATTGAAGGTGCAGCGATCCGTGCGGGCGCAGTCCTGCATGATGATGCGCGCCCCGCGCGCCACGCCGTCCAGGTTGACGCCGACGAGCGGCGGCGTGCCGATCCCGACCGTCTTCGAGGCGAAGGCCCCCACGCCGGTCGGCCAGCCGGCGATGGCGCCCGCCACCACGTTGCCGTGGGTGCCGGCGCCGAACAGGACGCCGTCACAGCTCGTGCCGTCGTCCAGGACGGTCTGGATCGCCTGGATCTTGCGGTGGTTCGGCCCGATGATGTGGTTGGCGTCGGTCGGCGCCGTCAAGCTCTGGGAGAACTGCACCGAGTCGTAGCTGATGCCGTTGTCGGTGACCGCCACGATCTGCGGAGGGATGGTGTCGGAGCCGTCGTTCACCCTCTCGCCGTCGGCGTTGGTGTCGAGGCCGCCGCCGTCGATGCCGATGTCGTGGTAGGGGCGCGCGCCCAGGGTGTCCTCCAGGCTCCCGGTCATCACCACGGTCGGCGCCTCGGAGTTGGCCAGCACCCATTCCGAGCTCTCCTGCACCGCCTGCACGCTGTCGATCGCCGCGATCTGCGCGACGCGGTCGGCGGGGGCATCGGCGCTCAGGACCGTCCCGTCCCCCGAGAAATCGGCGACGGCGCGCGCCCCCACGATCGCCTCGAGGCCACGGCGCATCTCGTCGATCTCGTCCCGCGTCGCCCCCGGCCAGGCGGTGACCAGGATGTTGAGCGTGTGGCTCTTGGCCCGGCCCTCCTGGATCATCGGGCTCCGGCCGAGCGACCGCTCGATCTTGAGGCCCGGGAGGTACGGGCTCATCGCCTCGACGTACGGCAGCGCCGCCATGCGCTCCAGCTGCTGGCGGCTGCCCGACAGCACGACGAAGGCGCGCTCCGGGAGGAGGCCGACCACCCGCCCTCCCTTCGCCAGCTCGGAGGCCACTTCGTCTGCCCGATCGCGCAGCGCGTCGGCCGCGACCTGCACCAGGTTGGGTCCGATCGCCAGCCCGCCCCGGCCCGGACGGCTCAGCGCCGCGGCGCGCCTCAGGCCGGGAGGGAGGGCATCGAGCAGGTGCGGGTTCCTGAGGTCGAGGGCCCCGAGCGACGTGACCACGCGTCCTCGCGTGTCGCCGGGAGTCTCGGCCCGCCGGAACTGATCACCGAAGGGGGAGAGCCCGGGCGGGCGGAACTGGGGCGTCGGGAGCGGCGTCCGCTGCCAGTAGAAGTAGGAGCTGCTCGGGCTGAAGCGCTCGTCGTTGAGGCTCGGCTTCCCGGCGCCGGCCGCCGCGTCGCCCGGACGCCCTCCGTCTCCCCGGCCGGCGAGGCTGGTCGCCAGCCCGAGCATGAGCGCGAGAACCAGGGCGAGAGCGATGGAGGCGGCCGACGCCGCCGGCTTGAGATGGGGTAACCTGCGCATCAGACCCTCCGAGCAGACCAAGGCCCCGTCGCGCCGCCCTCGCGGCGCGCAGGGCTTGAAGCGAGTGAGACCACGCCTTCGGCCAGACAGGCACCTTTTCTCGATTTGCGTTTCCAGATACCGTCAAACCCCTGAGATGTCAACGACTTTATCGGATCGCCCCACTGTGGCCCGCCGCCACACCTCACGCCGTCATACCGTGCGCTATCTGGAACGGGAGGCGGGGGATTGCGATTACGCAATCACGCAGTCGCTGCCCTGAAGGGACGGCCTGAGAGAGCCCCCCTGGAGAGAGCGGCGCGGGTGGCGCGCCGCTTCCGCAGCATGGGGATGTCTCAGCGCCCTTTGATTGCGCCGCCGCGCCCCTTTCCGGTAACATGGCGCCATCATGTTCAGGACGATCGCGTGGACGGACGAGGGGGTCGTCCTTCTCGACCAGCGCCTCCTCCCGGAGCAGGAGATCTACCTCACGCTGCGGACGGGGGAGGAGGTGGCGGCGGCGATCCGCGACATGGCGATCCGCGGCGCCCCGGCGATCGGCGTGGCCGCCGCGATGGGGATCGCCCTCGGCTTCGTGCGCGGCGGGGACGCGCCGCCCGACGATCGCGCGGCGAGGTTCGACACCCTCTGCCGGCTCATGGCCGCCACGCGGCCGACGGCGGTCAATCTCTTCTGGGCGATCGACAGGATGCGACGGCGCTTCGAGGATCGCCGGGGCGATCCCTTCCCGACGCTCGCCGCGGCGCTCCGGGACGAGGCGCTCCGGATCGGGCACGAGGACCTCGAGGCCAACCACGCGATGGGCCGTTTCGGCGCCGCCCTGCTGCCGGAGCGCTGCCGGGTGCTGACGCACTGCAACGCCGGCGCCCTGGCGACCTCCGGCTACGGGACCGCGCTCGGAGTGCTGCGGGCCGCCGTCGAGGCGGGCAAGCGGGTGGCGGTCTACGCCGACGAGACGCGTCCCTTCCTCCAGGGTGCGAGGCTGACGGCGTGGGAGCTCCAGAAGGACCACATCCCGGTCACGGTCATGAGCGACGGCATGGCGGGACACCTGTTCCAGAAGGGGGAGGTCGATCTGTGCATCGTCGGCGCCGACCGTATTGCCCGCAACGGCGACGTGGCGAACAAGATCGGCACCTACCCGGTGGCGGTCCTGGCCGGGGCCCACAAGATCCCGTTCTACGTGGCGGCGCCGACCTCGACCGTCGATCTGAGCCTCGTCGACGGCTCCGGCATCCCGATCGAGGAGCGCAGCGCCGAGGAGGTGACCCACTTCGCCGGGCGGCGGGTCGTGCCGGAAGGGGTCCCGGTCCTGCATCCGGCCTTCGACGTCACGCCGCACCGTCTGGTCTCGGCGATCATCACCGAGCGCGGCGTGGCGCGGGCGCCCTACGAGGAGAGCCTGGCCGCCCTGTGCGGCGGCGCCGTGCACGCCCCCTCGCACGGCTAGGAGCGCCTCCTCGACGACCGCGATGGGCGACCCGCTGATCCTCGGCATCGAGAGCTCCTGCGACGAGACCGCCGCCGCGGTCGTGCGCGGCCGCTCGATCCTGAGCAGCGTCATCGCCTCGCAGGTCGACGTCCATCGGGAGTACGGCGGGGTCGTGCCCGAGCTGGCCTCGCGCCACCACCTCGAGAGGATCGATCCGGTGATCGACTTGGCGCTCCGGCGCGCCTCGGTCGATCTCGCCGACCTCGAGGGGATCGCCGTCACCTACGGGCCCGGCCTCGTCGGTTCGCTCCTGGTCGGCCTGCAGGCCGCCAAGGCGATCGCGTACGTCCGCGCGCTCCCGCTCCTGGCGGTGAACCATCTCGAGGGGCACCTGCGGTCGGTCTGGCTGGAGCACGGTGAGGTCCCGACGCCCGCCCTGAGCCTGATCGCCTCCGGGGGACACACGTCGCTTCATCTCTCGCCGACCGAGGACGAGATCGTCCCGGTGGCGCGGACGCGCGACGACGCGGCGGGGGAGGCGTTCGACAAGGTGGCGAAGCTGGTGGGTCTCGGGTATCCCGGCGGCCCGGTGGTCGACCGCCTGGCGCCGACCGGGGACCCCCGGGCGGTCCGCCTCCCTCCTCCGAAGATGAGCGACGGCAGCCTCGACTTCTCCTTCAGCGGCTTCAAGACGGCGGTCCTGCGCCACGTCCAGGCGCACGACCTCGCGCGCGCCTACCCGGCCGGTCCCCCCGACCAGCCGACCCGCGACCTCCTGGCCTCGTTCCAGACCGCCGTCGTCGAGTTCATGGTCGATCGCCTGATGACCGTGGCGCGCCGCGAGCGGGTGCGCTCGATCGCCCTCTCGGGAGGCGTCGCCTGCAACACCCTCTTGCGCTCGCGCGTCGCCGCCGAGGCCGAGGCCGCCGGTCTGAGGAGCTTCGCCGTGAGCCCGGCGCTGGCCGTCGACAACGCCGCCATGATCGCGTTCGTCGGGGCGCGCAAGCTGCGGCGCGGCGAGATCGCCGACATGGCGCAGAACGCCGAGCCCGGTCTCGAGCTCTGACCCCATGGACAGGCGAAGCCTCCGGAACTTCTGCATCATCGCCCACATCGACCACGGCAAGACGACCCTCTCGGACCGCATCCTCGAGCTGTGCGGGGCGCTCTCGTCGCGCGAGATGGAGGACCAAGTGCTCGACGGGATGGACCTGGAGCGCGAGCGCGGGATCACGATCAAGGCGCACGCGGTGGCGCTCGACTACAAGGGGCTGGACGGCGCCGCCTATCGCCTGAACCTGATCGACACGCCGGGGCACGTCGACTTCGCGTACGAGGTGTCGCGGTCGCTCTCCGCCTGCGAGGGGGCGGTCCTGGTGGTCGATGCCACGCAGGGGGTGGAGGCACAGACCCTGGCCAACTCCTACATGGCGGTCGATCACCACCTGACGATCCTGCCGGTCATCAACAAGATCGATCTGCCGTCGGCCGACCCGGCGCGGGTCAAGGAGCAGATCGAGAACATCATCGGCATCTCGGCCGAGGGGGCGATCCCCTGCTCCGCCAAGGAGGGGACCGGCGTCCGGGAGATCCTCGAGGCGGTGGTGCGCCAGGTCCCGGCGCCGGGCGGCGACCCCGACGCGCCGGCCAAGGCGCTGGTCTTCGACTCCTGGTTCGACGTCTACCGCGGCGTCGTCATCCTGGCCCGTGTCGTCGACGGGACGCTGCGCCGCAAGATGAAGATCGCCCTGATGGCGACCGGTCAGACCTACGAGATCGACGACGTCGCCGTCCTGACCCCCAAGCTGGTCCCGGTCGAGTCGCTGTCGGCGGGCGAGGTCGGGGTGGTCGTCGCCAACATCAAGAACTCCGCCGAGGTGAAGATCGGCGACACGATCACCGACGCCCGCAACCCGACTCTCCAGCCGTTCCCCGGCTTCCAGGAGATGAAGCCGATGGTCTTCGCCGGCCTCTTCCCGATCGGCGAGACGACCTACGACGGCCTGCGCGACGCCCTCGACAAGCTGCGGCTCAACGACTCGTCGTTCTCGGTCGAGCCGGAGACCTCCGACGCCCTCGGCTTCGGGTACCGCTGCGGCTTCCTGGGCCTGCTGCATATGGAGATCGTGCAGCAGCGGCTGGAGCGGCACTTCGGGCTGTCGCTCATCTCCACCGCGCCCTCGGTCCGCTACCGCGTCACCACCACCGACGGCCAGGTCCTCGAGGTCAGCAACCCGGCGAAGCTCCCGCCGCCCCAGAAGATCAAGGAGTGGGAGGAGCCGGTCATCACCGCCCTCATCCTGACCCCGCCCGAGTACGTCGGCGGGATCCTGGCGCTCTGCCAGGACAAGCGCGGCGTGCAGAAGGAGCTGAAGTACGTCACCACGAGCCGGGTCCTGATCACCTACGATCTGCCGTTCAGCGAGGTGGTGATGGACTTCTACGACCGGCTCAAGACGCTGTCGCGGGGGTACGCCTCGCTCGACTACCACCACACCGGCTGGTGGAGATCCGACATGGCGCGCCTCGACATCCTGGTCAACGGCGAGCCGGTCGACGCGTTGTCGATCATCGTCCACCGGGAGCGGGCCCACCAGAAGGGGCGCGCCCTGGCCCAGAAGCTGCGCGAGGTGATCCCGCGCCAGCTCTTCGAGGTGGCGATCCAGGCCGCCATCGGCGGCAAGATCGTCGCCCGCGAGAACGTCGCCGCCCTGCGCAAGAACGTCCTGGCCAAGTGCTACGGCGGCGACATCACCAGAAAGCGCAAGCTCCTCGAGAAGCAGAAGGAGGGGAAGAAGCGGATGAAGAAGGTCGGCCAGGTCGACATCCCCCAGGAGGCGTTCCTGGCTCTCCTCAAGGTGGAGTGAGGGGGCGGGGCGCCGCCGACGGGGAGACCGGCGCGGGGGCGCACGGAGCGGTGGCGCCGCCGGACTTGGTGGCGCGGAGGGCGGGTTCGTTCCATAATTAGAAGGCTCCGCGTTGCAGCCGGCGCCAAACTCCGGCGCGGCTGAACGCGGAATGAGATGATCCCGGGTCGGACCCTGCTTCACCGAACAGCGCGGCTCAACCCGGGGCCCCTTCGCCACAGCGGTGGCGCCGAAACGCAGTCGAGCGAAGGGGATGCTCGCAGCGGTGGGGAGCGCTCTTGGACGTCGCGGTTCAGCCCAGACGATTCGTCTTCGAGTACGCGCAGGCGGCGATCATCGCCTTCATGTTCGCCCTCTTCGTCCGCACCTTCCTGTTCCAGCCGTTCCAGATCCCGAGCCCGTCGATGGAGGACACGCTGCTGGTCGGCGACCACATCCTGGTCAACAAGTTCGCCGTGGCGCCGCTGTCGTTCTCGGTCGAGAGGCTCTTCCTGCCGATCACCGAGGTCGGCCGGGGGGACGTGGTCGTCTTCCGCTACCCGCACGACGAGCGGCAGGACTACGTCAAGAGGGTCATCGGGCTGCCGGGGGAGACGATCAAGATCGTCAACCGGGTCGTCTATATAAAGAAGGTAGGGGAGGAGGGGTACGTCCCGCTCCTGGAGCCGTACGGCAACCACAAGGACCCGGGCGGCGTCCCGCCGAACCTCGACAACTACGGGCCGGTGACGATCCCCGCCGGGCGTTACTTCGTGATGGGCGACAACCGCGACAACAGTCTCGACAGCCGCGAGTGGGGGTTCGTGCCGCACGAGAACATCGTCGGGCGGGGTCTCCTCGTGTATTGGTCGTTCGCCGATCGGCCTCAGGACGGCGCCCAGGCGGCGGCTCGCGGCGAAACCTCCGGCGTCGGCCGCCTCCTCTCCAGCGCCGGCGCCTTCTTCCGCTGGACCCGCTGGAACCGCACCGGGCAAGTCATTCGCTGATACGCAAGGCGCAGCAGCTCGACTTGGTCAAAGATATTCTCCAAGTCACCTGTCTACGAGGACTGTGCGCAGGAGATTGAGGAAGGCGAGGAGACTATGCCTATCGTCCATCCGCTGGATCTTGCATAACCTCTTGGGGCCAAGCTCAAGACCACGGGGAGCGTCTCATCTCCGGCGTAGTTGCGCTGAGGTCGGAGCGGCCCACCCGAATCGATACGCGCTCGTTTACTCAACCCTCCTTCAGTATCGCCCTACGCCGGTAGGTAGGCGGAGCGGGGCGCACAAGGCCCGGTTCAGCCCACCATGGGTTCAGATCTGTCAAAACGTCGATGACCTCTTGGCTGAGCTTCAACGCACTCCCCTCTCCGTCTTGGTACAACTTATAAACGTATTTATAGCTTGTACCAAAGAGAGCCTGGGAGGTCAATAGGCTTGACCCGCATAGGCTTGACCCGCATAGCCTCAACCGCTCGCGTTTAAGTGAGTTCCGACGGAATGCGCGAGCGTGCACGGGGATGGTGCCGATCGACCCGGCGTTTGAGCCGGCAAAGCGGAACCTGGAGCCGCTCGGACAGAGAGGCGCGCCCTGACGAGCATCCGCAACCGCGCCGAAGCGTGTAGAATTCCCTGCGGCTGCCGGCGAGAGGGAACTGAAGCCTCCCCGGCGGGCGCCTGAGGGTTCATGAGCCTCGATCGCCGTCACGAGCCAGCGCGGTCGTTCGTGCTGCCGGTGTACAACGCCGCGCCGTTCCTCGACGGCACCCTGAGGTCTGTCCGCGGCTGGCTGGCCGCGCGGCCCGAGGCGTGGGAGCTGATCGTCGTCGACGACGCCTCGACCGACACGACGCCGGCGATCCTCGACGCCTTCCTCGACCGGCACCGCGACGAGGCGATCACCCGCGTGAGGTTCACGGCCAATCGCGGGAAGGGGTTCGCCACGCGCGCGGGCGTCGGGCTGGCGCGCGGCGTTCACGTCGTCTTCACCGACTGCGATCTCGCCTACCCGGTCGAGAACACCGCCCGCATCGTCGACGCTCTCGACGCCGGGGCCGACGCCGCGATCGCCTGCCGGGTGCTGCCGGCCAGCACCTACACGATGAGCCCCTCGTTCTTCTCCTACCTCTACACGCGGCACCTGACGGGCAGGCTCTTCAACCTCCTCTGCCGGATCCTCACCGTCCCGCGGATCCTCGACACGCAGGCGGGGCTCAAGGGGTTCCGCACCGAGGTGGTGCGGCCGCTCCTCGGCCACTTCACGATGGACGGCTTCTCGTTCGACGTCGAGATCCTGCGGGCGCTAGTCGATCGGGGAGCGCGCATCGTCGAGGTGCCGGTGTCGTTCCGCTACGACAGCGAGCCGAGCACGGTGCAGTTCATCGAGGACTCCGCCCGGATGCTCCGCGATCTGCTGCTGATCCGGTGGCGCTCGCTGCGCGGCCACTACCGCGACCTGCCGGTGGACCCCGAGCCGGCCGGCCTGATCGTGCACGCCGACGACTTCGGTCTCGCGCCGGGGGTGAACCGCGCGATCCGGGAGAGCCTCGAGGCCGGGGCCGTCTCCAGCGCCTCGATCCTCCTCGGAGGGCCGCACGTCGGCGAGGCTCTGGCCTGGGCGGCGGCCCAGCCGCGCTACGACTTCGGGGTCCACCTCAACCTGACGCAGGGGCGGCCGGTCCTTCCGCCCGACCGGGTCCGGAGCCTGGTGAACGCGCGCGGGGAGTTCCCCTCCCTGCGCCTCTTCCTGACCCGCTTCTTCGCCGGCCGGGTCCGTCTGCACGAGATCCGCGAGGAGTGGCGGGCGCAGATCGCGGCGGTGCGCGCGGCGGGAGTGCGGATCAGCCACCTCGACAGCCATCAGCACGTGCACCTTCTGCCGCGCATCTTCGCCCGCGTCATGGCGCCGCTGGCGCGTCACGAGCGGCTCGCGGTGCGCGTCATGGACGGCCCGGTCGGCGGTCACGCGCCGTGGCCGCACCCGAAGAGCCTCCTCCTGGCCCTGGCCACGCGGCGGGCGCTGCGGGCCGACTCCGGCTGCCCGATCACGGCGCACGGCTTCGGGGCCGCCTTCATGCGCCAGCCGACCGCCCGTCTCTTGCAGTCGGTCCTGTCGCGCACCCGCCCGGGACGGACCTACGAGTTCGTCGTCCATCCCGGCCTGGTCGACGCCGCGCTCCGCTCCTCCGGCGACACCTACATCGAAGGACGGGAGCGGGAGGTCGCCTTTCTGGCCTCGGAGGAGTTCCGGGCCGTCGTGCGCCACGCCGGGGTCGAGATCCTGCACCGCGGGAACGGCCAGGGGCCCGCTGCACGACCGTGATCGGCGCGCCGCAGGAGCGCTGCCGGCACGCTGCAGGACCGTAACCGGCCCTCCCGGCGCCTCGATTACGGAAACGATATCCCCTTCCTTGACGGCCCCTGGCGCGGCTTCTATATTTCCTCCACGGGGAGAGATCCGAGGGAGGGGGGAGTTTCGATGGCGGGATCATCGAAAGACGCGAGAGGCGAGGCGGGCGAGGGACGCTTCGGCACGCTCATCGCTCTGCTGGTGCTGGGGGTGGGGATCTACCTCGGAGTCAAGATCGTTCCGGTGATGATCAACGCCTACACCTTCCGCGACTTCCTCGACGAGCAGGCCCGCTTCGCCGCCCTGCCGCACCACGACGACGACATGGTGAAGAACAGCATCCTGCGCAAGGCGAAGGAGCTCGATCTGCCGGTCGGCGCCAAGAACCTGCTGGTCAACCGGACCTCGAGCCACATCGACATCCGCGCCCGGTACACGGTGCCGATCGTGACCCCGGTCTACACCTACAACTGGGACTTCGACGAGTCGCTCAGCCTGCCGCTCTTCTGAGGCCGGGGCGTTCCCTCAGCCGCTCCGGTATCGCTCTCCCCGCTCGTAGGCCCGACGCCGCCCTCGGATCGCCTCCGCCAGATCGCGCTGCCCCGCGGCCGTGGCCCGGCGCTCCGCCTCCTCCGCCACGCGCGCCGCTCCACGGGGATCGCCCGACTCGGCGAGCGCCGCCGCCAGGGCGTCGAGGGCGGCCGCATCCTGGCGCTTCGTCCGCCGGACCGCCTCCTCGGCGAGCTCTCTCGCCTCGCGGCCGTCCCTGACGTCGTCGCGGCGGCTCGTCGCCAGCAGGAAGGCGAGGCGCGCCAGGATCCCCGGGTGGGACGGGCTCCGCGCGTGCCCCTCCCTGAGGACCTCGAGGGCCCGCGCCTCGTCCCCCTTCCGCTGCAGGGCGATCGCGAGATTGTTGTACCCCTCGGCCCGCGTCGGGTCGATTCGCAGCGACTCGACGAGCGCCGCCACCCCCTCATCGAGGCGCCCGGTCTGCGCGAGGAGCGCGCCCCGGTTGCTGTGGGCCTCGGCGTTGTCGGGACGGAGCGCCACGGCGCGATCGTAGCGCCGCAGCGCCTCGTCGAGCCGTCCCATCCGGAACAGGACGTTGCCGGCGTTCGACTCCGCCTCGCTGTAGGACGGATGCAGGGCGAGGGCCGCGTCGTAGCGCGTCAGCGCCGCCTCCGGCTGTCCCGCGGCGTTCAGCGCGTTCCCGAGGGCCATCAGGATGCGCGGGTTGACGGGATCGAGGGCGGCGGCCTGCCCCAGGCTCGCGACCGCCTCCTTGAGCCGGCCGAGGTTCATCAGGGTGATCCCGAGCTGAAGATACGGCTCCGGGGTGCGTGGCCTCAGGCTCGCCACCGCCCGGCTCAGGAGCGGCACGCCGTCCGCCACGTCGGCCCCGTCCTGGACGCTGGCGACGCCGAGGTAGAGATCGCGCAAGGGACCGGTGGGGGCCTCCTCGGGCCTGTAGAAGACGATCGGGCCGCGGTACGCCTCCTTGCGCTCGGCGCGCGGCGCCAGGAGATCCTCGCGCGTCCGGTAGACGCCGATGCGGTGATCGGTCATCGTGACGTGCACCACGTCCTCGGTGCGCCGCGCCGGCATGTGGCAGTCGGCGCACCCACCGGCGTCGCCCGCTCTCCCGCCGCCGGCCCCCCGAGCGCCTGTTCCGCGAGCGCCCGCGGCGACGCCGTGCCGCGCCATCGCCTCGCGGGTCGGACCGCACTGATCCCGGGTGTGACAAACGAGGCACTTCGCGGAGTAGAACTCCGCCGGGTCCGCCGGCCGCCGGTGCGGGTCGTGGCAGGTGATGCAGGTCAGCCGTCCGGCGCTCTCGGTGAAGCAGCGCGCCTGGCGCAGCCGGTAGGCCTGGTGGGCGATCTCGAACTTGTCGTCGAAGCCGTGGCCCGGCGGGGTGTCGAAGTGGGTCCGGTAGGCCGCCAGGCTCTCGCCCGGCCTGAAGGAGAAGACGCCGCGGCCGAAGGTGATGAGGGCGCTGACGTTCGCGTCGCTCGTCGTCTCCAGGTGGCACTGCATGCAGAGGTCCATCTGCCGATCGGGCGGGAGCCGGGCCGGGTTGACGATCGCCTGCCGCACCGCGGCGAAGCCGCTGTCCGGCCGGCGCGCCAGCTCCACGTGGCGCGCCCCGGGGCCGTGGCACCGCTGGCAGTCGATCCCGGACGGCAGGTCGGGCGGGAAGAAGGGGAGGGCCGCGGCGGAGTCGGCGCCGGCGCGGACCGCCGGGTAGCCGGTGTGGCAGAAGATGCAGAGGTAGGTGACGGGGCGGAAGAAGTCGGACTGGTCCGGCCGGTCGTACCCCGGGCTCATCCCCCAGCGCTTCCCCTGGGAGTACCAGGTCACCGGGAGCTCGGTCAGGTCGCCGGCCGGGCCGAGGTGCAGGTAGCTGCGGGCGTGCCGTCCCGATCCGACGAAGAAGGTGATCTCGCGGTCGAAGACCCGCTGCCGGCCGCCGGCGGCGTCCCGCTCGTACCGCCTCTGGAGGAAGCGCCCCCCCTCCCGCCGCATCTCGTAGGTGAAGCGGGACGGTGGATGCTCGAGAACGTTCTTCCTGTCGAAGTCCTCGACCGGACGCACCTCGCCGGGACGTCCGAACGACCGCGACATCGCAACCGATCGGTAGCTCTCGGCGATCGACTGGTGGCACGTGCCGCAGATCTCGGGCGCGGCGTACCCGTCGGTCACGAGCGCCGCCCGATCCGGCCCGGGCGGCCCGGTCCCCGACACCGGAGGTCCGCCCCCGGTGCATCCGGCGAGCAGAGCGGCCGCGAGGAGGGAGGGTAACGAGGACCGAGGGGGCAGGAGAAAACGCCCAAGAGAATACCCGACAAGCGCGGTGCTCGACCTCGGTCCAGCCCCCGATCGGACCATCTCCTGGCTACTCCGCGACGAACACCGTCAGGATCGTCCCCTCCGACCGGGAAATCTACCCTAAAAATAAGGGGGTCCCGTGTGGGGACCCCCTTTTCTCTTCCCCCCGCCCGATGGGCGGGAACGCGCTTCGATCTACGGGCAGGCCGGCGGCAGAGGCCTGAGCGTGCCGTCGCCTCTTCGGCCGAGGGCGGGCTGGCCGCCCGGCGCCGTCGGATGGTTACCGACCAGGTAGTACGAGGCCTTCCCGAGCGGCGGCGTGACACCGACCTCGGCGACCGAGACCGTCACCGGAGTGCAGGTCCCGCCGGCGCCGCAGTCGGCGTCGATCGTGCAGGCTAGGCCCGGGGTCGGACCGCCGACGCAGGTCTTCTGCGGCGACGGCTGCGGGACCGTGTTCCCGGTAGGCGGCAGGCAGGCGATGCCAGCCAGCGTGTTGAGGTTCGGGTCGGCGTCCTGATTGATCGTGCCGGTGTAGGTGTTGTAGCCGCTCACCCCGATGGTCTGAGGCCTCGCCGGCCAGGTGATTGTCGTCAGGGGTAGACTGCAAGTGCCACCCGTGCCGCAGTTGGCGTCGGTCTGGCAGCCGGCGCCTGGAGTCGGGCCACCGACGCACCTCGGTCTGGCGTGGGTGACGGAGATGGGGATGTCGGTCCCGTCGCCCGTGTAGACGGTCGTCAGCGACAGACTGTTCGTCGGAGCGGTCGGGTTGCTGGTGCAGATCTGCGCGACGCTGCAGCGGGCCTGCACGGCGTACCTGGTGTCGGCCGTCGGGTAGTCGACGAAGTTCGAGTTCGGCGACCAGTCCTGGACCACGAGGCCATTCTTCAGGAAGAGGAACTGCACGTCTCCGCCCTGGAGCACGCTGTTCAGGTCGCGCACGCTGCTGCACCCTCCGACGTTCTGGGTGGTGGCCGCCTGGAGGACGACCCGCTCGCCGGCCACGACGATACCGTCGCCGCTGGCGTCGAGAAGGTTCAGCTTGACGTTGAATCCGTGGTCCCCCTTGGTCGAATCGCAGGCCGCGACCGGGCAGTTCTGCGGCCCGGGCGCCTTGGTGTCGGCGGGACGGATGACCGGCGTCACGATCGCCCCGTTGAGCTGGATGTCGTCGATCCACCAGCCTTCGTCGTTCGGCGTGCCGACCCAGCTGCCGATCGTCTCGTACGACTCGTCGGACTCGTCGAACTCCCAGGCCTCCGCGATCCAGCGGATCTCGATCCTCTGGCCGATGAAGGTCTCCAGGTTGAACTTGGTCTGGACCCAGAGGTTCGTGCCTGTCGTTCCAGGCACGCCTGGCCCGTCGCACTGGTAGATCGTGGTCTGCCTGACCTGGTTGCCGCAGTGCGACCAGACCCCGTCCGGCAGGCACATCGTCTCATGCACATTGCGGGGCGCATACGGCGCCGTGCCGGCGTCGGTCGGGGTGAGATCGCAGAACGTCACCTGGCTCCCGAACGCCGACCAGATGATGGGGATGTGATCGTAGACGTTCTGGAAGGGGACCAGCTTGTCCCACGGGCCCCAGTTGTCCCTGTTGGGATCGGGATCGAGGTCGACCCGGATCTGGACGTCGCCGTAGTCGTTCGCCTGGCCCGGCGGCGCGTTGTAGTAGTTGTTGTCCATCATCGAGGCGATCTGGTAGAACGACAGCTCCATCTCGCCGTCGGGGGGCGGGTTCCTCTTGACCGGCGCCAGGTTGATCGGGTTGGTCGTGAAGGCCGCGATCTCGCGGAACCTCACCGTGTCGTGGAGGTAATCGGTCGTGCTGTAATGGACGCCCCAGTGCAGGGAGGTGTTACCGCTCTTGGCGGTCGCGCCCGCCCGGCCCAGCGGCGTGATGTACCCTCCTCCGTCCGCCTTGGCCGGCGGGAAGACGCAGTTCCCGCCCTGCGGGCAGTGGAGGTGCCAGTCCATGTCGTTGTCGGGATCGATGATGCATCCCGGATCGGCGGGAGGCACGAGGTAGCCGGCGCAGCCGACCGCCGCCAGGGTGTCGCCGACCGAGCTCGGCGCCGTCCCGACCGTGACGCCGATCGTGTCGTTGTGCGACCCGACGGTGCCGGCCGGCAGCGGCGCGATCTCGAGCAGGCCGTCGCCGTCCCGGTCGGTATCGAAGTCCTCGCGGACCAGTCCCAGCTGGCCTCCGGGTCCGGTGACGTAGGTGATCGGAGTGGTCGATGGGTCGATGTCCAGGACGATCGACACGTTGACCTTCGACCTGGCCCCGAGAGCCTCCTGGCTGTTGACCGTGAGGGTGAAGTCGCCCTTGGCGGGCTGCGCCGAGTTGGTCGTCGACGTGGTCCTCGACACGACGAACTCGAACTGACCGGAGCCGGCCGGCTGGGCCGCGTTGAAGTTGTTATCGGGGAACAGGGTGGTGTCGCCGGTGTCGATGGTGTCGCCCAGGGTGCCGGACGGTGCGAGCGTCGGCAGGACGACCGTCGTCTTGGTGAGGCAGGCGATGTCGGAATCGGTCGTCTCCAGGACAAGGGTCGCGTTCGTGAGCGAGAAGGCGCTGGCGTTCTTGAGCCTGATCGTCATGCGCGCCTTTTCGCCGGCGTCCGCGAACTGATCGTGGTCGCCGTCGACGTCCCCGACGGTGGTCGACAGGACGATGAGCTTCGCCAGCTCCCCCTTCTTGCAGTTGATCACCGTGTTGAACGTGACCGCGTCGTCGGGGATCCCGTTGTTGTCGTCGTCCAGGCTCTCGACGTGATCGCACGCGTCGCCGATGCCGTTGCTGTTGGAGTCGGCCTGATGGGTCGTCCCCGGCGTGATCGCCGGGTTGTAGACCGTCGGGCAGTTATCGATGCTGTCCGGCACGCCGTCGAGATCGAAGTCGTCGTTGTCCGTGACGCAGGCGCCGTCATTCCTGAGCCCCAGCCGCTCACAGGACTCCGGAGCGATGTTTATGCAGGTCTCCCCTGACGGGCAGGCGCGAGTCGGGCACACTATTGACTTGGTGATGCTGCACGTGCCGGTGGTCGGGCACTGGTTGCTGTTCTGACAGACGCCCCCGGTCGGGCAGTCGCTGTTCTGCAGGCACGGCGTGGTCGTCGCGTTGCTGCAGAAATTGAAGCAGACGGTGTCGCTCGACCGGTTGCACGACCCGGTCAGCAGGATCGCCGGCCTCGCGTTGCGACAGTCGCCGTCGCAGGCGTCGCCGATGCCGTCACCGTCGCTGTCGTGCTGAAGGTCGCTGGCGCTGTTGTTGGGAGTCCGCACGCAGTTGTCGCGGAAGTCGGGGACCCCGTCGTTGTCCCGGTCGGCGCTGTTGCTGTTGCACGCCGTCCCCTTCCCCTGGGCCGCGACCGACTGGGTCGGGTTGTAGACGTCCGGGCAGTTGTCGAACTGATTGTTGAAGCCGTCGAAATCGATATCGTCGAAGTCGCAGGCGTCGCCCACGCCGTCCGCGTCCGAGTCCTTCTGGTCGGGGTTCGGGACGCCGGGGCAGTTGTCGCAGGCATCCCCCACGCCGTCTGGCTGCAGGCTTCCGTCGAGGCCTCTGTCGGTGTCCTCCTGGTTGGGATTGTAGGTGTGGGGGCAGTTGTCCACCGGGAAGGTGGCGTTCGGCACGTTGTCGCCGTCGATGTTCGCGAAGCTGATCTCGCCGGGTGTCCCGTCCCGGTCGCCGTCGCACTCGGGATCGAGGTAGAAGAACGTCAGCGAGTTGTCCGAGCCCGGCGTGGTGAACAGCTCGGTCGAGTTGTCGGCCGTCGTCCCGATCGTGACCTTGCCCTTGAACACCCCGGGGCTCCCGGCGACCGCCGGGATCTGGAACGACTTCCGGGGAAGCCTGGCGGTGATGAGGCCGGTCGAGAAGGTGGTGGCGTCCGAGTCGGTGACCCCGAAGACCGTCACGTTGCAGACCCCCGCGGGAGTGCTGACCGGGCAGTCGGCGCTCGTCGAGCAGGTCGTGGCGCTCGAGTTGCTGCACACGCCGTGGCGGCGTTGGTCGTCGATCGTGATCTCGACCGTCTCGTTGCACTCGAAGAGGGCCGTCCGGTCGACCGTCATGGTGGCGCACTGCTGGCCGGCCTGGACGCCGCTCGTCTGGCAGAAGTCGTTCGTCCCGCCCGTGCACTGGGCGTTCGAGGTGCACGCGACCCCGCTCTGGCTGCACTTGTTGAGGTACCGGTTGCAGGCCGGAGCGGCCGGCGAGAGCGCGCAGGCTCCCGCGGCCGCTCCCGGGCCGCAGTCGGCGTCGATGATGCAGGCGGCTCCCTTGTTGGCCGAGCCGGGGCCGCACTTCCGGAGCTGCGTCTCGTCCACCGCGTGCGTCTCGTCCCACTCCAGAACCACGTCGTCGATGCCGAGCCCGTAGTCGTGAGTATTCGCCGGATTCGGGGACTCCTGGACGAAGAAGCCGATGCCGATCATCCAGCGGTTCCCCGCCGGTCCGGGGGAGTACTCGTCGGCCGCCTCGGGCTGGCCGGGGCCGAGGCTCAGGTAGGCGACGCCATCGTCGTAGTCGATGAGCGTCCAGTCGAAGCTCCTCTCGGGCCCGTTCACGGCCCCGTCCTCGAGGTGGCAGGTCCCGCCGCCGGGGCAGGTCGGATTGGTCTGGCTGCACTGGCTCCCGGGTGCCGTGCCGCCGTCGCACACTCCCGGCAGCCGCAGCCGGCAGATGTCGTTCGCCCCGCCGGTGCACTGGGCATTCGAGGTGCATGCCACCCCGCTCTGGCTGCAATGGCCGTCGCCGGCGTTGGGATCGGGGAACGGCCGGAAGTCGGGTCCCTGGACCGGGATCGGACTGAAGCGGTAGGACCCGACGGCGCCCGGGAACCCGGTGAAGCCGGTCTCGTCGCCGCTGACCTTCTTGTTCGTCAGGGAGCCATTCGGGTCGACCGTCGGCCCGAAGCTCCTCATCCCCGTGTTGTAGTAGGTGCCGTTATAGATGTTCGAGGGATAGATCGACGAACCATAGATGCTCAACGACGCGAGGGCGTAGGGGTCCGGGAAGCGCGGGAGGTAGGTGTATTGGCAGATGAGGCAGTTCCGCACGTCGCTGTCGATGTCGCTGTCGATGTCGAGGCTTCCCCCCGCGAACGCCGCGCCATAGCCGGATCCACCGGTCTCATCCTCCATGTTGTAGCCGAGGCGCTGGAACTCGACGCCCCACGGGAAGCCCCGGCTGTCCGGGATCTGGTGCACCTTGGCGATGACCGGAGAAACCAGGACGTCGTAGATGACCTCCTCCTGCGGTGGAGTCACCGGGTCGGCCGGGACCGGGTATTGGTCGCAGGCGGTGGATGTGAGGCTCGGCGTGGTGGGGTCACCGTCGCCGGTGTGCCAGATGCCGGCCCCGTTGTTCTGGAACCAGTCGGTCGGGTCGCCATCCGCTCTGGCGGTCTGGAAGCCGCAGATCCCCATGCCCGTGTACTCCCACATGTTGCCGGCCGGCGTCGCCCCGGGCTTGCTCGCGGGGTGCCGGACGCCGGCCCACCCACCGTTGTTCGAGTCGAAGTTCCAGGGAATCTTGTCCACGAGGAGGGTCGGGCCCGTCGGGCTCGCCACGATCCCCTTGTCGAGCACCCCGTTAAGGTTGTAGTCCTCGCCTGCGTCCAGCGAGTTGTTCCCGTTCAGGTCCTCTCCGATCGAGTTTGTGACCTGGCTGGTGAGCGTGCCCGGCACGAACAGGGACGAGAAGGTGATGTCCTCGTCGGGCCAGAAGACCTGCTTGAATGGATCGAGGACGTCGGGCTTATCGATCTGGAGGTTCCTGTTGTAGTCGCGGACCTGGCGGCCGCCGCCCGGGAAGTCCGTGGAGTAGTGCAGCGAGTCCTTGTCGGCGTTCAGGATATGGTTGAAGGTGTAGCTGACGCGCGAGGTCTTGACGCCGCGGGTGTTGCCGTCGAGCGTGAAGACAAGGTTGACGGTACGGCTCGCGATCGGCAGCGCGTTGACCGTCGCCTTGTCGACGAAGAGGTTGAACGTCACGCCGGTGATCTGGCCCCCGAGGATCCGCCCGAAATTCTTGGGCGAATCGAGCACCCGGATGGCGTTGGCGCCGAGGCCTTGGGGCGTGAGGGTGGCCACGACGTCGTTCAGGTCGTCGTTGATCTCGAAGTTCTGCAGGCCGACCGAGTAGGTGACCTGCTCACCGGCGTCCAGGTACTGGTCGCGGTCGCACCCACCACCGATGAAGGAGAAGGGGTCGATCTGCCCGGGCGTCGGGAACCAGTACTGCACGATGTTCGGGGTGCACTGGAAGCGGGCGCGGGCCTCGGAGGGACGCGCCGGCAAGGGAGGCACGTACGAAGCGATCAGCGTCAGGCCGTTGTCCCCCTCCAGGATGCCGTTGTTCTTGATGGACGGCGAGGCCAGGCGCGCCGGAATCTTGCTGGAGGCGTAATCATGGCTCCCGGCGAAGCCGGTCTCGCTGAACGGAATGCCGACCTCCGAGTCGACCGTCACCCCCGCCGCGTTCTGGATGGCGAAGGTCACGGCGCCGGACACCGCCGCGGCGCCCGTGGCGCCCGGATCGAGGACGCTCGCCACGATCGAGTCGGAGCAGCTGTACTGATACTTGTCCAGGCGGATCTCGCTCGAGGGGAAGGAGTGAGACGTTCCGTCGGCCCATGTCTGGCTGCCGGTCCCCAGGACCGGCCCGGCGACGACCAGGGCGAACGGCTGGCCGCCAGCGTCGAGCAGGCCGTCCCCGTCCCCGGTCGGAATCGTGTCCTCACCGGGGTCGAGACGGCCGTTGTGGTTGGCGTCCTCGTCGGGGCCGGTGATCATCGAGAGCTGCCCCGGGCGGCAGGGGCCCGTGTTGGTCGGGCTCAGAGAGCAGTCGGAGTTGTCGAGGCAGGTGGTCGTCGGTGAGTTGCCGCAGGTGCCGGTGATGGCGCCCCCGGTTCCCCGTCTCACCCGGACCTTCCAGGTGCCGACGGGGAGCTGGTTCGTGGGGTCGTCCGACGCCACGCGCGAGGAGAGGTGGACCGCCTCGATCGTGTTGCGGTGGTCATGGACGAAGATCGCCGCGTTGGCGGCACGGGCCTGGTTCCACTGTCCCCCGGAGCCCGGCCCCGGCCTGCCCTTGATGTAGAAGTTCCCGTCATAGACGACGTTGTCGAGGGTCGTCGTGATGTCGTTGTCGGGCCCCGGCGACTCGACTTCGAGGTCGAGGTCGTTGATCAGCGTTCCCCCCGCCCCTGCCGGGCTGGGCGGGTCGGTCCAGCTCAGGGCGATCCGGAGCTGTCCGGCGGCGACGGCCCGGGTGGGCGCCGGGGTGGTGACGCAGGTGCCGGGCGCGACGCAACCGGTGTTGTCGGCGCAGGTCCGGTTCGGATCGTTGCTGCAGAAATTCGCGCGCGGGAGCAGCAGGGTGTTGGCGCTGGCGACCGTGAAGGTCTTCTCGGTGCAGCCGGCTCCGGCGGAGCAACTGACCTGGCAGACGCCCCCGGTACAGTTCGCGTTGGACGTGCAGGTCGCGCCGGAGTTGCTGCACGTGAGCGCCGGGATCGCATTGTTGATCGGGGGCTCCCTCGTGGCGATCGTGTCGTAGACCACCAGGCCGGCGGCCGGGTACTCGACCGTGTTCGGCGAGCCGATGCCGCGCGCGGGGGGATAGTTCGGGATCGGCAGCACCTGGTCGAGGATGACCCGGCCGTACCCCTGGACGCCGTTGCCGATGATCCCGACCCTGCGGGGGAAGCGCGAGCCGACCGTGCCGATGTCGATGGCGCGGGCGTAGGAGATCTGTTCGTCGATCGGCCGTCCGTTGATGTCCGAGGGGAGGCTCACATTCTCCCCGAAGTTCGCGCTCGCCACCATCGCCGCCCGGACCAGCGTCCCGGAGACGTTCGGCATCCGGTCGGCCGCCGAACGGCTGCTGGACGGATAGAACCCCTGGGCGAAGTAGTCCCGGATGATCGCGCCCGCCGCGGTCACGTACCCCGACGAGAACGAGGTCCCCGCCTTGCAGTCGTCGATCTCGTTCTCGACCGGAATGATGTTGTCGTTGTCCCGGCTCCGGGTGGTCGCGGCCTCGCAGAAGAGCGGGTAGCCGAAGAGGCCCGTCCCGTCGGTGCCCGGCGCCATCACGAGCGGTGCGGTGCGCAGCGACGGCTCCGTGGCCGGCCCGTGCGAGCTGAAGTCGAGAGGCGAGTCCTCGGCGTTGAAGTCGCCCAGGACGGTGAAGTCGTCCGACCCGGTCGAGCCGACCGTCACGCTGTTCTTCGCCGTCGCCGGCGGGGTGATCTGCAGCGGCACCGGCTTGTTCGAGTCGTTGTCCTCGGCGGTCCCATCGAACAGGTCGGGCCAGAACGGGTTGAAGGTGTTGATGATCGTCCCCTGGTTGCCGACGGGGCTGAAGACCATGTAGTCGCGATTGTTGACCAGGAACTTGTCGATGTCGGAGGCGTCCTGCGTGTAGGTTCCGAGTATGTCACTCTTGACGATGTTGTCGAACTTCGCGATGCCGAACGGCAGCACGTGCAGATGCACCTCCGTGCCGCCGCCGACGACGTTGGTGCAGAGCGGCCCGCTGCCGCCGGACTTCGGGCAGATCGCCTGGTTCAGGAGGTTGATCACCGGACCTATGTTGAGCTGGCCTCCCTGCTCGACCAGCTCGGTGGTGAGGCAGCGCCCCACGCCCCCGACGTCCTGCATCAGGATGCGCGATCCTCGCGCCAGGGCGTCCAGCGAGATGCCGCGAATCGGCGGCTCATCGCCCGTGGCCTGGAACTTGGTGTAGGTCAGCCCCAGGTCGCCCGGCGCCCCGGCGATGATCCCGGCCAGCACGTTCCCGTGCGTCGTGCTGCCCGAGAGAAGGGAGTCGCAGGTGGTCCCGCTGCCGTCTTCTCCCGTGATCGGGTCATTCTGGAGGGCATGGACCTTGCGATGGCTCTGCCCGACGGTGCCGGCAATGGTCAGGGACTCGGAGAAGCTGACCGAATCGTACGAGATGCCGTTGTCCGTCACCGCGACGATCTGGGGCGGAACCTGGTCCGTCCCGTCGTTGAGACGCTTGCCGTCCAGGTTGGTGTCGATGCCACCGCCGTCCAGCTGGATCTCGTGGAACGGCCGGGCCCCCATGAAGCTGTCGTAGTAGCTGCCGATCATCATGGTGGTCGGGTTCTCGGAGTTCGTCAGGTTGTACTCGACCCTCTCCTCGAGCGACCGGACGTCGTCGTCCTGGGCCACCTTCGCGACCTGGTCCTTCGTCGCCTTCACGAGGAAGGCGGCACCGTCGGCCGTGTACTGCGTGACGTTCGACCTGCCGACGATCGCCTCGAGGCGTCCCCGAGCGGCCTCGGGATTCGACCCCTGCCAGGTGTTCACCACGATCTCCATGACCGGGCTCGCGGCCCGGCTGGCCTGCATCAGCGGGATCTGCCCGACGTGCGGCTCGATCTTGTAGGCCGCATGGAACGGACCGACCGCCTCGACGAACGGCAGCCGGGCGATATCGTCCAGCTTCCCATGGTCGACGCGCATGATCACGGCGCGATCCGGCACGACCTGGAGCGTTCGACCGTACCGGCCCAGCTCGCGCTCGATCGCGGTGTATCCCTGGCTCTGCAGCGCCTCCGCCGAGATCTGGAGGATGTTCACGCCCTCCCGCATCTCGCCCTTGTTGGCGATCTGCCGCAGGGCGGCCTGCGGCACGCGCAGCGAGGCGGGGACGCGGTCGATGACGTCGTTGCTCTTCAGACTGACGTAGCCGATGGCGGTCTCGACGCGTCCCTTGCGCCCGTCCAGGTCCGGGATGTACACCTGGAACCCGGGGCCGAACGGAGACAGATTGTCCGGGCGTGGCCGGGCCGAGACGGTGGTCATTTTCTGGAGCTTCGCGGTGGCGTTCTCCTGGAATTTCTGGAGAGACGTGGACGGCTGGTTCTTGTCGCGGCCGGCCCAGTTCACGGCCGTCGGAATCGCCAGGATCAGGCACGCCGCTGCCGCAGCGAGCACGAGAGCGCGGAACGATCTGAAGTAGGCGCGACCGCTCATTTAGAACCTCCCGTAAAGGGAAAGACTTGCCCGGCAGATCCCGCCGGAGTCAGAGAGCTTCGTCCGATGTGAGATATGAATACCCGCCCAACCCGCTTCCCTTGAGTCCCGGTGCCGCCCCATCGTCGGCGTCCGTCCCCGAGACAAACCAGCGTTCAGGTGACCGTATCTGTACGGTGCCCCATCGGGCTTGTCAACTTGTTTCTGGGGGATCGTGGCGGGACGAGGACCGTCGTGATGGTCCTATAGCATCCATGATTTTACTATGTGGTCAGGAGAGTTTCGATGCAGATCGCTCGATCTACGTGAGTTTCCCTGGGGACGCGACACGTTCGACCAGCCTGATTTCGGAGTGCGAAACAGAGCGAGCGCCTGGCTTGCTGCCGGTGCGGGCTCGCGAGCGACGACGATGTTCGGGAGCCGGGCGCGCGGTGTCCGGGCGGTCTTCTAGCGGCCGTTCATCCTCGAGAAGGCGGCGGTCAGGGCCTCCTCTCTCGACTTCTCGGCTTCGACCTCGAGCCGGCGCACGCGGTCGCGCGCGCGGGCGGCCCGCTCCTCGTCGCCGATCCCGCCCAGGTTGACCCGGACGTTCATCACCCCGGCGCGCAGGCCGGCGTAGGCCAGGAGGGCGGCGGAGCCGACGTCGCTCACGGCGTTCGAGTTTCCCTTGTGGGCCAGCTCGATCGCCAGGGTCATCAGCACGGCGCACGCTTCGGCCACCGCCATCGGCGTTTCCGTGGCGAACATGTTGGCGCGGGCCAAGGCGGCGGCGCGCGCCTCCTGTTCGGCGGGAGTCCCCTTGGGCAGACGGCGCGCCCGGATCACACCGTCGTACGCCTGCGCGTCGCGGTCGACCAGCGCCAGGAGATCTTTCTTGAGCGCCTCGGCCCGCCTCCGGATCCCCCGGACCGCCTCCTCGTGCGCCCTGTACTGCTCCTTCCCGAGCGTGAGGTCGCAGACCATCTTCAGAAGGGACGCCGACAGCGTCCCCGCGAGCGCGGCGGCGCTGCCGCCGCCGGGAGTCGGGGTCCCCTCCGCCAGCCTCTCCGTGAACTCCTCGACCGTCAGCTTCGCCAGCATCGTGGTGTCCTCTCCGATCCGGGCGGCGCCGCCCCGCGCCCGCGTCGCGATCGCGCCGCAACCGGCGCGGCGCGCGGCGTTCGAGACGATCCGTCTCAGCGCGCGCCAGATCGATCGCATCGAAATGTACCGTCCGCCGGCCCTCGCGTCAAGGCTCGATTGGCGCGATCGCCCCGTCCTCCACCACGACGCGCCCGTCCTTGACGACCGTGGTGCAGTGGTTCACTCCAAAGTGGTACACCACGTGCCGGTGGTCGGGGATGTCCAGAACCTGCAGGTCGGCCAGCTTCCCGACCTCGAGGCTGCCGACCCGCGCGGCGATCCCGAGGGAGTGGGCGGCGTTGAGCGTGGCGGCGGTGATCGCCTCGGCCGGCTCCAGCCCGAGCCGCAGGGCGGCCAGCGGAAGGATCGCCGTCATCGCCTCGGTGGGGCAGGTGCCGGGGTTGAGGTCGGTGGCCAGGGCGACCGGAACCTCCGCGTCGACCAGCCTCCTGGCCGGCGCGTCGTGCGGATCACGGAGGAAGAACGCGGCCCCGGGGAGGAGAACGGCGGTGGTTCCCGCCTGCCGCAGCGCCCGGATGCCCTGCTCGGTGACGTGGTCGAGGTGGTCGGCCGAGGCGGCGCCCAGGCGCGCCGCCAGCAGGGCCCCGCCGGAAGGGCCCCTCTGCTCGGCGTGGAGCCGGATCCCGAGCCCGAGGTCGCGCGCCGCCCGCAGGACCCTCTCCCCCTCCTCCGGCGTGAAGGCCCCCTCATCGACGAAGACGTCGCAGAAACGCGCCAGCCCCTCCCGCGCCACTTCGGGGAGCATCCGGTCGATCACCTCGCGGAGGTACGATTCACGGTCCCCGCGCCTCTCCATCGGCACGACGTGCGCTCCGAGGAAGGTGGGAACGATCCCGACGGGGTGGAGATCCGCCAGCCGTTGCAGCGCCCGAAGCTGCTTCAGCTCGTCCTCCAGGGTCAGGCCGTAGCCGCTCTTCGCCTCGACGGTGGTCGTCCCGTGGAGGATCATCCGGTTGAGGCGCCGTTTCCCCAGGTCGACCAGCTCGTCGATCGAGGCCCGGCGAGTCGCCTCCACCGTCGACAGGATGCCGCCGCCCCGCGCGGCGATCTCCTCGTAGGTCGCCCCGCGCAGGCGCTCGACCAGCTCCCCCTCGCGCGACCCGGCGAACGGCAGGTGGGTGTGGGGATCGACGAAGCCCGGAAGGACGGTGCGTCCGGTGGCGTCGATCTCGACGCCGTGGCGCGCCAGGTGCACGCGGCTCCTGTACTCGCGCTCGTCGCCGACGAAGACGACGACGCCGTCGCGCGCGGCCAGGCATCCTCGCTCGATGACGCCGATCGCGCCGAGGCGGGAGCCCAGCTTCGGGGCGGGGCCCGGGACCGTGACCAGCTCGGCGGCGTCGACCACCGCCAGGTCGGCTTCGATCATCCCGGGCATTATAGGGGACGGGTGTCTAGGCGTTCTCCCCGGACTGCGGTTTCTTCATGAAGCGGAGCCGGTCCTCGACCTCCTCCTCCTTCTTGTGCATGTCCAGGAGGCGGAGGTGCGCCTCGACGGCGCCGCGGATCCGCTGCTCAAAGACGTCGCGCTCGACTCTGAGATTCAGGATGACCCCCTCGATCTCGCTCGCCTTCCGTGCCGCCTGGTCGAGGTGCTGCGCCGCCTTGAGCTCCGCCTCCTTGACGATCAGGCGGGCCTCCTTGCGGGCCTCTTCCTTGATCTCCTCCGCCAGCTTCTGGGCCGTCAGCAGGGTCTCCTTGAGGATTCGCTCGCGCTCCTTGTAATCGGCGATGCTCGCCTTGATCTGCGCCAGCTCCTCTTTGAAGCCGTTGTTGTCGATGACGATCCTCTCGAACTCCCCCGACACGAGGTTGAGGAAGGAACGCACCTCCTCGGGATCGAAGCCCCGCATCCTCTTCGCGAAGCGGTGCCCGCTGATGTCGATCGGCGTGATCTTCATGCCCCTCCTCCTGTCGTCCATCGGATCCTCCTACCGCGCACGATCCGCGTTACGGCCGGGGTCTCTCTCCGAAGAGGGCGCGCCCGACGCGCACCAGGGTCGATCCCTCCTCGACCGCGACCTCGAAGTCCTCCGTCATCCCCATCGAGAGCCGATCCAGGGCCAGGCCCGGGTGCCGCGCGCGCGCCTCCTCCAGGAGCCGGCGCAGGCGCCGGAAGTACGGCCGCACCTTCTCGGGGTCGGGGTCGTAGGGGGGAAGGTTCATCAGCCCCCGCACGGCGACGCTCCCGCACGACGCGGCCGCGTCCAGCACCTCGTCGATCCGCCCCTCCTCGATCCCGAACTTCGTCGCCTCCCCCGCCAGGTCGACCTGGACCAGGGCGTCGATCCGCCGCCCCTCCTTCGAGGCCGCCTGGTCGAGCTTCCCGAGGATCTCGACCGAATCGACCGAGTGGACCACCTTGAAGAGGCGCGCCGCGTGGGCCGCCTTGTTGCTCTGCAGGTGTCCGACCAGATGCCAGCGGACCTCCGCGGGCAGGCTCGGAGCCTTCTCCCGCGCCTCCTGGACACGGTTCTCGCCCAGGTCCAGGAGGCCGGCGTCGATCGCCTCGCGCACCCTCTCGACCGGCACCGTCTTGCTGACGCCGACCAGCGTGACCGCCTCCGGGTCCCGCCCGGCGCGGCGCGCGGCCGAAGCGATCCGCTGCCGCACGGCCTCGAGGTTGCGCGCGATGGCGCTGGCCATGCGCCATAAATATAGGTTGCGTACCGGGCCTGTCAAATCGCCGCCGCCCCTCAGGGGAGGAGCGTGCCCTGGGCCGGGGTCCGCGGCAGGGAGCGCAGCGCCTCCGGAAGAGGACCGGAGCTCTCGCGCAGATCCATGGCGCGGTTCGCGAGGGCGTCGGCCGCGCGGTTCTCCTCGCGCGGGACGTGCTCGACGACGACGCGGCCCAGCGAGGCGATGAGCCCCCGCGCGGCGGCGTGCAGGATCTTCAGCTTCGGGTCCTTGACGCGATACTCTCCCCGCACCTGGCGCACCAGCAGCTCCGAGTCGGAGAGGACGCGCAAGGACGCGGCGCCGGCCGCGCGGGCGTGCTCGAGGAGCGCCAGAAGGGCGGCATACTCCGCGGTATTGTTGGTGGCCACCCCCAGGTAGCCGAAGAGCTCGGCGACCGTCTCCCCGCCCTCCGTCTGGACATGGACACCGTAGCCGGCGGGTCCGGGGTTGCCGCGTGCCCCTCCGTCGATGTGTGCGACGAGCGCCGGACCGCGCGAGGCGCGTGTCCCGGACGTCATCGGGCTCGAGGGGACGGGGGACGGGCGGGCCGGTGCGCGGCGGCTCACCGGGCGGGCGCGTCGGCGACCGGCCCGGCGCCGCCGGCCGACTCGTCGAGGACGTACAAGAAGCGCTTGCAGGAGTCGCACGCGATCAGGCCGGTGGCGCGGCGGACCTGCTGAATCAGCTTCGGCATGACGCGCACGTGGCAGCCCCCGCAGAGCTCCTCGCGCACCGCCACGAGGGCCAGCCCCTTGCGCTGCCGGGCGACGCGCAGGAACGGGTCGAGGAAGTGCGCGGGGATGGCGGCCGACAGGCGGCGGCCCTCCTCGACCCGCACGTCCTTCTCGCGCCTCAGCGCCTGCAGCGCCTCGTCGAGGCGTCTCTTCCCCTCCTCGGTGGCGCGGCGCCTGTCCTTCAGCCGCTCTTCGAACGCGCGCACCTGGGCATTGCGCTGCTCGGCGGCCTCCATCTCCAGCAGGATCTTCTCGTCGAGCGCGGCCCGCTCCGCGCGGCAGGTCTCGATCTCGTGGAGGAGCGTCTGGTACTCCTTGTTCGACTTCACCTCGAGGAGCTGCGTCTGGTACTTGCCGATCTTCGCCTCGATCCCCATCAGCTCGACCTCGAGCTTGCGCCGGTCCTTCTGCAATTCCTGGAGGCTGGCCCGCGTCGCGTCGACCTCCTGCTGCGCCGCCAGGAGATCCTTCTCGAGACGCGCCACCTCCGCGGGGATGCCGGCGATCCTCTCCTCGACGGCCTCGACCGCCTGCATCGTCTCCTGGAGCCGTACGAGCCGCTTGAGGTCCTCGTTCATGTCGGACCGGCGCACGCGCGGACATAAAAAAAGAGGTGCCCCCTCGCGGCGGCACCCCCGGCCCCGGCGCGCCGGGGTCGACGGAGATCGCGATCGGGGGGAACGGGTGGCCTCACAGGTTGCTCCAGGCAGGTTGCCGAGCGTGTCCGCAGAGGCGCGCATTATAGCACGCGCCCCCGAGCCGGCCCCGGCGCGCGGCCGGGCCGCCTGTGATACGTTAGCCCGATGCCGGGCCGCCCGCTCCACGCGCAGATCCTGTACGGGATGATCGCCGGGGCCAGCGCCGGGATGCTGGCCAACCTCGCGTTCGGCGCGAGCCCGGCGCTCCTCGGCTTCGTCGCCAACGTGACCTATCCGATCGGACAGATCTTCCTGCGCCTGATCTTCATGGTCGTCGTCCCGCTCATCCTGTCGGCCATCATCCTCGGCGTGGTCGAGCTGGGAGACGTCCGCCGCCTCGGTCGCGTCGGGCTGAAGACGCTCCTCCTGACGCTCGGGCTGAGCACGATCTCGGTCGCGATCGGCGTCGTTCTGGCCAACCTGGTCCGTCCGGGCGCCGGGCTGTCCGAGGGATCGCGCGCCGCCTTGCTCGACATCATGGGGAAGAGCCCGGGGGGCCTGAAGCGGCCGCCGGTCGCCAAGAGCGGCCTCCAGATCCTGCTCGACCTCGTCCCGGAGAACCCCGTCGAGTCGATGGTGAACGCGTTCCGGGGCGACATGATCGCCGTGATGGTGTTCGCCTTGATTTTCGGCGTCGCCCTGACGCTGGTGGACCGCGCGACGGCCGAGCCTCTCGTGCGCTGGCTGCAGGCGCTCTACGAGGTCGTGATGAAGGTCATCGGCCTCGCCATGCGCCTGGCGCCGCTGGGCGTCGGCGCGCTGCTGTTCACCCTGACGGCGCGCTTCGGCCTCGACGTCCTCGCGAAGCTCGGTCTCTACGTCGTCACCGTCCTCGCCGGGCTCGCGCTGCACCAGTTCGTCACCTACTCGCTCGTGCTGCGCTACGCCGTCGGCTATCCTCCCCGCCTCTTCTTCAGGCGCCTGCGCGAGGTGATGCTCACCGCCTTCTCGACCTCGTCAGGGAACGCCACGCTGCCGATCACGCTGCGCGTCGCCGAGGAGGATCTCGGGATCCCCCGCTCGATCGGCGGATTCGTGCTGACTCTCGGCTCGACGTTGAACCAGAACGGCACCGCCCTCTACGAAGGGATCACCGTTCTCTTCCTGGCGCAGTTCTTCGGCGTCCATCTGACGATCGGGGGGCAGGTCACCGTCGTCCTGCTGTCGATTCTGTCGGGGGTGGGGACCGCGGGGGTTCCGGGAGGCTCGCTGCCGCTGGTGACGGCGCTTCTCGTGACGATCGGCGTGCCGGCCGAGGGGATCGGCATCATCCTGGGCGTCGACCGGATCCTCGACATGTGCCGGACCGTCCTGAACGTCACCGGCGACGTGACGGCCGCCGCCTGGGTGGCCGTCTCCGAAGGGCATCCGCTGAAGCGCTGACGGGCCGGGATCACCTCGCCGCCGCCGCGAGGCGGGACGCCTCGACCAGAGGCGGGAAGCGGCAGGCGGCCGCGAATTCCTCGAGCGTCATCCAGGCGAAGGCGTCGTGCTCCTCCGACAACACGACCTCCCCGGAGGGCGACTCGGCGCGGTAGGCCACGACGATCATCTCCTCCTCGTTGCGCTTCGCGCGGTAGGCGGTCACCGGCCGCGGCGTGACCGTCACGAGCAGACCCGACTCCTCGCAGGTCTCGCGCGCCGCCGCCTCGAGCGGCTGCTCGCCCGGCCGCATCCTCCCCGAGAGCGCCTCCCAGGCGCCGGGCGCGGCATCCTTCGTCGGCGCACGGCGCATCGCCAGAAGGCGTGTCCCGCGGAAGACGAAGATCGCGACCGCCGCCACGAAACGCGCGCTCTCGCTCATCGCTCCTGCATGGGAAACGCGCCGCCGGGAGAGGGGAGTCGTGGGCCCACCTGGATTCGAACCAGGGACCAACTGATTATGAGTCAGCTGCTCTCACCAGGCTGAGCTATGGGCCCCCGACGATTCGATCGCCGGACATTATAATATGAGGAAGGAGGCCCGCTCCGGGTCGCATGGTGGAACAGTGACGGCTTCTTTCCCGGTCCCGTCGTTCGTTCCCGCGCTCTCCGGACGAAGGATGGAACCGGACGGTCCCTGCCGACAATACTGCCGGTAGAAGTCCGCAACCGGGATTGCACGTTCCGGAACAAAGGTACCCTGGGGGCGCGGACCGGTGGCGGCGCTGGCCCGCGCCCTCATGGGCGGCCGCCAGGCGCTCCTGCCTCGCTCCTCGCCGCGGTCGCTGTGTGAGCCGTCGTTCCCACCGCGCCCGGGCAAGCTGCCCGCAACTGTCCTGACCGCTTGAGAGCACCGACCCGACTGTGGGAGGATCGGGGCCGTCGCCCCTCGCCCTCAAGCCGGCCGCCGGGATCTCCCGTCGTCCGGCGGATGGGTCCAGGGTGGGCGGCGATCGTGGAGGATCGCGCCATGCAGAACAACCGGCGCAAGACGGGGACGGTCGGGGAGGACCTGAATCTCTGGAACATCGTCTGCCGTCAGTTCGACAAGGCGGCGGCGACGCTCGACGTGCCGGAAGGGCTGCTGCGTCAGATCAAGGCGTGCAACGCGGTCTACTACGTCCAGTTTCCCGTGAGGTTCGGCGACCGGTACGAGATGTTCCAGGCCTGGCGGGCCGAGCACTCGCAGCACCGCAAGCCGACGAAGGGCGGCATCCGCTACAGCGAGTTCGTCACCCAGGAGGAGGTGATGGCGCTGGCCGCACTGATGACCTACAAGTGCGCCATCGTCGACGCGCCGTTCGGCGGCTCGAAGGGCGGCATCTGCTTCAGCCCGAAGAACTACACCCGCGACCAGCTGGAGAAGATCACGCGGCGCTACACGGCGGAGCTGGTGCGCAAGAACTTCATCGGACCGGGGATCAACGTGCCGGCGCCCGACCTCGGCACCGGCGAGCAGGAGATGGCCTGGATCGCAGACACCTACGACGCCCTCACGCCCGGGCAGATCGACTCCCTGGCCTGCGTCACCGGCAAGCCGGTCACGCAGGGAGGGATCCGCGGCCGCAAGGAGGCGACCGGACGCGGCGTGCAATACGGCATCCGGGAGGCGTTCAAGAACAAGGAGGACATGAAGCGGATCGGGCTGTCGGGCGCCCTCGAGGGGAAGCGAATCGCCATCCAGGGGTTCGGCAACGTCGGATACCATGTGGCGAAGTTCCTGTCGGAGGAGGACGGCTGCCGGGTCGTCGCCATCGGAGATGTCAACGGCGGGACGATCAACCCCGACGGCCTGAACATCGCGCAGCTCTCGGAGCACCGCTCCCGGACCGGATCCCTCCCCGGCTTTCCCGGCGGCCACGACCTCCCCGGACCGCGCGACGTGCTGGAGGTCGAGTGCGACATCCTGATCCCGGCGGCGCTCGAGAACCAGATCGCCCTCGACAACGCCGACCGGATCAGGACCCGGATGATCGCCGAGGCGGCCAACGGCCCGACCACGGTGGGCGCCGACGAGAAGCTGATCCGGCGCGGCGTCATGATCATCCCCGACATCTACCTGAACGCCGGAGGCGTCACCGTCTCCTACTTCGAGTGGACCAAGAACCTGTCGCACATCCGCTACGGCCGGATGGAGAAGCGGCTCGACGAGATCTACCGGGACAAGATGGTGCGGACGATCGAGCAGGTCACGAAGATGCCGCTCCCGGAGGAGCAGCGCCGCGAGCTGCTGCGCGGCGCCGACGAGATCGACCTCGTCAACTCGGGGCTGGAGGGGACGATGCAGAACGCCTACCGGGAGATCCGCGAGGCGCTCTCGGCCGATCCGCGCCTCGTCGATCTGAGGACGGCGGCCTTCGCCGTCGCCATCCGCAAGGTGGCGCGCTCCTACGCCGAGCTCGGCGTCTTCCCCTGAGGGAAGAGCCCCGACTTGGATGTTGCCGGGGGCGCCCGGCCGCCGTACCATTCCGGCATTCGAGAGGAGGACTCCGATGAGAACCGTCACGAGGCGCAGTCGCGTGTGGATCGTTCCAGTGGCTGTCCTCTGTCCCGCCACGGTCGCGCTCCTGGCGGACAGTGGACCGGCCCACCAGGTCAAGCAGACCCCCCCGATCAAGCTGGGGACCTCGGGCAGCGGCGCCGATTTCATCGGCCCAGCCTTCTGCTGCGGCGGCACGCTGGGATCCGCGGTCCTCTACGGCGGCCAACTGCACATCCTGAGCAACAACCACATCCTGGCCCAGTCCGGCAGCGCGGCGCCTGGCGAGGACACCCTCCAGCCCGGCCTCATCGACAGCGCCTGCCAGGTGGACGGCGACAACATCGTCGGCGACTTCATCGGCAACGTCGTGCCGCTCGGCACGGCGAACGTCGACGTGGCTCTCTCCCTGGCGCGCAGCGGCATGGTCGACACGAGCGGCGCGATCCTCGACATCGGCCCCCCGTGCCCCTCGCCTCTCCTGGCCCCGACCATCGGCATGGGCGTCGTCAAGAGCGGGCGGACGACCGGCTGCTCGAACGGGACCGTCCAGGCCACCAACGTGAACGTGAAGATCCAGTACCAGGTCGGCTGTAACCAAGGGAAGAAGTTCACGATCACCTACACCAACCAGATCTCGACCACCAGGATCAGCGCCGGCGGCGACTCGGGCTCCCTGATCCTGTCGACCGACGGCCTCAAGCCGACCGCGCTGCTGTACGCCGGCAGCAGCACCGTGACGATCGGCAACCCAATCGAAGACGTCATCAACGCCTTCACCACCACCGGCATGTCGTTCAGCTTCGTCGGCAGCAACAAGAGTTGCTCCACGGCCGGCTTCGCCTGCCCCGCCGCGGCCGTGGCCGCGCCGGCGGCGGCCTTCGTCGGTCTCGGCCCGTCGGCGGGCGAGGTCGAGTTCGCGCGGCGCATCAAGGAACGGCACGAGCCCGACCTCTTCGCACGCCCGGGCGTCGTCGGAGTCGGAGTCGGGTCCGCAGAGGGGGACCCGACGCGGGCGGCGATCGTGGTCTACGTCGTGAGCCACGATGGAGCCAGGCCCCGCGGGCTGCCGGCCGAGCTCGATGGTGTCAAGGTGAGGGTGATCCCGACCGAGCCGTTCGTGGCTTTCTAGGGATCTCTCCGCTGAGACGGGACCCCTGCGGCCCGCGCCGTTCAGTGCACCTGCGCGCCGCTCTCCTCGTCGCCGGCGCCGGCGGCGATCTCGAGGGTCTGCTGGATGAAGCGGGCCTGCTCGAACTCGCGCTGCGCGGCGTCCAGCTGGCCGAGCTTCAGGTAGACGCGGAACAGGTTCAAGTAGGGGAAGTGGCGCGGCTCGTAGCGCGGCGCCTTCTTGGCCAGCTCGAGCCAGGGGATCGCCTGGTCGAGCTGGCCCTTCTGGATCAGGTACGAGCCGATGTCGTTGTACGGATTGCCGAACTGCGGGTCGACCGTGATGGCGATCTTGCACTGCTCGATCGCCTCGTCGAACCGGCCTTGGAAGGAGTAGGTCCAGCCGAGGTAGGTGTGCGCCTCGGCGGTCGGGTGCTCCTCGATCGAGGCCTTGTAGAGCCGGATCGCCTCCTGGAGGTCCCCGGCCCGCTGCCTCTCATAGGCCTTCTGCAGGATCTGCACGGCGCGATCGATCTTCTGATCGATGTCCATCGTCGCCCTCCCGCGCGACGCTCGGAGCGGGCGTCCTCCCGATGGTAAGACGGTCCGGCCTCAGCGTCAACCGGGCCGGGTCGTGAGAGACCCCCGCTTCGAGAGAGCGGCGCCACGACGTGTGGGAGTGAGGCGGGACCGGATCCCCGGTGTGAAGCGCCGTACCCTGCAGGCGCCGGGCCGTGCGAGACCGAGCGACCGGGGCGCCGCCGCGCGATCCTCAGCGCGGTGGGGGGGAGCGAGGCGAGCCGAGGGGAGGGTCGCGCAGCGACCCGGACCCGTGCCCGGCGGCTGCAAGGTCGGCGCTTCACGGGGCGTCCGGGCGCAGCCGGGCCGCGAGATCGCGCGCCCGCTCCGCCCGCGCGGCGGGCAGCCGCGGCGCGATCTCCGCGAGGATCCTCGCCGCCTCCGCGCGCCCTCCGAAGGGCCGCAGTCTCCCCTCAACCGCCGCGGCGTCCGCCTCCACGGCCTCCTGCACGAGCGCGAGGAAGGCGGACGCGTTCGCCGGCCGCGTCGCCCAGTCGCGGATCGTGCCGCTCCGCGCGAGGGCGTCGAGCGCCCGCATCGCCTCCTGGCGGATGCGCGGCTCATCCTCCGCCGAGGCCCGGATCAGGATCGGCACCCCCGCGGGCGACCCGAGGCGCCCGAGGCCCCAGAGCGCCCAGGCGCGCAGGCGCGCGTCGGGCCGCCGATCGCGCGCCGCCCGTTCCTCCTCGCGATCGCGCGCCGCGGTCAGCGGCGGAGGCGGCTGGGCCAGCGTGGCGATCGTCTCGAAGGCGCGCGCGTCACCGATCTCCGCGAGGGCCTGCACGGCGCTGACCCGGGCCTCGGGCGACCCGCGCTCGAGGAGATCGAGCAGCGCGGGGACGGCGGCCGGACCGAAGATCCCGAGCGCCTCCGCCGCGCTCCTCCGCAGGCCGGGGTCGCCGCCGGAGAGCCACGCCGCGATCGTGACGATGGCGTGCGTCTCGCGCCGCCGGGCGAGCGCGAGCGCGGCGGCGGCGCGCACCTCGGGAGAACGGTCCGCCAAGGCCTCGAGCAGCGCCGGCGTGCCCTCGGCGGCCGCGGTGGCGCCGCCGAGGGTCCCGAGCCATTCGGCCGCCTTGCGGCGCGCGGCCACGTCCCCGCTCCTCAGATCGTCGATCAGGAAGGCGGCGATGTCGCGGCCGGCGATCGTCCCGGCGCGCGCCCGGACGGTCGTGCCGGGCAGGCGCGTGCGCACCGCGATCGTGCGCCAGATCCCGGCCCGGCCCGCCCGGTCGGATCGGTAGGCGAGGGCGTAGCGGTTCTGCAGCTCCTCGCCGAGGTTCCGGAAGACATCCTCCAGCCGGTCGGGATCCGGGACGGGACGCACCGAGCCCCCGGTCTCGCGGCTCAGGAGCTCGATGTCGCGCTCGAAGCGCGCGTATCCCGGTGTTGCGGTCGCACCCCCGGGCCGCAGCAGGAGGGTCTCGAGAGTCACGTCGGTGTGGCGCAGGTAGTCGCGGAGGCGAGGCGCGTCGATCCGGCTGAGGGTGTCGATGCCGTCGGTGAGGAGGACCACCGCCTGGCGGCCGCCGCCCCCCCAGGCCAGCTCCGCTCCCGCCGCCGCCAGCGTGTCGTACAGGCTGGTGCCGCCCCCCCAGCCGCGGGAGCGCGACAGCGACGCGGCGATCTCCCCGGGGTCCCGGGTGAAGTCCTGGACGAGGCAGGCGGGCCCGCTGAAGGCGATCACCTTGGCGGCGTCCTGCGGGCCGAGCGTGCGGGCGAAGGCCGGAGCGGCCAGCCGCAGTCGGGGCCAGAGATCGACGGTGCTGCTGCTGGCGTCGACCAGGACCACGACGCGGAGCGGCCGCCTCTCGGGGCCCGCCCGCTCGAGGACCCTGTCCCGGCCGTCCTCCGCCACCGCGAAGTCGTCGCGCGTCAGGCCGTGGACCACGCGGCCCTCGTGATCCGTGACCGTGACCGAGATCTCGACCAGGTCGAGCGGGGTCGAGCTCACCAGGACCGACTCGCTGAGGGCGGCCCCCGGCGTCGCCACGGCGGCGCGGACGCTCCGCCCCTCCCGGTCGCGCAGGCGCGCCTCCAGCAGATGTGGCGCGAAGGACCCGCCGGCGTCCCAGACGGCGCGGAAGGGAGGGCGCGCGGCACGAACGATCACCGCGCCGTCCACGAGGAGGGCCAACTCCTCCAGGCCGGGACAGGAGGCCTCCACTCGAATCTCGGTCGCTCCGTACAGCACCCGGGTCCCGTCGGGCTCCACGATCGTCGCCGTGCAGGGGGGCGCGGGCGGTGGGGCGACGGGATCGTCCGGCATGACGCTGCCGGGGAGGAGCACGAGGATCGATGACAGGATCGTTCGGAGCGGATGCGGAGTCCGGGCGCCTCTCATCCAGGCCTCCTCCCCGGAGCCTGCTCGGGTCCTGGGTCGCGGCCCGGCTCAATATAATTGACAGGCCCGGGGTCGGCCACTATCCTTCCGTCCGTCCCGATGCTGATGCCGCCCTGTCCTTCGTTCTGGATCGCCCTCTTCGGGAGCGCCCTCCTGGCCGCCGCCTGCGCCCGTCCGCAGCCCGGACCGCCGCCGGAACCGCGCGCGAGGGGGGATCGGGGCGGCGACCCCATCGCGCGCTTCGCCGCCTTCGCGGAAGGCTTCACCCGCGACGCGCTGGCCCTCTCGCCCCCCTTCGCCACGCTGGCGGGGCTGCACGTCTACCGTGACGCGGAGCGCGGGGATGAGGTCGACCTCGATCGCGAGCTGGACGACTTTTCCCCGGAGGCGACGGCGCGCAAGATCCGGTTCTTCCGCTCGGCGCTCCTCACGATGGAGCGCGACTTCCCGGCCGACGCCCTGCCGGAGCAGGAACGGATCGACCGGGAGATCCTGGAGAGCCAGTGCCGGCTGGCCCTGTTCGACCTGGAGCGGATCCGCTCGATCGAGACCAACCCGACGCAGGCGGTCGAGTCGATCGGCACGGCGCTCTTCTTCCCGGTGGTCCTGGAGTATGCCCCGCGCGCGGAGCGCGCCCGCGATCTGAAGGCTCGCCTCGAGAAGGTGCCGTCCTTCGTCGACCAGGCGATCGCGGCGCTCTCGAACGGCCCCCTGGTCCACGTCCAGGACGCCCTCGACGAGAACGAAGGGAACCGCGACGTGATGGAGCAGGCGCTGCCCGCGCTCTTCGCGCAGGGCGCGGGGCCCGGCGGCGCCTTCGAGGCCGCCCGCCGGGCGGCCCGCGAGGCGATCGACCGGCTCCGCGCCTTCCTGCAGACGGCGGCGAAGGAGCGCCCCGCGGGGGAGTGGCGCCTGGGGCCGGACCTGTACCGCGAGAAGTTCCGCGCCTATTTCGGCGAGGGTCTCGAGCCTCAGGACCTGCTGCGGGAGGCCGAGGAGTCCCTGGGGCGGATCCGCGAAGGGATGCGCGCCGTCGCCGAACCCCTCCACGACCGGTGGTTCCCGGCCCACAAGGGGCACCGCGGCATGAAGGACGCGAAGGCACGGACCAGCACCATCGTCCGGGAGGTCCTCGGCCACATCGGGGAGGACCACGTGCCTCGCGATCGGTTCTTCGACGCGATCCGGGGCGACCTCGACCGGATCGCCGCCTTCCTCGAGACCCACCCGATCGTCTCGCACACGCGCCACGACAACCTCAAGATCATCGAGACGCCCCCGTTCCTGCGCGGCGTCTACGGGGTCGCCGGGCTGCACGCCGCACCCCCGCTGCAGCCGGACCTGGATTCGTTCTACTACGTGACGCCGATCCCGCCCGACTGGCCCGCGGACCAGGCGGAGTCGAAGCTGCGGGAGTACAACCGCTATAAGCTCCTGCTGCTGTCGATCCACGAGGCGCTGCCGGGCCACTACACGCAGCTCGAGTACGCCAACCGGGTCCGGCCGGAGTGGCGCCGGATCGTGCGCAGCGTGAACGGCAGCGGCGCCTACGTCGAGGGGTGGGCGCAGTATGCCGAGGAGATGATGCTGGAGCAGGGGATCGCCGACCGCGGCGATCCGGCGATGGATCTCACCTTCAAGAAGGAGGAGCTGAGGATCGTGGCCAACGCCGTGCTCGACATCCGGCTGCACACGGCGGGGATGACCGACCGGCAGGCGCTCGACCTGATGATCCGGGACACGTTCCAGGAGCGCGCCGAGGCCGAGGGGAAGCTCCGGCGGGCCCGGCTCTCCTCCTGCCAGCTGGCCACGTATTACGTCGGCTGGCAGGGCTGGAGGAGGCTGCGACGCGACGCCGAGGCGGCGCGCGGCGCCTCCTTCGACCTGCGCGCCTTCCACGACGGGGTGCTGTCGTACGGCGCCATCCCGCTGGGCGCGCTGCGACGTCTCGTGCTCGAGGATGCGGGGGCGAGCCCCGCCCTCCCCGGCCGCTGATCCGGAAGGGTCGCGCGGACCTACCTCTTCCGGATCGCGTCGTACGCGAAGCCGGCCCCGATGCCGCCGGCGATCGGGCCGATCCAGTAGACGATCTGGCTCTTCCAGAAGCCGGCGGCCAGCGCCGGGCCGAAGGCGCGCGACGGGTTCATCGCGGCGCCGGTCAGCGGGCCGCCCATCAGGATGTCGAAGGCGATGGTCAGGCCGATGGCGAAGCCCCCGACCTTCGGCCCGGCGGCGTCGACGGCGGTACCGAAGACCGCGAAGACCAGGAAGAAGGTCAGGATCGCCTCGATGAACATGCCGCCCTGCATGCTGACGCCGGCCCCCAGGCTGGGCGTCCCGAGCTGCACCTTCCTCCAGACGCTCTCGGCGAAGATCGTCTTGAGAGCGAAGCCTGCGAGCGCGGCGCCGACGAGCTGCGAGACGACGTACTGCGCGGCGGCCTCCGGCTTCATCCTCCCCGTCGCCCAGAAGGCGCAGGTCACGGCGGGGTTCAGGTGGCCCCCGGAGATGTGCATGGTGGCGGAGACCAGGATTGCGAGGACGAGCCCGTGAGCGACGGCGATGCCGAGGAGCCCGACCTTCCCCTGCGTCAGGGCGTCGGTGCAGATCGCCCCGGCCCCGATGAACGAGAGGGCGAACGCACCGATCAGCTCTGCGGTGCATGGCTTCCAGGCTACGCGCATGGGCGGCACCTCCTTGGGTTGTCACAGGGACTGAGAACAGCAGGCGGGTCCTCTCATAGCAGAAGTGCACGAAACCCGTCAAGTGGGAGCGGCGCTTGCGCGCCTCGGGCTTAGACTCGCTCGCGAGGGGACGATGGTGCTTCACCCATCCGCAGGGCGCGGCTCGATGCGCCCGCGGCGCGCAAGCGCCGCTCCCTCCCCCCCAGGAACCTCTCTTGTCCCGTGACGCTCGGCGCTCATCGGGGCCGATCGCGCGGTGCGCGGGTGCGGCCGCCCTCCTGCTGCTCCTCGGGCCGGCGGGGTGCGCCGGAGGGCCGGAGGCCCCCCATGCCCGCGGGCCCCTCCTCCTGGTCTCCGACCGCGGCGGGGCGTGCAGGATCTACGAGGTCGCCGCCGGAGAGAGCGCGGCGCGCCTGATCGGATCGCCGGGGGCCGCCGACGCAGCGTACCAGGATTCGATGCCGGCGCGGCTCCCCGACGGCCGGATCGCATTCGTCTCCGACCGCGACGGCGCGTCCGAGATCTACCTCGCCGACCCCTCGGGACGGAGCGTGGCGCGCCTCACCGCCGATCCACCCGTTGCCGGGCGTCCCGCCGCCTCGGCGCCGGCGCCGCTCGGCCGCGATCGCATCGTCTTCGCCCGGACCGATCCGGGCGCCCCCCCGGGAGCGCCGCGCGATCTGTACGTGATCCGCCTCGACGGCTCCGGCCTGCGCCGGCTGACGCGCGGGGCCGACGACGACTCCGCGCCCGCCGGATCACCGGACGGGCGGTCGGTCGTCTTCGTGTCGGATCGGAGCGGCGCTCCCCACCTCTACCTCATGGCCGAGGTCGACGCCGCCGACCCCGAAGCGGGCCTCGTCGATCTGTCTCGCGCCGCCCCGCCGGCCCCCGGATCGCCTGCGGCCTCGCTGCCGTACGCCGACGGGGCGCCGGCCTTCCTGCCGGACGGATCGATCGTCTTCAGCCGGACTCCGGACGGCGGCCGGCCCCATCTCTTCCATCTCGGCACCGCCGGACCCCGCTTCACCCTGCGGCAGATCACCGACTCGATCACGCTGCCCTACGGCGCCGATGAGCCGGTGCTGCTCCAGGACGGTTCGCTTCTTTTCGTGACGGGCGGGACGGAGCGGCCCGCGTCGGGGAAGGACAGGCCGGTCCACGCTGCGGTCTACCGGATCACTCTCGGGGGGTTCAACCTCGTCCGCGTGACGCGCGATCAGGCGAGGTACAGCGACTTCACCCGGAGGTTGCCGCCGCGCCCCTGAGTGGGGGCGGCCGAGGAAACGGACGGGCCGCGCCCTCCGGATCGGAGATCGCGGCCGCGCCGATCAGTCCTGCCCGCCCGGGGCGCCGCCGGCCGCCGCGCGCACGTTGGCGGCGCGCAGCCCCTTGGCCCCCTTCTCGACCTCGAAATCGACCGTGAGACCCTGCTCCAGGTCGTCGAAGTTCAGGTTGACGAGCCCGGAGCGGTGGAAGAAGATGTCCCTGCCATCGTTCCCGCGGATGAATCCGAAGCCGCGGTCGCGAACCACCTTGGCGATCGTGCCACGCGCCATACGAAATCCCCATCACGACGACTGCGACAATGGCGGCCGAGGTGCATGTGCGGCCCTGGCCCGCCCGAATGGGCCAGCCTTTCCCGGCCACCGACCGCCCCACGCCTGTGGAAAGGGAATCAACGTCGTTGCGGGAACTCTAGGCGCGGCCCGCCCCGGCTGTCAAGACCGATCCGCCGGCGCCGCGAGCAGCGCGCGCATCTCCTCCACCGAGGCGACGGGGGCCTTGCAGCGTCCCTGCTCACAGACGTAGGCGGCCGGGCGGCCGGCGATCGGGCTCTTGCCGCGCAGGAGAGGGAGCGCCGCGGCCGCGGTGTCGTCCGCCGGATCGGCGAGGGCGATCACGGCGTTGGGGAGATAGGAGTCTCCGAGCGCCCGCAGGAACGGGCGGACCGCCGGATCCCCGGGACGGCCGGCCAGGACCACGTCGGGCCGGCGGTCGAGGTGCAGATCGATGGCGCAGAGCATCGTGCCGAACGAGGAGGGGTAGCGCTCGACGTTGTCCCGGTAGAGGCGGAGGATCTCCTCCGCGGCGCGCGCGAAGGACTCCTCGCCGGTCAGGACGGCCAAGCGCGGCAGAGCGAGCGCGGCGACCGAGACGCCGGCCGGCGTGGCGCCGTCGTTGTTCTCGCGCGTGCGCGCCAGGAGCGGCTCGTGATCCCTCGCCGTCAGGAAGAGCCCCGCCTGGCGCTCGTCCCGGAAGAGCTCGAGCATCTGCGCCGCCAGGCCGCGCGCCTCCTCCACCCAGGCGTGCTCGAACGTCGCCTCGTAGAGGTCGAGGAGCGCCGCCACCAGGTTCGCGTGGTCGGTCAGGTAGCCGGCGTGACGCGCCTCTCCTTCCTTGTACGAGTGCAGGAGGCGCCCGCCGCGGCGCATCCGGTCGAGGATCAGGCGCCCCGCGCGGCGCGCGGCCTCGCGGTAGCGCCCCTCGTCCAGGACCCGGCCCGCGTAAGCCAGCGCCGAGATCACGAGGCCGTTCCAGTCGGCGAGGATCTTCTCGTCGCGGCCGGGCCTGGCCCGCCGCTCGCGCGACTGCAGGAGCCGGGCGCGCGCGCCCGCGAGCCGCAGGCGCATCTCCGCCGCGTCACTCCTCAGCTCGGCCGCCGCGTCGTCGATCGGCGTCTTCAAGTGGAGGATCGACCTGCCCCCCTCGAAGTTGCCGGACGGCGTCACGCCGTAGACGCCGCAGACGACGGCCGCCTCCTGCCGCCCCAGGACCGCCTCGATCTCCTGCGGCGTCCAGACGTAGAACCGCCCCTCCTCCCCTTCGCTGTCGGCGTCCAGGCTCGAGTAGAAGCCGCCCTCGGGAGAGGTCATCTCGCGCAGCACCCAGTCGAGCGTGTCGCGCGCCACGGCGCGGAAGAAGGAGGCGGTCGCCGCCCCTCCCCTCGGCACCGCGCTCGACGCCGGCGCCTCCGCGACCGCCTGGGCCGCCTCGAGGTAGGTGCGCGCCAGGAGGGCGTTGTCATAGAGCATCTTCTCGAAGTGTGGGACGAGCCAGCGGGCGTCGACCGCGTAGCGGTGGAAGCCGCCCCCGAGGTGGTCGTAGATCCCGCCGCGCGCCATCGACTCCAGGCTCAGCACCGCCATCCGCAGCGCCTCGGGGTTGCCGGTCCTCCGGTGGTAGCGCAGCAGGAACGAGAGGTCCATGCTGTGCGGGAACTTCGGCGCCGCGCCGAAGCCTCCCGCGGCGTTGTCGAAACGACCCGCCAGATCGCCGAAGGCCCGGTTCAGGATCGATCCGGTCACGAGCTGCCGTGACGGTCTCACGACCGAGATCCTCCGGATCGCCTCCGTGATCTCCTCCGCCACCTTCGCGATCTCCTGCCTCTTGCCGCTGTAGGCGTCCGACACGGCGGCCAGGACCTCGGAGAACCCGGGCCGGCCCCAGCGGGATTCGGGCGGGAAGTAGGTGCCGGCGTAGAACGGCTTGAGGTCGGGGGTCAGGAAGACCGAGTTCGGCCAGCCACCCTGGCCCGCGAGGAGCTGGGTGGCCGCCATGTAGATGTCGTCGAGGTCGGGACGCTCCTCCCGGTCGACCTTGATGTTCACGAATCGCTGGTTCATCAGGGCGGCGATCGCCTCGTTCTCGAACGACTCCCGCTCCATGACGTGGCACCAGTGGCAGGCGGCGTAGCCGATCGACAGGAAGATCGGCCTGTCCTCGGCGCGGGCGCGGGCGAGCGCCTCCTCGCCCCAGGGGTACCAGTCGACCGGGTTGTGGGCGTGCTGCAGCAGGTAGGGGCTGGTCTCACCGGCCAGCCGGTTGGGGCGGCGCTCGGATGTCATGGGGCGTCAAGCGTACAGGAGGGAGACGGCGCGCGCAAGGGCGGCGGACCTCGGCCCGAACCGCTCCTTCGCCAGCGACCTGGGCGCGTACCCCTCGCGCGCGAGCGCGCCGTCGATCGACGCCTCCCTACAGCAGCGCGCCGACGCTCTCGCGAAAGACCGCGGTGTGTCGGTCGATGTCGGCCTCGGACACGCCGGGAGCAATGAGCGCCATGTTGTGGAAGGGGGTCATCAGGATGCCCCGGTTGAGCGCCGCCAGGTGCATGTACCGGTCGAGGTCCGGATCGACCGCGGCCGCCGCCTCGGCGCCGGTGCGCGGCGGCTCCGCGCAGAACCAATACTCGGCGCGGCAGCCGAGCCGCGTGACGTGCCACGGCAGAGCGTTCTCCCGAATGACCGACGCCACGCTCTCCGCGAAGCGGGCCGCGAGAGGGATCGTCCGCGCGTACGTCTCTTCCGTAAGGACCGAACCCAGGGTGGCTCTCATCGCCGCCAGCGACAGGGCGTTCCCGGCGAGGGTCCCGCCGATGCCGCCGGTGTCGGCCTCGTCGAGGCTCGCCCTGGCTCGGATCCGGTCGGCGACCTCGGCGCTCATGCCGTAGACGGCGGCCGGGACCCCGCTGGCGATCGGCTTTCCGAGCGTCAGCAGGTCGGGCTTCAGCCCGAAGGCCCGGGTGTAGCCGCCCGGCCCGGCGCAGATCGTGTGCGTCTCGTCGATGATCAGCAGCGTGCCAGTGCGGCGGGTGATCTCGCGGAGCGCGTCATGGTACCCCGGCCGCGGCAGGACGATGCCGATGTTGGTCAGCGCCGGCTCCGCCAGGACGCAGGCGATGTCCCCGGGGGCAAGCGCCTCCTCCAGCGGGGAGGTCGTTGAACTCGACGACCCGCGTCGTGAGGGTCGGATCGACCGGCGGTCCGACGTTCCCGGGACGTGACGCCGCCGCGCCGTCCTTGAGGGTGATGAAGGTCTCGTCGACCGTGCCGTGGTAGCAGAAGTTGAAGACCAGGATCCGGCCGCGCCCCGTGATCTCCCGCGCCAAGCGGATGGAGAAGCGGTTGGCGTCGGTCGCGGTCATGGCGACCTGCCAGTAGGGAAGGCCGAAGCGCCGCGCCATTTCCTCCCCCACCCAGATCGCGTCCTCGGTCGGCAGCATCAGGGTGATGCCGCGGCGCGCCTGGGCGGCGATCGCCTCCACCGCGGCCGGCGGGGCGTGGCCGGTCATCGCCCCGGTGTCCCCCAGGCACAGATCGAGGTAGCGGTGGCCGTCGACGTCGGTGAACTGCGCGCCGGAGGCCTCCTTCACGAAGATCGGGTAGGCCCCCGCCCAGCGCACCATCCAGTTCATCGGCACGCCGCCGAGGAGGCTGCCCCGGGCGCGCTCGAAGAGCGCTCCGCTCCTGGGATGCTCGGCGATGAACCGCCGCTCCTCCCGGGCGAGCGCCGTCTTCAGCCTGTCTCGATCGATGCCGGTCATCGGATGCGGTCACCGTCAAGGCGCGTCATCGGTAGACTCCGAAGGCAGTGTCGGGCGGGGGCTGTCGACTGAACGCGGAGGAAGTGTAGAGACCCGCCGCGGCAGTGTCAAGAATGTCGAGGGCTGGGATCTCCCCACTCTGAGAGCGCGGCGCCAGCCGCGCCGCGGGCGCATCGAGCCGCGCCATGCGGATGGGAAGCTCGATCCGGACCCCGCGCGAGCGAGCCTAAGCCCGAGGCGCGGCTGGCGCCGCGCTCAGCTGGCGCGGGCAGGCAGCGCCTGGAGGACCTCGCGGGTGATGTCACGGCCGCCGCGCAGGTTGGTGACGAGCGATCCGATCGTCCAGATCGGACCCCAGGGAAACCCCCACCAGCCGAACAGCAGCGAGATGAGGGAGAAGCCGAGGCCCTTCCCCAGGGCGCTCTCCTCCGCCTTGATGAAGTAGATGGAGGAGGGACGCTTGAAGCTCATGACGAGGACCGAAACGCAGTACTGGAAGATCACGAACCGGCCGCCGCGCTCCACCTCGAACTTCACGCTCTCCGGCGACATGTTCTCCGTCCCGCGGATCTTGACGCCCATGGCGATCCCCCCGAGGCCTCCCGTCCGGCGCCCGGCGCGGGCGCGTCGCGAGCGGCCGCTACGCCTCCACCGGCACGGGGCCGTCGAAGACGGTGAAGCGCAGGGTGGTGTTCCCCACGCGGATGAGGTCGTTGTGCTGCACGTTGCGGCGGGTGAGGCGGACGCCGTTCACGAACGTGCCGTTGCGGCTCGCCAGGTCGTTGACCGCGTATTGCCCCTCGCGGATGATCACGACCGAGGCGTGCTTGCGCGACACCTTCTCGTCGTTCAGGACGACGTCGCACTCCTTCCGGCCGATCGTGTAGGTGCCGAGGCCGGTGATGTCGAACGATCGCCCCTTCTGCTCTCCCTCGATGATCGTCAGGTAGATCGACTTCCCTCCGAGCACGGACGGCTTGCGCAGGACCTTCTGGACCGGGCTCTCGAGGGCCGTCGCGTCGACGGCCTCCTCCGCGCCGGCTGTTCGAAAGGAGTCCGCCAGGCCGCGGCCGCCGCCCGGGCAGACCATGCCGCCCTGGGGGACGCCGGTGCTCCCCGGTGTCTTGATGCCGTGAGGCGCCGGCGGGCGAACCGGCGGACGCGGCAACGGGAGAGGTTTCTCTTTGCGGATCAGCTTCATGGTCGCCTCCCTCAATCGCTCAGGAACGCGGGTCTCCGGCCGACCGGTCGTCCGCCGCCTCCCACTCGAGGCGGAGCGGCTTCCTGGATCCGGCCCGTTCGTCGGCCCTCAGGACGGCGGTGCCGTTCCGTCCGACCGTCCCAGCAATCTTCGACTTCGCCTCGACCTTGCCTTGCGTCCCGAGGACCCTGACTTCGACGCCGTGCCTCCCGGCCGGAATCGACAGGATGTGCGTGAGCGTGCCCCCCTTCTTTCCCTTCGGGGCGTCGAACGGCTTCGAGTACACCGTCCGGCCGTCCACGAGAACCACCAGCCGCCCGGCGGAGAGGCGGTGGCTGAACTCGAGCCTCACCCTGGCCGCCGCCTCCTCGGCCGAGCCGGAGGATCGGGTCCGCGTCCTGCGGCTGGCGAGCACGACACGCGCGATCTCGGAGGGGCCGGCGTAGGTCATCGCGCAGCGCGGGACGATCGGACGGTCGATCGCCGGCGCCGCGGGCGCGAGATCCGGGCGGCCGCCCGCGATCCCCTCACGCGTTCTCGCGATCGTCCCCTTGAGCGCGCCCCCCTCGACGCGCCCGGCGCCGCCACCCCGGGCGGCCGCCGGAGGAAGCGAGGCGCCGACCACGGCGAGGCCCGGCGCGGCCTGCGACGGCAGGGAGAGATCGCCGGAGGCCGTGGCGGCCCCGCCGCCGGCCCACCTGCGGAGCGGGCCGCGGAAGAGTGCATGGATCGCCCAGTTCACTCCGATGAAGGTCAGGAGGAGCGCCGCGATGAGCGCTCCGAGCCGCCGCTGCGTGGCCGGGCTCCGGGAGCCGGAGGGCGGCGCCGGCCGCGCCGCCGCGCCCGGGCCCGCGCCGTCCCGCGATGCGCCTCCCGCCCGCGCGGACGTTCCCCGCGCCTCCCCGGCCTCGGTCCTCCCCGCGATCTCCGCGCCCTCGCCGGCCGCGGCGCGCAGCGCCGCCATCATCTCCCGTCCGGTCTGGAAGCGGCCGTCGGGATCCTTGCACAGCGCCTTCTCCAGGATCGGGTCGAAGTCCGCCGAGACGTCGGGATCGACCTCGCTCGGGGGATCGGCCGGCTGCGTCGAGATCCGGTAGAGGACCTCGGAGACGCTCTCCCCTTCGAACGGCGACTTGCCGGTCAAAAGCTCGTACAGGATCACGCCGAGGGCGAACAGGTCGGATCGGCCGTCGACCGCCGTCCCCCGCAGCTGCTCCGGCGACATGAAGCCGGGGGAGCCGACCATCTGGTCGGTCTGGGTGAGGTCCGATCCCGGGAGCCGCGCCACGCCGAAGTCGGTGATCTTCACCTGCCCCCGCTCGCTGATCAGCACGTTCGCGGGCTTGATGTCGCGGTGCACGATCCCCCGGCTGTGGGCGTAGTCGAGGGCCGAGGCGATCTGCAGGCAGATCCGGGTCGCCTCCTCCGGCGGCAGGGGCGCGCGGGACTTGATGACCTTCTTGAGGTCCTGCCCCTCCACGTGCTCCATCACGATGTACGGCTGCCCGGTCGCCGGGTCCTGACCGATGTCGTGCACGGCGACGATGTTCGGATGAACCAGGGCGCCGGCCGCCTGCGCCTCGCGCAGGAAGCGCTCGTGGTACTGGCGGGCCTCCTCCTCGGTCGCCGGGCGGACGGTGATGACCTTGATCGCGACGCTCCGCCCGATCACAGGATCGTGGCCGAGATAGACCGTTCCCATCCCGCCCTGGCCGAGCGGGCTCTCGATCGTATAGCGGCCGATGCGGGCCGCCGATCCGTCGTCCTTCGCCCCGGAGGGAGAGGCGCCGCCGGAGCCCCCCGCCTCGCCCTCTCCGGGCGACGGCGCGCGTGCTTTCCGCTTCTTCCTTACGAACATGCCGGGCCTCCGCGACGGACCGTGGCGCCTGGAGGAGGTCACGAGGAAACCGCACCGAATATAAGGACCGGGCCGCGGGCGGGTCAAGGCTGGAAGGGCGCGGACGACGGGCATTTCGCGTGGTTCCGGCCTGGCCAGCGCCGGCCCACTATTTCTGAAATCGATCGTCAACACGCTGGCGTCCCGTTCCGGCAGGGCGGGGCGCCCCCCGGCGGCGTATGGCGTTTTGCGGACGGGAGTTGTAGGATCGAAAAATCATGGGGAGGCCGAGAATGGCGGTCAACAAGGCGCCCGCCGACCAGGCGGGCGTCGAGCCGGAGATCTTCCTCGCTCTCTACGAGAAGATGCTCCACGCCTATTACGTCGAGGAGCAGTGCCGCGTCTTCGTGCGCGCGGGGAAGTGCTCCTTCTATGCCTCGGCCCGCGGCCACGAGAAGGTGCAGATCGCGGTCGCGATGCTCCTCCAGCCGGGCAAGGACTGGTTCTTCCCGTACTACCGCGAGAAGGCGCTGATGGTCGGGCTCGGGATGCCGCTCGACCAGATATTCCAGGGGATGCTGTCGCGCGCCGGCGACACGAACTCGCTCGGCCGCAACATGTCGGAGCACTTCTCGTCGCGGGCGCTGCGGGTGGTCTCGCCCACCGCCTGCACCGGGACCGAGTTCCTGATCGCCGTCGGCATGGCCAAGGCGGTCAAGGCCGACGGCGGCGACGCGATCGTCTACGTGTCGGGCGGCGAGGGATCGACCTCGGAGGGGGAGTTCTTCGAGGCGCTCAACAAGGCGCAGCGTGACCGGCTGCCGGTCCTCTTCGTCATCCAGAACAACGGGTACGCCATCAGCGTGCCGCAGGAGCAGCAGACGCACTCCCGGCTCGACGAGGTGGCGCGCGGCTTCGGCATCAGGTCGGTGCGGGTCGACGGCACCCGCTTCACGGAGATGTACAACACCCTGAGGCCGCTCATCGCCGAGATCCGTCGCGGGTCGGGGCCGCTCTTCGTCGAGGCGATGGTGGTGCGCCTCGACTCGCACTCGTCGTCCGACGACCAGACCAAGTACCGCGACGCGCACGACATGGAGGAGGCACGCCGCAAGGATCCGCTGCGCCACACCGAGCTGCGCATCCGGGAGATGGGGCTCCTGTCCGAAAAGGAGATGGAGGAGTGGCGGGGCCGGATCAAGACGGAGGTCGAGACGGCGGCCCGAGCCATCGACGAGCTGCCCTACCCCGACCCCGCGACCGCCGCGGTGGACATCTACAGCCCCGACCGCGTGGTGACCGAGGAGGCGCCGCCGCGCCTCCTGTCCGAGAAGCCGGTGACGATGGTCGAGGCGATCAACCACGGCCTCCGCGAGGAGATGGAGCACAACCCGAGGATCGTCATGTGGGGCGAGGACATCCAGGACCCGAAGGGGGGCGTCTTCGGCGTGACGCGCGGCCTGACGGAGGCGTTCCCCGGACGGGTGGAGAACTCTCCACTGGCGGAGGCGACGATCGTCGGGCTGGCGCAGGGGATGGCGATCGGAGGCTACAAGCCGGTGGTCGAGATCCAGTTCGGGGACTACTCCTACCCCGGTTCCATGCAGATGCGCAACGAGATCCCCACCCTGCGCTGGCGCAGCGCCGGCACCTGGTCCTGCCCGATGGTGGTGCGCGTCGCGGTCGGCGGCTACATCCGCGGCGGGCCGTTCCACTCGCAGTCGCCCGAGACCCTCTACGCCCACACGCCCGGCTGGTACCTCGCCTACCCGAGCAATGCCTCCGACGCCAAGGGGCTGATCAAGACCGCCTGCCGGATGGAGGACCCCGTCCTCTTCTTCGAGCACAAGGGTCTCTACCGCCAGGTCTACACCAAGAGCCCCGAGCCGGGGCCCGACTACCTGATCCCGTTCGGCAAGGCGCGCACCGTGAGGCCCGGGGAGGAGCTCACGGTGATCGCCTGGGGGCGGGCGGTGCACATGGCGCTGCAGGCGCTCGGCCAGATCGCGAGCGACGGCGGGGAGCGGTCGGTGGAGGTCATCGATCTGAGGACGATCGTGCCGATGGACGTCGAGACGGTCCTCGAGTCGGTGCGGCGCACCGGCAGGGCGCTGGTGGTGCACGAGGCGCCGCTCTTCGCCGGAATGGGGGCCGAGGTGGCCGCCCGGATCGCCGACGCCGCCTTCGAGTCCCTCGACGCGCCGGTGCGGCGCGTCGCCGCGCTCGACTGCTTCGTCCCGTTCGCCCCGAACCTGGAGGCGGCGATCCTCCCGAGCGTCGAGCAGATCGGCGCGGCGATCCGGGAGATCCTGGCGTACTGAGTCCGGTCCGAGGAGCCGCGATGCCCCGGATGCGCACTCTGACGATTCCGTCCCCTTCCCTCGTGGTGATGGTCGGCGCCGCGGGGTCGGGCAAGACGACCTTCTGCCTGCGCAATTTCCGGTCGCGCCAGATCGTCAGCAGCGACGCCTGCCGCGCCACCCTCGCGGGCGACGCGGCGGATCAGGGCGTGACCCCGGCCGCCTTCGCGCTGGCGCACGCCCGCGCGGCGGAGCGCCTGCGGCGCGGCCGGCTGACGGTCTTCGATGCCACGAGCGTGGAGCCCGGCGCGCGCCGGGCCCTGCTGCGGCTGGCGGAGCGGCATCATCTGCCGGCCGTCGCCTGCGTCCTGCACCTTCCCGTCGAGACCTGCTCGGTCCAGGACCGATTCCGCCCGGATCGCCGCGTCGGTCGCGCCGTGATCGCCCGGCAGGCGCGCCAGCTCGCCGCCTCGCTGCCGGGGTTGCGGCGAGAGGGGTTCACGGCGGTGCACCGCATCCGCAGCCCGCGCGCCGCGGCGCGGACCAGCGTGGCGCTCGTGCCGCTCCCGTGCGATCGGTCGAGCGAGCGGGGGCCGTTCGATGTCATCGGGGACGTCCACGGCTGCGCGCGCGAGCTCGTCCTGCTCCTGCGCCGTCTCGGCTATCGCAGGGACTCCCCGCGCTCCCCTTTCCGGCACCCCCGCGGGCGCCGGGCGATCCTGGTCGGCGACCTCGTGGATCGCGGACCGGGCGTGGTCGGGGCGGTGGAGATCGCGATGCGCATGGTCGCGGCGGGAAGCGCCCTGTGCGTTCCGGGGAACCATGACACGACCCTCGTCCGCTGTCTCGAGGGAGGCCGGGTCGAGCGCAGCCCCGGCCTCCTGCGGTCGCTCCGGCAGATCCAGGCGCTCCCCGCGCCGCGGCGGCGCCGCTTCATCGAGGAGTTCCGGGCCTTCGTCGCCTCCCTCCCGCCGCATGTCGTGCTCGACCGGCGGCGGCTCGCCGTGGCCCATGCCGGGCTCAGGACCGATCACGTCGGCAGGCACTCCCCCGAGGTCCGCCGCTTCGCCCTGCACGGCGAGACGACGGGCGAGATCGATCGTTACGGGCTGCCGGTGCGGGTGAAGTGGGCCGCGGCCTACCGCGGACGCGCCCTGGTCATCTACGGACACACGCCGGTGCGCGCGCCGGAGTGGATTCGCAACACCGTGAACATCGACACCGGCTGTGTCTACGGAGGGAAGCTGACCGCCCTGCGCTACCCAGAGAAGACGATCGTCAGCGTCCCCGCCGACCGCGTCTACTACCGCCCGCGGCGCGCCCTCCCCGCCCGCGTCGGCCTGCGCGCCGAGACCCGCGCCCTACCCCCGTCCTGACGGGCCCCGGGGAGCGCTCGGGGACTCCTCGGGCTCGACGCCGCCCTTGAGCCGCTCGAGGTTCTTCCGGACGGACGCGTCCCCGGGAGCGATGGCGAGGGCCCGCTCCCAGGCGCGACGCGCTGCATCGCGATCTCCCGACCGCACCAGCATGACGCCGAGGTGGTTCCAGATCTCGGCGTCGCCCGTATCCAGATCGGACGCGAGCCTGGCCTCGCGCACCGCCTCCTGGATGTCCTTGCGACGCGAGGCGATCACGGAGAGATAGAGATGGGCCCTGGCGAGCCTCCGATCGAGAGTCACGGCGTGGCGCAGATCCTCCTCGGAGCGGTCGAGGTCGCCGAGGGCGAGACGAGCCGCCCCGAGGTTCAGCCAGCCATTCGAGAACTCCGGATCGATCTCGAGCAGACGGAGCGCGTCACGCTCCTGCCCCGCATAATCCCCGAGGCGCCCCCGCGCCGTCCCGAGGGCGAGCAGGGCTTCCAGGTCATTCCGGTCCGAGGCCAGGGCGTCCTGCGCCGCCTGGATCGCCTCTTCGTAGCGACCCGCGCGGACGCAGGCGACCGCCAGGTTGGTCAGGAGGACCGGCTCGCCCGGGTGGGCCGCCAGAGCGCCGCGGTATCCGGCGAGAGCGTCCTCGGGCGTCCTGGCCTCGCGCCGGATCCGGAGCGACGCGAGGTCCGCGGCCGCGGCGGGGTCGGTCGGATCGACCTCCGTCGCCTGCTTCAGGACGTCATACGCCGCGTCGACGCGCCCCGCCTGGTCCAGCGCATGGGCCAGGTTCAGTCGCATGATCACCGACCGCGGCTCGAGGGCGATCCCCGCGCGGGCCAGGGTCTCGCCGCTCCTCCACATGCGGGCGGCGGTCACGGTTCGTGCCGCCGCCAGGGCTCCGAGGAGGAGGCAGGCCGCGACCAGAACGCCACGCGCGACCGGAGCCTCGAGGCGCTTCCATAGCCACGCCGCGGCTTCCGCGACGAGCAGGCACGCTCCGAGCGCGGGGATGTAGAGGTAGCGATCGCTCTGGGGATTCGGGCCCACGTACTGGACTTGAAGGACCGGCAGGAGCGGAAGCACGAGGAGGGCGATCCCGAAGGTCGCCGGCGGCGCGCTCCGGCGGAAGGCGATCGCCGCCACCAGCGCACCGGCCAGAATGAGGGCCCCGGTCACGGCGAGCGGGTCGGAGAACCCAGCGACGGGATCGAAGACACGATCCGGCACGAGCCTCCAGGGGAAGAAGACCACCAGGAGGAACCGTGGCACCAGGGCGCACCCGTTCGCAAGGATGCGGGCCGTGGTGAATTCCGCATGCCTGATCAGTGGGGGCACGCCTCCCATGGCGTGGAGTCGCATCGGGACGTAGAGGACGAGCGCGGCCCCGAACGCCGTCATCAGCCACGCCGCCTCGCGCCATCCTCGGCCGGAGCGTCGCGGCCGGCCCTCGGAGAGGCCGGCATGCGCAGGCAGGGCGAGCGCCAGGATCGGCGTGACGGCCGCGGTCTCCTTCGCCAGGAGGGCCAGGAGGCAGAGAAGGCTCGAGGACGCCGCGAGTGCCATCCGGTGACGACCGGACGCCTCGCGCGCGTGGGACCACGTCAGCAGACACAGGAAGGCGAGCAGCGCGCAGTCGACGTCGGTCGAGCCGGAGATCCAGGCGATGGATTCGACGTGCGCCGGGTGCAACGCGAAGAGGCCGGCCGCGAAGGCCGCCCGCGTCTCTCCGGTGACGCGGCGCAGGAGGAGGAACGCGGTGGCCGAGGCGAGCGCGTGGGCGAGGACGTTCGTGAGGTGGAACCCGAACGGATGCCTGCCGAAGATCTGCGCATCGAGGAAGTAAAGCAGGATCTGGACGGGTCGGTAGTAGTTGGCGGGCCCGGAATCTCTGAACGACCAGACGCCCCGGGTCACGATGTCCGGGAAGAACCGGGGGTGCCAGATCCATGGGTTGTTGAGGATCTGGCTGAGGTCATCGTAGACGAAGTCGTAGCCGAGGGTGCCGGCGAAGACTACGCAGGCCACGGCGGCCGTGAAAGCCGCCACGGTGCCCGGGGAGGTCAACTTCGAGGTCCCTGCGGCGTCCATGATCTCCGTCCGATCCCGGCCCGGGACGGGACGATCGCGTCCTCGCCCCGTCAGCGCCCCGGGACCCCCAGCCAGCCGCGCGCGGCGTAGTCGGTCAGGGTCAGGACGATCAGGATCAGAAGCCAGAACAGTCCGGCGGTCACGACGAGCGGGATGAGGCGCGGGCTGTACCGGACGTGCATGAAGAACAGGACGACCAGCGTCGCCTTGAGCGCGGCGATCCCGAGGGCGATGACGTTGTTGAGCGGGCCGAGGTCCACGAAGGCGGCGAAGGTGGTCGTGGCCGTCAGCAGCAGGAGCGCCAGGAAGACCAGCAGGTAGGTGCGCACCGGGACGACGTGGGGGCCCATCGCGCGCTCCGTTCAGCCGTGCCGCCCGACCAGGTACAGGAGCGGGAAGAGGAAAATCCACACGATGTCGACGAAATGCCAGTAGAGCCCGGCGCACTCGATCGGGTTGTAGTACTCCGCCGAGACGCGCCCCCGCGCCGCGAGGACGAGCATGACCGTCAGGACGCCGAGGCCGACGATCATGTGCAGCGCGTGCAGCCCCGTCATGGCGAAATAGAGGACGAAGAACATCTGCGCGTGCCCGGCCCCGGGACCCGGGAAGCGGAATCCCGCGCCGGGGACGACGTGCTCCACGAACTTCTCGTGGTACTCGTGGAGCTTGATCCCCAGGAAGACCGAACCCAGGACCATCGTCAGGACCAGGAAGAGCACGACCGTCGCGCGCCGTCCGCGCTGGGCCCCGCGCACCGCCAGCGCCATCGTCAGGCTGCTGGCGATGAGCACCGCCGTGTTCGTCGTGCCGAGCAGGACGTCGAGCCGGAGACTGGCGGCGGCGAAGGCGCCCGGGAAGGCGGAGCGGAAGACGACGTAGGCGGCGAACAGCCCGCCGAAGAACATGATCTCGGTCACCAGGAAGACCCACATCCCGAGCGAGGCCGCCTCGCGCTGCTGCTCTCGGCTGTCGAAGTGGTGGGCCAGGGCGGCGGGCGCGCTAGCGGGCACCGGGATCCTCCTGCCGGTGCGGGTACTCGTAGGGGCCCCGGGTGACGACCGGCGTGGTCTCGAAGTTCTCCGTCGGCGGCGGCGAAGTCGTCTCCCATTCGAGGCCGACCACGCCCCAAGGGTTGGACGAGGCGTCGCGACCGTAGCGCATCGACCAGATGAAGTAGACGAGCGGAATGACGTACCCGACCCCCAGGATGGTCGCGCCCGCCGAGGACATGACGTTCAGCACCTGGAACTCGGGCGGATAGGCGTGATAGCGCCGCGGCATCCCGAGGTAGCCGAGGATGAACTGGGGGAAGAAGGTGACGTTGAAGCCGATGAAGATCACCATCGCCGAGATGCGGGACCAGAACCTCGAGTAGAGCTTGCCGGTGATCTTCGGCCACCAGTAGTGCAGGCCGCCCAGGTACCCCATGATCGCCCCGCCGACCATGATGTAGTGGAAGTGCGCGATGATGAAGTAGGTGTCGTGCACGTGCACGTCGATCCCGAGAGTGGCCAGCATCACCCCCGTGAGCCCGCCCATCGTGAACAGGCCGATGAAGCCGAGCGCATAGAGCATCGGGGTCTCCCAGGAGACCGACCCCTGGTAGAGCGTCGCCGTCCAGTTGAAGACCTTCACCGCCGAGGGCACCGCCACCAGCATCGACAGGGCGGAGAAGACGGTCGCCGCGTAGATCGACATGCCGGCGACGAACATGTGGTGCCCCCAGACGAGGAAGCTCAGCACGGCCAGCGCGACGCTGGCGTAGGCGATGAACCGGTAGCCGAAGATCTTCTTGCGCGCGAAGGCCGGGACGATCTCGCTCACCACGCCCATCGCCGGCAAGACCATGATGTAGACCGCCGGGTGCGAGTAGAACCAGAAGAGGTGCTGGAACAGCAGCGGGTCGCCGCCGAGGGCCGGGTCGAAGATGCCGACATGGACGATCCGCTCGGCGGCGAGCAGAAGAAGGGTGATCGCCAGCACCGGCGTGCCGAGGATGATGATGAGGCTCGTGGCATAGAGCGACCAGACGAAGAGGGGCAGGCGGAACCACGTCAGGCCGGGCGCCCGCATCCGGTGGATGGTGACGACGAAATTGAGCCCGGTGAGGATCGACGAGAAGCCGGCGATGAAGATCCCGAGCGCCGTGGCGATGACGTGGGTGTTGGCGTAGGTGGTGCTGTACGGCGTGTAGAAGGTCCACCCGGTGTCCACGCCGCCGTGCACGAGGGCCCAGATGGTGAACAGCCCCCCCAGGTTGAACAGGTACCAGGAGAACAGGTTGAGCCGGGGGAACGCCAGGTCGCGCGCCCCGACCATGATCGGGATCAGGAAGTTCCCCAGAACGGCCGGGATGCTCGGAATGAGAAAGAAGAAGATCATCATGATGCCGTGCATGGTGAACAGCCGGTTGTAGACGTCGGCCTGGAACAGGTCGCCCTGCGGCGTCGCCAGCTCCAGGCGGATCAGGACCGCCATCAGGCCGCCGATCGCGAAGAAGAAGGTCACCGAGATCAGGTAGAGGATGCCGATCCGCTTGTGGTCGGTCGTCAGGAGCCACGACCGGATCCCGTAGCTGGCGTTCAGGTAGTGCGTCCGGGGCGGGGCCCCGGTCTCCGCGTGGGCTCCGGTCATCGTCTCGCGCCTCGCCGGGAGGCCCTCGGTGCGGCGGACGCCGCGATCGGCGACGGGTCGTCTCCCGGGGGTCTCAGGGACTTGATGTAGGTGAGGAGCTGGATCAGGTCGTCCTCGCTCAGCTGATCCTTGAACGTCGGCATGATCGGCTGGTAGCCCGCCACGATCCTGGCCTGAGGGTCCAGGATCGACTCGCGGATGTACCCGTCGTCGGCGATCACGGTGCGGCCGTCCTGCAGCCGCACCGGCCGGCCCGGGAGGCCCGCCAGGATCGGCGCCCGCGCCGCGGTGTCCGGGCGATGGCAGGTGTTGCACGCCTTGGCGGCGAAGAGATCCGCGCCCGAGGCGGCGGGCGCCCGCCGGCCCGTCTCACCCGCGAGCCATGCCTGATACTCGTGCGGCTCCATGACGCTCACCCAGCCGGCCATCTTCGAGTGCTCCGCCCCGCAGTACTGCGCGCAGAAAAGATGATAGGTCCCCGGCCGGTCGGCCTGGAACCAGAGGGTGGTGTAACGGCCGGGGAGGACGTCCTGCTTGATCCGGAAGGCGGGGATGAAGAAGGAGTGGATGACGTCCTCCGAGGTCATGGTGAGCTTGATTGGCCGGTCGATCGGCACGTGCAGCTCGTTGATCTCCCGGTTCCCTTCCGGGTGCTGGATCTTCCACATCCACTGCTTGCCGACGACGAAGAACTCGGTCGCGTCCGCCGGCGGCCGCGAGATGGCGAAGTAGACCCGCGCCCCCCAGACGAACAGGCCGATCAGGATGGCGAGCGGCACGACCGACCAGGTCACCTCGAGAACGGTCGTCGCCCGCGACTCCGGGCGCGGGGGCCGACCCACCTCGTCCGCGGATCGGCGCCGGTACTTGGTCCCCAGGTAAACGATGAACGAGGCGATGAGGAGGGAGAAGAAGGCGGCGATCCCCAGGCTGGCGAAGAACAGATGATCGACCTCCGCCGCCATCGCGGAGGCCCGCTCGGGGAACAGCGGCGCGTTCGGGAACATCCCTATCCCTTCCTCGCGGACAGGCCCGAGAGTTTCCTCCGCTCCCACCTGACGGAGATGACGATGAAGGCGCCCAGGAGAAGCACGGTCACGACGCCACCCGCCCGGACGGCACCGATCGCCAGACCGCTGTAGCGGCCGGTCTTCGGGTCGTACTGGTAGCAAAGGAGCAGCAGCCGATCGGCCAGCGTGCCGATCCTTCCGGTCCCCGCCTCGACGAGGCCGAGCCGGAGATCCCGGGGAGCGTACTCGACACCGAACAGGTAGCGCGCGATCCTCCCCTGCGGCGTCAGAAGGACCAGGCCGGTGGGGTGCGCGTACTGCTTGCGCTCCTCGTCCCAGGCGTAGCGGAATCCGACCGCCGCGGTCAGCCGGCGAATCGGCGCGTCGTCCCCGGTCAGGAAGTGCCATCCGCTCGCGGCCCGGGGGCGGCCGTAGAGGTCCAGGGAACGCGCCTTCGCGATGCGGGCGAGCGCCGGCGTCTCGCGCGGGTCGAAGCTGACGGTGATCACCTCGAACTGCCGGCCGGCGTCGAACGCCAGCGTCTTGAGGCTCGACGCGATCCCCTGAAGCGCCAGGCCGCAGAGCATCGGGCAGTCGTAGTAGGCGAGGGACAGGATGACCGGTTTCCCGGTGAAGTAGTCGCCCAGCTTCAGGACGCGCCCCGACTCGTCACGGAACTCCAGATCGAGCGGGACACGTTCCCCGAGCCTCTGATCGAAGCCGATGTCGCGCGTCGGCGACAGCGGCGCCGCGGAGGCGGCCGCCGTTCCCGCCGGGGCCCCTGCTCCCGCCACGGCCGGCGTGGCCGCAGCCTTCGCCCCGGACACGGCCACCGGCCATGCCGCCGCGAGGCAGAGGAACGCCAGCGCGGGGAGCCGCGCCCCCGGAGGGCCGGCCGAGGACCTCGCGAGCGCGCGGAAACTCACCGCGTCCTCCTCGGGCGGCGCGGCACGGCTCTCTTCGCCGGATGCGCCTTGGCGGTCCCGGTCGCCGACGCCGCAGGCGGCGACGGCGCGGCGGGCTCCACCGCGGGCAGCCCGTCGTGCGCCAGGATCTCGATCGCCCGCTCGACCGGGATCCTGCCGATGCCGGCCCGCCGGTCGACCCATCCGTAGCTTTCGAGGACCGCCTCCTCCGCCGCCCGCATCCGCCCCATGTCCTCCCGGGGCGCGCTCTGCAGCCGCGGCTCCGGCGGGAGCCTCGGCCGGTTCGCCTCGGCGAGAGGCGAGGGGGGCGGATCGAGGGCGGCCCGCTCGGCGCGGAAGAGGCCCAGGAGGCCCCAGACGATCGCCAGCACGACGATCATGACGAGGGCCAGGCCGATCCCGAAGGCGACGATGCCGCGCAGATCGAGGTCGCGGTCGAACTCGGCCGGCTCCCTCCTTCCCGGCCCGGTGCGGGGCACGCGCTCAGGCATGATCGAGGGCCTCCGCGAGGAACGGATCGTTCACCGGCAGGAGCGGCCGCTTCAGCAGCTCGCCGGCGAAGGCGCCGATCCAGATCCCCCCCAGCCCGATCGGCAGGACGAGGTCGAGCCAGTGGATCGCGACGTGGTCGGGGAGGAAGGCCGGGGCGGCCAGCCAGTAGACGTCGACCCAGCGCATCACCAGGAGAAGCAGCGCCACGCCCGCGAGCCGCCCGACGTCGCGCTTGAGATCCCGCGACAGCAGCAGGAAGAACGGCAGGGCGAAGTGCAGGATCGCCAGGAGGAGCGACACCCAGCGCCATGCTCCCAGGAGCCGCCCCTGATACCAGGGGATCTCCTCGGCGAGGTTCCCCTGCCAGATGATGATGAGCTGCGACGCGTTGAAGTAGGCCCAGAGGACGACGAAGGTCAGGAGCAGCTTGCCATAGTCGTGGAAGTGGATCGGCCGGAACACCTCCGACATCGGCCGATGGCGGGCGAGGTAGAGCGCCACCAGGATCACGAAGGCGAGCCCGGACAGCGCCTGCCCGCCGACGAAGTAGAAGCCGTAGATCGCCGAGGACCAATGGGAGTCGAGCGACATCAGCCAGTCGATCGACGCGAAGGTCGCGGTCAGGCAGTAGAGGGCGAGGCCCGGGGCGCTCACGACCTGCATCCTCCGCGAGAGCGCCGGGTCGCCGGTCGCGTCCTGCCGCCGCGACATCCGGTCGAGAAGATACGCGAACGTCCACCAGACGGCGAAGTAGAGCGCCGCGCGCCCCGCGAAGAACGGGACGTTGAGGTAGACCGTCTGGTGCCTCAGGAGCGGATCGGCCCGGACCTCCTCGGGGCGCGCCCAATGGTAGAGATCCCGCAGGCCGAAGAGCAGCGGCAGGAACATGAGCGCGGTCAGCGGCAGGGTCCGCGCGGCGGCCTCGAGGACGCGGCGGATCATCAGCCCCCAGGCGCCGCGGGACAGATGGTGCAGCATGGCGATCCCGAAGCAGCCGAGGGCGATCGACACCCAGTAGACGAACGCCACCAGGTAGGCTCGGAAGAACCGCACCGGGTCCGCGATCCCTCCCGCGACGCCCAGCACCAGGGCCGCTCCCCCGACCAGCAGGGCGCCCCGCCGCAAGTCCGCGAGGCCCTCCGGGGGGGCGTAGGACGAGGCTCCGGCGGGCGAGGACAAAGCACCGCTCACGGCGCGCCCTCCCGGGACGATTCGATCCGCTGCCGATCCCCGGCCGGGAGATCGCGGAGCGGCGCGTGCTGCGAGAGCTGCAGGGCCCGGACGTAGGCCGCGATCGCCCAGCGGTCGCGCGGAGGCACCTGGCTGGCGTAGCTCGACATCTTCCCGAAGCCGTTGGTCATCACGTCGAAGAAGTAGCCGATCGGCTGCCCGCGCAGGCGATCGACGTGGTAGGACGGCGGCGCCTTGAAGCCGCGTTCCACGATCATCCCCCGGCCGTCGCCCAGCCGGCCGTGGCACGGGGAGCAGAAGATCTCGAAGCGCCCGCGCCCACGCTCCAGCAGATCCCGGGTGAGCGGCAGCGGCAGCCGGGCCACGAAGCGACCGTCGGGGCCGATCCCGGTGTCGAAGGCGCGGTCGGCCCTCAGATCGCCGCGCGCCACGGTCCCCTCGACCGGCGGCCGCGCCGCGGCGCCGTCGTCGTAGAGCTGGCTCTGGGCCAGCGGCTTGAGCTTCGGCTGGTTGAACATCCCCTGGCGGCAGGCGGCGAAGGCGCAGAGCAGGAGCGCTGCCGCGAGGGGCGGCGGGCGGCGCGTCGTCGAGGATCGCTCAGGCGTCAACGTCCGACACCTCGATCGGGCTCAGGCTCCCGAGGAACTCCCGGGTCGCGGCCGGCTCGAACTTCGGGTCCCGCGCCTCGATGCACAGGAAGTACCGATCGCGCGAGGCGAGGGCGAAGCGCCGCACGTTGAAGACCGGGTGATACGGCATCGGCAGCCCGTTCAGGGCCAGCATGCCGAGGACGGCGAACAGCCCGGCGATCAGGATCGTCAGCTCGAAGGTCACGGGGATGAAGGCCGGCCACGAGTTGTACGGCCGGCCGCCGATGTTGAGCGGGTAGGCGATCGCCGAGCACCAGTACTGCAGGGAGTATCCACCGACGGCGCCGATCACGGCACCGATCAGGACGAGGAGCGGGACGCGCGAGGGGCGGTGGCCGAGCGCCTCGGAGAGCTCTTCGATCGGGAACGGCGTGTAGGCGTCGAGCCGGCGGTATCCCGCCGCGCGCGCCCGCGCCGCCGCCGTCACGAGATCCTGCGGCGTCTTGAACTCCGCCATCACGCCGTAGAGCCTGCGCGTCGCCTGGCGGGTCATCGCGGCGCCTCCGCGCTCATCGCGGCACCTCCCGGGTCATCGCGGCGGCTCCTCGACCTTCGCCTCCGGTAGGATGGTGCGCATCTCGAAGATCGAGATCATCGGCAGGAAGCGAATGAACAGGAACATCAGGGCGAGGAAGAGCCCGATCGTCCCGACGAACGTCGCGACGTCCCACGCGGTCCCGGAGTACATCCCCCACGCCGACGGCATGAAGTCGCGGTGCAGGCTGGTGACGATGATGACGTAGCGCTCGAGCCACATGCCGATGTTGACGATGATGGCGACGATGAACAGAATGACGGGCGAGCTCCGGACCCGACGCAGCCACAGCACCTGCGGGATGAGGACGTTGCAGGCGATGAGGGACCAGTATTTGAAGGCGTACGGCCCGGTCATGCGGTTCAAGACCATGAACTTCTCGTACGGGTTGTCGCCGTACCAGGCGAGGAAGATCTCGATGCCGTAGCCGTAGGCGACGATCAGGCCGGTCGCGATCATCACCTTCGCCATGTTCTGCAGATGCCGGTCGGTGATGAAGCCCTGGAGCCCGAACACCGAGCGCAGCGGGATCGAAAGCGTCAGCACCATCGCGAAGCCGGAGTAGATCGCCCCCGCGACGAAGTAGGGAGGGAAGATCGTCGTGTGCCAGCCCGGCACGATCCCGACGGAGAAGTCGAAGCTGACGATGCTGTGCACCGAGACGACGAGCGGCGTCGCCAGGCCCGCCAGCATCAGGTAGGCCGACTCGTAGTTGTGCCAGTGCCGCGCCGAGCCGCGCCAGCCCATCGCCAGGATCCCGTAGACGATCTGCCCGAGACGGTTCCGGGAGCGATCCCGCAGCGTGGCGAGGTCCGGGATGAGACCCACGAACCAGAAGAGGAAGGAAATGGTGCCATAGGTCGAGACGGCGAAGACGTCCCAGATGAGGGGACTGCGGAAGTTCGGCCAGACGCCCATGGTGCTGGGATACGGGAAGAGCCAGTAGAAGACCCACGGCCTGCCGAGGTGGAGCACCGGGTAGAAGCATGCGCAGGCGACGGCGAAGAGGGTCATCGCCTCGGCGAAGCGGTTGATGGAGTTGCGCCAGTGCTGGCGCAGCAGCAGGAGGATCGCCGAAATCAGCGTCCCGGCGTGCCCGATCCCGATCCACCAGACGAAGTTGGTGATGTCCCATCCCCAGGCGACCGGGATGTTGTTGCCCCAGATCCCGATGCCCGTCGTGAAGAGGTAGGCGACGGCGTAGAACAGGAGCATCACGAGGAGGAAGCTGGCGCCGAAGGCGGCGTACCACCAGCGCGGCGTCTTGCGAAGGACGACCGACGCGATCGTGTCGGTGACCGTCGCCGAGGTGGAACCGGCCGGGACGAGGGACGGCCGCGCCGCCGCAGATTCGCTCGGAAGATTCGGCTCCATCATCGGGTCCTCACGCGTCGCCCGGCTCCAGCTCCGGGTTCGGGTTGCGGATCTTCGCCAGGTAGGTGGTCCGCGGCCGCGTATTGAGCCCTTCGAGGAGGCCGTAGTTGGTCGGCGCCGCCTTGGAGCGGCTGACCGCGGACTGCGCGTCGTTGACGTCTCCGAAGACGATCGCCTGGCTCGGGCAGGCCTGCTGGCAGGCGGTCACGATCTCCCCGTCCCGGATCGGGCGGTCTTCCTTCTCCGTCCGGATGCGCGCGCCGTTGATCCGCTGCACGCAGTAGGTGCACTTCTCCATGACGCCGCGCGAGCGCACGGTCACGTCCGGGTTGCGCAGCATCTTGAGCACCGGCGTCGTGTCGTCCGTGTACTTCAGGAAGTTGAAGCGGCGCACCTTGTAGGGACAGTTGTTCGAGCAGTAGCGCGTCCCGACGCAGCGGTTGTAGACCATGTCGTTCAGTCCCTCGCTGCTGTGGCTCGTGGCCCCCACGGGGCAGACCACCTCGCATGGGGCCTGCTCGCACTGCATGCACATCACCGGCTGGTGGTGCGCGGCGGGATCGTCGAGGCTCCCCTCGAAGTAGCGGTCGATGCGCAGCCAGTGCATCTCGCGCCCGCGCCGCACCTGGTCCTTGCCGACGATCGGGACGTTGTTCTCCGCCTGGCAGGCGACGACGCAGGCGTTGCAGCCGGTGCAGGCGTTGAGGTCGATGGCGATCCCCCAGGCATGTCCCGGATACGTGAAGCCGGGGTAGAGGGTCCGATCCGGCGGCGGGGCCTCCTCCATCGTCCGTGCGAACTCCGGCTCGCGGCGCAGGCGTTCGAGGGTGCCGACGCGGACTAGGTGCCGCCCCTCCATGGCGAAGTGGTGCTGTGTCGAGGCCAGCGGCCACGGCTCCCCCGTCCGGCGGATCGTCGCCGACGGAAACGCCCAGGGGGCGTTCGAGGTGCGCAGGGCGTAGGCGTTGAAGCCGGCCCCCGATCCGACCCGGCCGCTCCGGGTGCGCCCGTATCCGAAGTGGACGGTGACCGAATGGGCGGGGTGCCCCGGCAGGATCCAGACGGGAGCCCGCACCGTCCGCCCGGCGGCGCCCAGCTCGACCGTCTCCTCGTTCCGGAGCCCCAGCGCCTCGGCGGTGGCCGGGCCGACCAGGGCCGCGTTGTCCCAGGTCAGCTTGGTCAGCGGTTTCGGCAGCTCCTGGAGCCAGCCGTTGTTCGCGAAGCGCCCGTCGTGGATCGTCGGATCGGGACGGAAGATCAGCTCGACCGTCGCCGGGCCGGACGCCTGTGCGGCGGCGGACGGCGCCGCGGTCTCGGCCGTCGGCGGGGCGAGGGGCGGCGCGGCGGCCCGCGCCGAGCGCGCGATGACGGCGGCCGCCTGCCGCACCGCCTCGTCGCTCAAGGAGACGGCGCGGGCGGCCAGGGCCGTCCCGGGGACGACGCCGTCGTGCAGCGCCTTGCGCCAGAACGCCTCGAAGCCGGGGCCGCCGCGCCGTGACCGCCAGAAGCCGCGCACGAGGTCGTGGCCCGGGCGCGGCGGCTCGTCGACGAAGGCCGACAGCAGCTCGTGGGCCGACTTGCCGCCGTACAGCGGCTCGATGAGAGGCTGCAGGACGGTCGCGGTGCCGTCGTAGGCGCGCGCGTCGCTCCAGGTCTCGAGGTAGTGGGCCTCCGGGACGTGCCACTGGCAGTACTCCGAAGTCTCGTCCTCCTCCTGCGCCAGGTGGATCCGGAACGGCACCTTGAGGAGAGCCTCCGTGAAGGCGACGTCGGCCGGCGCGGTGAAGACCGGGTTCCCGGAGACGATCGCCAGGAGATCCACGCGGCCCGCGCGCATGTCGTCGACCAGCTCCCGCAGCGACGCGATCTGGTCGACGGGATGCGCCTCGACGGGGTCGGTATGGACCACGGTCGTGCCGACGTTCCCGAGGCACCGGTTCATCGCGTGCGCCAGGACGTGGACGTCCGCGGACAGGGACTCGCCGGCGACGACGAGGCCGCGGCCCGCGTGCCTCGTCAGATCGGCGGCCGCCGCCCGGACCAGGGCCGCGGCCCTCGCTTCGAGATTCGCCGCGCCGCGCTCCGCGCCCGGGACGCCGAGCTCCGCCGCCAGCGCCAGGGTGAAGGCCGGCACGGCGCCGGCCGGAAGCGCCAGTCGATGATCGGCGAGAGTCCCGGTGCAGGCGGGCGCGCTCTCGACCGAGTACAGGCGGGCCATGCTCTCGCGCCCGGTGCGCGCCCGCCGGCGGGCGGCGAAGTCGCGGGCGTAGCGCACGCTTCCCGGGCCGGAGGCCAAAAGATCGGCGTCGAGCGTCATGACGACGTCGGCCTGCGCGAGGTCGAACCGGGTCTCGAGGATGTCGCCGAAGGCGCGGCGCGACCCGAGACGGACGTTGTCGCGGCCGGCCGGCTCGTACTGGTGCCAGCCGGCCTCCGGAAAGCGCAGGAGGAGCGTCCGGATCTGATCCGCGAGAGTGGGCGAGGTGATCGTCTCGGTGAGGATCCGGATCCCCGCGCCCCCGAGCGGCTGCTGCGCGCGCAGCGTCTCGCGCAGGCGGGCCGCGAAGGTGGCCCAGGTCCGGATCTGCCCGAGCTCCAGGAGGAGCTGGGAGCGATCCGGATCGTACAGGCCGAGCACGGAGGCCTGCGCGAAAGCGTCGGTGGCGCCCAGGCTGGCCGGATGCTCGCCGTTCCCTTCGACCTTCGTCGGCCGCCCCTCGTGGCTCTCGACCAGGAGGCCGGTGGCGTAGCCGCCCAGCGTCATGGCGGTCGCGAAGAAGAGGGGGCGGCCCGGCACGATCTCCTCCGGCTGCCGGACGTAGGGGACAATCGTCTCGAGCGGCTGGCGCGTGCAGGCGCCGAGGCCCGCGAGCGCCAGCGAGGCCCCCGCCAGCTGCAGGAAGCGGCGGCGGTCGACCCCCTCGCCCAGCTCCGACGCCTGCCGCGGGAACTCGCGGCGCAGGAGATCCTGGAACTCCTCGTCGCCGGCCAGCTCCTCGAGGCTGCGCCAGTACTCCGGCCCGCGCGCCTGCGACAGGCGCCGTCGCACCGCGGCGAGGTCGAGCCCCGCCCGGCGGCGCGGGGGCACCCCCTTCTCATGTCCGCTCATCGACGCACCTCCGACCCTTCCCGGGATCCGGAAGGCTCCTACCGGTGACAGGTCGAGCAGCTCGTCAGGTCCCGGGCGCCGCGGATCCGGTACTCCTTCACGAGGCGCCGCCCGAGCGCCTCCTGGTCGCTCGCCTGCCATTTCATGTTGAACACTTCGCTCCTCGGCCTCACGTAGCGCTCCGGATTCCGGTGGCAGCCGAGGCACCACTCCATCTGCAGCGGCTCGGACTGGCGCATGAGCGGCATGGTGTCGACCCGGCCGTGGCAGGAGGCGCAGCCGACCCCCTTGGCCACGTGGATGCTGTGATCGAAGTAGACGAAGTCAGGGAGATCGTTGACCCGGGTCCAGCGGATCGGCGCGCCGTCGCGCAGGCTCGACCGCACCGGCTCCAGCATCGGGCTGTCGGACCAGATCATCGAGTGGCAGCTCATGCAGGTGGCGGTGGGCGGCAGTCCGGCGAACCCGGACTCCTCGACGCCGGTGTGGCAGTAGCGGCAGTCGAGGCCCAGCCCGGCCACGTGATGCTCGTGGCTGAACGGCACCGGCTGTCTCAGGACCACGCCCTGGTGCGTGGTGTACGGGGCACGATCGAGCGCCATCAGCACCCAGGTCAGGCCGGCGAGGACGAAGACGGCGGCGTAGATCGTGACCCGGGAGATCGTGTTGGTGCTGAGGTGGAAGATCTGCGGCATGACGTTGCAGGATTCGCAAGGAGAGGAAGCCTAGCACCGATCCGCGATCGAAACAAAACGTCGTCGCACCCGCCGCGGCGGGGCGATCGGCGCCTCGGGAGTTCCGGATCCCGGGCGGCGGCCCCGGCGACCCGGGAGCGGGTCCTCAGATTGAGGACGGGCTCCCGGGTCCTCGCGGCCTACTTCTTGCCGGCCTGCATCTTCTGGGCCAGCCCGGCGGAGTACTTCTCGTACTGCGCGCTGTCGAGCTCGAAGGTGCCGAACATGTAGTTGGAGCCTTCGAGGTTCCAGCTCTGCCCGGCGTCGTTGAACGCGAGCTTGGTCGTCGTCCCCTGCTCGTACTCGTGGTGCAGCGGATCGGCGCCCGGCGGGTTGACGATCTTCGCGGCGCCGCCGAGGCCGCCCTCCAACAGATGGCCCGAGAAGGTGCCGTACGTCCCGAGGGCGATCTTGTGCTCCTTCCCCTCGATGGTCCGGGTGATCGGCACGAAGCGGAACTCGTTCTTCGGCGACGCCTTGACCGGCAGCACCTGAGCGGCGATCGCCTGCAACGCCTCGCGCTGCTCGGGCTTGGCCTTGTCGTCGATGTAGATGTAGCTGAAGTCCCAGTGGCCGACCGACTCCATCATCGACTGCCCCGGCGGGCTCTGGACCATGTTGCCGACCGCCAGGCCGTCGAGCGGGACGTTTCCGTAGGTCCCCTTGTCGATGAACAGGAACTGGCCGCCGCCGCAGGCCATCCGGGTCGGCTTCGACCCGAACCAGCAGGGGCACGCGGCGTTGCAGGAGCAGGCCTCCTCGAGCTGGCCGACGATCTTCCAGGCCGCCTTCTTGGGCTCCGTCTTCTGCGCCTCGGCGGCCAGAGAGATCCATGCGGCGCCGGCGCCCATGAGAAGGGCCGCCAGAACCTTCGTCCTCGTCCTCATGCTGAACCTCCACGGTGAAGGGTCGGCCACCCGCCGACCGGAACATTCCTGGGACCTCGTGGCACGGAGCCTAGCCAAAGCGGCCCGCCGCGTCAAGGCTCGCGCGAGAGCGGCGCCGCCGGGGCCTCGGGCTTAGCTCGCTCGCGCGGGATCCGGATCGACCTTCCCCTCCGCATGGCGCGGCTCGATGCGCCCGCCGCCCCGGCGGCGCCGCTCTCTCCGAGTGAGGATCTCTAGGGCCGTCCCGTGATGCCATCACCAAGGCCTACCAGCGCTGGCGAACACACGTGACCAGCATGAGGCGGGAACGATCCCCGGTGTGAAGCGCCGCGCCCTGCGGTCGCCGGGCCGTGCGAGATGGGATGAAGTGGCTGGTCCCCCTGAGGGACGTGGTGGCTAGGATCGCCCCACACGTTTCCGTGACGCGCTTTGAGGCGCAACC
>Ga0137380_10000030_pt1 | contig 81014 bp, 79 predicted proteins | sample SagtaG_17_FD_104809 | JGI IMG/M metagenome (GOLD analysis project Ga0137380, IMG submission 104809) | Vadose zone soil microbial communities from Sagehorn Ranch, Mendocino, California, USA - Sage2_L_100_16 metaG | ecosystem: Environmental > Terrestrial > Soil > Vadose zone | place: USA...
ACACGGAGGACGTGTACGCCGGCATCGAGTGGCGCGAGGGGACCGAGAAGTGCCGCAAGGTGGCGGAGTTCCTGAACCGCGAGATGGGGTGCGCCATCCCGCCGGACGCGGGGATCGGGGTCAAGACGATGAGCGTGCGCGCCAGCAAGCAGCTCGTGCGCAAGGCGATCCGCTACGCGATCGAGCGCAAGAAGCCGAGCGTCACGCTGGTGCACAAGGGGAACATCATGAAGTACACGGAGGGGGCCTTCAAGGAGTGGGGCTACCAGGTGGCCCGCGAGGAGTTCCCCGAGTACACCCTGACCGAGGAGGAGGCGCAGAAGCTGGGCGACGCCGCCCCGAAGAGCAAGGTCATCCTCCGGGACCGGATCGCCGACTCGATGTTCCAGCAGATCCTGGTCCGGCCCTCGGAGTACTCGGTGCTCGCGACCCCGAACCTCAACGGCGACTACCTCTCCGACGCGGCGGTCGCCCAGGTCGGCGGGCTCGGGCTGGCGCCGGGGGCGAACATCGGGGACTCGACGGCCGTCTTCGAGGCGACGCACGGCACCGCGCCGGCCTACGCCGGCCAGGACAAGGTGAACCCGGGATCGCTCATCCTGTCCGGAGCGATGATGTTCGAGTACATGGGCTGGCTCGAGGCCGCCGACCTGATCGTGGAGGGGGTGCAGAAGGCGATCAAGGGGCGGAGGGTCACCTACGACCTGGCCCGGCAGATGGAGGGGGCGATCACGGTGAAGTGCTCGGAGTTCGCCGACGCCATCATCGCACGCATCGAATCGGGCGGTTGAGGGGCGGCAAGGAGACGCGCATGCGCAGGAAGGTCTCGATCATCGGCGCCGGCAACGTCGGGGCCTCGGCGGCGGAGCGGATCGCGCTCCGGCGCCTGGCCGACGTGGTGCTGGTCGACATCATCGAAGGGCTGCCGCAGGGGAAGGCGCTCGATCTGAACGAGGCCGGCCCGGTCGACGGCTACGACGTGCGCCTGGCGGGGAGCAACGGCTACGAGGCGACGCAGGGCTCGGACGTCGTCGTGATCACCTCCGGCCTGCCCCGCAAGCCGGGGATGAGCCGGGACGATCTCCTCCAGAAGAACTTCGAGATCGTGAAGTCGGTGACGGAGCAGGTGGCGCGCCAGTCCCCGAAGGCCGCCCTGATCGTCGTCAGCAACCCGCTCGACGCCATGGCCCACACGGCCCTCAAGGCGAGCCGTTTCCCACGGGAGCGCGTGCTGGGGATGGCGGGGGTCCTGGACTCGGCGCGCATGCGTTTCTTCATCGCCGAGGCCCTCGGCGTGTCGGTCGAGAACACGCACGCCTTCGTCCTGGGAGGGCACGGCGACACGATGGTGCCGCTGCCGCGCTATTCCACCGTCGCGGGGATCCCGATCACGGAGCTCCTGCCGAAGGAGCGGATCGAGGCGATCGTGCAGCGCACCCGCGACGGCGGCATCGAGGTGGTCAACCTGCTCAAGAGCGGCAGCGCCTACTACGCCCCCGCCAGCTCGATCGTCCAGATGGTCGAGGCGATCCTCCTCGACACCCACCGCATCCTCCCCTGCGCCGTCTACCTGCAGGGGGAGTACGGCTACCGCGATCTGTTCCTCGGGGTGCCGGCCCGCCTCGGGGCCCGCGGCCTCGAGAGCGTCCTCGAGATCCGCCTGACGCCGGAGGAGAAGGCGGCGCTCGATCGATCCGCGGAGGCGGTGCGCGAGCTGGTCGGGAAGCTCGCGATCTGACCCCTCAGTTCAGGAGCGGCCCCAGATCGGCGTCGGTGCTGGAGACGATCTCCTCCACGACGCGGTCGATCGCCTGGTGCGCCGCGTCGATCGTGCCGCGCGGCTGGTTGGCCAGGATGGCGAAGGCGAACTCCCGCCCGTCGCGGTTCGAGGCGTAGCCGGCCAGCGTCAGCGCCCCGGCCAGCCGGCCGGTCTTGGCGCGCACCCGGCGCTTGGCCCCCTCGCCTCCGAAGCGCTCGTCCAGGGTGCCGTCGACGCCCCCGACCGGCAGGGAGGCCACGAGCTCGGGCGCGATCTCGAAGTCGTCGTGCGCCCTCGCCAGGACCTCGGCGAGCAGGCGCGCCGGGGCGCGATCCTGATCCGAGAGCCCCGATCCGTCCATCGCCTGCAAGAGGGCCGGATCGATCCCCAGGCCGGACAGGTAGGTGCGGATGACCTGGAGCCCGTTGGCGGTGGTCCCTGGCTGCTCGACGAACTGCGCGCCCAGGGTCTTCACGATCGCCTCGGCCATGAAGTTGTTGCTGTTCTTGTTCATGTCGCGCAGGAGCGAGGCCAGCGGCTTCGACTCGAAGCGATCGATCTCGCGCGCCCCCTCGGGCACCGTGCCGGCGCGCGGGGCGCCGCCGATCTCGATCCCCTCGCCGCGGGCGATCTCCTGGAAGCAGTGAAGCGCATAGAGCGCCGGCTCCTCGACCCCGCGGTGGAACACCAGGTCGCCGCCGCCCCGCCTCACGGTCCCGCTGACGGCCAGGGCGTTCCGCCCCTCCTCGAAGGATCGGGACACGGTCAGGGACGTCGCCCCCGCCACCGTGGTGGCCCGGTTCATCAGCTGGAAGTACGAGGCGATCGGCTCCAGCGTGACGTCCGGGCGCGCGCCCACGAGCGGCGACGGCATCACCCGCACCGTGACGACGTTGAAGTTGCACGACAGCGCCCCGATCGGCGCGTTGTACCAGGAGTCGGCGGCCGGAAACGGCCAGCCCGCGGGGCGGCGGACCGCGTCGAAGTACGACTCGTCCCCCACGAGGTCGCCTTCCACGCGCCGCAGGCCCAGCGCCGCGAGGCGGCGGGCGATCATCCACCACGACTCGCCGACCAGATCGGGGGCGCCCGATCCCTGGATGTAGAGGTTGCGGGGGAGCGTGCCGTCGGCGCCGATCGGGGCGTCCGCGAAGATGCGCGTCTCGTACACGTACTCCGGCTTGAGGAGCGCGAGCGCGGCCGCGCTGGTCACGATCTTCAGGGTCGAGGCCGGGCGCAGCGGGCGGTCGGCGTTCCGGGCCAGGACGGTCCGGCCCGAGGGGAGGAGCAGGATCGCCACGCCGGTCTCCTCGGGGTGGAGCGCGGGGGCGCGCAGGAGCGGCAGGAGCCGGGCCGCCAGCGGCGTGGGGGGCGGCGTCGGCGAGGCGGCCGGGGTCTCGCCGCGGCCCTCCCCGCGGGCGGCGGCGGTCCGCGACGGCGGCGCGGCGCCGACGAGGACGCAGGACGCGACGCACAGGATGGCGAGCATGCCGGTCGCGCGGCGGTTGCGCCGCGACCCGCCCTCCCGGGATCGGGGCAGGCGGCTGAAGGAAGGCATCGTCGTGCGGTGCTCCAGTGAAACCGCCCAGGGATCGTAGCAGAGGCGTCAAAGGCTGTCAAAACAACGGTTTGACACGATCTTCCGGCGATGCTATATAAGAGCCCCTCGACCGGAGACCGGGTGAAAATCCACGAGTACCAGGCCAAGCAGCTCCTCAAGCGCTTCGGCGTCGACGTGCCGCGCGGCGACGTCGCCTTCAGCCCCAAGGAGGCGGCGACGATCGCCTCGCACCTCGGAGGACGCACCGTGGTCAAGGCGCAGGTGCACGCCGGCGGGCGGGGCAAGGCGGGAGGCGTCACGATCGCCGCCGACGCCGACCAGGCGGAGGAGCTGGCGCGCAAGATGATCGGCATGACGCTGGTGACGCCCCAGACCGGCCCGCAGGGGAAGAAGGTGCGGCGCCTGCTGGTCGAGGAGACGCTCGCGATCGCCCGCGAGACCTACCTCGGAATCACCCTCGACCGCGGGCGCGCCCTGCCGGTGGTGATGGCCTGCGCGCAGGGCGGGGTCGAGATCGAGGAGGTGGCGCGGCGCGACCCGACGGCGATCCGGATCGAGCCGGTCGATCCGCTCCCCGGCTTCCTCCCGTTCCAGGCGCGCGGCCTGGCCTATCACCTCGGGCTCGAGGGGGAGGAGGTGGCGCGGGCGGTTCGGCTGATGCTGGCGCTGGTCCAGGCGTACGAGGCGACCGACGCCTCGCTCGTCGAGATCAACCCGCTGGTCGTGACCGCGGAGGGGGGGCTGGTGGCGCTCGACGCCAAGATGACCTTCGACGACAACGCGCTCTTCCGCCATCCCGAGATCCGGGATCTGCGCGATCCGGACGAGGAGGATCCCCTCGAGGTGGAGGCGTCGGCGCACGCGCTCAACTACATCAAGCTCTCCGGGAACGTCGGCTGCATGGTGAACGGAGCCGGCCTCGCCATGGCGACGATGGACATCATCAAGCTGCAGGGGGGCGAGCCCGCCAACTTCCTGGACGTCGGCGGCGGCGCCACCTCGGAGCAGGTGGCCCAGGCGCTCCGCATCCTCCTGGCGGACCCGAACGTGAAGGCGGTGCTGATCAACATCTTCGGGGGGATCCTGCGGGTCGACGTGCTGGCGCGCGGCCTGGTCGAGGCGGCGTCGCGGGTGAAGCTGCGCGTGCCGATGGTGGCCCGGCTCGACGGCACCAACGTCGAGGAGGGGCGGAGGATCCTGCGCGAGGCGGGCCTCGACGTCACGCTGGCGGACGGCATGCTCGACGCGGCGCGCAAGGTCGTGGCGCTGGCGGCCCGGAGATGAGCGTCCTGGTCGACGGGACGAGCCGCGTCGTGGTGCAGGGGATCACGGGCCGCGAGGGGACCTTCCACGCCCGGCAGTGCCGCGAGTACGGCACGAAGGTCGTGGCCGGCGTCACGCCGGGCCGCGGCGGGACGGACCACGACGGCGTGCCGGTCTTCGACACGGTGCGCGAGGCGGTGGAGCGCCAGGGCGCCGACGTGTCGCTCATCTTCGTGCCGCCCGCGGCCGCGGCCGACGCCATCCTGGAGGCGGCCGCCGCCGGAATCCGCCTGGCGATCTGCATCACGGAGGGGATCCCGACCGCCGACATGGTGAAGGTGAAGGCGGCGATCGCCCGCGGGACGACGCGCCTCATCGGCCCGAACTGCCCGGGGGTGATCTCGCCGGGGAAGTGCAAGGTCGGCATCATGCCGGGATCGATCCACACGCCGGGGCCGGTCGGCGTCGTGTCGCGCAGCGGCACGCTGACCTACGAGGCGGTGGCGCAGCTCACCCGACGAGGCCTCGGCCAGAGCACCTGCATCGGCATCGGCGGCGACCCGATCATCGGGACGTCGTTCGTCGACGCGCTGCGTCTCTTCCGGGACGACCCGGAGACGCGCGCCGTCGTGATGATCGGCGAGATCGGCGGGGACGCCGAGGAGGCCGCCGCCGAGGTGGCGCGGCGGGAGCTGAAGGTCCCGGTCGTGGCGTTCGTGGCGGGCCAGACCGCGCCCCCCGGGCGCAGGATGGGGCACGCGGGGGCGATCATCGCCGGCGGCCACGGGACCGCCGCCGAGAAGATGGCCGCGCTGCAGGCGGCCGGCGTGCAGGTGCTGAAGAGCCCCGCCGAGATCGGCGAGGCGGTGCAGCGCGTCCTCGGCTGAGCCGGCCGGGGAGCGCCTTCGATCCGGACGCGGGAGGAACGGGCGTGGTCGAGAGGACGCTGGCGATCGTGAAGCCGGACGGCGTCGAGAAGAGCCTGGTGGGCGAGGTGATCCGCCGGTTCGAGGCGGCCGGGCTCCGCGTCGTGGCCCTCAAGATGGTGCGGCTCGACGCGGCGGAGGCGGGGCGCTTCTACCACGTGCACCGGCAGCGGCCGTTCTTCGGCTCCCTCGTCGCCTTCATGACCTCCGGCCCGATCGTGCCGATGATCCTCGAGGGGGACGAGGCGATCGCGCGCGTGCGCTCGTTGATGGGTGCGACGGATCCCGCCAAGGCGGAGCCCGGGACGATTCGCCGCGACCATGCCGCGTCGATCGAGCGCAACATCGTGCACGGCTCCGACGCCCCGGCCACCGCCGCCTCCGAGATCGGCTACTTCTTCAGCAGCCTCGAGATCCCCCCCCGCTGACCATGAAGGACCTTTCCCGCCTTCTGCGCTACGTCAGGCCCTACACCGGAAAGTTGGTATCCGCCGTCGTCTGCTCCGTCCTCATCTCCCTGACCTACCTCGGGCTCCTGAGCCTGATCCAGCCGATCTTCGACGAGGTCTTCCCGAAGAGCGCCATCGAGCCGGTGGCCACCGGCGGGCGCATCCGCGTCCTGGACGAGGCGCGCCGGCTGGTCGGCGTCGGCGCACAGGTGTCCGCGCCCGTGGCCTCGTTCGCCCGGCACGCTCTCGAGGGGGCCACCGGCACCGCGATCCTGATCGCCGTCCTGGTCATCGTGCTGTTCCTGCTCAAGGGGATGTTCACCTACCTGGGGGCCTACCTCACGCGCTGGGTCGGGCTGCAGGCGGTGCGCGACCTGAGGGCCGACCTGTACGCGCGGATCCAGAGGCAGTCGCTGGCCTTCTTCTCCGAGCACGCGACCGGAAGCCTGATCTCCCGCGTCCTGGGGGACGTGGGCCGGATCCAGAGGACCGTGTCCGGGGATCTGGCGGAGGTCTTCCGCCTCGTCGCGGTCCTCCTCGGCCAGGCGGTCTGGCTCTTCTACCTCAACTACAAGCTGGCGGCCTTCTGCCTGGTCCTGCTCCCGCTCATCGTCTACCCTGTGGTGCGGTTCGGCGCGCGGCTCAAGGCGACGAGCCGCCGGGGCCTGGAGCGGATGAGCGAGGCGGTGAACGCCATGAAGGAGGGGATCACCGGCACCCGGGTCGTCCAGGCCTTCGGCATGGAGGACTTCGAGATCGGCCGCTTCGTGCAGGCGCTCGACCGGATGCAGCGCGCCGAGAGGTCGGCGGCCCGTCTGCTGTCGATCATGCCGCCGGTCATGGAGCTCGTCGGAGCGGCCGGCGCGGCCGTGCTCTTCGCCTACGCCGCGCACCGCATCGCGCTGCAGAAGCTCACGCCGGGAGAGTTCGCCACCTTCATCGCCGCCCTCTTCATGATCTACACCTCGATCAAGAGCCTGGTGAAGATCAACAACGAGGTGCAGCAGTCGATGGCGGCGGCCCGCCGCGTCTTCCAGATGATGGACGTCGAGAACGTCCTTCAGGAGGCGCCCGGCGCCCCTGATCTCCCGCCGTTCCGCGAGAGGATCGAGTTCCGCGACGTCTCCTTCGCCTACGGCGCGGCCCCCGTCCTGAGGAGCATCGATCTCACCGTCCCGGCCGGGCAGGTGGTGGCGCTCGTGGGCAGCAGCGGCGCAGGCAAGACGACGCTCGTGAACCTCCTGCCGCGCTTCTACGACGTCACCGCGGGCGCGCTGGTGATCGACGGGAGGAACGTCCGCGAGGTCTCCCTCGTGTCGCTGAGGCGGCAGATCGGGCTGGTCACCCAGGACGTGATCCTGTTCGACGACACCGTGCGCAACAACATCGCCTACGGGCGGAGCGACATCCCGCTGCAGCGCGTGGTCGAGGCGGCCCGGGCCGCGCACGCCCACGCCTTCATCGAGGCGATGCCGAAAGGGTACGACACGCCGCTGGGTGAGGCGGGGCACCGCCTCTCCCTCGGGCAGCGGCAGAGGCTGTCGATCGCCCGCGCGATCCTGAAGGACTCCCCGATCCTGATCCTGGACGAGGCGACCTCCTCCCTCGACAGCGAGTCGGAAGCCGAGGTCCAGGGCGCCCTGCAGAACCTGATGTCGGGACGCACGGTCTTCGTCATCGCCCACCGGCTGTCGACCGTCCGCCGCGCCGACACGATCCTGGTCCTGGACGCCGGCCGGATCGTCGAGCGCGGATCCCACGCCGAGCTCCTGGCGCGCCAGGGGACCTACGCGCGCCTGCACGCCCTCCAGTTCCGCGACGAGGCGGCCGCTCCGCGGGCCTCCGTGCTCTAGGAGCCCGTCCGGGCGAGAGCGAGGTGGAGGGTGTCCCTCAAGGTCCGGATCTTCCGCAGCGACAAGAGCTGCCTCCTTCTGGTCCTGGCGCTGGCGCTCCCGCTCCTCTCGACCGGCCTCGGGGATCGCGACCTCTGGGCGCCGGACGAGCCGCGGACCGGGGAGGTGACCCGCGAGATCCTGAGGAGCGGATCCTGGGCAGTGCTGCACGACAACGGCGGCGTCTACGTCGAGAAGCCTCCTCTCTTCTTCTGGCTGGCGGCGGCCGCCGCGCGCGCCGCCGGACGCGTGAGCGAGTTCGCCCTCCGCCTGCCGTCCAGCCTGGCGGGGATCCTGGGCGCGATCGCCCTCTTCTATCTCGGCCGCGGTTTGTTCGGGCGGAGGGTCGGGGCGCTCGCGGCGGTGGTGCTCCTGACCAGCCAGGACTACTTCATGGAGGCGCGCTGGGCCCATCCGGACATGCTCTGGACCCTCCTGCTCACGTGCGCCTGCCTCGCCTTCCACGAGGCCCACGCCTCGTCCGGCGGGCGAGCGTGGCTTCTCGCCTTCTACCTCGCGATGGGGCTCGCCGTGCTCACCAAGGGGCCGGCCGGCGCGATCCTCCCGATCCTGGCGGTCCTCGTCTTCCTCGCGGCCTCGCGCGACCTCGCGTTCCTGCGCCGCGCCGGGATCGCGTGGGGCCTGCCGCTCTCCCTCCTGCCGTCCGGCCTCTGGCTCCTCGCGTACCGGGCGTCGTCCGGGTCGCCGTTCCCGGCGGCGGAGGCGCTCGTCCGATTCGCCTCGCGCGTGACGCAGGGGGTGCACCACGCGCATCCGTTCCCGCACGTCCTGACCGGACTGGCCATCGAGTTCCTCCCCTGGATCGTCCTCCTTCCCTCGGCGGTCTGGGTCACCTTCCCGCGGCGCCGCGAGAGGCGTGACCGGGACAACGTCTACCTCTATTCCTGGGTCCTGGCGGTCTTCTCGGTCTTCGCCGTGTCGGCGGAGAAGCGCGGCGTCTACCTTCTGCCGCTCCTGCCGCTCCTCTCCCTGCTGGTAGCGCGCCTCTGGGACATGGCGCTGCTGGACTGGGATCCGTCACCGGTCGGTCCGCTGGTCGCCTGGCCCCTCGTCGTCGGGCTCGCGATCACCGCGGGGGCGACGGCGATCGTCGTGCCGCGCCTCGGCCGCGACCTGCCGGAGCTCCGGCAGCCGGCGGCGGTCCTGGCCGGATCGCTGGCGCTGACGATCGGCGTCGCGCTCTGGGTGCACCGCCGCCTGGGAGGCGGGGCGGCGCTCGCGACCTTCGCGGGCGGGCTGGCCGCCTGCTACCTGGTGATCGCCCTTCTGATCCTGCCGGTGCTCGACCGCTCCAAGTCGGCCCGTCAGTTCTGCGGGAGGATCGCGGCCCTCGTGGGCGCGTCGCCTCTCGGCATCTACCCCGACCCGCACGACGCCTACGCCTTCTACACCGGGCGCCGCGTCGAGGTGCTGCAGAGCCGCGAGGCGCTGCGGGCGTTCCTGGAGTCGGCGCCCCGCGCCTACTGCCTGATGGAGGAGGAGCAGTACGAGGTCGAGCGGCGCGCCCTCGGCCGCCCCCTCCGCGTGCTCGACCGCGACCGCGTCGGGCACCGAGCCATGGTGCTCGTGTCGGGCGTGAGCTCCCCGTGAGCGGGGCGCGCGCCATCCGGGAACGGACCCGCCGCGCGCGCGGGCCGATCCTCTTGGGTCCGCTCCTCGCCGCCCTCCTCGTCGCGCCGGCCGGGGCGGATGCGCCGCGCGCCGCCGCCGAACCGCGCGCTGCCGACGAATCACGCGCCGCCGACGATTCGCGCGCCGCCGACGCGCCCCCGGGATGGGGCCAGGTCGGCCGCGACGCCCGGTATCTCTTCGGCCGGCCGTGGCATCTCGATCGGTCGGGTTGGTCAAGGGTCGCCTGGACGTTCGGCGCGGGCGCCTCGCTCTACCTCGTCCGCCACGAGGTGCGCGACGCGGCGCAGCGCAACCGCTCGGCCGGCCTCGACAATTTCCTCGAGAACGCCCGCGGCGCGGCCTTCGCGGCGGTGCCGGCCGCGGCCGCCGGTCTCTATCTGGCGGGGCTGGCGCGCGGCTCCGCGTACGACCGGGAGACGTCGCAGATCCTCCTGGAGAGCCTGGCCTTCTCCTCGGCGATCTCCGGCGTCGGCAGGTTCGTGGTGGCGACCGACCGGCCGGACTCGGGGGACCGGATCCGGATCCTCAAGGGAGACGGGCACAGCGTCTCCGGCGACGTGACGGTCGCCGCCTCGATGCTCGCGCCGATCATCGACCGGCATCTCCGGATCGATCCCGCGGACGGGCGGGGCCGACGGTTCTGGAAGAGGTTCGGCGCCTGGGGGATGTACGGCGCCGTGGGTCTCGTCGGCTACCAGAGGATCAACAACGACCGGCACTGGCTCCCGGACGTCTACTTCGGGTACCTGGACGGCCTCTGCGTCGGGCGGATGCTGGTCGACGCGCACCGCGGCGGGCTCGCGTGGCGCGAGGGCGCGCGCCGCGTCACGGTCGTGCCGGGTCCGGGCGGGCTTTCGATCCGCTGGGGGCCGGCGCCGTGAGCCCCGCTCCGTGCGACCCTCATCGCCCGGCGGCCGGCCGGGCGGCGCGCCGATCCCGCGCTCGCGCCAGGCGGTAGCCGCGCACGATCTCCTCGTCCAGCCGCGCCTTCCAGTACTTCTCGATCAGGCGGCGGCCGCCCAGCCGCCGCGCCAGCGGCAGCAGCAGCCCGCGCGCCCGGGTGCGCAGGCGCTTCAGGGGCGACACCGAGGTGATCCCGGTCTTCCCGCGAAGCTCCGGATGATTGCGGAAGGCGACGTAGAGCGACTGGCCGGCGGTGAACTGCCGCCGCTTGAAGTCCTCGAACGTCCGCCGGTGGTGGTGGAAGCCGACCGCCTCCTCGTCGAAGTGGAAGGTGAACCCCTTCGCCTGCAGCCGGTGGGCCAGCTCGATGTCCTCGAAGCCGTAGGCGATCTCCTCGTCGAGGGGGTTCTCGAGGAGCGCCTGTCTCTTGAACGAGACGTTGCAGGTGTAGAAGCGGCGGAAGTCGAGGCGGTCTCGCCCCAGGAGCTCGTGGTAGCGGAACTGCGGGCCTCCCGCGTCGAGCCACCGCATGAAGTGATCGAGCTCCCAGTCGGGCGGCCAGGTCACGAGCCCCGACACCGTCGCCGTCGCCTCCGGGTGCCTGCGGTGCCCCTCCAGGTGCCGCGCCAGGAGGCCCGGGGGCGCGAGAATGTCGTCCTGGAGCAGGAGGACGATCGGCGCGCGCGCCTCGCGCACCCCCCGGTTGCGCGCCGCCGACACTCCGCGGTTCTCCTGTCGCAGCGGCCGGAGCCGCAGGGAGGTGGAGCCCGCCCTCCGCGCCAGGCGCGCGGAGGTGTCGTCCGGCGACCCGTCGTCGACCACGACCACCTCGAAGGCGCCGGCGGGCAGCTCCTGCCGCTCGAGGTGGCGGATCACGAGCTCCAGGGTCTCCGGCTTCGCGTAGGTGGGGATGACGACGCTCAGGCGCGGCGCGCCCGCGGGATCGGCGGACATGGGGCGCGATTGTAGCATCCGTTGACCGACCCCCGGACATCTGTTAAGGTGCCCGCGCCATGCGGCTTTTGTGCATCCTCGCGGGGGACCCGGACCACCCGAGCGGCCGCTTCCGGATCCTGCAGCACGCCGACCGCCTGCGCTCCCGGGGAATCGTGATGACGACCTTCGTCGCGAAGCGCAGGAGCCTCGTCGATCACGCGCTGATGCTGCGGCAGGCGCGCGACGCCGACGCCATCCTGATCCAGAAGAAGCTCTTCGCGCCCTGGAAGCTGCGGACCCTGCCCCGCTCGGTCCCCCTGCTGTTCGACATGGACGACGCCTATTTCGCCGCCAGCCCGGACGAGCGCGAGCGCTTCGGTGCGGCGCGCGCGGAGCGGCGGGCCCGCTCGCGCGGACGGCGCCTGCGCGCGGTTCTGCGCCGTTGCCGCCGGGCGATCGTCGGCAACCGGTTCCTGGCGGAGTACGCGGCGCGCTACGCGCCCGACGTCGTGATGGTGCCGACCTCGATCGAGCTCGGCCCCTTCTCCGAGGACAAGGTGCGGGCCGCGCGGGCGCGGCGGCGGGAGCGGGGCGGGGCGCCGCGCCTCGGCTGGATCGGCAGCCGGCCGAGCCTGCGCTACCTGGCGGGAATCGCCGCGCCGTTGCGGACCCTCTGCGCGCGCGTTCCGGGGGCCCGCCTGGTCCAGATCTGCAACGACTTCGTCGATCTGCCCGGCGTTCCGACCGAGAAGACGATCTGGAGCGCCGAGCGCGAGGCGGCCGACCTCCTCGATCTCGATCTGGGGCTGATGCCGCTCGACGACAGCCCCTTCTCGCAGGGGAAGTGCGGCCTCAAGATCCTGCAGTACCATGCCGCGGGGCTGCCGGTCGTCTGCTCGCCGGTCGGGACGAACCACGACCTGGTCAGCCAGGGGGAGACGGGGCTGTTCGCGCGCACCGACGAGGAGTGGGCCGCTCAGATCGCGCGCGTCCTTTCCGAACCCGACCTGGCACGCTCGCTGGGAGACCGCGGGCGCCAGCGGGTGATCGAGCGGTACGAGGCGGGTGCGATCGGCGCGCGCCTGGCCGAGATCGTGGACGCGTCGGCGGGGTAGCGCGCGCGGGGCGCGGACGGAGCCCCGGAGACTCCTCAGCGGCCGGCCGACTTCCAGGCGAGCAGCCCGAAGACCAGGAGGAGCCCCAGTGCGACCGCCGGTTCGCGGTTGCGCGCCATCAGGCGGGCCGACCAGCCGCCCGGCTCGCCCGGGTAGCGCCGCCACGAGGGCAGGAGCCTCGGGACGACCCGGGCGTACCTCGCGAAGGCGTCCCCGTGCCGGAGCCGCAGGCGCGTCCCCTCGATGCGCTCCTTGCGCGGCAGGTAGTAGAGGAAGAAGAGGGCGTACGCCGCCGCGAGGAGCGCCAGGTTCGCCCGGACGTCGAGGCGGGCCGCGATCAGGAGCCCGGTCAGGATCAGGAGCCGGCCGAGGTAGAGCGGGTTGCGGGTGTAGGCGTAGGGGCCGGAGGTGACGAGGCGGACCGACTTGACCAGGTGCCCGGCGGCCCACACCCGGAGCGCCTCTCCCGCGCCGGCCACGGCGGCCCCGGCCGCGACCAGGGCGGGCGTCGGCCGGGAGATTGCGAGCAGGACGCCGACGAAGGCGTAGAGGACCAGGAGGCGCGCCAGGCCCGGGAGGGTGCTGCGGCCAGGGCTCAACGGATCGCCTCGCGACCAAACGGGAGCATGAGGGGCGGCGATCGCCGGGAACGGCGACCCCAGGGACGGGCATCGTAATGGAGCGAGAGGGCGCCGTCAACGCGAGCGAGGCGCGGCCGGGGAGCGCGCCGGGCCCCGACCGGCGAGCGCTCGCCCTGCTCCTGCTGTGCGGCGCCGTCCTCTTCCTCTGGCGGCTCGGGGCGCACGACCTCTGGCCGCCGGACGAGCCGCGCTTCGGTCTGGTCGCGCGCGAGATGCGCGAGCGCGGCGATGCCGTGGTCCTCTCCCTGAACGATGCCCTCTACACCGACAAGCCGCCGCTCTTCTTCTGGGCGATCAACGGGTTCGCTCTCCTGCGGGGCGGCGTGGACGAGTGGGCGGCCCGCCTCCCTTCGGCGGCCTCGGGGATCCTGTCGCTGTTCTTGATCCTGCGGCTCGGGACCCGGATCTACGATCGGCGCACCGGGCTCCTGGCGGCCCTGGTCTTCGCCACCGCCCCGCAGATCGTCGAGCGCGCGCGCTGGGCGTCGATCGACATGACGCTGAACCTGCTCGTGCTCGGCGCGATCCTCTGCCTCTGGCGCGCCCCGGAGCGGCCCGAGGCGTCCACTTCGGCGCACCGCCTCGCCTGGATCCTGATGGGGCTGGCGACCCTCGCGAAGGGGCCGGTCGGTGCGCTCCTGCCTCTCCTGGCGATCCTCCCGGTCCTCCTGCTGGAGCGCGATCTTCGCGCGGTCCGCCGGCTGTTCCTCCCGTCGGGGGTCCTCCTCTATCTGGCCGTCGTCCTGGCCTGGCTCGTCCCCTGGGCGCTGCGCGTGGGTCCTAGGGAGGCCCTGGGGATCGTCTGGCACCAGAACGCGGAGAGGTACGTCCACGCCTGGAACAACCAGCAGCCGGTCTGGTATTACCTCTGGCGGTTCCCGGCCGGATTCCTCCCCTGGATCCTCTTCCTGCCGGCCGCCGTGGCGCAGGCGTTCTCCCCCGAGGAGCGCGAGCGGCGGCCGGCGGCCGTCTTCCTGGTCGGCTGGATCGCGGCGATCCTCCTCTTCTTCTCCTTCTCGACGGGCAAGCGCGGGGTCTACATCATCCCGCTGTATCCGGCGGCCAGCCTCCTGGTCGGACGACTCCTGGAGCGCGCCGCGGCGCGCGACGGCGAGAACGACGATCCGGCGGGCGCGGTACCGGGCGCGCGGGCGCGCCGCCGCTGCCGCGCGCCGCTCGTCCTCTGGGCCGGCCTGGCGGCGATCCTCGCGGCGTCCCTGCCGTTCGTCGTCCGGCGCCGCGCCCCCGATCTCGTCCCGGCCGCCGCCGCGTTGGGCGGCCTCCTCCTCGCCGGCGCGATCCTCGCGCTGCCGTCGGCGCGCCGCGGCCGGCGCATGGGCGCCGCCGCCCCGCTCGTCGGGTCGCTCGTGGCGGCGATCCTCCTGGTCGTGGCGGCCGTGCTGCCCTGGGTCGATCGGTACGAGAACCTGCGCGGCTTCGCGGAGCAGGTGAGGGCGCGCCTCCAGCCGGAGATCCGGTTCGGCACGACCGAGCAGAAGCGGGAGGCCTGGGTCTTCTACACCGGACGGTTCGCCGAGGACCTCGACACCGACGCGGGGGTGATCGACTATCTGTCGCGGCCGGGGACGCGCGACCTCGTGATCGAGGACCGGAGGCTCGGAGAGCTGCGGGACCGGCTTCCCGGCGGCCTGGCCGTGCTCGTGCGCGGGCGCGTCGCGGGGCAGGACTACGACCTCCTCCGCACGACGCCGTCGCCATGAGGATCCTGCGGCTCGTGGCCGGCGCCCTCCTGGGGGTCGTCGCGGTGGCTCTCCTCTGGGGCCTCGGGATCGTCCAGCCGCCCGAGAGCGTGAGCCGCAGGATCGCCCTCTTCGCCGCCGCCTACCCCGGCCACGTCGCCGCGGCGGAGGTGGAGCGCATCCCCTGCCCGCCTCTCGCGCGGCTGCGCTTCTACGTCGTCTGCACGGAGGGATGCGAAGGAGTATGGAGGATCGTCGGCGTGCGGGGCCTCGACGCGGACAACCTCGCGAACCTGAACCGCCTCCCTCCCGAGTCCTCGGATGAGGTGCGCCTGCGGACGAACGAGGCGATCGCGCGCGAGCGCCTGAGGCTCGACGCCGAGGGCGCGCGGCAGATGATCGGCTGCTACCTGAGGCTGGAGGGGCTGCACCCCGAGCTGCTGCTGCGCGAAGCCGACCGGGAGGCGGTCGAGCGCGCGCGCGCGGCCGGTGAGGAGGCGATGGCGTCCGTGGCCGAGGCGCTCGACGACCCCGAGGCCCTGGCGCGCATCGCGGTCGCGCCCGCGGCGGACGGGTTCGCGGCCCGCGCCTACTACTGGGACACGGAGCGCGAGGGGCGGCCGGTCCTGGATCTCGCCTGGACCCTGGGGCGCGACGGCCGCATCCTCGCCTTCGAGGCGCGGGGGGCGCCGGTCACAGGCGGTACTGCGTCCGGTAATAGTCCAGGTACGCCCCCGACTTGATCGGCTCCCACCAGGTTCGGTGGGCCGCGTACCAGGCGACGGTCTCCTCGAGCGCCTGGCGGAAGGGGACGCGCGGGGTCCAGCCGAGCGCGGCCAGCCTGGTGCAGTCGAGCGCGTAGCGGCGGTCGTGCCCGGGCCGGTCGGTCACGAACCGGATGAGCGAGCGCGGCTTGCCGAGGCGGTCCAGGATCATCCCGGTGATCTCGAGGTTCTTCCGCTCGTTCCCGCCGCCGATGTTGTACACCTCTCCCGGCGCTCCCTTCTCGAGCACCACGTCGAGCGCTTCGCAGTGATCGGCGACGTACAGCCAGTCGCGGACGTTCTGCCCGTCGCCGTACAGCGGCAGCGGTCGGTCGTCGAGCGCGTTGGTCACGAACAGCGGGATCACCTTCTCGGGATACTGGCGCGGGCCGAAGTTGTTCGAAGCGCGGGTGATCAGAACCGGCAGGCCGTAGGTGGCGAAGTAGGAGTAGGCCAGCCGATCGGCCGCCGCCTTGCTGGCGGAGTAGGGGTTCGACGGCATGAGCGGCGCGTCCTCGCGGCTGGCGCCGTGCGCCACGCTGCCGTAGACCTCGTCGGTCGAGATCTGCACGAACCGCCGGACGCCCCGCTCGCGGGCGGCCTCGAGAAGCGTGTAGGCCCCATAGACGTCGGTGCGGATGAATCCCTCCGGATCGCCGATCGACCGGTCGACGTGGGTCTCGGCGGCGAAGTTGAAGAGATGGTCGACGCCCCCCTCGAAGGCGGCGGCGACGTCGCCTCGCACCGCGATGTCGCCGCGCACGAAGCGGTAGCGCGGGTCACCCTCGAAGTCCTCGAGGTTCGCCAGGTTCCCGGCGTACGTGAGCTTGTCGAGCACGGTGACCCGCCAGTCGGGATGGGCGGCCAGCGCGTGGTGGACGTAGTGGGAGCCGATGAAGCCGGCGCCGCCGGTGACGAGGACGCGGGTCATGGGATCAGCCCAGGCGCGCGGTCAGCTTCTCGATCATCTTCTCGCGCACCAGCTGGTTGGCACGGAACAGCGATTCGAAGGTTCCGGCGTCGGTCCACCACCCCTCGAGGACGTCGTACTGCATCTCCCCGCGCGCGATGTAGGCGTTGTTGACGTCGGTGATCTCCAGCTCGTTGCGCGCCGAGGGCGTGAGCCTGCCGATGACGTCGAAGACGCCGGCGTCGTACATGTAGATGCCGATCACGGCATAGTCCGACTTCGGGTGCTGCGGCTTCTCCTCGATCGACACGATCCGGCCGTCGCGGAACTCCGGCACGCCGAAGCGGCTGGCGTCCGGCACCTTCTTCAGAAGGATGCGCGCGCCTCCCGGCTGCTCGCGGAAGCTGCTCACCGCCTTGCGGATGTCCCCCTCGATGATGTTGTCCCCCAGGACGACGACGATCTTGCCGCCGTCCGCGAAGTGCCGCGCCAGCGACAGGGCATCGGCGATGCCCCCCTCGCCCTCCTGGTAGGTGTAGGCGATGTCGTCGAGCCCGAAGTCGCGGCCGTTCCCGAGCAGCCGCAGGAACTCGCCGGCGTGGGTCCCCCCGGTCACGATCAGGATGTCGCGGATCCCCGCGTCGACCAGGGTCCGGAGGGGGTAGTGGATCATCGGCCGGTCGTAGACCGGCAGGAGGTGCTTGTTCGTGATCTTGGTGAGCGGATGCAGGCGCGTCCCGAGGCCGCCGGCGAGGATGACGCCTTTCATCGCGTCACTTCTCCTTGAGCGCCCAGTCGTAGGGGATCGAGGGGTCCAGGGGATCGACCCTGTATTCGTCGGGCGCGTCGTAGCGGTAGACCTCGGTCGGCAGGTTGAGCATGATCGCCTCCTCCGTGCCGACCGCCTTGAAGCCGTGCAGTACCAGGATCGGGATCTGCACGAGCAGCGGATTGTGCACGCCGATGAAGAACTCGTTGACCTCGCCGCGGGTGCGCGACCCCTCCCGGCCGTCGTACAGCACCACCTTGAACATCCCCCGCACCGGGACGAAGTTGTCGACCTGGACCTTGTGATAGTGCCAGCCCTTGATCACGCCCGGGTAGGCGGTGGTGACGTAGGCCTGGCCGAACTTGAGGAAGATCGCGTCGTCGCTCCGCAGCGTCTCCATGAGGCGCCCCCGCTCGTCGGGGATCACCTTGAGAACCTTGGTGCGCACGCCCTCGATCATCGAGCCCTCCACGCCCGCCCCGTCGATCCGCCGGACAGGCCGAGGCTAGCAGAGTTGTTCGCCGCTGTAAATACACGAGTGCCCGCCGGGCGACCCTAAAGATGTTCCATTGGAGGGAGCGGCGCCACCCGCGCCGCGGGCGCATCGAGCCGCGCCATCCGGATGGGAGGGTCGCTCCGGATCCCGCGCGAGCGAGCCTAAGCTCGCGGCGCGGGTGGCGCCGCGCTCTGCGGCGCTAGCGGCGCCGGCGCAGGAGATCGAAAAGCGCCCGGACGGGCCGGACGATCCGGTAGAGGGCGGGCCGGGGCGGGACCGGAGCGCGGGCCCCCGGAAGCAGCCGCCGGCGGAGCTTGGCGAGGGAGCGCCGGTCGGAGCGGCACATCTGCGAGAACAGGAAGCGCAGGAGCGGATCCGGGTCGGGCCCGGCCGCCAGGGCGGTGGAGAAGTCGACGATGTACGGCGCCCCTCCCGGCCCGATCAGGACGTCGCGGCGGTGCAGGTCGCCGTGGGCCACTCCGCGCGCGTGGATGCCGTCGAGCACCCGCTCCAGCCGGTCGAGGAACGACGGGGGGAGATCCCCTCCGCGGACCGAGCCGAGGTCGGGGCCCGCGATGTACTCCAGGGCGATCGCCGCCCGGTCGACGCGCCCCAGAAAGCGCGGCACGCCGGGGAGATCCCTGAGGAGGCGGTAGGCGCGGGTCTCGCGGTCGAGCTGCGACGGACCAAGCAGGAGCCGCACCGGCCAGGACCTGGCCGCGAGGTCCTTCAGGACGATCGGCCCGCCGCCGGTCTCCACCACCTCGACGACCGCCTTGGTCCAATTGCGGCCGCCGTGCAGACGCCTGCGGGGAAGGGAGGCCAGGCGGTCGCGCGTCAGGATCTCCATCGTCTGGGGCGCGCCCGGAGGGCGCCGGGGTCGTGTGGTAGAATCGGCCGCTCCGCGCCAGACGCAAGGTTAGCACAGGAGCCGCAGGTGACCACGACAGTCGCGACGGCGGCCGACCCACGCGTGCAGGTCAGGCTCGTCCGCCGGGGCCGCCGCTTCAAGGCCGACATCAAGAGCGTGGAGTGGGGCTCCGCCCGCGCCATCCTCAAGGACTTCGCGGGCAAGCCGTGGCCGGTACGGCTGCTGGGCCGGATGCAGATCGCGCGGGAGATCAAGGCGCTGGATCGGTTGCGGGGGATCCCGGGCGTGCCGGCCTGCTACGGGCGCTGGGCCGGGCACGGGATCCTGCTCGAGCGGGTCGAGGGGGATCGGATCACACGCTTCTGCGAGGCGCGGCGGGACCGGATCGCCTCGATGTTCGCCCGCCTCGAGAGCTTGATCGGCGCGATCCACGCGCGCGGCGTGGTCCACCTCGATCTGCGCAAGCGCGACAACATCCTGATCGACGCGGAGGGGCGGCCGGGCATCATCGATTTCAACGCCTCGGTCTGCTTCGTCCCCGGCGGCCCGGCGGGGCGCCGGATCTTCACCCTCCTGCGCCGCATCGACACCTCGGCCCTGGTCAAGTGGAAGCAGCGGATCGCCCCCGAGCTCGTGGCGGCCTCCGACCGGCGGCTGCAGCGCCGGATGACCCTGCTCCGGCGTCTCTGGATCTTCAGCTGACGTGAGCGGCGCGTCTCCCGGGCCGGTCGTCCTGTCGGTCGTCATCCCGGTGTACAACGAGAGGGACAACCTGGCGCCGCTGCTCGAGGAGGTCGAGTCCGTGATGCGCGGCCTCGGCCGGCCGTACGAGGTGCTGTTCGTCGACGACGGCAGCACCGACGGGAGCGACCGGGTGCTGCGGGAACTGCGCGCCGCCCGTCCCGAGGTGCGGGTCGTGACCCTCGCGCGCAACGCCGGGCAGACGGCCGCGATGGACGCCGGCTTCAGGCGCGCGCGCGGGGAGGTCGTCGTCACCCTCGACGCCGACCTCCAGAACGATCCGGCCGACATCCCGAGAGTTCTCGACGCCCTCGAGGGCTGGGACGCGGTCGTCGGCGTGCGCACGCGGCGTCAGGACAGCCTGGTCCGGCGCCTCTCGTCGCGCGTGGCGAACTACGTGCGCAACCGCCTGAGCGACGAGACCATCGCCGACACCGGCTGCTCCCTCAAGGCCTACCGGCGCTCGGCCCTCCAACGCCTGGTCCTGTACGACGGGATGCACCGCTTCCTCCCGACCCTCTTGAAGATGGAGGGGTACCGCGTACGCGAAACGGCGGTCGGCCACCGGCCGCGCAAGCACGGCGCCTCGAAGTACGGCATCGGCAACCGGCTCCTGCCGTCGTTTCAGGACCTGCTGGCGGTGCGCTGGATGAAGAGACGGAAGCTGCGCTACGAGGTGAAGGATGATTCCTGACCGCCTGCTGCACGTCAATGCCTGGGTCCTGTTCGGGTTCCTGGGGCAGATCCTCTTCACGATGCGCTTCGTCGTGCAATGGGTCGCCTCGGAGCGGGCGCGCCGGAGCACCGTCCCCGTGGCGTTTTGGTACCTGAGCCTCGCCGGCGGAGCGGTGCTCCTGATCTACGCCCTGGCGTACCTGCACGACCCGGTCTTCACCCTGGGGCAGACCGCGGGGTTGTTCGTCTACGGGCGGAACCTGGCCCTGATCCGCCGGGGGCGGGACGGCGCGGGGGCGGCCGCCCCTCAGGGGGCCTCCGGGCCGGGCGAGTAGTAGCCGGTCCGCGCCTGCACCACGAGCTCCGGTCGCCTGGTCCGCAGCGTGATCGCCCGCCAGCGGCCGTCGCGCGCCCGGTTCGTCGAGGTGTAGGCGAGGGCGTACTGGTGCTTCAGATCGGCGGCGATCTGGCGGTAGATGCCGGAGAGCTGTCCCGCCCGCTCGGGGAAGTACGACCGGCCGCCCGTCTCGCGCGCCAGGGTCTCCAGGATCTCCTTCAGGCTACGGGCGCCCTGCAGGTCCATCTCGTTCTCCAGGTGGGCGCCCAGGCCGACGGCGTAGACGGCGACCTCGGCGCGGTGCGCCTTCTCCAGCGCCTCCTCGAACAGGTGCAGGCTCCCCGGCTCGTTTTCCGCCAGCGCCTGATCCCGTCCGTCCGAAAGGAGCACGACGGCGCGGCGGCCCTCGGACGTCCTCAGCCGCTCCGCCGTGCGGTAGAGTGCGTCGTACAGAGCGGTGCCTCCGGAGGCGCGCAGGGAGGCGATCGCCTCCTTGAGCCGCCGGCGATCCGACACCGGATCGCTCAGTCCCGTCAGCGCGTCGTTGAACTGCAGGACCATCAGGTGATCGCCGGGATCGACGCTGTCGACGAACTCCTCCGCCGCCTTCCGGGCGAGATCGATCTTGCCGCCGAGGTTCATGCTGTTGCTGGCGTCGATCAGGAGCGCCACGGCGAGGGGCACGCTGGCCGCCGTGAAGTGGCTGATCGTCTGCGGCGCGCCGTCCTCCAGCAGGACGAAGTCCTCCTTCGCGAGATCGAGGACCGGTTCGCCGCGCCGGTCCCGCACCGTGGCGTAGACGTTGACCAGGCGCACCTCCTCGCGCTCCCCGACATGGAGCGGACGCACCCGCAGCGTCGCCTCCGCCGTCCGTCCCGCCGAGTCGGTCGCGACCGCCCGGAGGCTCCGCTCGACGAAGCGGGTCCCGGCGTTCCAGGTCAGCGTGTAAGGGGGCCTCTCCAGCACGGTCAGGAGCGCGTCGTCGGCGTAGATCGCCACGCTCACGATGCGCGCCTCGGGTGAGGTGGCCGCCTCCACCGTGATGCGGGTCTCGCCGAGGATCAGCGCGGGCGGGGCCGGCTCGACGAAGCGGACGGTCACGGGGCCCGGCTCGGGTGCCGGGGCGGCGGCTCCGGCGGCGCCGAGGGCCAGGAGGGCGGAGCAGGGGATCAGTAGGAGCGCGCCAGGTAGACCCACGCGCCGGAGCGCGCGCCGCAGCGCAGGCACGACCCCTCCTCCCGGTTTCCCTCGAGCGGGATGCAGCGGATGGTGGCCTTGGTCTCGTTCTTGATCCGCGTCTCGCAGTCGGGCGACCCGCACCAGTGGGCGCGGAAGAAGCCGCCCTTCTCGTCCAGGTCCTTCTTGAAGGTCTCGTAGTCGTTCGCGTCGCGCGTGTTCTCGCGCAGGAAGGCGCGCCCGCGCTCCAGCATGTCGGTCTGGATCTCCTCGAGCAAGTCGGCGACGCGGCCGGCGAGCGCGCCGCGCGGCACCGGCGTCTTGCGGCGATCCATCCGGCGGACCGCCACGACCTGGTTCTTCTCCAGGTCCTTCGGGCCGATCTCCAGGCGCAGCGGGACACCCTTGAGCTCCCACTCGTTGAACTTCCAGCCGGGCGAGACCTCGTCCCTGAGGTCCGTCTTCACCCGGAAGGCCCCCTTGAGCTCCTCGGCCGCGAGGCGCGCCGCCTCGGCGATGCGCCCCTTCTCGTCGTCGGTCTTCCAGATCGGCACGATCACCACCTGCACCGGGGCGAGGCGCGGCGGGAGGCAGAGCCCATTGTCGTCGCCGTGCGCCATCACGAGGGCGCCGACCAGCCGCGTCGAGACCCCCCACGAGGTCTGCCAGACGTGCGCCCACTCCCCCTCCTTCGTCTGGAACTTCACGTCGAAGACCTTCGAGAAGTTCTGCCCGAGGTTGTGCGAGGTGCCGGCCTGCAGCGCCTTGCCGTCCTGCATCAGCGCCTCGATGCAGTAGGTGCGCAGCGCTCCGGCGAACTTCTCGCTCGCGGTCTTGATCCCCGTGTAGACCGGGATCGCCATCTGCTCCTCGGCGAAAGAGCGGTAGATCTCCAGGATCCTCAGGACCTCCTCCTCGGCGTCGGCCTCGGTGGCGTGCGCCGTGTGCCCCTCCTGCCAGAGGAACTCCGTCGTGCGCAGGAAGAGGCGGGTGCGCATCTCCCAGCGCACGACGTTCGCCCACTGGTTGAGCAGGACGGGCAGGTCGCGGTAGGAGCGGATCCACTTGGCGTACATGGCGTAGATGATCGTCTCGGACGTGGGGCGGATGACCAGCTTCTCCTCGAGCTCCTTCCCGCCGCCGTGCGTGACCACCGCGAGCTCCGGCGCGAACCCCTCCACGTGCGCCGCCTCGCGGCGCAGGAACGACTCCGGGATGAAGAGCGGAAAGTAGGCATTCTGATGCCCGGTCTCCTTGAAGCGGGCGTCGAGCTGCCGCTGCATCGCCTCCCACAAGGCGTATCCCAGCGGGCGGATCACCATGCATCCCTTCACCGGGGAGTAGTCGGCCATCTGGGACTGGAGGACGACGTCGGTGTACCAGCGCGAGGGGTCCTCGCTCCTGGGGGTGATCACCTTGGCCATGCGATCTCCTACCGTCCTTCGCCGGTCATCGGCACGAACCGGACCGGGAGGAGCGCCTCGCGCTCCGTCCCCGCGGCGGTGCGCGTCACGCGGAGGAGCTGCTGATCCGCGGTGCCGATCGGGATCAGGAGCCGCCCTCCCGGCCTGAGCTGGTCCACGAGCGGCTGCGGCACGACGTCCGGAGCGGCGGTCACCAGGACGGCGTCGAACGGCGCCTCCTCCGGCCACCCGCCCGACCCATCGCCGACCCGGAACGTCACGTTCCGGAAGCCGAGCCCCTCCACCGTTCTGCGCGCCGCATCCCCCAGATCGCGGCGGATCTCGATCGTGAAGACCTCCGCCACCAGCGAGGCGAGGACCGCCGTCTGGTAGCCGGAGCCGGTGCCGATCTCCAGGACGCGATCCGCCGCCCCGGGGCGGATCGCCTCGGTCATGAAGGCGACGATGTAGGGCTGGGAGATCGTCTGCCCTTCGCCGATCGGCAGCGGGCCATCCTCGTACGCCCTGTCGCGCAGCGCCTCCGGCACGAAGAGGTGCCTCGGCACCGCCGCCATGGCGGCCAGGACCCGCGCGTCGCGCACTCCGCGCCGGGCGATCTGCTCCTCCACCATGCGCCGGCGCGCCGGGGCCGCGGGGTCGATCCTCGAGTCGCTGGATTCCGTGACGGCCGCCTCCGGCGGATTCTACCACAGCGCCTGGAGACGCCACGGCAATCGGCGGGGCGCCTCGTCGTCTACAATCCCGATGGTCCGGCCCTCGAGGCCGCGGAGATAGAGGAGGGGCGATGCGACGTGCGCGGGAGAGCGTCGCGCCGCAGGGCGCCAGGCGGGGGGGCGCGCTGCGCCGCCGGGTCGCCGCCTGCCTCGATCGCCTGGAGCGGGATTTCGGCCGGCCGCGACTCGGCCGCAGCTACCCGCCCCTCGACGAGCTGATCCTCACCATCCTGTCGCAGAGCACGAACGACCGGAACCGCGATCGCGCCTACGCCTCCCTGCGCCGGCGCTTCCCGACCTGGGACGAGGTCCTCGAGGCGGACCGCGCCGCCCTCGAGGAGTCGATCCGGGTGGGCGGACTGGCACGCACCAAGAGCGGCGTCATCCAGGAGGTCCTGCGACGCGTCCGGTCCGATCAGGGGCGCCTGAGCCTGGAGGTCCTGAGGCGCATGCCGCTCCCGGAGGCGCGCCGGTATCTCATGGGCTTCAAAGGAGTCGGGGAGAAGACCGCCGCCTGCGTGCTCCTGTTCTCCTGCCGCCGTCCCGCCTTCCCTGTCGACACGCACATCGAGCGCGTGACCCGCCGCCTCGGGTGGGTCCCGGCGAAGGCGAGCTCCGAGCGGACGCACGCGATCATGTCGGACCTGGTGCCGCCCGACCGCACCCTGACCGCGCACGTCAATTTGATAACGCTGGGGCGGCGGATCTGTCGCCCTCGCGCCCCGATCTGTCCACGCTGCCCCCTTGGACGCCTCTGCCCCTACGCCGCCGCCGCGCGGCGGTCCGGCGCGGCGCGCCCCGCCGCCCCGATCATCGCCCGTTGAATGGCGATTTCCGCGCCGCCGCCTATATTTGAACCAGCCGAACCGTGGGGGTGCGAGCGATGTTCGAGGGGTTCAAGGTGGGGCTCGCGCTGGGGGGCGGGGCGGCGCGCGGCCTGGCCCACATCGGCGTTCTCAAGGCCCTCGAAGAGGGCGAGATCCCGATCGACCTGATCGTCGGGACCAGCATCGGCGCCCTGGTCGGCGGCGTCTACGCGACGACGCGCAGCGCCTCCGCCACGGAGAAGCGCTTCTTGGACTTCATCTTCAGCAAGGAGTTCAAGCGCTCCAAGTTCGACTTCCTGCGCGAGAGCCGTGAGGCCCGTCCCGGCCTCTTCTACAACTTCATCTCGCTCGTGAAGAAGGGAATCTTCTACTCGTTCTCGATGGCCAAGACGTCCTGGATCTCCGCCGAGCACTTCGAGCACAACATCAACGCCCTCCTGGACGACGTGATGATCGAGGAGACGAAGATCCCGTTCGCCGCCTGCGCCGCCGACATCACGCGCGGGGAGGAGGTGCTCTTGCAGACGGGCTCCCTGCGCCGCGCGGTGAGCGGCAGCAGCGCGGTCCCGGGGCTGCTGCCGCCCGTCCCGGTCGACGGCAAGCTCCTGATCGACGGCGGCTGGATGAGCAAGGTGCCGGTCATCCCGGCGCTGCGGCTCGGCGCCGACCTGGTCATCGCCGTGGACGTGTCGAAGGAGATCGAGGATACTTCGGGCTTCAGGAACGGGCTCAACATCATGGTCCGGGCCAACGCCATCAAGGCGGAGGCCCTCAAAGAGATGCAATGCCGCTTCGCCGACGTCCTGATCGAGCCGGACGTCGATCACGTGCACTGGGCCGACTTCTCGGCCGTCGTGGAGTGCGTCCGTCTCGGCGAGGAGGCGACGCGACAGAAGATCGGCGAGATCCGGCGCCAGATCAAGATGGGGCGCTGGTCGGCGCTCCTCGGCTTCTCCCGCTCGCGCCGCCTGGCGCGGGCCTACATCGATCCGACCGGCTTCAAGAAAATCTCCTGAAACGGCCGTCGTCCGCCGGGAGGATCCGTTGACGCTTGGACGCTTCTCGCGCCGCGCGATCGTGGCCCTGGCGCTGCCGCTCGCCGCCCTCGTGGCCGCCGCCCTGGCGCTGCCGCGTCTCGTGGACGTCAATCGCTACCGGCCGCTCCTGGCCACGCAGGTGCAACAGGCGACCGGCCGCACCGCGACGCTCGGCACGATCGCGCTGGAGCTCCTGCCGCGCCCCTCGCTGTCGGTGCGCCCTCTGGCGCTGGCCGAGTCCGGTCGCTACCCGGGGCGCGACGCCCTGCGGGCCAAGGCGCTGACGATCCGCCTGGGGATCCTGGGGCTGCTGCGCGGGCGCGTGGTCCTCAGCTCGATCGTCCTCGATCGACCGACCCTCACCTTGATCCGCGACGCGCGCGGGCGCTGGAGCTTCGACGATCTGCTCGCCCGGGCCTCGGCGGCGTCCGCCGCGCCGCGCCCCGCGCCGGGTCCCCCCTCGGGAGAGTCCGGCACGCTCGCCCTGGCCGTCGATCGGGTCGTCATCCGATCCGGCCGGGTCCTGGTCTACGACGACGCCGCGGTCCCCGGGACGCGCTCGGAGCTGACCCTCTCTCCGATCGACGCGACGGTCAGCGGCTGGGGATCGGGCGGGGAGACCCGCTTCGACCTGCGCGTCGGCCTCGGTGCGAGCGCGCTACGCTCCCGCGCCCGCCTGGAGGCGGGCGATCATCCGCGGCTGGAAGGGGAGATCGACGGCGCCGCCCTTCGGGCGGCCGACCTCGCGCGGCTCCTCCCCTGGCTGGGCACGGCGCGCCCCGCGGGGCTCGAGGTCGGAGGGTCGCTGACGATCCAGGGGCGCGCCACGCTCCCTCTCGATCGACTCGAGGCGGTCCGCTTCAAGGGAACGATGCGCCTCGACGACCTGAGCTACCGTGACGCCGGCATGCGGCGTCCGGTGCGCGGCCTCTCCGGAACCCTCGCGATCGACGGCGACCGGGTGACCTGGAACGACTTCGCCGTGGCCATCGGGGCGTCGTCGCTCAAGGGGAAGCTCTCCGTGGAGGATCTCGCGAAGCCGCGCGTCGGGTTCGCGCTGGCCTCCCCGCGGATCGACGTGTCGGAGATCCTCGACACCTTCCTGCCGCCCGGGCCGGCCGCGCGACCCGCCGTGGCGGCTCCCGCGGCCCCCGAGCCGGAAGCCGCGGAGCCCGGTCTCCTCCAGGAGATCCGCGGTCAGGGGACGCTCTCGGTCGGGGCGATCCGCTTCCAGAGCTTCGATCTGTCGGAGGTGCGGGGGACGGTGGCGCTCGAGCAGGGGGCGCTCTCCCTCAAGGATCTCAGGGCGGGGTTCTACGGGGGGACCCTGCAGGGAGACGCCGGTCTCGACATGAGCCGCGCGATCCCGCGCTACCGGTTCGGCGTCAGGATGAAGGGGGTCGACGTGGAGCCTCTCGTGTCGGCCTACGATCCCGGCCTGAAGGATCTGCTGCGCGGGAAGCTGACCGGAAGGCTCGACCTCACCTCCTCGGGAGCGGAGATGAAGCCGATCCTCGCCGCGGCCGCCGGCACGGGGTCGCTCGAGGTGACCGAGGGGGTCATCACCTCGTTCAGCGTGCTCAAGCAGCTCGCGGCGCTCCTCGAGATGGTCGGCGGCAAGGGGATCGGCCGCGACACGACCCCCTTCGATTGGCTCCGCGCCAGCCTGGCGATCGCCTCCGGCAGGGCGAGCACGGAGGACCTGGAGCTGCACTCCGCCGACCTCGATCTCGCCGCCAGGGGGTGGGTCGGACTCGACGCCACGATGGACCTCGGCGTGACGGCGCGCTTCTCCGAGGAGGCCTCCCGGGGGATGGTGGCCAGGACCTCGCGCCTCGGGCTCCTGGCGGACCGTCAGGGACGCCTGGCGGTCCACTTCTCCCTCGAAGGGAACCTCGCCGCGCCCAGCTTCCGGCTCGATACGCGCGCCCAGCTCCGCGGCCTGCAGGAGAAGAAGAAGGAGGAAGCCAAGGAGAGGGTGCTGGAGCACCTCAAGGACCGCCTGCGCAAGAAGCTGGGACAGGAGGAGGCGCCCCAGGGGGAAACGCCGGAGCAGGAGACACCGCCGCAGTGACCGGCCGGCTACTGGACCCGCAGCACCTCGACCTTGACGTAGGCGGAGTCGATCCGCGCGTGATCCTTCCCCTCGACCTCCAGCCTGAAGAGATACGATCCGGGGGTGTAGAGCGTGTAGCTCTTGGTGAACGAGGTCGCGACGAAGACCTGCTCCTTCGGATGGACGCAGGCCGGATCCTCGCGCACGCGCAGCCCTTCGCGCTCCGTCTGTCCGGGGTCGATCCGGATCCAGGTCACGGCCGCGTGGCAGAAGTTGGCGTCGTTCAGATCGACCCCGCGCAGCTGTCCGGTCAGGACCACGCTGATCGGGGTGAAGCCGACCGACGGATCGGCGACCAGGCGGACACGGGGCTTGCCCTGCTCCTCCTGGGTGCTCTTTTCCTTGTGACCGTGGCCCGCGGCGACCACGAAAGTCGGGCCGAGGAGCGCGCCGAGGACGACCAGGACGCCGGCCGAGAGAAGGCGGCGGAGGCTCATGGCGCGAGTATAGGCCGGGGGTTCGACGGCCTGCAAGGTCCAGGCCTGTCCCTGCGGCAGGACGGAGTGCATCCGGGATCAGGACAGTCGACCGGCCGGTCCCGTGCCGCCCTCGTCGGGACGATGGAAAGCCGCGCGTTCCTCGAGGCTCCGGGGCCATGGCCGGTGGCATAGAATTGGCTTAAGCCTCTGCGTGACCGGTCGGCGGATCGACCGGCGTCGGAAAGGCGGGGTGGCTGCGATGCGCGATTTCAGGACCGTGCGGTTGGGACGGATGGTGGTGCCGGCGGGGATCCTCGTCCTCATGCTGCTGCAGCCGGACGGCGCGTCCCACGCGGACGAGCAGGACCTCGGTCCCACGTACGCGCGCGTCCGCTACCTCGAGGGCGCTCTGACGGTGCAGAGGACGGGGGAGGGAGAGGTCTCCCAGGCGGGCCAGAACAGCCCGGTGGCGCCTGGAGACAGCGCCTGGACCGACGATGGGCGGGCGGAGATCGCCCTGGCCGACGGATCGGTGATCCGGCTCGACGGGCAGACCCGCCTCGATCTGCGAAGCCTCGCAGACGCCGACAACCGCTACGAGAAGACGAACCTGATCGCCCTGGAGCAGGGAAGCGTGCGGATCGAGACCTCCGAGCCCGAGTCCTCCGACAAGGTCTTCCAGGTCGACACCGACGGCGGCTCCATCTATCTCCTGTCGGGCGGGTCGTTCCGGATCGACGCCGAAGGGAGCGTCTCCACCGTCTCGTCGTTCCGCGGCGTCGCGGAGCTCTCCGGCGACGGTGGATCGGTCCTGGTGCGCAGCGGCGAGCGGAGCAGCGTGCGGCGCGGCCGGGCGCCGGCCGATCCACGTCCGTTCAACACCCTGAGGCTGGACGACTTCGACCGCTTCAGCGACGAGCGCGACGCCGCCTATCTGCGGCACGACGGCGAGGCCCCTCCCGAGGAGGTGCAGCGTGATCTGCCGCCGGAGGTCGACCCGTACGTCGGCGAGCTGTCGGCCTACGGTCGCTGGCACCAGGTCCCCGACTACGGCTGGGTCTGGCGTCCGGTCTACTCGGCAGGCTGGGGCCCCTACCTCTACGGCGACTGGGTCTGGTCCCCGACCGGATGGGTCTGGGTGTCGTACGATCCGTGGGGCTGGGCTCCCTACCATTACGGCCGCTGGGACTTCGCGGTCGATCTCGGCTGGTTCTGGATCCCGGGCCGGGTCTGGAGCGGCGCCTGGGTCAGCTTCGCGGTCGGCCCCTCCTACATCGGCTGGTGCCCGCTGAACTTCTACAACCGCCCGGTCTTCACGAGCGTCAACGTGGTGAACGTGACGAACGTCAACGTGACGCGGCTCGATCCGCGCGGCTGGCGGTTCGTTCCGTCCGGCCGGTTCGGGACGCTGCGCGGGGAGCGCCTGGTCGTTCGGCCGGACCGGCTGCCGCGCGGCACCGACGTGGTGGTGACCGGCCGGCTGCCGCGGTTCGATCCGCGGGAGATCGCCGCCCACCCCGAGCGGGGCAGGGGCCTGGTCGAGACCGTGCGCGCCTCCAGGGCTCCGCTGCCGGCGGCGGTCGGACCCTCCGGCCGTTCCGTCCCGTTCCGCGTCCTCGAGCGGAGCGCCGCGGGTGGCCGCGTGACCGGCCGGGGCTCGAGTCCGCGGGGCGAGGACGTGACGCCGCGCGGCCGAGGCCTCGCGCCGGGTCCTCAGGGAGCGCCGCCGCAGGGCGGACCAGGTTTCGGCGGGGCGCCGCCTGCGCGACGCAACGACGCGGTCCGCGGGCGCACCGCGCGCCCGCCCCGTGAGCGGACCATGCCACCGGCCGGACCGGGCGCCTCGGAGTCGTCGCCTCGCGCCCGTTCGATGGATCCACGCCGCCGCGGCGCGTCCCGCACGACGCCTCCCGCCGGCCGACCCGAGGCCGATCGTCCCGGTCAGGCACCGCGAGAGCCCGTGCGCGAGCAGCCGCAGGAGCGGAGCCGTCCGCGCGACCGCGCCGTCGAGCGGCTGTTCAACGGTGTCCGTCGCGACCGCGCCCCGGTGCGCGACGCGCCTCCGAGTGCCGCGCCTCCGAGGGCCACGCCGCCGCGCGTGGCACCGTCGCGCGAGCAGTCCCATCCGCCGAGCCCGCCCCCGGAGGCGCAGCCGCGCGAGACCCCTCGCCGTCAGGAGCGCCCGCCGCGCAACGATCGGCATCACTGAGTCACGACCACGCGCAGGCGATTACTTGAGTCTGCCCGGTGGGAGATGAATCGGCCGTAGTCGTCCGACCGGGTGAAACGAGGGATCTCGAGTTGAGACGGGGCGGCGCCTGCGCGCCGCGGGCGCATCGAGGCGCGCCATGCGGCCGGGAGAAGCTTCGTCGTTCCTGCGCGAGCGAGTTTAAGCCCGGGGCGCGCAGGAGCAGCCCCGGCGCGACTGGGGATACCTGGGGGCCGTTCCTTGACGGGCCGGAGCGCCGTGTGGTAGATAGGCGGCCCCATGGCGATCCTCCCGATCCTGCGCTATCCCCACGAGATCCTGCTCACAGAGTCCGATGAGGTGAGGGCGATCACGCCCGACCTCGAGAGGCTGGTGCAGGACATGATCGAGACGATGCACGCCGCGCCCGGCGTCGGCCTCGCCGCCAACCAGGTCGGCGTCACCCGGAGGGTCGCCGTCGTCGACCTGAGCTGCGGGGAGGATCCGGGCCAGATCCTAACCCTGATCAACCCGCGGGTGATCGAGAACAGCGGCGCGTACGTCGAGGACGAAGGCTGCCTCAGCCTTCCCGGGTTCACCGAGCGGGTGAAGCGGCCGGAACGCGCCGTCATCGAGGCGATGGACCTGGGCGGCAAGGTCCGGACCCTCGAGGCGACCGGCCTTCTGGCGCGCGCCTTCAACCACGAGATCGATCACCTGCACGGCCGCCTGTTCATCGAGCACCTGAGCGCCCTGAAGCGGCGGCTCATCAAGAAGAAGGTCCAGAAGCGCCTGAAATCCGGGGACTGGCAGCTGGTTCCGGCCTGAAGGGAGGCCCATGCGTCTCGTCTTCATGGGGACTCCCGACTTCGCCGTCCCATCGCTCCGGTCGCTGCAGAGCGCCGGGGCGGAGATCGCGGCGGTCGTGACCCAACCCGACCGTCCGCGGCGCCGTCAGTCGTCCCCGCCGGAGCCGTCTCCCGTCAAGGCGGAGGCGGAGCGCCTGGGCCTGCCGGTCCTGCAGCCGGCGTCGGCGCGCGTTCCGGATCTCGTGGATCGCCTTGCGAGGCTGGCCCCAGACACGATGGTGGTCGTCGCCTTCGGGCAGATCCTGCCGCCCGAGGTCCTGGCGATCCCGCCGCGCTGGTGCATCAACCTGCACGCCTCGATCCTCCCGAAATACCGCGGCGCCGCGCCTATCGCTCGTGCCATCCTCGCCGGAGAGAAGGTCACGGGGTGCACGACGATGAAGATGGACCGGGGGCTCGACACCGGAGACATCCTGTTGCAGAAGGAGTGCGCGATCGGCCTGAACGAGACCGCGGGAGAGCTGACGGCGCGACTCGCCAGGCTCGGGGCCGGCCTCCTGGCGGAGACGCTCGCCCTGCACGAGAGGGGCGCCCTCGAGCCCCGCCCGCAGGACCGGCGCGAAGCGACACAGGCTCCTCCGTTGACGAAGCGGGACGGGCGGATCGACTGGAGCGCGCCCGCCGCCGAGATCGCCAACCGCGTCCTGGCCTGCAACCCCTGGCCGCTCGCCCACGCCTGCCTGAACGGCCGCCCGGTGCAGATCCTGCGCGCCGAGGTCAGCTTCGAGCCCCTGAAGGAGGGGAAGGCCCGGCCCGCCCCGGGCCGGGTGATCCGGGCGGAGGGGGAGCGGATCGTGGCCCGCTGCCAGGGCGACTCCCGCCTCGCCCTGCTCGAGCTGCGGTTTCCTGGGGGACGCGCCATGTCGGCGCGCGACGCCCTCAACGGCAGGCTGATCCGCCCGGGAGACACGTTCACGGCCGGTCCGGACGACTGACCCGCTGGGCGGGGCCGCGGCTCCGGCCGCTTGGGCATTCCTTCCTCGCTGTGCTACCATGCAGCCGCGCCGGAGCTCGCGGAGGCCGCATTTTCAGCATCTTGCACGAAGCGCGATGAAGCTCCCCGACAGGGCCCAGATCGTCCGGCACCTCCTCCTGGCCGTGAAGGTCGGTCTCCTCGGCGCGGTGCTGGCCGTCATCGCGGCCCTCAGCGCCTACTACACCGTCAGGAGATCGGTCTCGGGACGCGATGTCCAGGTCCCGGACCTCACCCGGATGACCACGGCCGAAGCGACGGCACTTCTCAGCGAGCGTGGCCTGGTCCTCGATGAGGCGGCCCAGCGCAACGACGACCGCGTCGAGGAGGGCCGGATCCTGGCCCAGGATCCGCCGCCGGGGAGCGCGATCAAGCAGCAGCGCAAGATCAAGGTGGTCGTGAGCCTGGGGACCAGAGTGAGCGCGACCCCCGAGCTGCGGGGCGGCGCGGCGCGCAAGGCCCAGATCACGCTGCAGCAGGAGGGAATGAGGATCGGCACCGAGATTTACGTCCATTCGCGGCGGGAGGGGGAGAACCTGGTGATCGCCCAGGATCCTCTGCCCGGCGGCGCGGGACGTCTCGGAGGGACGGTGTCGCTCCTGGTCAGCCGCGGCGAGCGACCGCGCACCTACGTGATGCCCGATCTCCTCGGCCGGCCGGAGGCCGAGGCGGTGCGTTTCCTGTCGCACGCCGGCCTCAAGCCGGCGCCCAGCCGGCACGAAACGGGGGGGTCGGCGCCGAGCGGGACCGTCGTGGCCCAGGATCCCGAGCCGGGCTACCCGGTCGCGACGGGCGATCTGGTGACCCTGACGGTTGCGGGCGGGGCCGGTGGCTGATCGCTCGAAGACGAGGAGGAAGCCGCGCCGTCACCCTACCCCTGCGCGAGCGCGGCTTCCGCGGACCCCGACCCTGGCCCCCTCGATCCTGTCGGCGGACTTCGCGCATCTGGCCGACGAGATCCGGGCGGTGGAGCGCGGCGGCGCCGCGCTCCTGCACCTCGACGTGATGGACGGCCATTTCGTGCCGAACCTCACGATCGGCCCGCCGGTCGTCGAAGCGATCGATCGGGTGACCGGCCTGCCGCTGGATGTCCACCTGATGATCGAAGATCCGGATCGCTACATCGACCGCTTCGCGCAGGCCGGGGCCGACATGATCTCGGTGCACCAGGAGGCGGTGCCGCACCTGCACCGGACGGTCGCCTGCATCAAGGAATGCGGCGCCGCCGCCGGCGTGGCCCTCAACCCGTCCACCCCCCTGAGCGTCCTGCACGAGATCCTGCCGGAGCTCGACTTCGTCCTGCTGATGTCGGTCGACCCCGGCTTCGGCGGCCAGCGCTTCATCCCGGCGGTGCTGCCGAAGGTGGTCGCTCTGCGCCGCGCGATCGAGGAGGGGGGACACGCCGCCCGCATCGAGGTGGACGGCGGGGTCGGACCCGGCAACATCGAGGCCCTCCTCCAGGCGGGCGCGGAGATCTTCGTGGCGGGATCGGCGGTGTTCGACGGCGGCGATCCCCGCCGGAGGGTCCAGGGCCTCACGGCGCTCCTGGAGCGCGCGCGCCGCCGGTGAGGCGAAGGGCGGCCGGTCACGACGGCGTGGTGCAGGTCAGGGTTCGCTACCCCGAGGTGGATCGCATGGGCGTGGCGCACCACTCCCACCATTTCGTCTGGTTCGAGATCGGGCGCACGGAGCTGATGCGCGAGCGCGGCCTCCCCTACGGCCGCGTCGAGGAGGAGGGAATCTTCCTGCCGGTGATCGAGGCGTCGTGCGCCTACCGGGCGCCGGCGCGCTACGACGAGCTGCTGCGCGTGCGGACCACGCTCGCGGGGTCGACCGCCGCGCGCGTGACCTTCTCCTACCGCGTCGAGCGCGAGGCGGACGGCGCGCTCATCGCCACAGGGACGACGACGCACGCCGCGGTCGGCGGCGACGGCCGCCCGCGCCGCCTGCCGCCGGGGATCCGGGAGCGTCTCGGTTGAGGACGTCGCGGCGCCCCGGGATCCTCCTCGCCGTCCTGGCCCTCGCGGTGCTGCTCCTGGCTCCGGCCTGCGCCCGGAAGCGAAAGGAGCAGCAGCAGGCCCTGGCGCCCGCGCAGATCTACGAGATGGCGAGGCACAAGATGGAGAAGAAACACTATTACACGGCCCGCAATCTCCTGCAGCAGATCCTGCCGCGCATCCCGCCCGAAGACCGCGACCTGCTCCCCAAGGTGCAGCTGGCGATCGCGGAGTCCTACTACAAGAACAAGGGCCTGCTGAACTACGGTGAGGCGCTGAACGGCTACCGCAACTTCCTCACGTACTTTCCGAACCACGAGAGGGCGGACGAGGCACAGTTCATGGTCGGGATGTCCCAGTTCAAGCAGGTCCTGGCGCCCGACCGCGACCAGGCGCTGACGCTCAAGGCGATCGACGAGTTCCGCAAGGTGGAGTCGACCTATCCCGACAGCCCCTTCGTCGCCAAGGCGCGCCGCCAGATCGACGCCTGCCTCGATCTGCTGGCGGATCACGAGCGGCAGATCGGCGCGTTCTACCAGAAGCGACGGGCCTGGCAGGCGGCGATCGACCGCTACCAGACGATCCTCGACAAGTACCCACGCTACCGGCGGACGAGCCAGGTGCTGTTCGATCTCGGGGTGTGTCATCTCGCGATCGGCAACCGGCTGGCGGCCGAGGCGTTCTTCGGGCAGCTCTGGCACGACGAGCCGGAGAGCAGCCTGAGCAGCAAGTCGAAGGACCTTCTGTCGCGCGTGGATCGCGCGCAGGAGAAGCGCCAGCGGGAGCAGGGATCGCGATGAGGGCGCTCGACGGCGGAGCGGGGAGGGCGTCGTGCCGGCGCGGCCGCTGACCGTCATCGTCCCGACCTACAACGAGGAGGCGACGCTCCGCGAGTGCCTGGAGTCGGTGCGCTTCGCCGACGAGGTCGTCGTCGTCGACTCGTTCAGCACCGACCGCACCCTCGCCATCGCCCGGGAGCTCGGGGCCCGCGTCCTGCAGCACGAGTACGTCTACTCGGCGCGGCAGAAGAACTGGGCGATCCCGCAGGCGACACACGAGTGGATCCTCCTCGTCGACTCGGACGAGCGGGTGACCCCCGCCTTGCGCGACGAGATCCTGGAGCTCCTGCGAGGCGCGCCGGGCCACGACGGCTACTGGATCCGCCGCCTCAACCACTTCCTCGGGCGCCGCATCCGTCGCTGCGGCTGGGGGACCGACAAGGTGATCCGCCTGTTCCGCCGGGACGTCGCGCGCTACCAGGACCGCGAGGTGCACGCCGAGATCGATCTTCCCGGGCCGCTGCCGATCCTGCAGCACCCGCTGGAGCATCACTCCTTCCGCTCCTTCGGGCAGTATTTCCGGAAGCTGCAGCTCTACAGCGAGTGGGGCGCGGCCCAGCTCTACAAGGAAGGGAGGCGGGCGGGGGCGATTGCGATCCTCGGTCGGCCCGTGGCCCGCTTCCTCAAGATGTACGTCGTCCGCCTGGGATTTCTCGAGGGACTGCACGGGCTCGTCCTGTCGATGCTCGGGGCCTTCACGGTCTATCTCAAGTACGCGCGCCTGTGGGAGATGACCCTCACGCGCGGAGCGCGCGAGGTGCCGGACCGGGTCGAGGCGGCCGGCCCTCTGGTGAAGGAGCAGATCGGCCGGATGATGGACGAGGAGGCCCGGGGTCGCGCGCCGGAGCGCGGCTCATCGCCGCGCGGGGACGGACCGCCCGGCGCCCGGCCGGCGGGGCCTCTCTCCTGATGTCTCGGACCCTCCTGCACCTGAACACCGAGAGGGGCTGGAGGGGCGGGGAGGCACAGACCCTCCGGCTGCTCCAGGGGCTGTCGGCGCGCGGGCATCGCTGCCTCCTGGTGGCGCAGCCGGGAGGCCCCCTCGAGCGCCGCGCGCTCGCCGCCGGGATCCCGATCGCCCCGATCCCCATGCGAGGCGAGTTCGATCTCCCGGCGGCCCGGCGCATCGCCGAGATCGTCGCGCGGAACGACGTCGCCCTCCTGCACTACCACACCGCCCACGCCGTCATGCTCGGCACGCTGGCGACGCTCTTCTGCGGACGGCGGCCGGCCGTCGCCACGCGCCGCGTCTCCTTCCGCCTGCGCGGGCGCCTGCTCGGGCGGCTCAAATATACCTGGCGGGTCGACCGGATCGTGGCGGTCTCGCGGGCGATCGGAGATCACCTCGTGGCGCAGGGGCTCGATCCGGGGCGGGTCGTCGTCGTCCACTCGGGGATCGATCCGGAGCGCTTCGCGTCCGGAGACCGGCGGCGCTTCCGGGACTCCCTGAGAACGCTCAGGCCCGACCTGCCCGAGGCCGCCGTCCTGGTCGGAACCGCAGGCCACCTGGCGGCGCACAAGGGGATCGATCTCTTCCTCCAGGCGGCGGCACTGGCCGCGGCGGAGGTCCCGAGGGCGGTCTTCGTGGTCGTGGGCCGGGGCGAGGAGGAGGAGCGCCTGCGCCGGCTGGCGGAGAGACTCGGGATCCGCGACAAGGTGATCTTCACCGGGTTCAGGGAGGACATGCCGGACGTCTTCGCCGGGCTCGACCTGTTCGTCCTCTCCTCCCTCTCCGGGGAGGGATCCCCGGCGGTCGTGAAGGAGGCGATGGCGGCCGGCGTGCCCCTGGCGGCCAGCGCCCTTGACGGTCTGGAGGAGATCGTGGAAGATGGCCGGCACGGGCTGCTGACTCCTACGGGGAACGCTCCGGCGCTGGCGCGGGCCATCATCCTGCTGGCGTCGGACGGCGCGCTGCGTTCGCGCCTGGCGGCGGCGGCCCGGGCGCGCGTCGGACAGTTCACGGCCGAGAGGATGGTCGATCTGACCGAGACGGTCTACCGGTCGATCCTGAAGGAACCATGAGCGGCTTCAAGGTCAACTCTTACTACATGGACCTGCCGGGCGACGGGCTGTGGACACGTGCGAAGAACCGTCTCACGCGCCGACCTATCCCGGAGTTCCCCCGCACCATCCAGATCCAGACCTTCACCGGCTGCAACGCCGACTGCATCTTCTGTCCCTACGGCGAGACCTACGAGACGCAGCTCAAGGGGAAGATGCCGATCGAGCTGTTCCGGCGGATCATCGACGAGGCGGCCGATCACGCGGTGCGGCGGATCAGCCCGTATCTCATGAACGAGCCGCTCATGGACCGCGACCTGTTCGACAAGATCCGCTACATCAACGCGCGCATCCCGGAGTGCAAGGTGGTGGTGACGAGCAACGGGCACTTCCTGACCCCGCCGGTGGTCGACAAGCTCCTGGAGCTCGGGGACGGGCTGCACGAGCTGTACGTCTCCTTCCAGGGAATCGACAGGGAGGCGTACCGGAAGACGATGCGAGGAAACATGGACTTCGACCGGACCCTGGCGAACGTCGATCACTTCCTGGAGACGCAGAGGCGGCGCGGGCTGCAGCGTCCGAAGCTCTGGATCACCATGGTCGACACGGCGGTGATCGACGCGCGCAAGGCGGTGGCGTACTGGAGATCGCGCGGCGTGGCCTCGAAGTACACCACCCTCGAGAACCGCGGCGGCAACATCCGCGACGCCGAGACGTTCAGCCGGACCCGGACGATGTCCTACTACACCACCTGCACGCGCCTCTTCAAGCAGGCCTACATCATGTTCAACGGCGACCTGGTCCTCTGCTGCGTCGACTACAGCCGGGAGCAGGTCCTCGGCAACATCGCCGGCAGCAGCGTCCATGAAGTCTGGAACGGCCCGGTCGCGAAGGAGATCCGCCGCCGCTATCTGGGGCACGAGTTCGACAGGCTGCCGCTCTGCGGGGCCTGCAAGATCGACGAGGTCCGGGAGGTGTCGACCGACGTCGACGGCCGCGAGGTGGTCTCCGAGGCGGAAATGGCCGCAGGCGAGGCGAACTGATCGGCTCGGCGCGGCCGATCGGCCTCAGAAGAGGCGTCCCTGCACCGGCCGCGTCCCTTCCGGAGCGGTCCGATCCGCCAGGTCCGGGTAGGCCGCGACCAGCTCGGCCGGGGCGCGGACGCGCTTCCTCTCGAGGGCCGCGCGGATCATCAGCCCGTTGGCCGGTCCCTTGCCCCGGTAGTGGTTGTTGGCGATGATGAAGACCTCCTCGGCCCGCTCGTCGAGCCTCTGCGCCCGCTCCACCCAGGGCTGCAGCTCCTGCATCGAGTAGAGGTAATCGTAGCGCGCGGAGGCGTCCCCGCCCTGGCGGAACCAGTTCTCCGCGTTGCGCCCGTGCAGGCGGATGTAGGCGACCCGGGAGGTGACGTGGCCGGTCGGCCGCAGGGCGGCCCCGAGGGGAGGCTGGTCGATGTTGCAGAAGCCAACGCCGAGGTCGTGCAGGAAGCGGAGCGCCCCGTCGTGGTCCCAGCTCCGATGGCGGAACTCCGCGACCAGCGGCAGACCGGGCAGGAGGCCGGCCAGGGTGAGCAGATGCTGCCGGTTCTCCGGCAGATCGTGGAACGCGTGAGGGAACTGCAGCAGGACCGCTCCCAAAAGGCCGGCGGAGAGGAGCGGCTCGATCCCCGAACGAAACTTTCCCGCTTCACCCTTCAGGTCGACCTCCTCCCGCACGGCACCGCGGGCCGGCGCCCGGGGAAGGTGCGTCAGCGCCCTGTGGAGCTTCGCGGTGAACCGGAAGGAACTCCTTGAGGCCACGCGACTTGCCCACGACCGACTGGCGGCGGCGTCGGGCTGTCTGTAGAAGGTGACATTGATCTCGACGACATCGAAGAATTCGGACAGGAAGGCCAGCCGGTCGAAGCTCCGGGACATCGGGGAGGGGTAGACCAGCCCCTCCCAGTCCGGGTAATCCCAGCCGGCGACTCCGACTCGGATCATGGCGACTCCAGCGGGGGGCTGGCCCATTCTACCGCGTCCTCGTGGAGAGATTGACCTAAACGCTAATTTTTGCTAGTATTTCAGTCCATATCATACGTGCCTTGGCCCTCAGCGGAATCTTCACGAGAAGCGGAGGCTGGCCTTGGAATTCAAGATCGGCGACAAGGTTGTTTACCCCAATCATGGCCTGGGCGTCATCGAGCAGATCGAGAAGCGGGCGAGCGGTGAGAGGGAGGAGGAGTTCCTGCGACTCCGCATCGTCTCCAACGACAGCACCGTCATGGTGCCCCGCAGCAACACCACGAGCGTGGGGCTGCGGCGGATCGTCACGAAGAAGGAAATCGACCTGGTCTACGACGTCCTGAAGGACACCCGCGTCCAGGTCTTCGACGACTGGAAGGGACGGTTCCAGGAGAACTCCGACAAGATGCGGACCGGGTCGATCACCGAGGTGGCGCTCGTCTTCAAGACCCTCAGCCACCTCGCGCTCGCGAAGAACCTCTCCTACCGCGAGCGGCGCATGCTCGACAAGGCGAAGTACCTGATCGTCAGCGAGCTGGCCGAGGTCGAGAAGCTGCCGACGGACCAGGTCGAGGCGAAGGTCGACCGGGCCGTGGCCCGCGGCATCAAGCAAGTCCGCGAGCGCTAGGAGCCTCGAGGCTCCGCGCGCACCCTTCCCAGGGATGGATTACCTCCTCCTGCACGCCGTGGTGCGCGAGGCGGCCGCGCGGCTGATGGAGCAGGAGGTCGGGCGCGTCTCCCACCTCGGCCGCTCCCGCTACCTCCTGCGCTTCGCGAACGCCTCCAGGGACAACCTCCTCCTCTCGGTCCGTGCCGACCTGCCCCGTATCCACCTGATGCCCCGCGGGCGGATCGTCGAGGTTCCGCCCGACCGGTTCGCGGCGCTCCTGGACCGGGAGATCGGCGGCGCGGTCCTGTCCGGAATCGAGACACGCCCCTGGGACCGGATCGTCGAGATGCGCTTCCGCCTGCCGCGGCGGGAGGCCGGCGCGCTCGAGCGCCGGCTCGTCGTCGAGCTCCTCGGGCGCTCGGCCAACCTGATCCTTCTCGACGCCACGGGCGTCATCCTCGAGGCGAGCCGGGATCTGAAGAGCCGGTTCCGCGCACCGGTGCCGGGGGAGCTCTACCGGCCGCCGCCGGGGCGCGAGGCCTGGGCCGATCTCCCGGTCGGGCCCGAGGCGCTGCGACTCATCCGGGAGCGGTTCGGAGATCCCGTCGCCTTCCTCGCCAAGCTGAGCCCGCTCCTGGCGGACGACCTGGAGCGCGCGTCCGCCGGAGACCCGGCCGCGGTGGAGGCGAGGGTGGCGGTCGTCCTCGAGGCGCTCCGCGACGGGACCTGGTCCCCCGTCGTCTACTCCCGCCGGCCGCTCGAGGTGATGCGCGACGCGATCGATCCGGAGCGCGACGATCTCGTCGTGTCGCCCCTGCCGCTCCTCGCCCCGCCGTTCGCGAAAGCTGCAGAGGGCGTGGCCTCGACCCGCGTAGAGATGAGCGTCGTCACGCGCTTCGCGAGCCCGTCGGACGCCGCGGCCGCGCTGGGGCTGGCGGAGGGGCTGCGCGATCTTCGGGATCAGCGCGCGCACCACGCGGCGATCGTCCGGCACGAGATCGAGCGTCTCCAGACACTCACCGGCAAGCTCGAGGCCGAGCTCGAGAGGGCGCGTGGAAGCGAGAGCCGCAGGCACGCGGGGGAGGCTCTGCTGGCGGGGTTGACCGCCGCCCGGGTCGAAGGATCGACGGCTCATGTCCCCGATCCGTACGATCCGGACGGCCCGCCTCTGGCGATCCCGATCGATCCCGCGCGGTCGCTGCAGGAGAACGCCCAGACCCAGTTCGAGCGCTACAAGAAGGGGAAGCGCGGCGTCGAGACGATCGGGACGCGGCTGCGGGCGGCGCGCTCGCGGCTCCTGGCCTGGCAGGCCCTCGCGGCACCGGCGGAGGCGGTGCGCACCCAGGAGGACCTTGACCGGCTGCGCGACGCGATGGCCGGGCTCGGCCTGGTCCACGCGCAGCGGCCGCCGCGCGGCGCCGCGCCGCAGAGGACGGAGGAGCCGCCCGCCCGCGTGCGGCGCTACACCAGCCCCGAAGGGCTGATGATCCTGGTCGGCAAGAGCGGCGAGGAGAACGACACCCTGACCTTCCGCGTCGCTTCGCCGTGGGACTTCTGGCTGCACGCGGCCGAGCGCCCGGGGGCGCACGTCGTCGTGCGCAACCCGCAGAGGCTCAAGACGCTCCCCGAGAAGACGCTGCGCGCCGCCGCCGAGATCGCCGCCTTCCACAGCGGCGCGCGCGAGGAGGCGAAGGTCGAAGTCCACTACACGCAGCGCAAGCACGTCCACAAGAGGAGAGGGATGCCGCGCGGGCAGGTCCTGCTGCGCCGCTTCCGCACGATCCAGGTGACGCCGCGCGTGCCGTCGCCGACGGTGGAGGAGGTCTAGGAGCCGGTTCGGGAGCGCGCCGCGCGTCGGGCCGTCACCCGGACCGGCCTCGGGGCGCCGCGCTCACTCCACGAGCTCTTCCCGGCGCAGATCGTCCGAGGAGATCCGCCCGTCGTGCAGCGCCGTCGCCAGGAGCGCTCCGGCGTAGCCCGCGCCGCGCAGGAACAGAAGGTCGTCGATCGACGCGATCCCTCCGCCCGCCAGCAGCTCGAGACGCGGCGCCGCCGCGCGCAGTCGACCCAGCCTCTCGCGGGGAAGACCCCCGCCCGTCCCGACGCGGTCGAGGAGGAGCACGATCACGCTCCTGATGCCGCGCCGCTCGGCCCGTTGCAGCAGGTCTCCTTCCTCGAGGCGGGCGACGAGGGGCGAGCGCGCCACGATCCCGCCGGCGGAGAGGTCGAGGCTGAGAACCGCGCGGCTGCCGGTCCCCGGACGGTGGAGGGAACGCAGCTCCTCGAGCGAGCGCAGCGTCTCGGTCCCGATCACCGGGACGACCCGGCCGTTGCGCGATGCCCGGGCGATGGCGGAGACCTCGTCCAGGCCTCCGTCCCACAGGAAACGGATCCCGGGCGCGGCGCTCACGAGGCGCCGGAGCGGCTCGTCGTTGTCGCCTCGGCCCTCGATCCGATCGAGATCGGCGACGTACACCATCTCGGGCCGCAGGCAGGCGCGGTAGGCCTCGAGAAGCGCGACAGGATCCGAGAGATCGGCCGTCCCGCCCTCGGCGAGACGGCTGGTCACCGGAGCGTAGCGCTTCCGGTCTCCGGACCGGCCGCGCACCGCGCGCCCGTCCCGCAGATCGATCACGGGTATAATCCGCACGCCCCGGCCCTCCCCTCCATCGAGGGAGATTCTCCCATGAGGATCGCCGTCCTCGAGCACTTTACAGCGCTCCCGGAACGCCGGCGCGACCCCGGCCTCGAGGCGGAGGGGCGCGCGATGCGGGACGCGGTGGTCGCCGACCTGCGGCGCCTCCCCGGCGTCGAGGTGGCGATCGTCGAGCGGCGGCGGGCCTTCCGCGAGATGGTGCGCCGCGCCGACGCGGCGCTGGTCATCGCCCCCGAGCAGGGGGGCGCGCTCGAGCGGCTCTGCCACGCCGTCGAGGAGGAGGGGCGGATCCTCCTGGGCCCCTCCGCGGCCGCCGTGCGCCTGGCGGCCGACAAGGGCCGGACGGCTCGCCTTCTGGCGGCGGCCGGGATCAAAACACCGCGCACCGAGTCGATCCCGTTCGCCGCGGCGCGCGCGCGGCTGCGCGGCTGGCCGCCGCCGTTCGTCCTCAAGCCGCGCGACGGCTGCGGCGCCCGCGGGATCTCCCTGGTGCTCCGCCGCAGCGACATCGATCGGGCGCTCGCCCGCGCGCGGCGGGCCACCGACCGCCCGGACCTCCTCGTGCAGGAGTACCTGCCGGGGGAGGATGCGAGCGTATCGATCATCGCCGGCGCGGGCCCGGGGCGCCCGCTCCTGGCGCTCGGCCTCGGCCGGCAGATCGTCGCGCGCGGCGGTCGCCTCGTCTACCTGGGAGGGAAGGTGCCCTGGCCACACCCGCGCGCCCGCGAGGCGGCGCGGGCGGCGCAAGACGCCGTCGGCGCCCTGGACCGCGCGGCCGCCGGCGTGCGCGGCTACCTGGGCGTCGATCTGATCCTGGGACCTCAAGGCGTCTCGGTCATCGAGGTGAACCCGCGCCTCACGACCTCATACGTCGGGCTGCGCCGGGTGATCCGGGAGAACCTCGCCGGGCTGATCGCGCGGGCCGCCCTGGGGCGCGCGCTGCCGTCCCGGCTTACGGTCGACGGGTGGTGCCGCTTCCGGGCCGACGGGACGGTGAGCGAGACGATCGGAGAGGAACGATGGCCGACTACCTCGGCTGGGACATCGGCGGCGTCCATCTGAAGCTGTCGCGCCTTAGCTGCTCGGAGGGAACGGCCGTCTTCGGTACGCGCATCATCCCGTTCGAGATCTGGAAGAACCCCGCGGGCCTCGCGGGGCAGCTGCGCGCCATGCTGGGGCCTCCGGCGCACGGGACCGGCGCGCCGGGTCGGATCGCGGCGCCCGACCACATCGCCGCGTCGGGTCGCATCGTGGCGCACGGCATTACGATGACCGCGGAGCTCTCGGACGCCTTCGCCAGCCGTAACGACGGTGTGCGGGCGATCCTGACCGCCTGCGAAGATGCGCTCGCGGGAGCGCCGCTGCGCGTCCTCGATCTGGACGGCGCCTTCGTCTCCTGCGAGGAGGCGAAGGAGAGGCCGCTCCGCGTGGCCGCGGCGAACTGGATGGCGACGGCGCGGCTGGCGGCGCGTCTCGCCGACGAGGCGCTGCTGATCGACGTCGGCAGCACCACGACCGACATCGTGCCGCTGGCCGGCGGGAGCCCGCGCCCGGCCGGCCGCACCGACACCGAACGGCTGACCTCGGGAGAGTTGGTCTACACCGGGATCCTTCGCACCCCGCCCGCGAGCCTCGTGGACGTCGTCCCCCTCGCCGGCGGCTGGTGCCGCGTCGCCCCCGAGCATTTCGCGGTGACCGCCGACGTCTACCGCGTCCTCGGGGCGATCGACGACACCGCGTACACCGTCCCGACACCCAACGGACGCGGGACGGGACGGGACGAGTCGGCTGCACGCCTCGCCCGCGTCGTCTGCTCCGATCTCGCGACGCTCGGCATGCCGGCGGTCGAGGCGATCGCCGCCTGGATCCACCATCGGCAGGTCGAGAGGATCGCCGATGGGGTGCGCCAAGTGATGTCGCGCGCCGGCAGCAAAGGAGTGCGCGTGGCGATCGTGGCGGGCGCCGGCGCCTTCCTGGCGGAGGAGGCGGCGCGGAGCGTCGGCCTCGAGACGGCGCGCCTCGCCTCGCTCCTGCGCGGCGTCGGCGGCGACGGCTGGGACCAGGCCGCCCCGAGCGCCGCGCTCGCCCTGCTCCTCGCGGAAGCCGAGGGTGAGCCGGCGCTGCAGCGCGCGTGGGTTGAAGGCGCGGCGGCGCGAGGCGCGTCATGGCGAGGTAGGTCGCCCGCAGGCACGTCAGCACGTGACGCGGAATGAGACGCCGGCGGTCCTGGCGCTGGGACGTCGTGATCAAGATCGGAGGGAGCCTCGGGCGCGGCCGGTCGCTCCCTCGCCTGTTGGCGCGTGTGTCGCGCCTGGCGCGCCACCGGCGTCTCCTCGTCGTCCCCGGCGGCGGCCTCTTCGCCGACCTGGTCAGGGGGGAGCAGGCGCGCCACCGGCTCGCCGAGCCGAGCGCCCATCGCATGGCGCTCCGGGCGATGGATCAGTACGGGCTGCTGCTCTCGGCTCTCTGCCCCGGAGCGCGGCCGGTGGACGATCTCGCCCTGGCGCGCCGGGTCGCCGCGGGCGGACGCGTCCCGGTCCTCCTGGCGTCGGCGATCGTCGAGCGGGAGCGCCGGCTGGAACGGAGCTTCCGGCTGACCTCCGATTCGATCGCCGCGTTCCTCGCGCGCCGGGTGCGGGCCGATCGTCTCGTCCTGCTCAAGGCCTGCGCCGGGGAGGCCGGGCCTGTGGCGCGCTCGCGGCTGCGGCGGCTGGCGCGTCGCGGTGTGGTCGATAGACTCTTCCCGGCGCTGGCTCCGCCCCGGGCCGAGACCTGGATCGTGAACGGACGGACCACCGGCTGGGAGCGGGTCGTGAGCCAGGCCGCGGCGACGGACGAGGCGCGGCTCAACCGTGATCGAGGGCGCCGTGGAGCACGCCGCGGAAGGCGCGGAGCCGCGCGGGGTCCAGAGGGCCGTCGCGGCCCGAGGCGCAGAGCGCGCCGCGCGCGCCGATGAAGTCGGGCCCGAGCGCGCGCAGGGTCGGGAGATGCGCCGTGCGGATCGATCCGGCGAGCGCGCAGAGGAGGCCGAGCCCCCGACAGCGGGCCGCGAACGAGCGCAGCATGTCCGGATCGAGGAGATCGAGAAGCCCCGGTCCTTCCTTGCCGAGGGTGTCGACCAGGCAGCCGGCCGCGCCGGCCCGCGCCGCCGCCTCCGGGAGATCCTGCACGGGGAGCGCGTCCGCGGCCTCGCCGTCGGCGAAGGTGGCGGCCACCACGCGCGCCGCCGGGGAGACGCGCTGCACCCGCACGACGATCGCGGCCAGGAGCCCGGCCGCCGCGCTCTTGTCTCGGATCTGCGCGAGCCCGATCTTGACGTAATCGGCGCCGCAGGCGACCGCGCGCGCCGCCATCGCCGGGCTCGCAGCCGGATCGGGCGTGTCGCCGAGCGCGGCGCTGACGGGCACACGCGTGCCGCCCGCGGCGCGCGCGTCGCGCAAGGCGACGACCGCGCGCAATACCCCAAGCGAGCACGCTCCGAGGGATCCGGCGCGAGGGTCCTTCACGTCGAGGACGTCGGCGCCGGCCTCGAGGGCGGCCGCCGCCTCGCCGGAATCGATCACGCTCGCCAGCAGGAGACTCGAGCGCGGCAAGAATTGACCCCCGCTCTGCGGTATGCTACACAGGACAGGCGCAAAGCCTACATCGTGAAACGCGGTGCACCGTCTCAACCTGCCTGACGCCGTGGCGCGCCTCGGGGCGCCCGCGCGGCCGGTCACATCCTAAGGAGGACGCCCAATGAAGGACATCCTGATTGGTGAATCGCTCGTCGGCGAGGGGAACGAGATCGCCCACATCGATCTCCTCATCGGTCCGAAGAACGGTCCGGTGGGCCACGCCTTCGCGAACGCCCTGGTGAACCAGAACCAGGGGCACACGGCGCTCCTCGCCGTGCTCGAGCCGAACCTGATCCCGAAACCCGCGACGATCATGATGAACAAGGTCACGATCAAGGGGGCGGACCAGGCGGTCCTGATGTTCGGGCCGGCGCAGGCCTCGGTCGCCAAGGCGGTCGCCGACTGCGTGGCCGACAACATCATACCGCAGGCGGAGGCGGAGAACCTGGTCTGCATCGTCGGCGTCTTCATCCACTGGGAGGCGTCGGACAAGAAGAAGATCTACGACTACAACTACCGCGCCACCAAGGAGGCGATCGTCCGCGCCATGAAGGGCGAGCCGTCGATCAAGGCCGTGCTCGCAGGGAAGGACAAGGCGAAGCACCCGTTCGCCTGAGACGGACAGGGCGGTGGAGAGGAAGCGTCTCCTGTACCTCGTCTCCTCGGACCCGCAGGTCAGCCCGTTCGACATCAATATGGCGTACGACGCCGGCTTCGACGCGGTGATCCCATACGCGGGTGTCGTGGTGCCGGCGGTCCGGGGCCTGGTGCAGGACATCATGTTCTCGCGAGGCCCCAAGGGCGCGCGGTCCTCCTCGATCTTCTTCTCGGGATCCGACCTCACGGCGGCCGAGGAGATGCTCGCGGCGGCCCGCGCCGCCCTGTTCGATCCGTTCCGCGTCGGCCTGATGATCGATCCGCGCGGCGGGTACACCACGGCGGCGGCGATCCTGGCGAAGGTCGCGGCGCTGGCCCGTGCCAAAGACCTCGGCGATCTCGGCCGCCTGCGAGTGCTGGTGGCGGCCGGCACCGGCGGCGTCGGCAAGACGGCGGCCGCGATGGCAGCGCGGGACGGCGCGCGGGTCATCCTCACCTCGCGCCGCGCCGAGTCGGCCGCCGCGGCGGCGCGCGAGGTCGCCGCGCTCTTCCAGGCCGAGGTGACGCCGCGCGCCGCGGCGACCGAGACCGAGCTCGCCTCCCTGGCGCACGAGGCCGACGTCGTGATCGCCACCGGCCCGGCCGGCGTCCAGCTCCTCTCCCGCCGGACCGTGCAGGAGCTGCGCGGCCCCAAGGTGATCGTGGACGTCAACGCCGTCCCGCCGGCAGGGATCGAGGGGCTCAAGCCGCAGGACGACGGGACCGAGGTGGTGCCGGGGATCTTCGGCCTGGGCGCGCTTTCGATCGGCGGGCTCAAGTTCCAGGTCGAGTCGACGCTCCTCAAGGATCTCCTGACGGCCGAGACGGCCCCGGTGCTCGACAGCCGCGCGGCGCGCCAGCGGGCGGACGGGATCCTGGCCGCGCGGTAGAACGAGCGTGCGCCCCGACCGCGCGGGCGCCGGCGCGCCGCGAGCGTCCGCCGCGGGGAGAGGCGCGATGTCGGGCGTCCGCGGCGACCGGGAAGGCAGGCTGCTGATCGCGGGGGTAAGCGTGCGCGCCCTCGCCGCGTCCGTCGCGGCAAGCCGCCGTGCCCGGGCGCTCTTCCCGGCCGGCTTCATCGCCCTCGACTACTTCGGCGACGCCGACCTCCTGTCGCTCGCCTCCCGGCAGGGCGATTCTCGGCACGACGGGTCGCGTGACGGCGTTCCCCTCCACGGCAATCGGGTCCTGGCGCTCGGGCGCGACCTCGGCCTGCCGCGCACCGTGCCGGCGCTCGGGCGCGCCGCCCTGGCCCTCGAGTGGCGAGCGATCGTCTACGCCGGCGGCCTCGAGAACCGTCCCGCGCTCCTGCGCCGGCTCGAGCGCCGCGGGCGGATCCTCGGGAACGGCGCCGCGGAGGTCACCGGGGTCCGCGACCCGGCCACGCTCTTCGGGTACCTCGAAGCGCAAGGAATCCCGCACGCTCCCACCTTCCCCGATCGAGCCCGCGCACCGCGCTCCGCCGTTCGGCGTTACCTGTGGAAGCCGGTGCGTTCCGGAGGAGGCGCCGGGGTCAGACCGGCGGCGCCGGGAGAGAGAAGGCCACCGCGCCACTGCCTCCAGGCGTTCCTCGACGGACCGGTCGGCTCTGCCGCGTTCGTCGGCGACAGGCTCCGGGCCGTTATCCTGGGGGTGACCGAGCAGATCGTCGGCGCGCCCGAGCTCGGCGGGAGCGGCTTCCGCTACGGCGGGAACATCGCCGGCCCGCCGCGCGACCTGCTGCCGCCCGGGGCGCTCGCGCCGCTGTCGCGGGCCGGCTCGGCCCTCGCCGCGCGCTTCTCTCTGCGCGGGCTGTTCGGGATCGACTACGTCGTATCGTCGGGCCTTCCGCACCTGATCGAGGTCAACCCGCGCTACACCGCCTCGATGGAGCTGTTCGAGGAGATGACGGCCCGCAACCTGTTCGACCTGCATCTCCGGGCGATCGAGGACGGATTACTTCCGGCCGGCCCGCTCGCGCCGCGGCGCGCGTCACCGCGCTTCCTGGCGAAGGGGATCCTCTACGCGCAAAGCCCGGTGCGGGCCGGCGCCCCCGACGCGCTCCTGGCCCTCGGCTGCCGCGACGTGCCGGTGCCCGGGGAGGAGATCGGGACGGGGCAGCCGATCTGCACGCTCGTGGCGGCAGGGGAGTCGCCCGCCGCCTGCCGGGAGCGACTGGCCCTCACCGCCGAGGCGGCGCGCCGGGCCCTCGCGCGCGGGACGGTCGCGGCCGTCGCGCCCGCTCGATCGCACGCGAGGCGGCCACCGGTGTCCCGGCCGCTCGATCGCCCGCGGGGCCGCGCCGTCGCGGCCTTCCGGGGGGCGCGTCGATCATGGTAAGCTGCCGTCGAAACGCCCAAACGACGTGAGCGACAGGGTGGCGGCGAGCGGCACAGCGCTGGTGACGGGAAGCACGCGCGGCATCGGCCGCGCCATCGCCCTCCGTCTGGCGCGCGACGGCTTCACCGTCGCGCTCAACTACGCGCTCGACCGGGCCGCGGCGGATCGGACCCTCGACGAGATCCGGAAAGCCGCCCCCACCTCCTTCGCCGTCCAGGCCGACGTCGCGACCCCCGAAGGGGCGGAGAGCGCCGTGCGCTCCGCGATCGAGCGGCTGGGCCGCCTCGACGTCCTGGTGAACAACGTCGGGCCGTTCCTCGAGCGGCCGCTCGCGCAGACGACCGACGCCGAATGGCGGCGGATGATCGATGGCAACCTCGGCAGCGCCTTCTGGTGCGCGCGGGCGGCGCTGCCGGCGATGCGGGCGGCGCGCCGGGGATGCGTCGTCAACGTCGGGGCCCTGAACGCCGAGGTCTCCCCGGGCATGACCCACGAGGCGCCGGCCTACTTCGTCGCGAAGACCGCCCTGGCGATGTTCACGAAGTCGCTCGCCCGCACCGAGGGGCCGAACAACATCCGGGTCAACGCCGTGAGCCCCGGCTTCATCGAGACGGAGGGGTACGCCGACTGGGACGAGGCCGCGCAGTCGCGCTGGCGGAGCCAGATCCCGCTGGGGCGCTTCGGCCGTCCCGAGGAGGTGGCCGAGGCGGTCGCCTTCCTGGTCTCCGAGCGCGCCGCCTACGTCTCGGGCGCGGTCCTGCACGTCCATGGCGGTCTCTGGATATGACGGGCGGGCCGGCTGCGATGCAAGAGGACGGGGGCACCGCGCGTCGCCGGTGCCTCTTCGTGACCGGGCAGCTGGCGAAGGGGGCGCTCGAGAGGGTGCTGGGCGAACTTCAATCCGACTTCGACTGGCGCGTCGAGGCGCTGCGGATCAAGGTGGCGGCGCTCCTGACGACCGACTATCTCAAGGCGACCCTTCCGCGGCCGGCCTGCGACGCCGTCTACCTGCCGGGCCTGTGCCAGGCCGACACCGCGGCCCTCGAGGCCGCACTTGGCGTGCCGTTCCTCAAGGGCCCCAAGGATCTCCGGGACCTCCCCGCCTTCTTCGGAGAGAAGGCCGACGACTATCGGCCAAACGGCGAGCACGCGCTGACGATCCTGGCCGAGATCAACGACGTGTACCGCCTGAGCGACGAGGCGATCCTCGCGGCGGCCGAGCGCTACCGCGCCTCGGGGGCCGACGTGATCGATCTCGGCTGCTCGCCCGAGCATCCGCTGTCGGACGCCGGCCGGATCGTCCGGCTCCTCCGGGATCGCGGCTTCCGCGTCAGCATCGACACCTTCAATGAGAAGGAGGCGCTCGCGGCCGACGCCGCTGGGGCCGAATTCCTCCTGAGCCTCGGCTCGGAGAACATCGATTTGGCGGGGCGGCTCAAGAACGCCGTGCCGGTGATCATCCCCGACCACGGCCAGGGGCTGCCGTCGCTCTTAAAGAACGTCGAGGCGGCCCGGGAGCGCGGGGCCGAGCGCCTCATCGCCGACCCGGTCCTCGATCCGATCCACTTCGGCTTCGCCGCCTCGATCCGCCGCTTCTGCGAGGCGCGCGAGGCGCTGCCGGGGGTCGAGATGCTGATGGGCGTCGGCAACCTGACCGAGCTGACCGAGGCCGACTCGACCGGCGTCAACGCCCTGCTCCTCGGCGTCATGAGCGAGCTTCGGGTCGGCTACGCCCTGACGACGGAGGTGATCCCGTGGGCGCGCGGGGCGGTGCGCGAGCTCGACTGCGGCCGCCGGATGATGCACCACGCGCGGCAGCGGGGCGTCACCCCGAAGGGGTTCGACGCGCGCCTGGTGACGACCCGCGACGTCTCCCCGACGCACGCCACGGAGGCCGAGCTGCGCGAGGTGCAGGCGCGGCTGACCGACCGCAACTTCCGGATCGAGACCGACGGCGAGGCGATCTACGTCTTCAACGGCGAGCGATTCGTGAAGGGGACGAACATCCGGGAGATCTTCCCGCGCCTCGAGGTCGAGGACGACGCCTCGCACGCCTTCTACCTGGGGCGCGAGCTGATGAAGGCCGACATCGCCCGCCACCTCGGCAAGAAGTACATCCAGGGGGAGCCGCTGCACTGGGGCTATCTGAGCTACGTCGAGGAGGAGGCGGCCGCCGATCACGCTCGCCGCCGCCGCCCCGCCGCGAGGGCGCGGCGATGACGTCCACGCGGACCTCCCCCCCGGACCGCCCGGACCGTTCCGGCCACGCTGCCGGCGCCGGCGGCGAGGGCCGCGCCGGCCGCGAGGATCGCCTGTCGCTCGCCGCCATCGTCTGCATGTGCCACATCGGCGTCACCGAAGAAGAGCGCCGCGAGCGGCAGCGGATCGAGGTCGACCTCGAGCTCTACGCCGACCTGGAAGACGCCGGGCGGACCGGCGATCTCGGCAAGGCCATCGACTACCGCCAGGTCTGCGACGCCGCACGCGGGCTGCTCGAGTCGGGATCGTTCCACCTGATCGAGGCGGCGGCGCGGGAGGTCGCCGGCCTGGTGCTTGCGCGCTTCCCCGCCCGGCGGGTCGTCGTCCGCGTCCGCAAGTTCGTCCTGCCGAAGGTCGGCCACGTCGAGGTGCAGCTCGAGCGCGGCCACGACGCGTGAGCGCGCCATGAAGGGCGCACGATGATCCTGGAGACGATCGTCTCGACGGTGGATGGCGACGGCCGCGTCAACTTCGCCCCGATGGGGATCACCCTGGAAGGGGAGCGCGTCCTCCTCCGGCCTTTCCGCGAGGCGCAGACCTGGAAGAACCTCCAGGCGGTCGGCGAGGGGGTCGTCAACATTACCGACGACGTCCTCGTCTTCGCCCGCTGCGCCCTCGACTCCTTCGTGCCGCCCCATCGCCCGGCCCGAAGCGTCCGCGGATTCATCCTCGAGGACGTCTGCTCCTGGAAGGAGTTCCGGGTCGCCGAGAGCGACCTCCACGAGGAGCGCGGGCGTTTTTTCGCTCGGGTCGTGGCGGAGGGGCGCGCCCGCGACTTCCTCGGCTTCAACCGCGGCAAGCACGCGGTAATCGAGGCGACGATCCTGGCGACGCGCCTCCACCTCCTCGGCCGCGACGCGATCCTGCAGGAGCTCGCACGCCTCAAGCCGCTCGTCGAGAAGACCGGCGGCCCGCAGGAGCGCGAGGCGTTCGAATTCCTTGCCTCCCGCATCGCCGGCGGTGGAGCGGCCGATGCGGGTTGAGATCACGGCCCACGCCCGGCTCCACTTCGGGTTCCTCGATCTCTCCGGCTCCCCGAATGGGTTCACGGCGGACGCGCTGGTGGCAGACAGGCTCGCGCCGACCCGACCCGTGCCGGGCGCGCGGCGCTTCGGCGGCATCGGCCTTTCGATCTCGAAGCCGCGCGTCGTGCTCCGGATGGCACCCGCCGCGAGGCTCGCGGTGCAGGGGGAGCAGGCGGAGGAGATCGCGGGGCTGGCCGAGCGCTTCTGCGGCGCGGCCGGGGTCGATCCGCAGGTCGCCATCACTGTGGTCGAGATGATCCCGCGCCACGTCGGCCTCGGCTCGGGGACGCAGACGGCGCTCGCGCTCGGCACCGGCCTGGCGCGCCTCGCGGGCCTCGACCTCACCCCGGCGCGTCTCGCGACGATCATGGACAGGGGGCGCCGCTCCGGCGTCGGCTACCACGCCTTCCAGCGCGGCGGCTTCGTCGTCGAAGGGGGCCACCCGGCGATGCCCGATACGCCCGACCGGCCGGCGCTCCCGCCCCCTCTCCTGGTGCGCCACGAGTTCCCGGAGGACTGGAGGATCGTCCTGATGATCCCGGTCCCGGCCCGGACGATCAGCGGCCACGACGAGGAAGAGGCGTTCCGGCGGCTGCCGCCCGCCGCCGAGGAGTCGTCCAACCGGCTGTCGCGGATCGTTCTGATGCGCCTCCTGCCGGCGCTCGTCGAGCGGCGCCTCCCCGAGTTCGGCGCGGCGCTCTCCGAGGCGCAGGAGATCGTCGGCGCCGCCTTCTCCGCCGTCCAGGCGGGGGCGTTTCACCCGCAGTCCGAGCTGATCGTGCGACGCCTCAAGGAGGCCGGCGCCTGCGGCGTCGGCCAGAGCTCCTGGGGACCGGCGGTCTACGCCCTCGCCGCCGACGATCGCGAGGAGCAGCGCCTAGGATCCCTCGCCCTCTCGGTCGCCCCGCACGCCGCTGTCCTCTCCGCCCGCGCCATGAACCGCGGCGCCATCCTCGAGACGGCCTTGTAGTTCTGCGTGGGGCCTGCGGAGCTTAGTTGAGCATGAGCCGGAGGAATGATTGCTACGATAACGCCCCGATGGAGTGACGGCCTACCGACGAGGCTTGGAACTCCCGCAGGAGGTGCTGGTCCGGATGATCGGGGTGCACAGGACCACGGCGGTACGCAAGGAGACCGGGAGGAGATATCCTGGCAAGGCAATCCTGAGTAGAATTGAGGCTTTCCTGACCGGACGACGTCACGGTTAGCCCTCTCTTGACATAGAACCATGACCTGATGATCTCGGGGCAACCGAAGGAATAAAAACTAGGCTGAGCTGCTACGCTTCGTTCGAGGTGAAACATGACACCGCTCGACAAGACCGAGTTCGTCATCCACATAGATTCCCAGGAGTTCAAGGTTGACCGGGCTTCCATGTCCGGCATCGAGCTGAAGGCGCTAGCCCACAAGGACACGACGTACCAACTATTCCTTGAGCAGGCTGCGAACGAACCGGATCGACTGATCGGAGACAACGAATCCGTTGCGCTTCGGAACGGGATGCACTTTTATACGGTGCCACCCGCAACGTTTGGAGCGTAGATGGGCCCGGTACAGATTCAGATGGAGGAGCTTCAAAGGAAGTACCCCGGGGCTACAGCTGCTAGCCGGCCTGACGGCTCCTTCCTCGTGCAGATCCCGAATTACCCACTTCCTGCAGGCTGGAACAATACCTCGACGACCGTTTACTTCCTGGCGCCGGTTGGCTACCCGCACGCTAGGCCTGACTGCTTTTGGACGGACCCGGAACTCCGGCTCGCGACTGGTGCGATGCCTTTGAATGCATCTCAAAACTCGAATGCGGGCGTCGGCCGGGACCTTCTTTGGTTTTCGTACCACGCGGCCAGTTGGGACCCGAACCAGGACGGCCTCCTAAGCTACGCACGAATGATCGAAATGCGCTTACGGGAACCACGGTGAGGCGGCTCATCTTTCAGTCCGGGGAGCTGCGAAGACTGCGCAAGTTGCTCCTCGATGAGGCTCCGCTTGAGGCAGCGGCGCTCTTGCTCGGCGGGTACGGCCGCTCCCACAGCGACCTCCGCCTGATGGTGAGGGAGATCATCACTATTCCCTCGGACAGATACTTGGTCCGGGAAGAAGCGCGTCTGTCGGTTTCACCAAAGGTTCTCGCGACGGTATTCAAGCGAGCAAGACTCGAAGGTTGGACAGTGGTCCTTGCTCACTCGCACCCCTTTTCGGACCAACCAACCTTCTCCGTCGCTGATGATGAGGGGGAAGCAATTATTACACCGTCCATGTTCGAACGCGCCCCAGGTAGGCCCCACGCATGGATAGTACTGGGTCGCACTGGATCCGAAGCACGCGTCCGAACGGACCCCCTGCATCCGGCGATCCCGATTGACTCGATCCAGGAGGTTGGCCCGACAACCACCATCGAGGGCTCCGCGAGGCTTCAGCTCTCTGCTGGTTCTCTTGCTGAACATGACCGGAGCGTGCGCGCGTTGGGCGAAGAGAGCATAGCTGTGCTTCGGAGGCTACGAGTCGGTATCGTGGGCGTCGGTGGCATCGGTTCGATAGTTGCTGAGCAGTTAGCTTATCTTGGTGTCGGTCATTTAGCCCTCATGGACGATGATCGATTGGAAGAAACTAACCTGAACCGGGTAGTCGGCACTACCCGGGCGGATGTTGGGAAGCCGAAGGTGCAGGTCATCGCATCTCACGTGACTCGGGTTCGCCCCGAGATCGACGTGCAGTCCTACCCAGAGTCGGTTCTCCAACGCGCATCGGCGAAACGCCTTCTCGATTGCGATCTCGCTTTCTGTTGTACAGACTCCCAGGGCAGTCGGGCCGTTCTAAATCAATTGGCTTACCAGTACCTCGTCCCGGTGATCGATCTTGGAGTGCGAATTGACGTCGTTGATCGCCGTGTAACGCGAATCACTGGACGTGCTCAGCTATTGGCTCCTGGACTCGCTTGCTTGACGTGCCATAAGACGCTCGATTCCGAGGAGGTACGTCGAGACCTGATGACAGAAGAAGAGAGGAAGAGGGACCCTTATGTAGTGGGAATCGCAATTCCCCAACCTGCGGTCATCTCCCTGAACGGGACGGTCGCAAGTCTTGGCGTGACCATGATGCTCGCCGCGGTAACAGGCTTTCCGTCAGCCGCTCGATATCAGGTCTTTCAGGGCGAGCGGGGTGTGGTCAGGGCGGTAGTTGCGACACCCGTCGCTGGCTGCGTTACATGTTCCTATCGCGGCGCACTCGCTCGTGGGGACCTCTGGTCAATGCCTTGGAGACTTGACTGATTCATGGAGCGTGTTGAGGTGGCGTTCCTTGGGGATACGATACCTCCGGGGCTAGAGGACGAGCTCAGGATTCGCCATCTCGATGTTCGCAAGGTCTCGGCGTCTCTGGCCGAACAGGTTGTCGGGAGCGCTCGCGCGCTGATCGTGCCGTTCTTGAATGTAGCCTCTTTCTCAAAGACACACGCGCATCTCCGAACATGGACTCTCGACAGTGGTGCGAGCTTCGTCCCTATGGCCAATGGATACTTAGAATGTGCACATGTCGACAGAATCACTACCGCCATTCGCGCGGTCGATGTCACCTTGAAGGACGGTGTGGCCATGCTCGCCCAACGGTGTGCCGATCACTCCGACGGTTATCGCCTGAATGCGAGTCTTATCATTGACGACGGTGGTTCAACACTTGAAATCCACGAACAGATGTTGATGAGGCGAGCTTTTTCCGATTTTGCGAGGATCGAGGTTCGTCAGCCTAGACAAGGTTTCTCGGGCGCTAAAATTTGGCGAGTGGTGGCGTCGGACTCTACGGGTAGAAAAGCCGTCCCGTTCGCCGTTAAGTTGCATCGAAGAGCTAAGGTCGAGCTCGAGAGGGAGAATATCCGTAACTTTGTGACGGAGCAAATCCCGTTCCCCCACCGACCCCCGGTGCTGGAAGATCGCTGCGTCGTGGGAGGCAGATTTGCGGTCCTCGTAACCGCGTTCGTCGAGCGGGCCGAGCACTTGGATGAGTATCTCTCCATGGGGAAACCCGCGGCAACGGCGATCGACTCCTTGTTCGACGGGCCCCTCAGAGTGTGGCGAGCCGAGGCGCGAGGTCCGAGCCCCATCATGCTCGCGGCGCAGTACGAGCAGATCGAAGTACTTCCTAAATCACCTGACTGGAGCGAGTTGGATGCTGCCTACCGTGCGAACGGAGAGGGGAAGGGGGTGCCGGCCCCAGCGGACCTCCGGAGGATTGCCCACGCGATGCCGCGGCAGGAAGTTAGAACATGCTGGCCGCATGGAGATCTTCATGCCCAGAACGTGTTCGTGCGGCAAGACAGTGGAGATGTCATCCTGATCGACTTCGCGCGCTGTCGGGCAGAAAGCCCTTTGGCAAGGGACCTCGCCCAGTTGGACGTGTCAATTGGTTTCGGCGTCCGTGCTAGCGACGCACTTGGAGGCCGAGATCTTGAGCGACTCTACTCGCATCAGATACTGCGCAATGCGAGGTTCTGTTGGAGGCGCAACGAGCGAATCAAGGCAATCCAGAAGATTCGAAGCTACGCCAGCATGGTGAGCGTTGGGAACGACGAGTACGAACTCACGGTTGCTTTTCATCTCCTTCGTTTGGCGAGGGTCCTTGCGAAGGCCGACACGATAGAACGAGCCGCAGCAACCTACGAGGTGGGAGCGAGACTCGTCTTGGGCGTCGCCCGTCGTATGGATGTCCGGCCATGAGCCGACTCAAGGAGAAGGATAGCGAGCAGGTGGGACATCACGGAACCGTCCTGCGAGCGAGAAACCAGGCCGAAGCGGCCCGCTTTGTCGGCAGGCCGGGGACCATCGTTATCGTCGGGCGAGCAAGCCCTAAGTGGTGTCAATTCCAATGCCCGTGCGGTTGCGGTGACGTGGTAGCGCTGAACCTACGGTCAGAGATGGGCCGTCATTGGCGGATGGAAGTCGGACCTACTGGCGCAATTTCGCTCTGGCCATCTGTCGTGAGGGAGACAGGGTGTCGCAGTCATTTCGTGATCCATAACGGGAGATTCCTGTTTGTTCGGCGGAAACCACCTGCGAAGCGGTGAGCGTAACTGGTCGCCGCATACCGCCTAGCTCTGAGGTGTACTCAGCCGAGGATCTCCGGACGCCCCGATGATGATGAGGCCACTCGAGCAGCCTACCGAAGTCACCTCCTTCTCGGGTTCGAGGGCGTCGTTGAACGCCTGCGACCGCGTTCGTCCCTGTGTCCTGTAGCCCTGATCGGGTCGCGTCGTGTTGTACGACTCGAGCCAGGCGTCCAGGTCCTCCTGCAACTCGGCGAGACTCGTGAAGATCTTGGTCCTGAAAGCGATTTTGAAGAACTCGGCGGCCACGGTGCGATGGAAGCGCTCACAGAACCCGTTCGTGTAGGGCGCCGCCACCTTGGTGTTCCGATGCTCGACCTCGTTGACCGCCAGGAAGAGCTCGAAGGGATGCTGCAGCGGCCGGCCACAGGACTCGCGGCCGTTGTCGGTGAGTAGATGCTCTACTCAGAGGAGAAGCAATGATCGTGCTGACGGAGAGGCAGCTCGACCATGTTCGCGGTGCTCTCGCTTTCTCGGGCCGTATTTCCGGCAAGACGCACAATTTCTACCATTACCCGGCTCGGTTCCCGCCTGAGCTGGCCCGAGCGGTAATTGGTGCCTTTTCGAGGGCGAACGACTGGGTGCTGGACCCGTTCATGGGCGGAGGCACTAGCATAGTCGAGGGGCTTGCCCTGGGAAGACAGATGGCTGGCGTCGATATCAATGCCCTAGCACACTTCGTGACGACAGTACGGACTACGCCTCTTTCCGAAGGAGATGAGAAACATGTTGCGGAGTGGGCGCAGCGGGTCTCCAAGGCGACCGGCAGGAGAATGCCATGCAGACGGCGGCCATGCGAGGTCCGGAACTTGCCACGGCCCATAGGATTGCTCTTGGCCCGTGCCAAGCGACTCGCTAAAGACCTACCCACGTTGACAGCTAGGTCGTTTGCCACCTGCGCCCTTTTGCGGTTGGGCCAGTGCGCACTCGACTGTCGAGACACGGCAGCGCCCAGGCAGCGACCGCTCTCGCGGCAGCTACCAAGGCTGCTCAACTCGATGACTCAGGGACTTCGCGAATTGGCGCTGGAGTGCAGAGCGTCCGGAGTCCGTACGAGAGAAATCAGGAACAGGCGCATCCTTTTGAACCGCGACGCAGAGGGGATCGGTCAAGAGCCGGCCCTGAGGCCGCTGTTGGGTCGCGTGAAACTCGTCATTACTTCACCTCCCTATCCTGGCGTTCACGTTCTCTATCACCGTTGGCAGTACCGTGGACGCAAGGAGACGCCCGCGCCCTATTGGATAGCTAGCTTACCTGACGGGAATGGCGCGGCGTTCTATACGCTCGGCAGCCGAACTCCCACCGGCATCGAAAGGTACTTCGGGAGACTTGAGGTCACTTTCCGTTCCCTCATCCCCCTGCTCGATCGAACCGCAGTGATAGCCCAGCTCGTGGCCTTTGCCGATCCGGAGTCTCAGCTGCAACGGTACCTGGGCACCATGCAGGAAGCTGGCTATATACAGCTAACAGACGCAGACCGATCCATAGGCGAGCTGACTCGGCGAGTTCCGAATCGGAAGTGGTATGCAAGATCTAAACCAAACGGTCGGGCTGCGTCTGAGCTCCTTCTTCTGCACACTCCACGATCCAACTCACTCACGTAGCTGCGGCCCACGATAGAGCGTGCGGATGATCGGCACGATGACGGACGCAAGGCCGCTACAAACGTGGCTGAGCTGACTCAGTTCATCCTGCGTCTCGCCATTCTCACGATCCGACTCCGAATGAGGACTGCTGGAACCGCTTTTCTCCTGCTCGGCCTGACGGCGATTCTGCTGAAGCATCCCCATCGCGCAGATCGCAAGGCCATACTTGAACCAGAACTTGATAAGGGGTTGATCCTCGGAGGCGCAGCGGGTTAGCTCTGTAAGCAGGAAAGTGTTGGTCATGTTGACGAAAAATTCCGGCTTCCCTTCCTCGTCGTGCTTCATCTCAAGAGCCAGTAACGGCTTCTCCGGCCTGGTGATCGCTCGCACATTTGGAACCGCCAGAGACGGGCTCGATTTTCTTCCATTCTCAGGCGATCGCTGAGGACCCTTGGGCTTGCCTGAGGGGGGATTCCGTTCGGCCTCCTCTTCCGCAACGAGCGTGAAGGTTGAAACATAGGATGTACCCCGGGCATCGGTCTGGATGTCGGAAACGATGACCTTGACCTCAATTCGGTCTCCGGGTTTCGCGTCCCAGGGGGTCCGGAACCGAGCGGTGAACTCACCATTCCAGAGATGGGAGTACTCGATGAGGTTTGCAGGCTCCGTCGCGATTCTTCCTGGAGAATCTGATCTACTGAAGTAGTCGTTCGTCGCGTCGGTCTCGAAGTCGAGCCTGCACGTTCGATTCACGGGGCAGGGCTTCAACACTCCGTCTTTCGGATTCTTTTCGAGCCGGAAGAATGTGGGAAACTTCTTCCCGTTAAACGGCACTGCGGGACCCGGCCCCGTGCGTGTCACGAGTCGGTTCCCAAGCGAAAAGAGTGCGGCGAGAGATGGGTCGGCCTTCAGCAGGTCATCGAAAAGGCGAGCCGCCTCCTTATCATCGGAGGTTCCCTTCTCGATCTCCCTCTTGCGTCGCTGGGCATTCAGCTCCCGAAGTCCGGGGTGGTCCCGGAGTTCCTCCCGAAGTTTCTCCACGATTACCTCGTACACTTCGTTCCGCCGTATGCGATCGCGAGAGGCCATGAAAAAGTCCTCTCGTACGGTGTCCTCCATCGCGGTGCAGTCCACTGAGACCAGAAGATGGTCCTTGAGGTAGTCGAACTTCAGTTGTCTGGTGATGAAGTCGGCGGGGAGTGCCCCGTGAGCCTGGCCGTTGATGTTGAAAAACACACCGTGCGGAATGTGCCGCGGCTCCACTTCCTCCTTGAAAACAACCAGCCGATACGGGAGGTGACCGATTCCCGGAAGCGTCAGGTCCGCATAAACACTTCCGAACCCGGGCTCGATTTTTGCGCTTTCGGGCTCGCCGTCGGCTGACGCGACCGAAACCCAGACCCCTGCGATGGTCGTGCTGTAGTAATTTGCCTTGTAAGCTCGGGTTTCCGTGAGTCGGAACGGCAGACATGGTGAGTGAAGGAACCGCTCCAGCTCATAGCGTCCCTCCAGGGTTGCGATCCCCTTCCCCTTCCATCTGAAGTTGTAAAGCTTCACGCAGGTGCCGTGCGTCAGGTTTTCCGCATACGGCTTCGGAACGATGCTACTCCGCTTCTCGGGCAGTACTTTGATCGAATCGGCTGCGAAGCGAGGTACTGCCCCACTAGGAGCAAGATAGACGTACATGGAGCTGCGACGCCCGCCTCTGGGCTTCATCCGCCGGACAATAGTGAAACCCCAGAGATCTCTGGTGTCATCCCCAGGCGTTACCGGGGCCACAGGATTGCGCTTCGAGACGAACAGTTGCATGTTCTTCTCGCCGCAGAACTGCAGCACACCGGTGCCCCCAGAATTGTACTTGCCCTGAACGAAGGGTATCCGCATCTTGTTCGAGCGTTTGAGGGAGAGGAAAGTGTCGGGAAATGATGCTGGCGTCTGACCTTCCCCGGTGTCGATGATCAGGTAGCAGGGCAGCGATTTTTCCCCGACCGCAACGACTTGAAGATTCTGTGCGAGGCCTGTCTGTTCCTTGGAGTCCAGGTTTTCCAGCCGACCGTCCTTCACGTTGAAGAACTGTCCCACCGCATCTCCCATCGTGCGTGGTGCCTCGAACCCCTCTGGGTTGATTCGCCGGCGAAAGCACTCGGCCATCAGGAGCGAATCAATGCCGTTGATAACCTTCTCTACAAGCGCCCCTGTCGCCTCTGCCTGCTGATTTGCAACCGTCGAGAAATTGTTTTCGATGTCTCCCAGGGGTTTCCAGACGGCCTCGTTGTCGAGACCGTAGCCAGCAAGGCTGAGGATTTGGTCGACCTCGTCTTCGTGCTCCGCCCGGATGAGGCGGTCGAAAAGCTCGCGACTGTTCATGCCTCACCCCCGGTAGCCACACGGAGCCCCTTCTTGGTATTCTTTCCGAGAGCGACGCGCTGTCTCTGCAAAGTGGCTTCTCGACCTGGTGATGACGGGACACCCAGTTCACGCTTGAGAGCGGCGAGAGTTTCGGCTCTCGCCTGGCGATTTGACACGACCGAACCAGCGGTGATGCAGACATTATCCCAGAGGGGGTTCACGCCGTTACCCGCCGATTTCCGCCAGTCGATCTTGCCCAGGGCCGAGAGTCTCCGCTGCCAGTCCTCTGGGAAAGCCTCCAGGAGAGCCTTCCCGGCTCCCCCGATCGCGCGAACGACAACAGCATGAGTGTTGATCTTCTCTTGACGCAGTGCCGCCGCCTTGAGCTCGTTGTCCTTCACCCGGCGCCAATCGAGTATGGCTCCCGAAACCGCCGTCCAATAGTCTATGGCTGTCTTCAGTTTCTCTCTGTATCCCTTGGAGCCTCGCTCCTCTATATCGCTGCCCACGAGCTCTTCATTCGCGTCGTAGAGGGTGGAAAGTGTGAAGAGCTTCGGAGAGCGAAGCGGGATCGTGATCCTTTCCTTGTCGATCATGCCGCGGAAGGTGTCGACCTGCTCAGACACGTCCATGGTAAGAGCCGAGAGGTTGTCACGGTGGTCATACAGGATATCAAGTGACTTCGAGGTCTTGTGGGCGAATCGGTTGAGGTCGGAGAACATCTGCTGCAGGCGCTCTAGGTTTTCCGTTTGGAAGAGGAGGACGGAGATCTTTTCCTTACCCAAGGCCGGATTCTCCTTGAGCGCCGTCGCGATCGCAGCACACCGATGCTGGCCGTCGTTGATGATGAACTCGGCGCTTTCGAGCTCCAGCTCCAGAGTGCCCAAGTCATCTGTCATCGAAGATGGGGTGAACTTGAGTGGAGAGGAACATGAGGCAGCGATGGAGGAGAAGAGGTAGCCGTCCTCGTTGTCCAAGATGTACTTCGCGATGTCGGGGACGCGGTTCGTGTTTAGGACGCGCTGGGCCCTGAGCTCGGGAGTGCTCTCCGCCCAGTCGTGGAACTTGAAGAGGCGAGGGATCTCTGAGAGCGAGAAGAGGGTTGCGTAATATTCCCTCCCGCCCATCCTGCCGCGCATCGCGGGGAGAATCACTTTCATGTTGCCTCCTGTAATGTGCCTTTCGATAACAGCTCTGATAGCTAAATGTTAGAGCTGTTTTGCAAACTATAGACAGCTCGCGAGAAAGTGTCAAGAGCTGTAATTAGTTTATTTCAGAGCTGTCCATAAGCTGGTGAGAGGGTTCCCAGGCAGGGTGGTTGTACACGTGTAAATAGTTATCTGCTAATTACTTGCTTCGCCGGGCCCTACCGGCCACAGCCGCTAACCTCTTCGACAAGCGAGAGGAAGAGCACCGCGGCGGTGAGGTCGGCGGTGGCGCCGGGATTGAGGGGAGGACGGGAGCGGCGCAGGCGCCGGTCGAGCGCCTCCACCATCTTCCGGCCGCGCGGCGTCAGGAGGCCGCCCGCCTCTAGGACACGCCGTGCCATCCTGGACACCTTGCGGGCCAGCGCGGCGCCGCGCTTGCGGGCGATGAGCGTGTCGGGCTGCCGGGCCAGGAGCGTCAGGTAGGTCTGGGTCGCGGCGTCTGGGAGCGGCAGGTGGCGGGCGCGCAGGGCGCGTAGGGTTGGAAGCCCGACGGTGAAGATGGTCTCGAAGTCGGCAGCGTACTCCCGGGCGATTGCGTCGCGCGCGGCGGCGAGGCGCATGCACTCGAGCAGGGTGAGCGTCGGCGGGCGCGAGAGATCCTGCTGGTCCACCCGCCCGAGCCCTCCCGGTCGCGCCAGGCGGATCGCCTGGTAGGCGAGGCGCGCGTCCGCGACGGTGAGCCCTCGCAGGACGACGCGCAGCCGCTCGCGCAGAGGACCACGGCCGTGGGAGAGCGCGGCTCGGGCGAGCGGCGCCAACAGCAGGATGATCCCGAGGTTGGTGTTGGTCTTGACGTGGCATCGAGTGGCGCGGACGGCGTCGAGGATCAGCCGGCCGACGCCGGCCCGGGTGGCGCCTCCGGAGGTACGGCGAAAGGCCGGCCCGATGCAGGTGGCGCTCAGAACGAAGTCGCGGTAGGTGAGACCGGGAAGGTCATGCCCGCGGCTGACGTTCCCCGGCTTCGCCGCCTGCAACTCGACCAGGCAGGCAATCTGCGCCGCAGCGGCGACCGCTTCGGGAGTGAGGGCGGCCCGGCGCGCCCTGCCACTTCGCGAGGCGGGCCGAGGCGAGCCGGCGCTGCGGCGCCCCGGCTGCCTAATGGCTCGGCGTTGCGCCAAGGGGGCTCTTCGGGCGCGCGGCGGCGTCGTGGCGGGCCGGCAGCCGCGCGGTGACGAGGCGCGCGATCTCGAAGGCGATGTCGGTGCAGGTCGTCTTCTGGAGCGCCGACCAGCCGGGGATGCCGTTCACCTCCAGCACCAGGAGCCGCCCGTCCTCGGCCTCCACCAGATCGACGCCGGCGTAATCGGCGCCGACGGCGCGGCAGGCGCGCAGGGCGAGATCCTCCTCATCGGGACGCGCGCGGTGCGGCGTCGCCTCGGCCCCGGCGGCGACGTTCGTCTTCCAGCCGCGGCCGGTGCGGCGCGCCGCCGCCAGCAGCCGGCCGCCGGCGACGAAGAGCCGCAGGTCGGAGCGGCCGTGCGGCACGAACTCCTGCAGGTAGAAGACGGCGCGCTGCATCTCGAGCGTCCGGAAGGTGCGGTAGGCGAGGTCCTCGTCCGAGATCCTCACAATACCGCGGCCTCCCGAGCCGAGGAGCGGCTTGACCAGGACGTCGCGCATCGAGGCGAAGGCCTGCATCGCGTCGTCGAAGCCCTCGGCCGCGACCGTGCGCGGCGTCGGCACCTCCGCCTCCTGGAGCAGGCGCGAGGTCCAGTGCTTGTCGACCGTCCGCTCGAGGGCGCGCGGCGAGTTGACGACCAGAAGCCCCCGATCGGCCAGGAGGTGCAGGCAGTCGATCCGGAAGACGATCTGGTCGAGCGATCCGGGAGGGATCAGGCGCACCAGGAGCGCGTCGAGCCGCTCGAGTTCGTGGCCGGAAGTGCTGATGGCGGCGCGCTCGGCCACCAAGCCCGAGAGCCCTTTGGCGTCGAGGAGGACCGGCTCGCAGCCGAGGCGCACCAGCGCCGCCGCCAGCGCGCGCAGGTGCCAGCCGTCCCCCGAGGCCAGGATCCCGATCCGCGCCGCGCCTCTCTCCATCTCCCCGTCTCCGGGCCGGCTCCTAAATCGCCGTCCTCGTCACGCCAAGAGAATCCGACTTGACATGCAAGTATTTAGTTGCATATAGTATGACGCGTGGGCATGGACCGGGTGTTCAAGGCACTCGCCAGTCCGGCAAGACGACGTCTCTTGGACACCCTGCGGGCACAGAACGGCCAGACGTTGGGCGAGCTCTGCAGGCACCTCGACATGACCCGTCAGGCGGTCACCCAGCACCTCAGGCGTCTCGAGGGCGCCAACCTGGTGGCGACCGTCTGGCGGGGGCGCGAAAAGCTGCACTATCTCAACCCCGTCCCCATTCACGACATCTACGGGCGCTGGATCGTGAAGTACGAGCGGCATCGTCTGGATGCATTGCGTGAGCTCAAGAAGAGAGCGGAGGAAGACTAGCATGGACAAGCCCCGGTTTGTGTACGTGGTGTACATCTCGACGACGCCGGAGAAGCTCTGGAACGCGCTTCTCGACTCGAAGATGACCGCCCAGTACTGGCAGCACGACAACGTGTCCGACTGGAAACCCGGCTCCCGGTGGGAGCACCGGACCAGCGACAAGGAGCGAACCCTGCATCTGGTCGGGAAGGTGGTCGAAAGCTCCCCGCCCAGGCGTCTCGTCTTGACATGGGCGGCCCCGGCCGACGAGGCGCATGAGAAGAAGCACTCGAGGGTCACGTTCGAGATCGAGCCGGTACGCGACGTGGTGCGCCTGACCGTGACGCACGACGACCTCGAGCCGGGCTCCGAGATGCTCGAGGGGATCACGAAGGGCTGGCCCAAGGTGCTCTCGAGCCTGAAATCCCTTCTGGAGACGGGACGGGCGCTGCCCAAGCTGTGGTAAGGAGAGGCATCGGCTCGCAGCCAGCCGGGGGCGATTCCTCGCTTGCACAGCGGTCAATCTGGTCGTATATCATCGGCCAAGCATCCAACGATCAGAAGGGAGTTGGACCTTGCCGCCGAGGGAGCCCAGGGAGAGGCATGCCAAGAGCGGTCGCCGCATCGCGGGGCGCGCTCTCGCGATCGCTCTGCTCTACGCCGCTGCCATCCCGGGCTGCTCGAGGGGAGGCGACGGGGGTCCTGTCGGTGCCGGGCCCCTCCGGGCAGGGATTCTGGTGACCCTGCCCCAGATCGAGGGCGAATGGCACTCCGGCGCCACGGTCGTCACCGATGGCTGCGGCACCAGCATCTTCCCCCTCGCGAACGAGACGATCGTCCGGGTCACGCAGGCCGACGCGGCGCTCGTGCTCGAGGTGTTCAGCGCCTGCGGCACGCCTCTCTCGGAGGGCAGCGGCACGATCAACACCAGTGGCGTCGCGACCCTCACCTACGACGAGACGATCGTCGTCAACGAGACCTGTTCCCTCAAGCTGCACCATGTCCTGACGGGGACCGTCAACAGCAGCCGTGATCAGGTGAGCGGCGACCAGACCATCACCCTTTCCGCCCTCGGCGACTGCGGGTCCAGCCTGCCATGCCAGATCAGCGGGCCCTTCCTCGCTCAGAAGTGCCCGCCCGCCAGTTGCGCCTTCCGGACCTGCGCATCGCCGTAGTCGTCCATGTCCCCTTCAGACGCCCCCGGCGTCCGCGCCGGCGCCGATGCCGAAGGAGCGCAGCAGAAGCTCCTCGTTCAGGGCGCCGGCCGAGAAGACGTGGCCGGTGGTCTCGTTGACGAAGGTGACGCGCGCCGGGCTGAAGAGCATCGGGTCGATGGCATAGAAGTCGCCGTGCTCCTTGAACAGGTCGTAGAAGAGGTATCCGTGCTCCTTAGAGGCGGAGGAGGGGACGCGCTCGAGGACCGCCTCGACGGCGCCGTCGTCGCAGCGCACCCAGAGCGACGCCTCCGATCCATAGAGGATGGCGTCGTTGGTCCGGCCGATGGCGCGGAGCGCGTCGGGATGGCCTGGCGCGATCGGGCAGGACCCGGCACCGGCCACGATCGACGCGAGGTCGAAGCCGATCTCCATCAGCTTGTGGAGGGCGGTCTCGACGCTGCGCGCGGCGATCTGGGTCGAGCCGGCGAGGCTGCCCGTCGCGGCCGTGACGAGCGTGAGCCCCTCGGGGGGCAGGCCGCAGCGCGAGGCGACCATCTCCGCCACCTCCGCGGCCGGGAGAGCGCCGGTCTCCAGCAGCAGGACCGAGCGCGGGGCGTGTGACTTCAGGCGGTAGCGCTCGAAGAGCGGCTCGGCGGCCGCGAGCGATCGCGCCGGCCCCGATCCCATGGCGAAGAACTTCCCCTTCTGGATCTTCCAGCCGGCGTACTGCGACCCGATGCAGGCGACGAGCGGCAGATCGACCGTGACCCTCGCCTCCGTCAGGACCGCGCCGCCGAGGGCGCGCGTCGCGATCGTCACCCTGCCGAAGCCGCCGAGGCAGGCCTCGGCGAAGAGCCGGCCCGCCTCGTGCGAGCCACGCGCCTTCACGCCGGCGTCGATGAGGCGCGCGCCGTTCGGGAGGTGCGTCGTCTCGACCCGGAGGAGGGGAGCGCGCTCCGCCAGAAGGTCCGCGATCCGGACCGCCTCCTCGTGCATCCGCGCCAGCGCCTCGTTCATGCCGTCCCCTCCGGATTCAAGTTGTCGCCTCCAGATTCATGCCGTCCCCTCGAGCGTCAGGATTTCCCCCTTGCCGAGGTCGGAGATGTCCCCGACCCTGCGGCGGTAGAGGCCGCGGCGCACCACCGTCGGCAGCCGGATTCCGGCCGCCTCGATCGCGTCATAAAAGATGTTGAGGAAAGGGTACGCCCGACGCCCCGCGTCGAGGAAGACCGGCAGGGGATCGGCCGGGCCGAGCGCTACGATCGTGCCGCGCCGCATCAGCGCCCCGGCCCCCGCCCCGAGGCGTCCGAGGACGACCAGGGTCCCGGCCAGCATGGCGCACGCCGCCCCCGGGCCGACGTCGCCCGCGATCACGATCGTGCCGCGGCGCATCCGGAGCGCCGCCATCTCGCCTGCGCTCCCCTCGACCAGGATCGCGCCCCGGTTCATCCCGCGGCGCGCCCCCGGGAGCGGCGCCGCCAGATGATCGCCGGCGCCGCCGCGAATTCTGAGGAGGCCGCCGGTCATCCCCTCGCCGGCGTACGGACCGGCGCTCCCGTCGATGATCAGCGTGCCGCCGCTCATCCCGGTGCCGGCGCGAGCCCCGGTGGAGCCGCGCAACGTCAGGCGGCCCCGCGACATCCCGGCGCCGATCCTCGCGAAGGAGCTCAGGTCCCCCTCGATCGCGATCTCATCCCTCACCTCGCCTCCGTCTTTGTCCGCGACCTCGAACAGGTCGCCGAGGAGGACGCGGCGGCTGCCGGCGAAAAGCGGCAGCCGCTCCACCTCGCCCAGCGGCAGACCGGCGATCCGGTCGGCGGAGAGGGAGCCCGCGTCGACCGGCAGACCACCGGCGTCCGGTCGGAGCCGCAGCGTGAGGGGCGAGCTCATCGCAGGAGGGGCCTCAGCTTGATCAAGTGCTTGCCGAGCTTGCCGCCGTAGTTCCCGGCCGAGATCCGCACCACTCCCGGCCCGCAGGCCGCCCTGATGCCGAGCGCGGTCGCCCGCTCGGCGTCCTCGATCGTCAGGGCGTCGATGACGATCTCGTAGACGGCGGCGACCTCCGGTGGCAGCGCCGTCGTCACCGAGGCGCGGAGCGTCGGGCAGTAGGGATCGTTGGTCGAGGCGACGAGCGTCTTGTACTTCGATCCGACCTTGCTGCCGCTGCGCACGAGCCCGCCGGGGAACGGCAGGATCACTCCCGGCACGGCGCGGATGGCGGCGACGGCGCGCTCCGCGCCCGCGAGCGCCGCCTCCGGGCTCGCCCCCAGGATCACGAAGTTGCCGCCCGCCACCCCCTTGCGCACCCCGAAGCGATCCTCCACCACGAACTCGCCGTCCATCACCGGAATCCGCCAGAAGCGGCGCCGCCTCCCCGGCGGCGACGCGAGGGACGGCTCGAGGACCTTGCCCACCTGGTGCCCATCGCCGAAGAAGCGCAGGACGGATCCGACCCGGACCGTCTCCTCCGAAGGCAGATCGTCGAAGCAGGCGGTCGTCGCCGCGGTCATCACGCACTGGCCGATCCGCCGCACCAGCTGGTCCTGGAGCGCGTCGGCCGTGCGCGCGAAGAGCAGAACTCGCACCCCGGGCCGGCCGTCGGGAGTGCTCGGAGGGGGCGGCCCCTCGCGGCCCGCCTCGCAGCCGCAGCCGATGACCGAGGTGGCGAAGCCTGTCATGACGCCGGCCGCGATCCCCGCCCAGCGCTCCGAGTCGGCGGTCACCAGGACCCTGGCCGCCCGCATCGAGAAGGCCTCGGCGTACGTGTCCTCGATGAATGTGCCGTCGATTTCCATGGCGTCGTCCGCCTCGCTCCTGGCGCGGCCCCTTCAGGCGGGGCGTGTCTCCTTCAGGCCGGGCGCGGGCGCGCCTGCACCTTCTCGGGCCGGCGCAGCGCCTCCTCCTCGATCGGATAGTCGTCGAACGGGACGGTGGAATATTTCTCGAACAGGTCCCGCAGCCCCTTCTCGAACGTGGTCCGCACGCGCCCTTCGGTCCGCGGCGGCGCCACGTGGAGCGTCCGGCCCTCCGTCTCACGCACGATCTCCCCCTCGCGGGCGACCACGACGCCGTCCTTCAGGACGACGACGGGCCGCGCGAACATCGCCTCGATGTCCTCGGAAGGATTGTAGAGGACGACGTCGGCGTCGGCGCCGGGCGCGAGGTGCCCCTTGTCGTTGAGCCCGAGGGCGCGCGCCGGTCCGGCCCTCGTGATCACGGCGATCTCGTCGAGAGTGTACTCGCGCGCGATGCCGGCCAGGTCGGTCCTCTCCTTGAGCCGCGGGTGGGCCCGCGCCATCGCCTCCTCCCGCGCCCGGCGGTCCATCAGCAGCCGGAGGATCGAGGGGTAGGCGGTGAAGGGTCCGCCGTTCGGGTGGTCGGTCGTCAGGAAGACCCGCCACGGGTCCTCGACCAGGAGCAGGATCTCGAGTCCGATCGCCCACTGCACGGCGCTCACCAGATGATCCTCGCCGTATTCGTGCGGCACGATGCCGCAGCCGGTCTCCATCTCGACGTCGAGGTTGAACCACTTCCGGCCGGTCGCCTGGTGCAGCCGGTGCTGCGCCGGCGCGTCGGCGCTCAGGGTGATCGCCGGCCCGAAGACCACCTGGCCGACGTCGACGGTGGCGGAGGGATGGGCGTTGATCCAGGCGGCGATCTCGCGCGCCCGGCTGCGGAGCCCCCGCGGCGTCCTCCCCCCGTAGGCGTGGAACTGGACGTGGGTGAAATGCACCGGGTACGCCTTCAGCAGGTCCATCGTCTGCAGGCTGAGCGTGGCGTTGCCGGGAAGCCCGAGGCCGTTCATGTGCAGGTGGATCGGGTGAGGCAGCCCGAGATCGGCCGCCGCCGCGCACAGGGCCTGCAGGATCGCCGGGGCGCCCAGGCCCGTCGAGGCGGGGAACTCCAGGCCGCTGCCGGGCCCGCCGCTCTTCCAGGCCTCCACGCCGCCGGCGTTGACCACCTTCACCGCGTACGCCCGGGTGGCCTCGAGGATCCAGGCGACGTACTCGCGGAGCCCATCGAAGCGCCCGTCGCGGATCAGTCGGAGGGCGATCTCGTTGTTGCCGAGGAGGACGTAGATCCCTTTGTCGACGATCGGGATGGCGTCGAGGTCCTCGTGGGCGCCGCGCGCGTTGATCGGCGCGACGGCCGCCTCCATGATCGTCGTGTACCCCATCCGGGCGTAGCGCCGGCCGGTCTCCGGCAGGGTCGGCATCGTCCGGCCGTCGTCCTCCGGGCAGAGCAGGCGGGCGGCGCCGACGGCCGGGCCAGCCACGTGCGTGTGCAGATCGACCCCCCCTGGCATGACCACGAGGTTCCTCGCGTCCAGCACCGGCGCGTCGGAGGGGAGCGCGTCGACCACCTTCCCGTCGCGCAGGCAGAGGTCGGCCGCCTCGTCGCGGCGTCCGTTGCGCGGATCGACGATGCGGCCGCCGCGGACCCGGAGCATGGTCACGTCGTCCTCCCCGAGCGGATTGCGCCGTCGAGGGCCGCGAGGACGTCTTCCTCGAGCGGGCGCCGGGAGGGGATCACCGCCCTTAGCCGGACCGGCACCCCGTCGGCACGCCGTGCGTTCCCCGCGGCGCTCAGCCCGGCCTGCGACGTCGGGATGAAGACCTCCGACTCGGAGATCCCCTCCGGAAGCCGCGGCCCGACGACGATCGCCTTGGGTCCGACCCGCCCCGCCGCCTGCCGCGAACTGCGCGCCGCCTTCCCAGCGCTGAGGGCCGGTGTGTTTCCCGGCGCGCCTTCGCGGCTCCCCGGGAGCGCGCGCGCGCCGATCAAGAGGATGGCGTCGGCCGCTCCGCCGGTGACGAGCGTCACGGCGTCGCGCTCGCCGGGGGCGAAGCGCGGGCGGCCGGAGGCAAAGTCGATCGCCCGGGGGAAGCCGGTCATCGCCGCGAGCGTCGCGAGAGCGCCGGCGACGTTCCCGCCCGCGCCGAGAGGCCGCGCGGCGCAGCGCGTCACGCGGCTCAGGTCGCGGGCCAGGAGCGCGAGCGCGGCGGCGATCGCCGTGCCGCCGGCGCCGCGGATCGCCCGCGAGTCCCAGACGATCGCGACGTAGCGCGCCCGCCCGAGGCGCGCCGCGGCGTCGCGCAGCGCGTCGAGCGGGACGCCGCCGATCTTCTCTCCTGCCGGCTGCCGATCGTGCAGCAGCGCGCGCAGCGACAGCAGGACGGCGAGATCGTCCTGCGCGCCGACGGTCAGCACCAGTTCGGCCGGGAGGGTCGGTCCCGCGTCGGGCGGAGGCGCCAGGATCGCGGCGCGCCCGCCCGGTTCCTCGAGCGGAGTCCCCGCCGGCCGACCGAAGATCGACGGATGCGTCGCGCGCGGATCGCAGCGCCAGAGCAGGAGCAGGTCGGCGCGGTTGCGGATCTCCCCGAACGTGGAGGAGGGCAGACCGAGCTGTTGCAGGCAGGTCAGGTCTGGCTGGAGCTCATCGCTCCCTTCGACGTCGAGGGCGCCCCCGAGGACGGCGGCGAGCTCGCAGGCGCGCCGAGCGGCGGCGTCGGCGCTGCGCGAGAGTCCGTAGACGACCGGGGCGCGCGCCTCCAGCAGAATCCGCGCCGCGGCCTCGATCGCCCGATCGTGAGGGACCTCCTTCCCCCCGACCTGCGGCGCGTCGCTCGAGCCGCCCGCGGTCCCGGCCACCGCCTCGCGGCAGACGGGGCAGCCCCCCTTCGCGAGAAGGGTCCCGCGCTTGCCGCTCTCGATCGTCATCTCCCCGCAAGGAAGCCCGCAGAAGGGACCTCGCAGGCGCACCGGCAGTCCCATAGCGGGCGCTTGTATCAGAGGGCGACGCGCCGGGTCAATCTCCCGTTCCTGGCGCGAGGTTTGCTCCCGCCGGCGAGCGGAACCTATATTGAGGCCCCGTCGTGGCCTGCCCGGGCGCCGGCGTCCGGGCGCGACGGAGCGGCGAGGATGGCGAGGAACGGCGCCTCAGACGGAACGGCGGTTCGGAGACGGAGCGCGGCGCTGGGCCTGCGCCAGTGGCAGACGCTCGGCGTCGGCGCCATCCTCGCGCTCGTCTCCACCCTGCTCCTCGGGATCTTCTCGGCCGCGCTCGCCGATCAATCGTTCGAGTCGCTGCGTCAGCGCGGCCTCTCCCTCGCCCGCTTCCTCGCGCTGGCGGGCGAGGCGCCGCTCGCGGCCGGGCGCGGAGAGGATCTCCAGACGCTCTTCGATCGGATCGGCGGCGAGAGGGACCTGGTCTACGCGGAGATCGTCGACGCCGACGGCAACGTGGTCGCCGAGTCGGGATCGGCCGTCCGTCCCGCGGACGAGTTCCTGGGGATCCGTGGCGCGAGCGCCGGTCGCGCTCCGGCGGCGCGCGCCGACCTGGTCCCGGCGACAGAGGGGGGGCCGCTCTACCTGTTCAGCGTGCCGGTGCGCCGTCGCGGAGAGGAGCGCGGGCCCGCCCCCACGGCGCCCGGGGATAGAGCGCCCAAGGGGGGTGGGCCCACGGCGGGGGCGCCGTCGGCCGTCGCGCCGTCCGCCGCCGCGCCGGAGGGGCTTGGCCCGCGGTCCGCATCGGCGGCGCCCAGGACACGTCCGGCCTCGGAGCGTCTCCTGGGCGAGGTGCGCCTGGCCCTCAGCCCGGCCGGCCTGGAAGAGACGCGCCGCGCCCTCCTCTTCAAAGGGACCGGGCTGGCGGCGCTCCTGGTGCTGGGAGGCGTCCTGCTCACGCGCGGCCTGTCGCGCCGGCTGATCACCGATCCGGCGGCCCGCCTCGCCGACGTGGCGGCCCGCCTCGATGAGGTGCTCGAGGAGATCCGGGCCAGCGCCGACCTGGTGGTCGCGGGGACCCTCAACCAGCAGGAGTCGCTGCGCCAGATCTCCGCCTCGGCCGAGGCGATGAGCCGCACGCTCAGGGACGTCGCCGCCAGCGTCGGCAGCCTCTCCTCCTCGTCGGAGGAGACCTCGACGTCGATCCTGGCGATGGTCTCCTCGATCGAGGAGATCGCCGGGCACGCCGACGGCCTCACCATGTCGGTGAACGACACCTCGGCGACGACCGAGGAGATGGTTGCGTCGATCAAGGAGATCGACCGGAACGTCGAGCTCCTCAACCAGTTCGTGGCCGAGACCTCCGGCGCGATGGGCCAGATGGGGAAGACGATCCAGCAGGTGGAGCGAAACGCCGCCGACAGCAAGGGGATCTCGGAGATCGTGGCCCGGAACGCCGAGAAGGGGATGCGCGCCGTCGAGCTGACGATCGAGGGGATGGAGGCGATCCGCGGGAGCGTCGTCGACTCGAGCCGCGCCATCGAGTCGGTCGGACGCCGCGGCCAGGAGATCGGCCTCATCCTGAACGTCCTCCAGGAGGTCACCGAGCAGACCAACCTGCTGGCGCTCAACGCGGCGATCATCGCGGCGCAGGCCGGCGAGCACGGCCGCGGCTTCGCCGTCGTCGCCGAGGAGATCCGGCAGCTCGCGGATCGCAGCGCCACGAGCGCCAAGGAGATCGGCACGCTCATCACGACCTTCCAGTCCGACACCACCCGGGCGGTGGCCGCCATGCAGGAGGGATCGCGGCGGGTCGAGGAGGGGAGCGAGCGCTCGCGGGAGGCGGGGCGGGCCCTCAAGGAGATCCTGGAATCGGCGCGGCGCTCCTCGACCATGGTCGGCGAGATCGCCGGCGCGACCCGCGAGCAGGCGCTCGGGAGCCAGGCGATCTCGGCCGCGGTCGAGAAGGTGCGCGACATGGTGACCCACATCAAGCGGGCGACCGCCGAGCAGAACCTCGGGTCGGAGCAGATCATGTCGGCGGTCGAGAACATGCGGGAGATGGCGGGCCACGTCAAGCGCGCCACCGTCGAGCAGACGAAGGGCTCGCGCCTGATCACCGAGGCGATCGAGAACGTCACCGAGATGGTCGGCTCGGTCCACCATCAGGCGACCGAGCAGTCGAGCGCCTCAGACCAGATCCTGCGGGTCCTGACCGGGTTCGTGTCGGTGACGCAGGCCAACCTCGCCTCGGCGACCCGCATGCAGGAGGCGATGGAGGTCCTGCGCGGCCGGGCGCGCTCCCTGCGCGAGGAGATCGCCCGCTTCCGCTCGGGCGCCTGAGCGACACGGGGGCGGACCGCGACGGACCGCGCTCTGGACAGTCGCGCGGTGCTTCGAGTACAGTCGGCGCGGTGAAGCCGGCCACCCGACTCGCCCTCAGTCTCCTGCTCACGGGCCTGTTCCTCGTCCTCTTCCTGAGAGGCTTCGACCTGCGGGCGGCATGGCGGGCCGCGGCGGCGGCGAGCCCGGGGCTGCTCGCCCTGTGCGCGGCGATCAACCTGGGGGCGTATCTTCTGCGGGCCTGGCGCTGGCGCTACCTCCTGGCGCCGATCCGGAAGGGCGTCGGGATGTACAATCTCACCTCCACCACCTTGATCGGGTTCATGATCTCGTTCCTGGTGCCGTTCCGCATCGGCGAGGTGGTCCGCCCGGTCCTGCTGGCGCGGCGGGAGAAGCTCCCCACCGGGGCGACGATCGCCAGCATCGCCCTCGAGAGGCTGCTCGACACCCTGGCGGTCATGGTCCTCTTCCTGGCCTTCGTCCTCTCGTCTCGCGGCGCCGCGGTCCTGGCCGCGCCCGGCGGGGCCTCGACCGGGGCGGCGCTCTTCCTGCGGCGCGGGGTCTGGGCGGCGGCCGGCTTCGTCCTGATCGGCCTGCCGCTCGTGGCGATCCTCGTCGCCGTCCCGCGCCGGGTGGCGGACCTTTTGCACCGCCTCAACCCGGGGGCGCGCTCGGGCCGGGTCGGCCGGGCCATCGAGTCGCTCGAGGGCTTCGTCGCGGGCCTCGGCGCGGTGCGCACGATCGGGCGTCTCGTCCCCTGTCTCCTGCTGTCGTTCGCCATGTGGCTGGTGATCGATCTGTCGGTCCTCCTCGGCGTCCGCGCCTTCGGCCTGGGGCTGCGGTTCGCCGACATGTTCCTCCTGATCGTCCCGCTGGGCGTCGGGATCGCGGTACCGACGCCGGGCGGCGTCGGCCCGTACGAGTTCCTGGCCCAGGTGTCGCTCGCCGGCTTCTGGGGGGTGGACGCGGCGCGGGCCGCCGCGGTGGCGGCGACGCTGCACGCCAGCACCCTCCTTCCGACGATCGCCGCCGGCCTGTTCTTCATGTGGCGGGATGGGCTCAGGCCGGCCGAGGTGAGGCGTCTGGCCTCGTTCGCCGAGGCGCCCGCGGGGCGGGAGGGCGCGCCGTGAAGTGCCCGTTCTGCACCCACCTCGAGGACAAGGTGGTCGACTCGCGCGAGGGGAAGGACGGATTGGTGATCCGCCGGCGGCGCGAGTGCCTGAAGTGCAACCGCCGATTCACGTCGTATGAGCGGATCGACGAGATCCCGTTCATGGTGGTGAAGAAGGACGGCCGCAGGCTGCCGTTCGATCGCAACAAGGTCCTGGCGGGGCTGCGCAAGGCCTGCGAGAAGCGTCCCGTCTCGCCGGCGGCGCTGGAGGCGATCGCGGACGAGGTGGAGCAGACGCTCCAGGAGTCGCCGGAGCGGGAGCTGCCGGCCCGGTCGATCGGCGAGAAGGTGATCGAGCGGCTGCGCGATCTCGACAAGGTGGCCTACGTCCGCTTCGCCAGCGTCTACCGCCAGTTCGAGGACGTCGACCAGTTCATGAAGGAGCTCAAGGACCTGCTGGAGCAGCGGAAGTAGTAGCCCTCCGGGCGCCTTGCACAACCCCTGATCGCTCACTATATTAGGCCTCGAATTCAGGGAGATCCCCCACATGCCCAGTCTCGGTCCCTTCGTGGAGATCAGCCGGATCCAGAACGAGATCAACCGTCTGTTCGACAACCTCCTGGAGCTGAAGGCCTCGGGCGGGGAGGCCGGCGGCGAGTGGCTGCCGAACGCCGACGTCTACGAGACCGCCGACGAGCTGGTGGTCAAGTTCGAGGTCCCGGGCGTCACCCTCAAGGAGGTGAGCCTGGCCATCAACGGCAACAACCTGATCCTGCGCGGCGACAAGAAGCGCAGCGAGTCCTCCAAGGGGGCCAAGTACCACTGCATGGAGCGCGGCTTCGGGAAGTTCAAGCGCGTGGTGCACATCTCCTCGCCGGTCAACACCCACAAGGCGACCACCGAGCTGTCCGAGGGGGTGCTGAAGGTGACCTTCCCGAAGGTCCCGAACCGCCGCGGCGAGGAGGTGCCGATCCGGCTGGGGGACGCGTCGTGACCCCCGTCAAGACGGAGGCCCCCGAGGACCAGCTCAAGATCCCCCGCGAGCTGCCGGTCCTGCCGCTGCGCGACATCGTCGTCTATCCCTTCATCATCGTGCCGCTGTCGGTCAGCCGCGAGCGCTCGATCAAGGCGGTCGACCGCGCCCTCGCCGAGAACCGCATGATCCTCCTGGTGGCCCAGATGGACAGCCAGGTCGAGGAGCCGGGCGAGGAGGACCTGTTCGACATCGGTACGGTCGGCGTGATCATGCGGATGCTCAAGCTGCCCGACGGCCGCATCCGGGTCCTGGTCCAGGGGGTCTGCCGGGCGAAGGTGGACGAGTTCAGCCGCCGCGAGCCGTTCCTGCAGGCGAAGATCACCCGCATCCCCGAGCCCTCGTCCGAGTCGTCCCTCGAGCGCGAGGCGCTCATGCGCAACGTCAAGAAGTCGCTGGAGCGCAGCGTCTCGCTTGGCAAGGCGATCTCCTCGGAGGTGATGGTCATCGCCGGCAACCTGGAGGACGCGGGCCGGCTGGCCGATCTCGTGGCGAGCAACCTGGATCTCAAGGTGGACGACGCCCAGGCGGTCCTCAGGATCACCGAGCCCGTCGCGCGCCTGAAGCGGGTCAACGAGCTCCTGAGCAAGGAAATTGATCTATTGACCATGCAGCAGGAGATCAACACGCACGCCCGGGAGGAGATCGACAAGTCGCAGCGCGAGTACTTCCTGCGCCAGCAGCTCAAGGCGATCCAGAACGAGCTGGGGGAAGGCAACGACCTGGGCGAGGAGGTGGAGCAGTTCCGCGAGAAGGCCCGCAAGGCGAAGATGCCGAAGAAGGTCCACGAGGAGGTCGAGCGCCAGATCAAGAAGCTGGAGCGGATGCACCCCGACTCCGCCGAGACCGCCACGGTGCGCAACTACCTCGACTGGATGGTGAACCTCCCCTGGTCGGCCCAGACCAAGGACACCCTCGACCTCAAGAAGGCGCAGGAGATCCTGGACGAGGACCACTACGGCCTGGAGACGATCAAGGAGCGGATCCTGGAGTACCTGGCGGTCCGCAAGCTCAAGAAGAAGATGCGCGGCCCGATCCTCTGCTTCGTGGGGCCGCCCGGGGTGGGCAAGACCTCGCTCGGGCGCTCGATCGCCCGGGCGCTCGGGCGCAAGTTCGTGCGCATCTCCCTGGGCGGGATCCGCGACGAGGCGGAGATCCGCGGCCACCGGCGCACCTACGTCGGCTCGATGCCGGGCCGGATCATCCAGGGGATCAACCAGGGCGGATCGAACAACCCGGTCTTCATGCTCGACGAGGTGGACAAGATCGGCGCCGATTACCGCGGCGATCCCTCCTCCGCGCTCCTCGAGGTCCTCGATCCCGAGCAGAACTACTCCTTCCGGGATCACTACCTCAACGTGGCGTTCGACCTGAGCAACGTGATGTTCGTCGCCACGGCCAACCTCCTCGACCCGATCCAGCCAGCCTTCCGCGACCGGATGGAGGTGATCAGCCTCTCCGGCTACACCGAGGAGGAGAAGATCGAGATCGCCAAGCGGCACCTGATCCCGAAGCAGATCGACGAGAACGGCCTGACGGCCGAGCAGGCGGTCTTCGCCGAGAAGTCGATCCAGACGATCATCCAGAAGTACACGCGCGAGGCGGGGCTCCGCAACCTGGAGCGCGAGATCGCCAAGACGCTGCGCAAGCTGGCGCGCCGCGTGGCCGACGGGCAGCTCGGGCCGTTCAAGATCAGCCCGGGCATGGTGGAGGACCTGCTCGGCGTGCCGCGCGTCACCCCCGAGATGGCGCTGCACCACAACCAGATCGGGGTCGCCACAGGGCTCGCCTGGACCGCGGCGGGGGGGGAGATCCTGTTCGTCGAGGCGACGACCATGCCCGGCAAGGGCCGCCTGATCCTGACCGGCCACCTCGGGACGGTGATGAAGGAGTCGGCCCAGGCGGCGCTGTCGTACGCCCGCTCCAAGTGCGCCGACTTCGGGATCAACGCCAACGCGTTCGGCGAGATGGACGTGCACGTGCACGTCCCTGAGGGGGCGATCCCCAAGGACGGCCCGTCGGCCGGCATCACCATGGCGACCGCCATCATCTCGGTCCTCACCAACCGGCCCGTGAAGCGCAGCGTGGCGATGACCGGAGAGATCACCCTGCGCGGGAACGTGCTGCCGATCGGCGGCGTCAAGGAGAAGGTGCTGGCCGCGAGGCGCGCCACCATCGACACGGTGATCCTGCCGGAGGCCAATCGCAAGAACCTCGAGGAGGTTCCGAAGCTGTTCCGCAAGGGTCTCCGCTTCGTCTTCGTCTCGGACGTCACGGAAGTGTTCGAGGTCGCCCTCACCGACCCGGTCGCGCGGCGGGCCGGTCCGCGCATGGGGACCGAGAGGCCGGTCGCCGCAATCTAGGGGCCCGCCCGGGTCTCGAGAACGGGCTCCCGGGCAGAGTATACCGACGGGTCACGCCTCGGGAGCGTCATGGCCGGCCTGGATCGTCTCGGCGAGCAGGGGTTCATCGATCTCGTCGCCCGCCTCAACCGCGACGCGCGGCCGCGCCCCATCCTCGGCATCGGCGACGACGCCGCCGTGATCGCCCTCCCGCCCCGGGCGCAGATCCTCCTCACCACCGACCTTCTGACCGACGGCGTCCACTTCCGCGCGGCCTCCACCCCCGGACGGCTGCTCGGGCGCAAGGCGCTGGCGGTCAACCTGAGCGACATCGCGGCGATGGGCGGGGCGCCGCACTCCTTCGTGGCGGCGCTCGGCTTCCCCCGCTCCACTCCGTTGGAGTACGCCCGGGAGCTCGCGGCGGGGCTCGTCGATCAGGCCCGTCGCTATGGCGTGGCGCTGGTCGGGGGGGACACCTGCGCCGCGGGACGCCTGTTCGTGAACGTCGCGCTCCTGGGCTTCGTCGAGCCGGGGCGGGCGGTCCGGAGGGGCGGGGCCAGGCCGGGGGACGCCCTGTACGTGACCGGGACTTTGGGCGGATCGGCGGCCGGCCTCCTGCTCCTGCGCCGCGGCGTGCGCTACGCCGGCCCGTCGCGCGTGACGGGCGCGCGGCTGTCCGCGGCGGCGCGGCGCCACGCCGCGCGGGCGGTCCGGGCGCACCTCGATCCTCGGCCTCGGACCGGGGCCGGGAGGGCCCTCGGCATGACCGGCGTGGCGTCGGCGATGATCGATCTGTCGGACGGGCTGGCCATCGACCTGCCGCGTCTCTGCACGGCCAGCGGCACCGGCGCGGTGCTCGAGGAGGCGGCGATCCCGGTGGCCCCGGCCGCCCGCGCCCTGTTCGGAGCGAAGCGCGGCCTCGCCTGCGCCCTCGTGGGCGGCGAGGACTACGAGCTGCTGTTCTCCGCCCCCCCGCACCACGCCCCGACGATCACCCGCCTGGCGCGGCGCCTCGGGGTGCCGATGGCGCGGATCGGCGAGGTCCTGGAGCGCCGGGGCGGGATCAGGATCCTGACGCGCGACGGGCGGTATCGGCCGCTCCCCGCCGGCGGCTTCGAGCACTTCCCGCATCGCGCGGCGTGAGCCGGGGGAACCGTGGGAGCTCTCTGGTCGGAGGAGGAGGACGACACGGGAACCGCCCCGGCGACGCCGGGCCCGCCGCTCCGCGCCATTGACCTCCGGCGGAAGCGCTCGTATCATGCGCGGACAGCCGCGGCGGGCGGCGGGCGGCCCTCCGTCCACGCCAGCCTGGGGGTCTGGATGCGCGAGGACGAACCGATGCGTGAGAAAGGGGTCGAGCGGCTCAAGCACTGGCTCCGCTTCGTCCTGCACACCGACGACACCCCGCCGCGCGCGGCGCTCGCCTTCGCCCTCGGCGTCTTCATCGCCTGGACTCCCGTGGTCGGCTTCCACACTCTGATCGCCCTGGGCCTCGCCTTCCTGCTGAGGCTCAATCGCGTCGCGGTCCTGGCCGGCACGTTCGTGAACAACCCCTGGACCTTCGTGCCGATCTACAGCGCCTCCGTCTACTTCGGCTCGCTACTCCTGGGGACGGAGGTGCCGCGCCCCCAGTTCGAGGGGATCTCCACCTGGAGCGAGTTCGGCGACTTCCTGGCCCAGTTCCAGCCCTGGATCGTCCCCCTGACGACCGGCACCCTCGTGCTGGGCTCCGCCTGCGCCCTCCTGTCGTTTCCGATCGTCCTGTACGGCATCCACTGGTACCGCGCCCTGCGCCGGGCCGGCTGAGGGCCGGGCCCTCGACGTGGGCCCCGAACCGATGGACGAGCAGGACCTCATCCGCCGAGCGGCCGCGGGCGATCGCGCCGCCTTCGAGCTCCTGGTCGAGCGCAAGCGCGAGCGCGTCTTCTGGATCGCCTACCACGTCGTCGGCGAGGCCGAGACCGCCCGGGACGTGACGCAGGAGGTCTTCCTGCGGCTCTTCCGCGAGCTCCGCCGCTTTCGCGCCGGCGGGCCGTTCGACGCCTGGCTGTACCGCATCGCCCTGAACCTGGCGATCGACGCCCGGCGCCGCGAGCGGCCGCATCGCCTCACCGTCTCGCTCGACGACCTGCCGGGCGAGGCCGGGACGGAGGGGACGGATCGCGCCGCGGGCGGCTCGCCGGCCGGTCCGGGCGAGTCGCCGGCGGGAGAGACGCTGCGCCAGCGCGAGGTGCGCCGCATCTTCCTGAGCCTCTCCGCCCGCCTGGCCCCGAAGCAGCGCTCCGCTTTCATCCTGAGGGAGATCGAGGGGTTCGCGACCGGCGAGGTGGCGGCCATCCTGAGGACGACCGAGTCGACGGTGCGCAACCACGTCCTGCAGGCCCGCCGCATCCTCCAGGAGGAGCTCCGCCGCCGCTACCCGGAGTACTGCCGGCCTCCGGTCCGCCGCTAGCCCGGATTTCTCACCGGGGTCCGTCGCGAGACCGCGCAGATGGCCGTCATGACGGGCACCCGCAGAGGCGAGGTCCCGAAACGTATTGTACATACGTTGAAGGGTTCGAGCCGCGAGGA
>Ga0137380_10000032_pt1 | contig 79492 bp, 77 predicted proteins | sample SagtaG_17_FD_104809 | JGI IMG/M metagenome (GOLD analysis project Ga0137380, IMG submission 104809) | Vadose zone soil microbial communities from Sagehorn Ranch, Mendocino, California, USA - Sage2_L_100_16 metaG | ecosystem: Environmental > Terrestrial > Soil > Vadose zone | place: USA...
CGCTGTGCGATCGGTGCCCGCTCACTTCCGGCTGTCGTTGGTATCTCGCCCGAGCCGCGCAATCGCTGCCGGCCGGCACACTGCCCGGCGCGTGACCACTGAGGCCGAGCAGGCTAAACCCCCCTGAACGTGCATCAGGGGGTCGCGTGACGAAACCTCTTTGACGAAGATTCTGTCATGCGTCTTCGTTCCCGATTTTCACGATTCGCACTCTCGATCGCCTCGTGCGTGGCTTTCGCTTGCGTCCGCCCGGAGTGGTGCAACGCGCAAGTCGCCCGCATCGAGCTGCACCCGATCCAGACCCTGACTCTGCCCGATGAGCAGGTCTTGACCGGCGCACACGACGGTAAGCCGGCGACGATCGCCGGCGAGTTGCGAATTCCTCGCGTCAGCGCCGATCGCTTGCCGGCAGTCGTGCTCGTGCACGGCTCTGGGGGTATCGGGGCCAACTACGACCGTTGGTCCGCGGAGTTGAATGGTCTTGGTATCGCGACTTTCATCGTCGACGGCTTTACGGGGCGCGCCATCGCGTCAACCGTTGAGGATCAAGAACAGCTCGGCCGCTTGACCATGATCTACGACGTGTATCGTGCCCTCGCCGTACTGGCAGCGCACCAGCGAATCGACCCGACGCGGATCGCGATCCTGGGCGGCTCACGCGGGGGGCAAATCGCGCTCTATGCCAGCCTGAAGCGGCTTCAGCGCGCGTACGGGCGGCCCGGGGTCGAGTTTGCTGCTTACCTTGTTCTGTACGCTCCTTGCAACACCACCTATATCGAGGATACGGACGTGAGCGATAGGCCCATTCGCCTGTTTCACGGGGATGCGGACGACTACGATCCCGTGGCACCCTGTCGGGCGTATGTCGAGCGTCTGCGGGCCGCCGGCAAGGATGTGCAGCTCACTGAGTATCCAGATACCCACCACCTGTTCGATAATGCCCTGTTCAGCACCACACCAGTCTTGTGGCCCCGAGCGCAGACCACGCGCCGATGTGTCCTGAAGGAAGAGCCCATGGGTCGCATAATCAACGCCGAGACAGGGCAGCCGTTCACCTATGCGGATCCCTGTGTCGAGCGCGGGGTCCACATTGCCTACAATCCGGCCGCCCATGCGGCGACTCTTCGAGCTGTCAAAGAGTTCCTGCGGGCGACATTCAAGCTCAACTGAGAAGCGAGGTCGCGGGTCGATCAATCCGCCCGTGCCGAGCGCCAAACGCTCCGGGAAAGCACCCCCGTAATGACAGCTGCGAAGGACGGTTAGATGCGTACCGCGGACTCGCAGTCCGCCGCGCGCCCTCACCTGATTCCGTAACGCGAGCGCGCTCGCCGCTCTCCTGATCTCTCATCAGGAGAGGCATCGCAAAATCAGGTTGCCCCTCGAGGATTCGAACCTCGATTACCTAATCCAGAGCGCCGGCCCCAGGGCTCGAAAGACAGACAAAATGACCGGACGTGGCGTCCCGACGAGCATCGGCGCCCTGTCGGTCTGACATTCATGTCCGCTCATGTCCGGAGAAACGCTTGTAAAATGCTTGCAGAGAGTTCTGGTCGACTCTCGTGATGAGCGGCTCAGGAGACTCCTGTGGATTAGACGGGCGTGAGTTTCTTGCGCGAAGCAAGTGCGCGGACTACTGCGGCGGGCGAACCACCGATCGCCAACACGGACCTGAGCAGGAGGTCAATGCTCACAGAAGGATCTCCAGACTCCATCTTCGCAACGCGCGACTGACTCGAGCCGACCAACTCAGCCACTCGGCTCTGCGATAGTTTCCGGCGGATCCGAAGTGCATGCAGGCAGCGAGCCAGGGCGAGCTTCATTTCGACGAACGCAGCCTCCTGCTTGTTGAGGCCCAGAAACTCAGCGGCCGAGCCAACCTTCCATCCCGCACCTTCAAGACGAGCCTTCTTCGCGCTGTTCATGGACCGATCCCCCCGTCTACTAATCCAAGCTGTCGTAGTGCTTCAGTCTTCTCTTGCACGTATCGATAACGCTCTGTGGCGTCTGTCGAGTCGTTTTCCCAAAGACTTCTAAGATCACAATGGCGTCGGCGTCGATTCGATACACGATCCGCCAGTCCTGGCCTTTGTCAGGAACCCGGAGTTCGTGGCACCGTCGGCCGATCGACGGCATCGGTCGCGACTGCGGCAAGCTCAGATTCTCGCCCTGTTGCAGCCTGCCGAGCAGATACCCCGCTTCAATTCGCGCCTCCTGGGAAAAGGGAGGCGTCTTGATCTGGCCGTGAAGCCAGACGAGGGGCTTCTCCCCCGGAGCCATCGGCACAACAAAGCTATGTCAAATATGACATATACGCAAGCGGTGTTTACACCGAGGCCGCCCGGATGGAACGCTCCGCCAGCCGCCCCGCGCCCGGGAGCCGCCCAGTGGCGAACGGGTATGAATTGGCAGGGAGTCGCATGCTCCGCGCCCCGGTACTGCACGCGTTCGTTCTGCTCGGCACTACCTGCCAGCTCACCACCGGCCCGAGGCTCACGATGCCCGCGAGCGGCGGGATGCCGGGGGGCTCTGTCTCGACGGTCACCATTCAAGACTTCTCGTTCTCGCCGGCCACGCTGAGCGTTAAGGTGGGCTCGACGATCCAGTGGACCAACAAAGGACCCTCGCCGCATACCGCGACGAGCGACATCGGCATCTGGGACAGTGGCCAGCTTAGCCCGCCTCTGGGGAGCAATTCGCTCGGCGGGTCCTATCGGTTCACGTTCACGACGACGGGCATCTTCCACTACCACTGCTCGATCCACCCGCCATCCCGTTTTCCGAGCTTTCGGGGCACCATCACCGTCACCCAGTAACGCCGCGGGCGGCATGAAGCATCTAGCAGGGTGCTGAAGAATGAGTGAACCGTCACCGGAGAGACACCTCCACGGCTCGGTCGCGCGGACCCCGGTGCGCGGGCGTCGGGAGGTCGGCCTGGTAGCGGGAGCAACCACGGACGTCAGCTATTTTCGATTGGCTCCTGAATCGCAAATACCACCCGTCTGCTATTTTCGGCAGCTACGGAGCCGCCTTTACCAAGCTCCGAGTCCGAGAACGGTCAGGCCGACCCGCCGTGCGATCAACGCCACGGGCAACCATTTCTCACTGCTCGCAGGACTCTGCGATTACCTCGTGTTGGCAACGTTTCTGCTCGGCTTCGTGTTCTTAGCTCGATTTGTCGTAGCCAATTGAGTCAACCCCTGACACCAACTTGGCACCCCTCAATAAGCCACGCGAGAGCGCACCTGGGTCAGGGTTGTGAGCGTTGTTGTGACTTTGGTGCTACTTCCCGTCGCTTGACTCTCGCAAGGACGACACCGATGCCCAGAACGCCGCGTGAATACTACTTGGTGTCGTAACTCGCCCCTCTAACCGTGCGCATGGGGCTCAGGGGGTCGCGGGTGAGCCGCGGCGCCTGCGGTGACCTCCACTCCGCTTGCCGGGTGTCGCCCGGCACCGGCCCCTTCGGGCCCGGACGCGTCAAATCCCGCCGTCCCGATGGGATGAAGAGCAACGCCGTTTGACACCCGTCTGACGGACACGTATTTCAGTTGCAGCTAGTCGTGCACCATCGACAAAGGCAAACCCGGCCAAAGCCGGGGGCGCAAAGCCACGGGTCCTCGTTCTCCTCCGCGACGCCGGCCGCACGCGCCACGAAGGACCCCAAGACCGCCGAGCTGCCGAACAGGTGGCTCGGCGGTCTCCTTTCCGTGCGGAGGTTGATCATGCATCCCGCCCAACGTACCTGCATCGTCCGATCTGTTGGCCTGCTCGGCCTCGCGCTACTCGGACCCGGAGCTCTCGGGGCGCAGGGCGTGGGCTCGAGCGAAACGATGCGCCGGCTCGAGGAGCTCGCGCCCAGGATCGTTCAGACCTTCGCCCCCGTTAAGGCCGGTGAGCTGGTCGCCATCTACGGGGGGCCCCATATGGTCCCCGCGATGGAAGCCATCGCCCGCGAGGTCCAGAAGGCGGGCGGTCACCCGCTGCTGCTGCTCCAGAGTCCCCGCGTCATCCACTCGTACTTCATGGACGTGCCAGACCAATACCTCGGCCGGCCCTCAGCCGCGTGGCGAGACTTTCAGATCAAGAGCATCGACGTCGAGATCGACCTGCCCGCATTCGAGAACTTCCAGCAGTCGTTCGCTGACATTCCGGCCGAGCGTCAGGCCAAGGTGCGCGAGGCGGGCGCGCAGGCCAACGCGGATTTCACCGAGCGGCAGAACCGCGGCAAGATGCGGCAGCTCTTTATCAATCCACCCAGCCCCGCGGATGCGGCGTTCTCTCACGTGGATGCCGCCCTCTACGACCGCATCACCTGGGACGCGATCGCCGCGGACTACGGACAGATCCACGCCCAGGGTGACGCGCTCAGGCAGACGCTCGAACGTTCCCATCAGGTGCGCGTCACGTCGCCGGAGGGCACGGACCTCACCTTCTCGGTCGCGGGACGACCCGTCATCGTCGACGCGGGCATCGTGTCGGCGAGCGCATCGGGGCTCCAGGCAGCGCGCACCGCCCAACTTCCCGGTGGCGCCGTGTTCGTCGCGCCGCTCGAGGGCTCCGTCAACGGCAAGATCCGGGCTCCGAGCGACCAGTGCGAGCAGCCGGTGAAGGACGAAGCAATCGACGTCAGCAACGGGATGCCGGAGAACGTCCACGCCGGCTCGGACGAAGCCTGTGTGCAGCGGGCGGTGAAGGCCGCGGGTCGGTTCGGCTATGTCGAGATCGGACTCAACCCGGCGCTCCGTCCGGCGGAGCCCGGCGTGGGGGGCGCTCTGCTGCCGCTCCAAGCCGGCATGGTCACGGTGGACTTCGGGGCCAACGCGGGGTTGGGGGGAGCGAACAAGGGCAACCCGCAGACTGGCTGGTTCATTGTGCTGCCTCGAGCCACGGTGGCAGCGGATGGTCGGGTGATCGTGAAGGAGGGGGAGCTCACGCCCTAGCGGAGGTCGTATGAAGATTCAAGGCAAGTCGGTGCTGATCACGGGAGCCTCGAGTGGCATCGGGGCGGCGCTGGCTCGGGCCGTAGCGGGCGCCCGCGGCCAGCCACTGCTCTTGGCCCGGCGCGAAGCCGAGCTGCGACAGGTGGCCGATTCCCTAGGGCCAGGTACCGAAGCACGAGTCTATCCGGTCGACCTCAGCGATCCGAAGGCCGTAGATGACGTGGCGGGGAGGATAACGGCGGAGGTCGGCACACCAGATGTGCTCGTGAACAATGCGGGGGCAGGACGCTGGAAGTTCGTCGATGAGACAAGTCCAGCAGAGGCCATCCAGATGATGGCCGTGCCCTATTTCGCCACTTTCTGCATCACGCATGCGTTTCTGCCGGCGATGATTCGGCGTGGCAGCGGACACATCGTCAACGTTAGCTCGGTCGCGTCGCACTTTGTCTGGCCGGGGGCCACGGCCTACACCGCCGCGCGCTGGGCGGTGCGTGGCTTTACGGAGGCTCTGCGCGCAGACCTGAAAGGGACGGGCGTTGGGGTTACACTGTTCGAGAGCGGAGTGGTGAAGACTCCATATTGGGAGCACAACCCCGGGAGCCGCGAGCGAGTGCCCAAGATGGGGAACTTGGTTCCCGAGCTAACGCCGGAGCAGGCCGCGTCGGCAATCATCCGTGGAATTGAGCATAACCGTCACTACGTGGTGATCCCGTTCATGATGCGGATGACAATCCTGCAGCACGCCGTAGCCCCCGGCGTGGTGCAGTGGCTGATGACCGCCACGGGGTATAGGCGGCCCGGCCACTGACGATGCCGCGCGACGCTAGCGCCGGCCGCGGGGGCTGTGGATGAGGGCGATAAAATGACGCTCGGACCCCTGGCACTTCGCCTCGGGGCGCTCTTGCTCGGCATCGCGGCCTGCGGGCCGAGCGCGCCAGCCCCTAGTGGTCTCTCGCAGCAGGACCAGGCCGCTCTCCGTGCGCTGATCGCCAAGCTCCCGCAGATCGTGCGAGCACGTGACTGGGACGCCTTGACCGCCGAGTATACAGAGGACGGCTGGAAGATGCCGCCGAACCAACCGCTCGTCCAAGGCCGGGCGGCGATCCGTCAGGAGTTCGAAGAGCTCCCGCCGATTCCCAGCTTCGACTTCCGGATCATCGACCTTGATGGGAGAGCCGACCTCGCCGTCCTGCGCGGCGCGTATCACATCACCTACGCGCCGCCTGGTGCGGCTCGCGCGATCAGCGATTCGGGCAAGGAAGTGGTGGTCCTTCGCAGGCAGGTTGATGGTTCCTGGCTTCGCGTTGGGGACATCTGGAACTCCGACCTCCCACCTCGGAAGTAGCGGGCTGGGGCTAACCGTAGCCGCCATACACCGGTGCAGCTCTCGCACAGTGATGATGGTGTGGGCCGCGTCCACTTCTTTGTCGGGACGGCAACGCTTCACGCGCGGGAACCTCCGGGGGAGACCTCCCGGATACTGGATCGCGGCAAATACCTTGCCGTCTGGAAGAAACAGAGCGATGGCGCCTGGAGAGTCGTGGCGGATATTTTCAACTCGGACCTCCCCCAAGCGCCACCTGCCAAATAGAGCGTGCGCGCTTTCCACTGTGGCTGAGGGGACGCGTGCGAAGCGCCCGTGCCGGGAGTCCGAGAGTGCGTCTTTCCGTACGCATCCAGCTAGACGAGGGGCAGACAACAAAGAACAGGCCCCGGAGCACTCCGGGCCTCAATGGAGCTGGCAGGGCCGCGGGCAGTTCGCCGCCGCCCTATTTCCGCGCGCTCGTTCGGGTCAGCCCGCAGGGGTTAAGCGCGATCCGTTAGACGGCGAGGTCGGGACCGTGGCCGGTACGCCGCTGGCGGAGAAGCCCGGAGGACGTGATGATCAAGATCGGGGCTGTCGTGGCGACGAGAGGACCTGCGGCTCTCCTGGGGCAGTCGTTCCTGAAGGCGATTCAGTTGGCAAGAGAAGATCTGAAGAGCACGACACACCAATACGAGCTTGCGATCGAAGAGATCCCGAGTCCAGATAAAGCGGAACCCGCCATTCAAAAGTTGATGAAGATCGATAAGGTCGACGCGCTCATCGTAGGGCTATCCATGTCGGGGCAGATCGCGAAGACCTATGCCACCGCTGCCAAAATCCCCCTCTTCTGCATTTGCTCGGTGAGTAGCGTTGGCGACGAGCTATACACCTTCACGACGATGCCGCTTGCGGAAGACGAAGCAACGCAGTGGGTCGCCGAAGCCAAGCGGCGAGGTATCAAGAGGATTGCCCGGCTGACCCAAGACTATCCGAGCATTGATAACCACGTGAGGGCGCTGAAGGCGGAAACGGCCCCCACTGGAATCACGTTCGTCTACGAAGACAGGTTCGAGGCGTCCACAGCAGACTTCAGATCCAGAATCGCAGCCGCGAGAGCAACCTCTCCAGACCTGTATTTTGTCGAGGCGTTCAACCCCGCTCTCGATCTCCTCGGCCAACAACTCAACGATTCAGGCGTCCGTAACGTGGCATCGGTTGTCGCATTCTCAATGAGCGAGAGGCCGGAACTGTTCGAGGGGGGCTGGTATACGGACAGCTACGTCAGTCCTGAATTCAAGGCGCGGCTCGATCAGAGGTATCCCGGAAGCAGGCTTGCCACGCACATGATGCCGTACGCCTACGACTCGTTCAAAATGTTGGTCCAAGCCTTCGAGAGCGGGCAGGACGTCTTGACATACGTCCGACGAATGACTGAGTACAAGGGTACGGCAGGTAGGATCACCAAGCAGGCGGGGACCGGCAACTTCCGATCAGCACCGGCTGTGTGGGTGATCAAGAACGGCAAACCGACGTTGGCGGATCAGTCATAGACAGGTCTTGCAGGGCACCCGCCATCGTCGCCGAGCCCGCGACTGCCCTCTCAGCCGGCGCCGCGACTACTACCCGCGTCAAAGACTCTCCATGACCATCGGACTGACGGGCTTCCTCGCGCTTTGGCTCGTGATGATGGCCGCGATGATGGCACCCTCCGTTTACCCGACGGTGCGCCTCTTTCTCGTCGCGCGGGAGTCGCGGTTCGCCTTCGGTGTGCGTCCGGCCCCGGCGTGGACGTTCGTAGCGGGATACCTCGCCGCATGGTCCCTGGTAGGGCTCCCGGCGTACGCGATCCTCTCGACCGTGCCGATGGGGATGTTCGAGCCGCGGCTTAAAGGCCTCGCGCTCATGGTTGCCGGGCTATACCAGCTTACGCCGTGGAAGGGGAGCTGCCTGAGCCACTGTCGCTCGCCGCTGGAATTCCTGATGCACAACTGGCGCGATGGGCGTCTGGGAGCCATGGTCATGGGGGCGCACCACGGCGCATACTGCGTCGGCTGCTGCTGGGGGCTGATGCTCGTGCTACTCGCGCTCGGCGCGATGGACGTGAGGTGGATGACCGCGGTCGCGGCTGTGGTGTTCGTCGAGAAGGTGCTTCCCGGCGGCCCGCGCATCGGCCACGCGCTCGGTGTCCTGCTCGTCGTGGCCGGGGCTGCGGTCGCGCTTCGATTCGGCGCGTAGGGCCGGGTCCCCCGACTGAAGGCGAGTTTCGTGAAGGAGGTCTACATGACCAAACCCAAGTGGGGCGCGACGGTCCAGAACATCGTCGCCTGCAACTGCAACTGGGGGTGCCCCTGCGCCTTCGACGCCCCGCCCACCTTCGCCCACTGCGAGGGCGTCGTCGGGCATCGCGTCGTCACCGGCACGTACGGCTCACTGACCCTCGACGGCCTCAAGTGGGTGCTCGTCGTGCGCTGGCCCGGCGCGATACACGAGCGCAACGGCAGGGGCGTCGTGTTCCTTGATGTGAACGCCCGCGCGTCCAAGCGGGAGGCGCTCGAGGCGATCGCCACCGGCCGCGCCGGCGGCCCGATCGGCATCTTCATGTCCACGGTGAACGCGGGCCTTGAGGTGCGAGACGCAAAGATCGACTTCAAGCTGCACGGGCAGAAGAGCTTCGTGCGCATCGCGGACATGGTGGACGTCACCCTGGAACCGATTCTCAACCCCGTCACGAAAGCGCCCCACTACGCCCGGGCGGTGTTCAAGACCGGGCTTCTCACCGACGCCGAAGACTACTTTTCGAACAAGGTAGCCACGGCAAGGGTCGCCGGCCTCACGATGGACCACGCCGGGAAGAACGCTCACACCTACCTCTCGAACTGGAAAGGACCGTGATCCGACCTCGCCCGCGCGGTCCGACATCTCCGTTTTCCTTACCCCTACCTCGTACCCCCTGGTAACTTTGGCGGTGTGGCGACTTCGGGGAGGGAGCTATGTCCGAGATCAAGAGCAAAGCGGAGGCGCACGAGTGGATTCTCACGCACGTCCGCCAGCGCCCCGGATGCCAGGACTTCTCCCAGCAGTTCCGTCTGCTCGGCAAGGGCCCCAAGTGGGAGTGCATCCCCACGAACTGCTACGACTGGGACCGCGCTTCCTTGGAGGCGTTCGACCAAGTCGTGGGCGAGGCTAGACGGAGATTCGAGCTCGAAGGCTAGCCGCCCATGGCTACCCTGTACCCAAGGGCCGCGTCGACTAGTCTCGCCGCGGGCACAACCCTCGCCTTGTCGTCCACGACGAGACGGAGATCGCCGTTCGCAGAGACAAGGGCGTTGAGAATGTCGTAGGTCCCCGAAATAGAAACCTCAAGGCCCTCTATAGTGACGTTGGTCGGCAGTGGGCCTTCATCTCCCCGGTGCACGATCTCCCTGACCCGAATTGGGCCCAGGTTGCAAAAGAGAGCCTGACCTTCCTTGCTTCCAGCAAGCGCGGTAACCCTGACATTGGGCAGATCGGCCCTGACCTCCTGGCCGTGAAATACCCTCGCCTCTTCCATCCTCTCCATGAGCCTAAAAGGCTGCGACTGCGACGTGACGCGGGCTTCCATAGGTCCCTCCGTTAGTCTTACGCCTTTACTACGGCACTAACTAAGACAGCAAGACCCGAGCAACCACGGCGCGCGGGCATTGCGCGCCCACCACCGGTCCGGTCGGCACCGCCGCACGGTTCAGCTCCAGCCACTCAGCGGCGAGCGCCCGGAACGTGCCCTCTTCGTGGTCCCAGGCCCTGACGACCTCGTTCACCACCTGCATCCGGACGCCGAGGAGGGTGCCGACGAAGTGCTCCCTTCGCCACCGCTTCTGGAGCTGGCGCGCCAACGCAGCGGGCGCGCCGTAGAGGGCGATCGCCAAGAAGCAGTCGTTCCAGGTATGCCCGGTCGCCTCGAGGCCGCGCGTCACGCGCTCGGGTCCCAGCGCCTCGAGGGCGCTCGTCAGCAAGGTCTTCTGTTCGGGATGCATAGTACTACCCTCCTGCTGGTGATTCGAACTCGCCCAGTGCCCTCCTAGGGCACGAGGAGGAAATCCGGAAGCGGCGCCGCGCCGGCGAGCGCCGCCTGCTCGGCCCCTTCCCCGAGCACGAGGCCGGTCGCCTCCGCCTGCGCCGCGATCGCGCGACGGAGCTCGCGGATCTTCTCGTCCGTGTGGCCAGCCGCTCGAAGCTTCCGGTTCATCTCCACCGCCTTGACCGCGGCCTTCAGCGTCCCGAGCGCCAGCGTCGCGCAGCGAGGGCGGGAAGCCGCGATGTCACGCCCGAGAAGGTCCAGCATCTCCTCGTAGGAGAAGGCCAGGACCTCTTCGAACGTCGGCTGCTGGCGGTTGACGCGCTCGGCGAGGATCGACGCGGCCGCTTGGCTCAGGGTACAGCCCACTCCCTCGAAGCTGACGGCCGCCACGCGGTCCTCGCCGACTTCCGCCTGAAGGTACAGCGTGACGACGTCCCCGCACCCGGGGTTGCCACCCGGCACCTGAACGTCGGCGTCCTCGAGCTTCCCCTGGTGGCGGGGCCGCCGGTAGTGATCCACCAGCCAGGCAATGCGCGTCTCCCGATCCATCACGGCTTCTCGATCGACGCCTTCACCAGGTTGCCCCACTCGGTCCACGACCCGTCGTAATTGCGGACGTTCTGGAAGCCGAGGAGGTACGTCAGGGCGAACCAGGTGTGGGATGAGCGCTCCCCGATGCGGCAGTAGACGATCACGTCGTCGCCCGGCTTGAGCCCGTTTTCCTCGTCGTAAATCGTCCGCAGCTCATCGGCCGGCCGGAAGGTGTGCGTCTCCTGGGTGATGGCCCGTCCCCACGGGATGCTCTTCGCCCCCGGGATGTGGCCGCCGCGCAGCGCGCCCTCATTCGGGTACTCGGGCATGTGGAGCCGCTCGCCGCGGTATTCCTCAGGGCTGCGCACGTCCACCAGCGGCCTGCCGCTCCTGACATGCTCCAGCACCTGCTCGCGGAACGCCCGGATGCGAGTGTCGTCGCGGTCCTTCGCCCTGAGATTGCCCTCGGGGTAGCGGGGCAGGTCCGTCACGAGTTGGCGGCCTTCCTCTGCCCAACGGAGCCGGCCGCCGTCCATGATGCGGAGGTCCTCCACGCCGAACAGCCGGAACACCCAGAAGGCGTAGGTCGCCCACCAGTTGTTCTTGTCGCCGTAGAACACGATCGTCGTGTCGTCGCTGATCCCCTTGGACCGCAGCAGCTGCTCGAAGCGCGGGCGATCGATGTAGTCGCGGATCAGCGGATCGTTGAGATCGGCCACCCAGTCGATTTTCACTGCCCCGGGGATATGGCCGGTCTCATACAGCAGGACGTCCTCGTCCGACTCGGCGATGCGGACGTTGGGGTCGTTGAGGTGATCGGCCACCCATTGGGTGGAGACCAACACATCGGGACGCGCGTAGCCCCGCGCGTCAATATCGGTTACCGGCGCTACAGTCTGCGGCATCGTTTCCTCCTTGCTGAACGCCATCGCGTTCTTGGGCCCACCTAAAAGGACGACCGGCCGCGGCCCCCAATAGCCGGGGCCGCGGCCGGTCGCGAGACTCGTGAAGCCGATTACGCTAAGCGAAACCCACGCCCGCTGCGGGCCCCGACAACAGGGCCCCGCTACAGCCGCAGGCTCTTGCCCGCCCGGCGATCACGAATCCGGTCCGAAGTGCCATTGCTACTTGTCAATAACAGCGAAAACGCTCGGCATGTCAACCAGGCAACTTTTGTGATGCTCATTCGGTCGCGCTGAGTCGGGCACTCGGCGCCTCAGGCTGAGTCGAATCCACCATGGCTTTCGTGAGCCCGACCCCCGCGCGATGGGGACCCGATGGCTCTTGCCAAGCGGCAGAGGGGTATATAGAGGTTAGACCATGCTCCGCGCCCTGCTGCTGTCGCTCCTCCTCTCGGCGCCCTCTGGCGCCGCGGCTGCAGCCCGCAGCGACGACCCTCCGGTGAAGGTCTGGCTCAACCAGGACAACTTCCGGCGCGGCGACCGCGCCCGGGTGAACGCCGCGCTGGCGGAGGACGGCTATCTCGTCGTGCTCCGCGCCGACGCCGACGGCCGCGTGCGGGTGCTCTTCCCGCTCGACCCCGGGGACGACGACTTCGTACGCGGCCGGCAGACGATCGAGATCCGCGGCCGGGGCGACCGCGAGGCGTTCACGATCGACGAGCGCGAGGGGACCGGCGTGGTGCTCGCGGGCCGGTCAGCCGCCCCGCTCCGCTTCGATGAGTTCGTGAGCGGCGACCACTGGGATTATCGGGTGCTGGACGCCCGTCTGGCAGGCAGCGACAAGGAGGCCGCGCTGCTCGACATCGTGCAGCGCATGGTGGGTGACGGCCACTTCGACTACGACGCCGTCACCTACACGGTCGCTTCGCCTATCGCCTACCACGGGCGACCCTGCTTCGGGTGTGGTTCGCCTTATGACTATGACGGCTGGCCGTACCGTTTGCATCTCGGGGTCGGCGTTGGTTTCGGGTCGTGCTTCGATCCGTTCTTCTGCCGGTCGCTGTTCTTCGACCCGTTCCTCCACCCGTTCTTCTTTGACCCGTTCCTCTTCGACCCGTTCTTCTTCAGTCCGGTCGCCTTCAGGGCGATCATCGTATACCGGCCGGTCATCATTATCGTCTCCCGGCCGTTCATTATCGTCCGACCGTTCATCGTGTCGCGGCCCTTCATCTTCAGGCGTGGCGTGGGGGTGTTCGCTGGCGGCAACCGATTCGCCACCCGCGCGCGTTCGGGGCTGCGCGATCCGCTGATCCTGATGAACCGAGCGACGGTGAGGGGTTTGGCCCCGCAGGTGCGGATCCCGCCGGGCGCGCTGCTCAACCGTGCCGCGTCAGTGCCCGCGTCGCGCTCGACGTCCGCGCGGGTGCGGGAGGCTGCGTCCTTGCCGCCAGCGGCGCGTGCGCGAGCCGCGGTGCCCACGCCAGCGCCGGCGGCCATGGGGATGCGCCGGATGCCGGAGGTGCGCGGTCGCGGCCAGGTCCGCTGGGAGTGGAGCGGGGTCTCTCGGGCTCGCTCCTTCGCCCTCCCAAGCCGCGGCTTCACGCTCGGAAACCGGGGCGGGCGCCACCGGCGCTAAGCCTGGCGACGCGGCGACACCGCAGTCTGGCGGCCCAGACCGAGCCGCTGGCGCAACGCTCCCACCGTGTCGTCGAGCCAGCGCTCGTCGAGCCCGAGACGGTACAGGCTCTGGCTGCGGCGGCCCCGCGCAAACGCTCGCCACACCCGACCTGGTGCGATGAGGAGGCCGATCGCCACGGCACCCAGGTTGAGAACTCAGGCCGCCAAGTAATCCCCGCACCCGCTGGCAAGCTCCCACGCACCGATCTCCGCCTCTCCCACCGGGGTCGTCGTATAGCCGGTGGCAATGTGATGGAGATCGTGTAGCCGAACCGCTCGCACACGTCCCCTGGTGTTCGGGAACCACAAGAGAACCGGGCCGAGCTTCAGCCGCACCAAGCGTCGGCCGAGTCGCTGTACGGCACAACCGAGTGTCGCGTCCCAGACGTCTCTTCTCAACTGGGAGGCGCTTCGCAGAGTCATGTCGGCCGCAGCGGGTCAGACGAGGCGAGGCGCCCTGAGCTTCACGCGCCGGTCCAGTGGAGGCGCACCGCCTCGGCCGCCTAGCCGAGCGCCCGCGCGTCGCGTATATCACCCCGACCGTCCGTCCTCACCGAGGTGCCCGATGGTCGCCACCGACTCCACCCTGTCCTTTCCCGACCGCCGCGTCGCCGAACGCCGCGGCCTCCCCGCGCGGCGCAGCGGCCTCGACCGCCGCGACCAGAGCATGGCCGTGCCGCTCGAGCGCCGCGGTGGAGGCAAGCGGCGCACAGTGGCTGATCGGCGCACCTGGACCGAGCGGCGGCGCGCCACGGCCACGACTCGCCCCGTCCCGGCCGGTGGGCCACTGAGCGGCGCGTCGCGCACCAGGAAGTTCGAGGTCGACTCGGCCGAGTACCCCTTTGCCGACCGGTGGTTCGAGCGTGGCGGGAGCGCGCTGCACTATGTGGACGAGGGCTCGGGGCCGCCGGTGTTGATGCTGCACGGCAACCCCACGTGGTCGTTCCTGTATCGCAACGTCATCAAGCAGCTCGCGGGCGCGTGTCGCTCGATCGCTCCCGATTATCCCGGCTTCGGCCTCTCTGACCACCCGCTCGGTTACGGCTACACGCCCCAGGACCACGCCGAGTGGATCCACGCGCTGATCGACGACGCCGGCCTGAAGCGGTTCGTACTCGTCGTCCAGGACTGGGGTGGCCCCATCGGGCTCTCGATCGCGGTCGAGCGCCCGGACGACGTAGCAGGCCTCGTGATCCTCAACACCTGGGCGTGGCCTCCGGACCCGAGGATGGTCGTCTTCTCGCTGATCATGGGGGGGCCGATCGGGAAATATCTCCACCTCAGGCGCAACTTCTTCGCCCGGAAGATCGTGCCGAGCGGCATCGCGCGCGCCGAGCGGCGCACGCCCGCGATCCTGAAGGCGTACACCGATCCGTTCCCCACGCCCGCGTCGCGGACCGGCACGTGGGTGTTCCCGCGCGCCATCCGCAGGTCCGCCGCCTGGCTGGCGGAGATCGAGCGGCAGCTGCCACGGCTGCGGGCCAAGCCGGTGGAGTTCGTGTGGGCGATGAAGGATCTCGCCTTCGGACGCGAACCGATCCTTGCGCGGTGGTTGTCGCACTTCCCGGGGGCGCCGGTGGACCGCCTACCTGAGGCAAAGCATTACCTGCAGGAGGACGAGCCAGAGCGCGTCGCGGCGGCGGTGAAGCGGGTAGTGGCGCGGATCTGAGTCGTCCCCCTGGCCCCGCCCGTCGACGCTGCGATACTGACTCGCCCAGGTGTCGAGTGTGCAGCCAAGAAGGGGCGTCACTGCTGGTACCGTCGGTCATCATCAATCTCATCGGCCTCTTCAAGCGTCCTGTGAACAGCGGCACGCCAGGACTGGCCTCAGAACTCGTCCATTCCTAACCCGGGGCACCGCGCTCCGGCATTCTGAAACCAGCGGCAACGGGCACCGAGCAGGGCCGGCGACAAGCGGCTCTTGCATCGTCGATACTGAAACCCCTAATGTTGCGGTTCAACACTGCCACCGGGGCCAGTGGTCGCCAATAGCCGCTTCGCCGTCGCCGTGCACACGGCCGCCACCCTCGCTTACCGCCAAGCACGGGGCGCGGGGTATGTGAGCTCCGAACAGCTGTCGGCGAGCGTGCGCACGAACCCTGTGGTGGTCCGGCGCATCATCCGGGCGCTCGCTCAAGCAGGCGTGGTGGCGACGAAGGAGGGGAAGGGTGGCGGCGCCCGGCTGGCCCGTTCGCCTCACCGCATTCCGTTGCTCGAGATCTACCGCGCCGTGGAGGAGGACGGCAGCGTCCTGGCCTACAATCCCAACCCTCCGAGCCGCAGCTGCCCCGTGAGCTGCGGGATCAAGGACGCGCTCGCCCCGGTGTTCGGCGCCGTGGATGACGCCGTGGCGCACACGCTCGGCAAGGCCACGCTCAAGGACGTGCTCGACCGCATCTAGACCACGCCGGTCCCTGACCCGGGAACCTCCCCGTCGTCTCGGCGTGTTTGTAACTGTATCCGTTACGGTCACAGTATTGCATCGCACCACCTCACCTCGGAGGTTCCAATATGGCCACCGCAACTGCGGCCCCCGCTACCACGCCCGCGCCCGTCACCTCACGCCGCCTCGCCGGTAAGATCGCCCTGATCACGGGCGGCAACAGCGGCATCGGCCTCGCCACCGCGGAGCTGTTTCTCCGCGCCGGGGCTCGCGTCGCGATCACCGGACGCGACGCCACCACGCTCGAGTCCGCCGCCGCGGAGCTGGGCGAGCTGGCCGCACCGCAGGACCTGATCGCCCTGCGCGGGGACGTGACTGTCCCGGCCGAACTGGACCATGTGATGAGCGAGGTGCGCCGCAGTTTCGGCCGCCTCGACATCCTGTTCGTGAACGCAGGGATAGGCCAGTTCCTTCCCATCGCCGAGGCGACGGAAGAGCACTTCGATCGCATCTTCGACACCAACGTGAAGGGTGCCTACTTCACGATCCAGAAGGCGCTGCCACTGCTCACTCGCGGCGCGTCCATCATCCTCAATAGCTCGATCGCGGGGTTGCTGGGGATGCCCAATAACAGCGTCTATGCCGCCAGCAAGGCTGCGCTCCGGTCCTTCGCCCGTACGCTTTCGGCCGACCTCGTGGACCGCGGCATTCGCGTCAACGTGATCAGTCCCGGTCCGGTGACTACTCCGATCTTCGGCCGGCTGGGTCTCACCCCCGAGGCGCTCGACGAGTTCGCGACCCGCGTCCGGCAGAACGTTCCCCTCAGGCGCTTCGGCGATCCGCACGAGATCGCCCACGCCGCGGTGTTTCTGGCCTCCGACGAGTCGACATTCTTCCTGGGCGCCGAGCTGGTGGCGGACGGCGGCTTGAGCCAGCTGTAGGGTCACGCTGGATTTCGGTGGCATGAGTGCCGTCAAACTCACCTTCTTGACGGTGATGGCGCAGCACGTCATGCTCCGTCTAACTGGTTTGTTCTCGCGTACAGCGCAACGCCTCCGACCTGCAACCACCGTGAGCGAGTCCAGTCGCGGGGAGACGACGTCATGAAACTCACGATCAACGGCGCCGAACACGAAGTGGACGCGCCGCCGGACATGCCCCTGCTCTGGGTGTTGCGCGACCTGGTCGGGTTGACCGGCACCAAGTTCGGCTGCGGCATCGCACAATGCGGCGCGTGCACCGTGCACCTGGACGGCGCGCCGCGGCGCTCCTGTGTCACCCCGGTCTCCGCCGCCGCGGGGAAGGCGATCACCACCATCGAAGGGCTGTCGCCCGACGGCGGCCATCCGGTGCAGCGCGCCTGGGCCGAACTGGACGTGGTGCAGTGCGGCTACTGCCAGTCCGGACAGATCATGTCGGCCGCGGCCCTGCTCGCCGCCAAACCTGTGCCTAGCGACGCCGACATCGACGCCGCGATGACGGGGAACATCTGCCGCTGCGGCACTTATCAGCGCATCCGCGCCGCCGTGCACCGCGCCGCCGCCCTGGCGAAGGGAGGCGTGTCATGAAAGCCGTGACACCTCCTTCCCGCCGTGAATTCTTGAAGACCAGCGCGCTCATCTCGGGCGGCCTGGTGATCGGCTTCGTGGTACCCGGCGCCAAGCGCTTCGCCGTTGCGCAGCCGCCGCCCGGCCGGCCGTTTGCGCCCAATGCCTTCCTGCGCGTGGGCAGTGATGACACCGTGACGGTGCTGCTCGCGCATTCCGAGATGGGCCAGGGCATCTGGACCGCGCTGCCGATGTTGATCGCGGAGGAGCTGGACGCCGACTGGTCGAAGATCAAGGTCGAGCATGCGGAAGCCGCGCCGGTGTACGCGCACACCGCCTTCGGCATCCAGATGACCGGCGGCTCGACCAGCACCTGGTCTGAATTCGACCGGTACCGCCAGGCCGGCGCGACCGCGCGGGCGCTGCTGGTGCAGGCCGCGGCGCAACGCTTCGGGGTGAAACCCGCCGACTGCCGCACCGAGAACGGCGTGGTGATCGCCGGCAACCAGCGGGGGCGCTACGGGGAGCTGGCCGCGGCCGCGGCCAAGCTGCCGCCGCCAAAGACGGTGCCGCTCAAGGATCCTAAGGACTGGAAGATCATCGGCAAGCCGACCAAGCGCCTCGATACGCCGGAGAAGATCACCGGCCGGGCCCGGTTCGGCATGGACGTGCACTTCCCCGGCCTGCTCATCGCCGTGGTGGCGCGCTCGCCGGTGTTCGGGGGCAAGGTCAGATCGTTCGATGCGACTGCGGCCAAGGCGATCCCCGGCGTACGCAAGGTGGTCCGGGTCCCCACCGGCGTGGCGGTGGTGGCCGATCACTTCTGGGCGGCGAAGCTTGGCCGTGATGCGTTGAAGATCGAATGGGATCTCGGCCCGAACGCGGGGCTGGACAGCACGGCGCTGCGCGAGCAGTTCCGCAAGCTCGCCGGCACCACGGGCACGCCGGCGGCCGAGGCCGGCAATGTCGCCGACGCGCTCGGGAAGGCAGCCAAGACGATCGAGGCCGAATACGCCGTGCCCTACCTCGCGCACGCGCCAATGGAGCCGGAGAACTGCACGGTACGGATCAGACCAGGCAAGTGCGAGATCTGGACTGGCACCCAGTTTCAGACCCTGGACCAGCGGTTGGCCGCGCAGATCACCGGCCTCAAGCCCGAACAGGTGGCAGTCCACACCACCTTCCTCGGCGGCGGCTTCGGCCGGCGCGCGAACCCGACCTCCGACTTCGTGAGCGAAGCCGTGCAGGTCGCCAAGGCCGCCAACGCGCCGGTCAAGACTGTGTGGACGCGCGAGGACGACGTGCACGGCGGCTACTATCGACCGGCCTATCTGCACCGCGCGCGCATCGGCCTCGGCGCCGACGGCCTGCCGGTGGCCTGGCGGCACACCGTGGTCGGGCAGTCGATCCTGGTCGGCACCCCGTTCGAGCCATTTCTGGTGAAGAACGGCATCGACGCCACCTCCGTCGAAGGAGCGTCCGACGCGCCCTATCTCAAGGACATTCCGAACCACCGCGTGGACTTGCACTCGCCCAAGACCGGTATTCCGGTACTGTGGTGGCGCTCGGTCGGGCACAGCCATACCGCCTTCGTGATGGAGAGCTTGATCGACGAGCTGGCCCAGGCTGCCGGCAAGGACCCGGTCGAGTATCGCCGTGCGCTGCTCAAGAATCACCCGCGCCATCTTGGCGTGCTGAACTTGGCCGTTGAGAAGGCCGGGTGGGGCGGGCGTCCGCCCCAAGGTCGCGCGCGCGGCGTGGCGGTGCACGAGTCCTTCGGCAGTTTCGCCGCGCAGGTGGCGGAGGTGTCGGTCGAGGACGGCCGCATCCGCGTGCACCGCGTCGTGTGCGCCATCGACTGCGGCATCGCCGTCAATCCGGAGACGATCGCCGCGCAGATGGAATCGGGTATCGCCTTCGGCCTGAGCGCGGCGCTGCACAGCGCCCTGCACATCAAGGACGGGCGCGTGCAGGAGTCGAACTACCACGACTACCGCGTACTGCGCATGAACGAGATGCCGGTGGTCGAGGTGCACATCGTACCCAGCACCGAGAAGCCTGGCGGTATTGGCGAGGTCGGCGTGCCGCCGATCGCGCCGGCGGTGGCCAACGCCGTGGCTGTGTTGACGGGGCAGCGGCTACGCGAACTGCCGCTCACGCTTCCGACCTGAGGAGGCGGCCATGCGTGCACGGACCGTCCTACCGCTGTTGGTGGCCCTGTCGCTCGCGGCCTGCGGCCCGCGTCCCAGCACCGAGCAGCGCGCCCAGGCCCTCGCCGCCTTCGCCACCGTGCAGCAGGTGTTCCAGCACCCGCGCTGCCAGAACTGTCACATCCCGGGCGATGCGCCGCTGCAGTTCGACGCCGGCGTGAGGCACGCGATGGGGGTGATGCGGGGGGCCGAGGGCCACGGGGCGCCCGGGCTGCCGTGCGCGACCTGCCACGGCGAATCCAACCCACCCGCGAGCTACGGCCCGAACACGCCGCCCGGCGCGCCGCACTGGGGGCTTCCACCCCCCGAGCATAAAATGGCCTGGATCGGCCTCTCGCCTTCCGAGCTGTGCGCGACCATCAAGAGCAAGAAGGCGAACGGCAGCCGCGACTTCGCTGCGCTGCTCGAGCACGTCAGCGAGGACCAGCTGGTGCTTTGGGGCTGGAACCCGGGCGGCGGGCGCGCGCCGGTGTCGGTACCGCACGAAGAGCTCGTCGCCAAGTTCAAGCAGTGGGCGGCAGCCGGCGGGCCGTGTCCGAGCGACTAGCTCGCAAGTGTGGCGCGCAAGGGACGGCGCGGTGACGAGCGTGCGATACGAGTCGCGGCCAAAAGCCGCGGCTCGGCCCTCGAGCGCTACCGCCGGGCGGCCGCCTATCGATCGTACTCGTCGTGCCGGCGGAGCCAGTAGAGTCCCCGGCCGCCCTCATCCCGCCCCTTGGGCACCAGATCGAGGTAGTTGTACGCCGCGTTGAGCAGGTCGATGCCGCGCGCGAGTAGGTATGAAACACCCGGCCTGCCGGATCCTTGTAGAAGACGCTCACCCCTTCCCGCTCCATCATGGACGGGTCCTGGATGGTGTAGTTGTGGTAGGCCCGCTTCTGCGCCACCTCCTCCGCCGTGAACGACACCTGCTAGTCTCGGTTGAAATCGGTGTCGCCGGATGAGACCCAGGTGAAGGTCCAGCCCATCCGTTTCTGGTAGGCGGCCAACGCGGCGTGGGGCGCCCGCGACACAGCAACCAGGGTCACGTCCCGATGATTCACATGGACAATGATCCCGTTGAAGTTATCGGCCCAGAACGAGCAGCCGGGGCACGCGGCGTCGCGGGTCCAGGACGTGGACGGCGAGGCGGAGCGAGGATCGAACATGGCGTGGTAGACGACCAGCTGGCTGCGTCCCTCGAACAGCTCGGCCAGGGTCCGCTTCCCGCTCGGCCCCTCGAACACGTAGGCCTTCGTGACCGCTTCCCAGGTGAGCCGGCGTCAGGAGAGTAGCCACTGTTTGAAGATCACTGTCAGCGTTTTGCAAGCGTTTCCCGCGAGCGCGCCGCGGCCCACTCGAGCATGATGCCAGCCAGCTCGCCCGGGGCGTCGAGCGAAAGAAAGTGGCCCGCATTCCTGATGACGTGGAACTCCGCTCCAGGAATCGCGCCGGCGGTGGCGGCGCGTTCACCGCGATGAGACCAGTCGTGATCGCCATAGATGAGCAGCGCCGGGTGGTCGATGTGACGATACTCTCTCCGAGCCGCCTCCCAGCTTGCCCAGTTTCGCACCAGCGACGAGAACGCCCGACCGTAACCTCGACGGTTGCCGACCTCGTACATCTCTCGCGCCAGCGGCGCGGGAAGCGCCTGCCTACTGTGAACACCGCCTTCCAGGATTCGTTTGAAGACTGGATACGTCCGCAGCCGGTTTACCGTTGCGCCCACGATCGGGACGTTGTTCAAACCGAAGATCATGTTCGCGAGCAATGAGCTCCTGCGAATCCCGCGCCCGCCCGCGTAGTCGTAGGGGTTGATAGCGATGACCGCGCGCACCCGCGGATGGTGCCGCGCCGCCAATAACAAGGCGACCGTGCCCCCGATGGATTCACCCGCGACAACAGCGTCGTCGATCTCGAGCCGGTCGAGCGCTTTTGCGATCGTGGCAACAAAGAAATCCGCTGTGTATTCGGCGTTCGGAATGTCGGAGTACCCGTGGCCTGGCAAGTCGAGCGCATAGATGTGGAAGTGAGCGGCCAGTCTTGGAAGGACTTGCTGAAACATGTCGAGTTGCGTCCGCAGGGTATGCAGTAAGACAAGGGCGGGTCCCGTACCCGCCTCGACGTACCGCACTCGCACGCCGTCCGCATCGACGTACTGACTGGTAAGGGTCGGAGACCAGCGCAATCGTGCCGGGACTGCGGGGGCGCTGCGCAGTTCCTCGAGCAGGTATGAGATCCCCACGAGTCCGGCGATGACCGCGAGCACGACGAGGAAAACGTGCATGCTACGCCGCCGCGCTCTCGCCCGGCATTTTGCCCACTCTGACACGCTCGATCCGCGGGCGGAGCGCGGCAGCGCGATCCTTCCACGTCGTCAGGGGCGTGACCGTGGTGACCATGCGCGGCCATATAGGAAGGTTCGCGACCAACTCGTCGAGTTCTGACGCGCTGTCGGCACGGATGATGAACGCCAACGCAACGGCGCCGCTTACAGGCCCTCCGGCGACGATCCGGCCCTCGTGTGCCAGCCTCTCGCAGAGGCCGAGCGTCGGCAGCACGTATTGTTCGATGAACGTCATTCCTTCGGCGGGTGTCGTTGAGCGCCCCGAGTCCGCCAGTCGCATTTCGATCAGGTAGTCCATGTCGACCCTCAATCTCTCTGGAATGCTGTCCGGGTCATGACTCCACCGCCTCGATCCGCGGCGCGAGCAGCCTGTACATCACCGGGGTGACGATCCGCGCGAGCAGCGTGCTCGACACCAGGCCGCCGATGATCACCCAGGCGAGCGGCGAATACAGCCCGCTCCCCTGCAGGGCGATCGGCAGCAGGCCGCCGATCGCCGTCAGGCTGGTGAGCACGATCGGGAGGAACCGCACCTCACCGGCCTTGCGGATCGCCGCCTCGAGATCCATCCCCTCCGCGCGCAGCCGGTTGGTCAGATCCACGAGCAGGATGGACGTCTTGATCTCGATGCCGATCAACGCCACGAACCCGATCGTCGCCGCGAACGACAGGGTCTGCCCCACGAGCAGCAGGGCGAGGACCCCGCCGGCGACGCCGAGGGGAATGACCGACGCAACGATCAGCGTGGAGCGGAAGGTGCGGAACTCGAGCACCAGAATCGCCAGGATCGCGAACGTCGCCACGATGATGGCCCCGCCCACGCCGCCGAAGCTCTCCTGACGGCTTTCGATTTCTCCCGCCGGCACGATACCGTATCCGGGCGGCACCGCGACGCTGCCGAGCCGGGCGAGGGCCTGCCGCGTCACGCGATCGGTGTTGTAGCCGGTCTGCACGTTGGCCGTCACGGTGACGCTGCGCGTGCGGTTGTGGCGCTGGATCTCCGCTACGGCGCGCTCGAACCGGACCTCGGCCACCTGCGCGAGCGGTGCCAATCGCCCGTTCGTCGAGCTGACATACACCCGCTCCAGGTCCGCCGGACTCGCGCGACCGCCGCGCGCCAGCCGCACGACGACCGGCCGTGCGTCGCCATCGCCCTCCCGCAGGCTGCCGGCCTCGAGCCCTGCGAGGCCGAGCCGCACGGTGCGGTCGATCTCCAGCATCGGGATGCCGAGCAGCCCCGCCTTGGCGCGGTCGATCGCCACGCGCAGGTCGGTGCGGGCCACGCGGACCGGATTGGTCACGTACTGCGTGCCCGGGGTCGCCTTGAGCAGTCGTTCCACCCGGGCGGCGATGGCGTGGAGCGAGTCGAGCGAGACCCCCTCGATCCGCAGCGCAATCGGCGCATCGATCGGTGGGCCGTTCTCGAATTCGCGCAACGCGATTTCGGCGCCCGGGTAGCCGGCGAGCTCGGTGCGGAGCGAGTCCAGCAGCCGCGGCGTCTTTCCCGCCTCGTAGCGGTCCAGCAGCACGAACAGCTGGCCGATGCGGGCGTCGTCGGTGCGCGACGCGACGTTGTAGTAGACCCGGGGGTTGTCATGGCCGACCGACGTGTAGATCGCCTTCACGCCCGCCGTGCGGCCCAGCACCCGCTCGGCGAACCGGGCGGCCGAGTCCGTCACGGCGATACTCGCGCCTTCGGGCGCCGTGATGTCGACCCGGAACTGCGGCGTCTCGGCCTTCGGAAACAGGGAGAAGCCCACCACAGGGACGAGCGCGAGCGACGCAGCTACGAACGCCGCGCCGAGCGCCAGGGTGCGGGCCGGGCGCCGCAGCGCCCGGTCGAGCAACGGCGCATAGCTGCCGTGGATTGCACGCTCGAACGCCCGCAGGAACCGGTTCCCGCCTGGCCCTTCATCCTTGCCGAGCAGCAGGCTCGAGAGCCACGGGATGATCGTGAGAGAAACGATCAGCGATGCCACCACCGTGCTGATCACGGCGACGGGCAGCGACCGGATGTAACGACCGGGCCCGCCCGGCAGGAATACCAGCGGCACGAACGCGAACACGAGCGTCGCCGTGGCACCCAGCACCGCGACCCAGATCTGACCCGTGGCGCGGATCGCCGCGTCGATCCGGGAGTACCCCTCCCGGCGGAACCGCGTGATGTTCTCGACTACCACGATCGAGTCGTCTACCAGCAGGCCGAGCGCGATCACCATCCCTACGATCGTAAGCTGGTTGAGCGTGAAGCCGGCCCAGGCGAGGCCGGTGACGGCCATCGCCAGCGACAGGGGGATGGAGATCATGACCACGGCCGCGGCCCTCGGACCCAGGGGCAGCAGCGTCAACAACACCAGCCCCAGGGCGATGAGGAAGTCCTCGCCCAGCCGGGCCAGCCGATGCGACACATTGGCCGCCTGATCGAAACCCCGGGCCAGGGTCACGCCGCGCGGCAGCTCGCGCTCGAACCGCTGGAGCTCGGCGTAGACGCGGTTCCGGACCGTCTGGACGGTGGTGCCGGACCGCTGCGTCGCGGTCACGAACACCGCCCGGTGGCCGTTGAAGCGCGCGCGGTACGTGGAGTCGCCGTAGCTCCAGTCGACCTGCGCCACGTCGCCCAGGTGAACCAGCCGGCCGCTCCCGCCTCGCAGCACCGTTCCACGCACCTGCTCCAGCGTTTCGTACCCGCCGGAGGAGCGGACGCTAAAGCTTTTGAGGCCGGCTTCCGCATCGCCGCCGGGGACGTCGACGCTCTCCCCTCCGATCGCGCCCAGCACCTGTCCCAGCGGCAAGCCAAGCTGCGCCAGCCGGCCGAGGTCGAGCGCGACGCCCACCTGCCGCTCCGGCGCACCCCAGCGCTCGGCTGCCCGCACGCCGGGTTGCGCACTGAGCCGGTCCTCCAACTGCTCGGCCAACGAGTCCAGCAGGCGGTACGGCACAACGTCGGACACCAGCGCGACCTGCACGATATTCACGTCCAGCGTGCTCGCCTTGTAGATCTGGAGCCGCACCAGGTCCGGGAGCACTGAGCGCAAGGCGTTCAGCTCGCGCACCACGTCGTCGTACTTCTTGTCGGCGTCCTGGTTCGGCTCGAACTCGATCTCGATGCGCGCAACGCCGGCCCGGATGCGGCTATTGATATTCTTCACATCGTCCAGCCCATGGAGCGTGTCTTCGATCTGCTTCACGACGAGCCGCTCCAGGTCACCGGCGTTCGCGCCCGGATAGACGGCCACCACCGTGAAGGTGGGGAAGTCGATCGGCGGGTCCTCGCCGCGCGGGATGGTCGCGAGCGACGTCAGGCCGAGGGCGGCCAGCATGGTGAACAGGACGACCGTGAACTGCCAGTGCTTGACGGCGAACTGGGTGAGCTTCATGGCCGCACCGCTATCGCCGCCCCGTCGTCCAGATAGGCGGCACCGTCAGTGACGACCGCCGTGACGCCCTCAAGCCCGCTCGCGATCGCGACGCGGTCGCCCGCCAGGAACGCGATGCGCACCGCGCGGCGCTCGGCATGACGCCCGTCGGGCGCGAGCGCGTACACGGTCGCGCTGGCGCCGTCGGCCTCGAGCAGGGCGTCGATCGGCACCAGCATCAGGGGGCGCGCTGCGGCGGGCCGGATCTCCATGCGGCCGATGAGCCCGCTCGCGAGCCCCGACGCGGCCGGTACCGTCACTTCCACGCGGTAGGTGCCGGTCAGCGGGTCAGCCGCGCCCGCGATCTCCGTCACGGCCCCGTCCAACGCGCGGTCGGGCAGCGCGTCGAAGCGCACCACCGCGCGATCCCCGCGCCCGATCCGGACGACGTCGCGATCCGCGAGCCCGGCGCGCACCACCACCCCACGGGCGTGGCTCCCCAGCGTGAGGATCGCCTTGCCGGCCGGGACCAGCTCGCCGGGCTCGGCCGAGCGCCGCAGAATCAACCCCGACGCCGGGGCGACGATGACGGCGTAGCGCCGGTTGAACAGCGTCGTCTCGAGCTCCGCGTGGGCCACGTCGCGCCCGGTCTGCGCGTTCTGCGCCTGCTCAAGTGTCGCCACACTGTCGGCATAGAGTCGCTGTGCCCGCGTCAGGTCGCGCTCCGCCTTCTCGGCTGCGCTGCGCGCGCGGACCACGGCGGCGTCGATCTCACTCAGATCGAGCTCCGCCAGCGTGTCGCCCGCGCGTACCGCCCGACCCTCGTCGACGAAGATCCGGCGTACGACGCCGCCGACCTTGAAGCTCAACGGCACTTCCTCCTTGGGACCGAGGGTACCGGTGGCCGTCACCGGGGGCGCGAGCCGGTCTACGCTGACGGGCGCGACGCGCACCGCTACGGTGTCGCCTGCGGGCGGCGCTGCGGCACGGCCGCGGGCGCAGGCTGCGAGCGCCAGCGACAGGAACAGGGTGATCGAGGTGCGATACATGTGTTCGGCTCCTCCTTTAGGACGGGAGCTCGCGCAGCGCGGCAGCGCGCTCGAGCTCCACCCAGCGTATGGCGTAGCGGTACCCAGTGAGGACACGGTTGAGCTGCGCGCTCGTGTACGCGGTGCGCGCATCGACGAACTCGATGGGACTGGCGACCCCTTCCTCGTAGCGACGCCGCACCAGCTCGAATGTCCGGCGCGCCGCCTCGAGCCGTGTGTCGGCGGTAGCGATCGCCGATCGCGCCACCATGGCGGCCTCGTGCGCCGTGCGCACCTGGAGCGCGATCCGGTCGGCGAGGTCTTGCCGCTGGGTACGGGCGCGTTCCGCCTCGTAGCCAGCCTCGGACCGCCGTGCCGCGTCGCGGCCGCCGTTGAAAAGGTTCCACGACACGACGACCGACGCGAGCCAGAAATCGTTGCTGCTGCGGAACGCGACGTCGGGACCCTGGAAGCCGTAGTCCAGCGCCACGGATACGCTGGGGAGGAACGCTGCGGTCGCCGCACGCCCGGCGGCCTGCGCAGCGTGCACGCCCGCCTCCACCTGGCGCAGCTCCTCGCGTGCCGCGAGCGCCCGAGCGACGGCGCTGTCGGCGGTGAAGTCGAGGGGCAAGTGGTCGAACACGCTGTCGGGGACCACCTCGACGGGCGCGTCCAGCGGTCGCCGCACGATCCGGTTCAGTGCCCGGCTCGTCGCGAGCTGGCGCTCCCGCGCCTCGGCCAGCTGCTGCTCCACGTCGGCCCGCTCGGCGCGCGCGCGAAACACCGCCTCGGGCGTCGCGCTCCCAGCCCCGAGCAGCCGCTCCGCCACGCGCTCGTTCTCCCGCACCAGCACGAGCGTCGCCTCGTAGATCTCGACCGCGCGCCGGGCCGAGGCTTCCTGCAGGTAAGCGACCTGTACGTCGGCGGCGAGCTGCCTGGCCGCGGCCGCGAGCTGCATCCGCTGGCCATCCGCGCGCGCGCGGGCTCCCGCGTAGTTCGCGAGAATCCCCGCATTGAAGAGTGGCTGGACGAGCTCCAGGCGAGACTCATGTCGCTGCGGCAACGTGAAATTGATGTTGGTCGGGAAGCGGTTCGTGCCGGTGAGCTGGTTCAGCGTGGAGTACGCCGGATTGATCAGATCGCCGATGTTCGGGACGCCGCCGAGTCGCGAGTAGCGCGACTGCAGGCCCAGCGATGGGAAGAACAGCCCGCGCGCTTCCCGCACCTCCGCGGTGGCCCGGCGCTCGGCGAGCCGCTCTCCTTCGAGCCCCAGGTTCGTGCGCAGCGCCTCGGCGACCAGGGCCCCGAGCGGGTCCGCCCGCTGGGCCGCGAGGGCGGCCGGGGCGCTGGCGAAGAGCACGCACACCACCACCCCTGACCTGAGCGTTGCTATTGACCGGATCACCGTTCCGCCCCCAGGGAGAGAGATCCCTCGTGCACGCGATTGCCGGGCCTCAGCTCGAGGGTCAACGTGGTCGGACCCTGCACGAGCGGCAGTCGGTGTTGCACCAGGTCGCGCCCGATCCAAACGACGCTGTCGCCGCACATGATCGCGTCGATGGGATATGCCTGAAGCGCGAACGATCGGGCGTCGGAGGTCGCGACTCGGGTCCCGGGGAAGTAGTAGAAGCACCGCTCACCGCCCGGGTGGCTGTGGATGATCCCGACGGTGCCGGACCAGCCGGCGGCTTCGCAGGGTACCCGCGCCAGGACGTGCGACCGCGTGGACTGCCCGGGGTCCACGTCCGCGGGGGCGATGCGCGAGACCACTACCCCCCTGCCGCTCACGTCGCCGATCATGCAGCCCATGAACTCGGTGGAGTACGAGCCGTACTGCAGGGTCAGATAGCGCCGGGCTTGATCCGACAGGACGAGGGCGCTCACGGCGGGTGACGTCGCCCCCGCCAGGCGCTCGGGGGCCGGGCCCGGGCCTAGTGCGACCAAAGCCCCGAGGCCCACCGCGGGGACGGCGGCACGCGTAACGCGCGTCAGACGCGATACCCATGTATCCCGCATCGCTCGATCCGTATGCCGCCGTCGCAGCGCAACTGGTTCACAAACTCGACCGGTTCAGCAGCGCCTTCACTCCGGTCGCGTACTGCGCGTCGTCGACCACCGACTTGCCGCTCACGATCACGTCTACAGGCGCGTCCGCAGTCGCCTGCGAGTGATTCAGCAGCGCCCGCTCGCCATCGATGACGATCTGTTCGACGGGGGCAGCAGCTGCCTTGCCCTGGGTGAGCGCGATCAGGGCGCCGCCGGGCCCGGGTTGGACCCTGTTCAAGAGCGCCTGCTCCGGCGTGACCGACTGGGCGGCCGCGGCGCTCGGCACCACCACAAGGGCTGCCCCACCCACGAGCGCCGTCAGCAGAACCGCGCGGGCAGAGGTGTGAAGAGTCGAGAACATCGTAGTACCCTCCCTCTCTAGTTGAGCTAACATTGTGAGACTACATAACGCTGTTAACTGCATGAACAAAAAAAATCACCGTGCGGGTTCCCGCAAGATGCCCCGGGTCACGATTGCCCGGATTTTCGCTGCCGTTTGCCGCACGTCCCGCCACTGGAACGACGGGTCATCACCCTTGGTGACCTGCAGCGCGACGAGCCCGTGCAGGGACCCCCAGCACATCTGCGCCAGCTCATCGGGATCGGTGAACTCGGGGCGCAGGCGCCCGGTCGCGATCACCGCGGCGCACGTCTGGCGCACGAACCCGTAGGCATCCTCGCTGGGGTCGCGCGACATGCCGCCCGAGGCAGCGTCCTTGGGCCGGCGCGTCATGAAGAGGAACTGGTACTGCATCGGGTGCGTCACCCCGAACTCCACGTACGCGGCCCCGATCTGTTCCAGACGGTCCAGGGGATCTCCCACGGTACTGGTCCCCTGCAGCGCCTGCGTGAGCGCACGGAAATCGAGCCCGGCTAGCTCGGCGACCAGCGCGTCCTTGTCCCTGAAATGGTGGTAAATCGCCGTCGGGGTGTAGCCGATCTTCGCCGCGATGGCGCGCATCGTCGTCCCCTCGTACCCCTGCTGGACGAACGTCCGCCGTGCGGCCTCGAGGATCTTGCGGCGCGTGTGGGCGCGCTCGCGTTCGCGGCGCTCCAAACTCTGCATCGACCGGGCGGTCATAACACTGTTATATACTATAACGTCGTTACCCTGTGTCAAGGGCTGCAGGCCGGCGATGGTGCCTACTGCACGATCCAGAAGGCGCTGCCGCTGCTCAGCCGCGGCGCTTCCGTCATCCTCAATGGCTCGATCAACGGGCTGATCGGGATGGCAGGTACCAGCGTCTACGCGGCCACCAAGGCGGCGCTCCGCTCCTTCGCCCGCACGCTCTCGGCCGATCTGGTGGACCGCGGGATTCGGGTCAACGTGATCAGTCCGGGTCCTGTCACTACCCCCATCTTCGGGCGGCTGGGTCTCACACCGGAGGCGCTCGAGGCGTTAGCGGCGCGCGTCGAGCAGAACGTCCCCATCAAGCGCTTCGGCGACCCGCGCGAGATCGCCCACGCAGTGGTGTTTCTCGCCTCCGATGAGTCGACGTTCTTCCTAGGCGCCGAGCTGGTCGCAGACGGGGGCCTGAGCCAGCTGTAGCCGCCGAGGGGTTTCATGGCGCCGAGACAACGAGCGCCGGGTCGAGGCGCGCCGCGATCTGGTTGATGTGATCGTAGACGCGCTGGCCCGCAAGAGTCGCATCGTGCCGCTCGAGCGCCTCGAGAATCGGCCGGTGCTCCTTGCCCGTCTCGCGCATGTCGATGTGCCCCAAGCGCACCGCGACCAGGATGCGAGTGGGGACGAGCACCAGGTCCCAGTGCCGCAGCAGCACGGCGTTCCCGCTGCGTGCCACGAGCGTGCGGTGGAAGGTGTGGTCGTGCCGCACATAGCTGCGCACGTTGCCGGCGGCCGCGGCCCGCTCGATCCCTTCCACCGCAGCCCGTAGGTCCTTCCAGTCGGGTTGGGGCGCCCTAGCCGCGGCCTCGGCAGCCTCGCGCTCGAGCAGCGCCCGCAGCCGAAACGCGTCGCGCATCTCCGTCGCGGGAACCTCACGCACGCGCGTCCCGCGATGCGGCACCGTGTCCACGTAGCCGAGGGCCTCGAGCTGCCGGAGCGCCTCCCGCACCGGCGCCTGGCTGGTGCGGAACTCAGCCGCGAGCCGCATTTCGACGAGGCGCTCGCCGGGCTTGTACTTGCCCTCGAGCATCCGGAGCAGCAGGGCATCGCGGATCTCCTGGCTCATCGACTTGCGGGAGCGCATCATGGAACCCGGGGACTGGGTGGCGTGTTACCCAACACAGATACTATGGATTATCGATAATATTGGCAACCGGGCGTTAATTGCAACTGCCCGGTGCACAATCGCTTAGCACACGGAGCTGGGATATGACGCGCATCGCACAACCCGGGGTTCTCCTCATTGCCATTGGTTTGGTCGCGCTCGGCCTGAAGCCGCTGCACGAGCGGTCGACCGGGAACGTGCAGCTGTCGTTCGAGGCGACCTTCGCCGGCGTCAGTAACGGGAGCCCCGTGTGGGAGGGGCGGCTTCGCGGCGGAGCCAGCGCACGGGCGCAACTACTCCTTCACCAGGTGGAGAGTCCGGTCGAGGCCGCCAACCCCGTCTGGCACGTGCGGGCCCGGTGGACTGTCGCTGCCGATCCCGCCGCGCGGTCGTTCACCGCCGAGCTCGAGGGCATGGTGGACTGGAAGACGGGCACCACGCGGCTGAGCGGGGTCGTCACGGACGGCTGGATGAAGGGCGCATGGGTTCAGCAGGCCAGCCGGTTCGTGAACGGCGACATGTCGGGGACCCTCGACATCGCGCCGACCGTCGCTGCGAGGTAGCACCGTGGGGACGGGACTGTCGCTGCTGACCCGGGTAGCCCGCGCCGCTCTGCCGGCGGCGGGCCTCCTGGCCGTGGTCGCGCTACACGCCGCGCCGGCGCACCCGCGCGGCGCGCTGGCGACGGAGGCGCGGACCCTCGTGCTGTCGGATCAGGCGCGCCGGTATCTCGCGCTCCAGTTCCGTGCGTACCCCACCGAGTTCTTGGGCTGCATGATCGGCGACCTGCGCGGGGGCACGGTGTTCGTACGTCGCATCGCGCCGGCCGACGTCGATCCCGCGCAGTCGACCGCAACACACGTCCTGCCACGGCAGACCTGTGAAGCCGCCGGGTGGGTGGGCACGGTCGGGATGATCCACACCCATCCCGGCGGCGAACGCTGCTTCTACTACTTCCCCGGCACCTATGTGGCGAGCTCCGACGCGCAGTCGTTCGGGCTCCAGGCATATCCCCTCGATGCGATCATGTGCGGCGACAGCGTCGTGTGGATCGCTCGGGATCTTGCGGAGCGGAAGCTGCTGCTCGCCGACCGACCAGCGCCCGCGGCGCCGCAGCTGCCGCCGGGCAACCGGGTGCACGCGGGGTCCCACCAGCGCATGCCGGTAGAGTGAGCGAGCTATGGACGAAGCGTTTGCCTTGGACGATTGCTATCTCCCGGCCGTGGCGCGTGGCGGGCCGGACGGCGGCTACGTGAAGGAAGGAGAGAGAGAATGAGAGGGCCGCTCGATGCCGCCTGAGCACGACTCCGTGCGGGAAGGCACCCTCCTCGGGCTCATCGTCGCGACCGGCATCTGGCTGTGGATCGCGATCGTCGACGTCATCGCCGGTCAGCCGCTGCACACCTTTGCGCTGCTCGGCGGCGTCGCCGGGTTCACGATCCTGCACTACCTCCTCGACCTGGCGTACGGAGTCCTCGCCGTGTCCGCCATCCACGGCGCGGAGCGAGAGCCGAGCCTCGTCATTGCGGTGGTATTCGGGTTTCTGGTCGTCGAGTTTGCCTTCGCAATGTTGACCGTGCGGTTATCCAATCTCGGGCTCGGGCAGCTCGCCTGGGTACGCATCCTCGGCGGAAACCTTGTCGGCGTGGTGATCGCTCTCCTGATGCTCTGGCGAGGGCACCCATTGGCGGCAGAGCTGCGCAAGGCCGAAGCAGAGGAAAACGGGTGAAGACCAACAACGGAGGAAGCCAGAACCGATGAATCGGACCACGAACGCGACGCTCCCAACGCCAACACAGCGGGGGCGCGATGCCGTTCCGGCCGCCCGCAGCGGGACTTCCAACTCCTCATGAAGGAGCAGCAGATGAATGCAATGAACATGTTGAATCTCGTCCTCTGGAGCGTCCAGGGGTTCCTTGCCCTCTTTTTCCTCGCGGCAGGCGCCCCGAAGGTCATCGGCCGCGGCATGGAACGATGGACCGGGTTCTCCGAGCTGGCCCGTCCTTTGGTAGTCTTCATTGGGTTCACGGAGGTCCTCGGCGCTGCCGGCCTGGTGCTACCCATGGCGACCGGCATTCTGCCGTGGCTGACACCGCTGGCGGCCGTCGGCCTCGCTATCATCGTGCTTATGGCCGCTGGGTTCCACGTGCGAGCGGACGAACGCCTCAACGCCCTCGAGACAGGACTCTGGGCCAGTATCGCCGCCGTCATCGCGATCGGGCGTTGGGATCTCGTGGCCTCTCATGCCTACGCTCCGCCGTGGGCCCTGGTTGCCGCCCTCGGCCTGCTGGTACCGTCGGTCATCATCAATGCCATCGTCCTCTTCAAGCGTCCTGTGAACAGCGGCACGCCAGGACCGGTGTCAGAACTCGTTCATTCAGAACCCGGGGCATGGAGCGCTGCCTCGTCGGGTCACGGGCGATAAGCCGCACAACGCCGGCTCAAGGTCGCGCGCCGCATGGCTGCGTCTACGGCCCGCGCAAACTGGCTGTTGCCTGACGCGCTATCACCCCCCTGGGGGGCGCGTTGTCTGAGTCACGGACACCTCTAGCGACGTCACCCTCAGGCGTCGAGTTGCCCCTCCAGGATTCGAACCTGGATTACCGGATCCAGAGCCGAGCCGTGCGGGTCTGTTTGGAGGACACCATGTCCGTAAGTGGTTGCCCGCCAAGCATCGGCGCCCGCAGGCTCGGGGGGCAATGCCCGGACTGGCCCGGAGAAACGCTTGTAAAATGCTTGTAGAGAGTTCCGTTCAACTCTCCTGGGCACGAAAAACAGACAGTTTGACCGGAAGTGGCCTCCCGACGAGCATTAGCGCCCTGTCCGCCTGACATCGGTGTCCGCTCACGCCCGGGGAAATGGTTGTAAAATGCTGGTAGAGAGTCCTGCTCGTCTCTCTTCCTATGGCGGGAGAGTCGTGCCCCCCTAAGGGTGGACAAAGTCGTTAACGATCTGCAGTCTTCTGGAGGGCTCGAGCACCAGGCGCCGCAAGCAACTGTCGGTTCGGGTTCGCACCAAGTCGCAGTGGCGCTGTCTGCCTGGGTAGGCGCACAATTAGATCGGAAGATGGACTAGATGATCGAGCGAGCGGTCCCCCTTGCCCTTGCAGTTGTGGTGAGTTTCGTCAGTGTAGCCGCTGAGTTGATCAGCCGCGGCGCCGAGGTTCTGAAGGAACCGGAGTATCAGAAGAGGAAAGCGTTAGCGCAAGGCGTTCTTCTTGGGTCAGTTCCACAGAGCTTATGCCTCGCCGCATTGTCGTACGACATCTGGGTAGTCACATCGTTGTTCTCCGGCGACGCTGCGACACTCAAACTGTATAACTTAGCTGGAAAGCAAAGCTCCATTGTACTGCTCATCGTCGCACACGTGATGCTCTACCTATTTGTGCTTGGCTGGGGCGGGGTTGTCCGCTCTCACGGCGTACATTCAATGAAACTCGAAATGTGGCTCGCCATCGCAGCAATAGTCCTGTGTGTATGGTTCCAGGTGTACTGACAATGTCTCCGGACATCGCGTTCAATCTCACTCTTCTTCTGGCCATCCCAATGATGGCGGTCCAGGTGCGCTTCCTTCTTTTCCGCACAAGGGGCGGGCGCCCTAGCGAGACGCTCATCGAAATGGTCCCGCATGACCTTGCCATCATCGGGTTTACTCTAGGGATCGCCTCACTGGGCTTTAGGGTTGCGTCTGTAGTTAGGAGTCCAAGCATAGTCTTGCTCGTTGCGCCACTGTTTTCGTTCTTTCTAATGGCCGCACTACCTGTCGTCCAACTGCGTGTAGCGCGCCTAAGCCTCGGCGTTGTAGCTTATGCGATTGGTGCGCTAGCGTTCGTCTATGCACGGCATGCCTTCATTTCCAACCCGTAGTCATGGGTGTGCCAGTCGTCGACTGTCATCAACTCACCAACTGTTTGAGCTTGCGGCGACGTGAATCTCTCGGAGGAAGCGATCCGCGCCGAGCGACGCCGTGAGCTCCTGGTGGAGCACTTTGATGGCCAACTGACGCTCGTGCTTAGTGTACCAATCAAGAACGGAGACCAAGGACATCACATGCAGTTAAAGGCCATACAGGCACAACCGTGACTACGAGCTTGTTCTGTTTGTTCCGGCCTACGACCCCTAAACCTCGCTCTCCTGGCGAAAGTGCCCCTTCCACTATTTCGATGTAACCCTGCTGAACTTTCCGAATCCGCGCTAAATCCATTGTGGGTCTTTCAAGGTCACAGCCCACTAGTCCAGCCCGTTCACAGAGTGGCCCCGGACTTACGTCAGGCGACTTGAGACGAACATCTCTTTCGAGTGCTCGGACCGCAGTTGCCCGGATCGCGCTCGCCCAGCGTCGCAGAGGTTGGTGAGCCTCTCCTGACGTGGGTTCAGGAGAGTGTCGGCGTTGAAGAGCCAAAGGCCATTTTTCGCTGTTCTCGGCGGAGCAACCGCCGTACAGCGCCAATCGCGCCCGGCTTACGTGTGGCTCAGGGGAGTGTCGGCCGTCGGAGAGACCGCCAGGGTCTGTGCAGCCCGCGTCTTGAGGAAGGTGGAGCCCTCAGGAAGGTGGGAGCGTTGCGATCAAGGCGGCCACGATGTCAGTGCGTACCTCGCCAAACCGCTCGAGGCCTGCCCCGGGCTCGCACGCAGCCGCTCGCACGCAGATTACGTCCGCCCCCGTGGTCCAGAGCTGAGGGAGGTCGTCGCGCGTTATGCTGCCGGCGACCCAAGCTTCTTTTCCAATCCCGTGCAGGCGATCTGCGAACTCGCCGATCTGTGAGTGCGAATAGTAGTCCAGAAGGCCCTTGCCGATGTCCTTCCGATAAGTGTCGATCAACACGCCATGAGAGCCAATCTCTTGCGCGAGGGTCGCGCCATCAGTCAGAGGGTCGATCAGGAGCGAGAACTCCTCCTCTGGGAAGAGGACCGGGTACACTTTCTTCTCAGGAAACCACTCAATCACCGACCGAACGAGGTTCCGACCGAGATGGCTCGCGCCCTTCAGATCAAGCCCAGCAAGACCGCACTTGATGTAGTCCGCACCGGCCAACGCCACTCCAACGGCCGCTTGGCAAGCCGTGCTTCGTCGCGGCTGATCCTCACCAATATTGGTGGAGATCGGAACCCCTCTGAAGCCCTCGCTGTCCAAACGGCTCCGCACCGCCTTGATGTTTAGCGGATAGGGAGTGCCAAGGGCGGAGGCAGGATACTCCACGTCAGCGATGTGGGCTCCTCCCTTGGCGGCAGCCAAGGCTTCGTTCGGCCCCCGAACGCTGATCAACAGCCGGCCCATGAGTCTCCTTACAGAGTTGGTTGCCCGCCCAGACGCACTCTATTGGGCGGTCACCTGAACGCCGACCACTCCAACGCGATATCCCAACGCGGCGAGGGCTTCGTAGGTGCGCGCCAGGTTCAACTGGCTGAAGAAGGGCAGGCCCTCTCCCGGTTGGTCCGCATCTCCACCAAGAATCGCAAAGACCACTCGGTAGTCACCGGGCTCAGGCTTCTCAACCGGGACCCGACGTTCCCAGGACGGCCGGATCTGCCTGAGGAATCGCCGGGCGTCCTCGCGGAAGTCTTCGTCCCTGAGCAGCGCCTCACCAGACATTCTGCCTTGGGCAAACAGATGGCTAAGACTTGAGGAGCCGCCCTTCTTGTGCTTCACGTGAATCAGGTCGCCGTCCTGACTTAGCAGGTCACAGACCTCAATGCTCGTAGCGGTCCCTCGACACCTCGCGCTCTTCCTGTCGAGCAGCGCCATCGTAGGCTCTTCGCGAGCCACGCGTTGGTTGTATTCCGGCTCACTTTCAAGCGTGTCGTTTGCCGGCCTGCGCACATTTGGGAGTGGCACGTCGGCCTTGGGAACGCGCCGAACCACGCGGCTCACTCCGTTGGCGAAGTCGCGATCGATTTCGAACCACTCCCCCGCGGTGAGGACAAAGCGGCGGCCGCCGTGACTGCTCTCGAACACGAGGCACTTGTAGACGGGCCAGGCGTTGGTTGGGTCTTCTCCGCTGTCCTCGTAAGCAGAGACTTTATGGCGCTTCAAGGTTTCTATCGTCATGGAATCCTCGTCGATGTTCGCCAGATAAGTCGCGAGGGTCATGTTCAAATCACGGTGTTTGCGCCCGCCGGTGTATCCGAACGCATGGACGCTATCCCACTCCAAGGGTTCAGGCGGTGCGAGATAGGATTGGGGCTCGTCTTTTGCCAAGTCCTCCAACAGCCTCCGGTCTAAGTCCTCCACAATTGTGGGGTCTCTAACCCGTTGGACATTGTCGACCCAGGAGAAGTGCTCCTTGTAGGTTCGCTTCCGGTACAGCGACAACAGTAGGTCTGTAACGGGTCCCAAGCCCTTGAAATCGGTACGAACAGAGATGGCCAGAGTATCACCGGTTCCGGAGACGGCTTGGAGGGGCAGGTCCTCCCGAGGAACCCCGGTTACCGCTCGGAGAATGTCCCGGCTCACGTCGACCCCGAACACTTCTATCCCGCTCGCCCGGCTGGCTTGAGACCTCTTGTGGACAGTTTGCTCTTCTACGGCAAAAGAGTCCAAGCTCCAAAGGCTGTCGTGCCGGAGCGCGTTGAGTGCGGCTCTTAACCCGAAGTCCGGCTGCAAGAGGTCCTCTCGCAGAAGGTGCCTCCCGTGCCCGAACGTGAGTGCAAAGATCCGCCGGTTACGCCGGATGACCAGAACGGCTGCGTTGGTCCTATTCGTGAGCTTCTCGAGCGCGTCTTCAAGTCCGGTCTGGACGAACCGAAGCCAGTTAGGCGGCCCCTGCTTCGGAGGAGAGACGTACAGCCGACCGTCGAAGCCAAGACCCGCCGTGAGGTCGTAACTATCAAGTGCTCGCGTGTCCTCGACAACAGCGGCGACACGACGAACCCCGGACTTTACGAGGCGCACGTGAAGCTTCTGTAGGGCTTGTGGCACCTGCTTTCCTCACCAGACGGGCGCTGACATTACGAGGGGACGCCGATCAATTTCGGTTTCAACCGGATGACCGTTAGGGCGTTTTTGCGGCATCGTGAGGCGCTATTGCGGCGTTTCCTGAGTTAGAGCGGTGGAAGGAGGGTCGTTCGGGAGATCGATGCCACCGAATCAGCGTTGTCCGCGATGTGGCCAGACGTGGCCTAACCTCAGTCTTCGCTGACCAATCGGGGAATTACTGGCCGCTTGGGTCCGCCCAGGTAAGCCGCTAGTACCGTTCTACGCAGCAAAATCTCAACCCCCAATCGCTGCCGGCTGTGCGAGTGCGGTTGTTGAGCTACGCCAGTTTGAACCCCAGCTTGCTCTCAGCGAATGCGAGAAACGCCTCTACGCTCTCGTCGCGGGAGATGGGCAAGAAGAACCTCACTGTGTTGCCGTAGCTTGCTGGAACTTGGAACAGGCCGTGGCTCCACATGTGTGCCGTACCCCATTTGGAAAAGATCAGGCGCTCGCGGACCTTGCCCGCATGGCGAATGCCTGCGTCTGCCCAGTAGACAACGAGGTCCGCGTCATGTGTGTCCTCAACTCTCACTTCGGTCAGGTGTTGAGCGATGAGGTATTCGACGAACTCTGCACTTGGGTAGACGGCAGGGTACAGCGTGGCGATGTCAACGACTGCAAGGGGGGGATCGATGAGTTCGAAGGCGTGCTGGAAGCACGTGTATCGGAAGGTGGAGGGATCACTGGGGACTGCCTCAGCCGCAGGCGTGATTGAGTGGCTGTATTGGGCGCCAAGATCTCGGATGAGTGCGATCTGTCTGCCGACGTCATCGCCGGTGAACTGAGAAGTTATCTCGTCAAGCGCAGCTCTCAGTGCAGGGTCGTTGAGCTCTCTCAATAGGTCAAACATCAGGTCGCACGCTTCTCGGTTCTCGGTGGAACCATCGGTGAAACGCCCGTAGGGCATGTGAGGCTCTCCTGAACCTGCAGTGGGCGAGTGCCTGGTCGCATCGAGCGCCTTGCAAGCGCTGCTTGACCGTCTTCCGAACCAACACGAGAGTCACTCGGCGCAACGTACTGCCCCTAGTCATGATTACATTCTTCCGAACCGGGATACCTCTACTGTCCCCTCGCGCTCTCACGAACGCGGCGGGTCACAGTGGAGGGTGCGGGGAAAGGTCCGCCAAACAACTCGCCCCAGTGCCGCACCTTAGTCTCGTCCCAACGGCTGCGCTGGATGTCCTCGAGGCGCCGGAGGGCGAGTTCTAGCTTCCCCTTGAACCGATCCGCCGCCGCGTGATCCCAGCGTTCTGCAACATTGGTCTCGGGAAGTGCTGGATCGGCCACCGTGGGCTGGCCCCACGACAAGAAGGCTCCACGCCGCCCAAAGTCCCACGTGTAGAGCCCGTCGAGTAGTGCCGCGAACCCCTCGTCGAGCGCGCCTTCGAACCGATCCGGCTGAGCGGTCAGGACGTGGTAGACCGCGCATTCAAGAACGAAGGAGCCCGGTCGATCTGCCTCGGCGACCCTCGCACGCGTCCACGCCTTGAACAGCCGGACGAGTCGGGCGTAGTTCCCACTCGTGTCGGTGCCTAGAGCCTTGACTAGGGCGAGCTGGCGCTTCGGATGTGTCATTATCCAGCGGCGCAGCTCGCGGTCTGGAATTCGCAGCGGGCGTTCGAGACCGTCTGGCGCGACCGCAAGCACCACATCGAGTCGGATGTCTGATAGAGTGACTTTCACGGCACGACGCTGCCGCCGCGTGCGCCAATCCGTGTACCGCTGAGCGAGCTTGCGTCGTAGGGATTCCATGGCATCCGATGGGTCCGCTTCCACCCAGTCCCTGTCAACCACTACGATTACATCGACATCCTTGATGGGCTGCACAGCAGTGCGGCGCGCGTACGACCCGTTCAAGAAAGTGTCGAGCGTCAGGCGCCCGAAGTAATTGTCGTTCGCCAAGTAGTGCCGCAGGGCGTTGTTGCTACGCTGGGCGGACGCGAGCTGCGAGTCGGGCAGCGAGACGTTCTGGAGAAAGACCTGAAACGCGTCCAGCACGAATGACATGCGAGCCCTATTTTGCGCGCAGACCGGCGGGGTTGGGGACGGCTGTCTGCACGGGCGGCAGGGCGGCTTCGATGTACGCGGGCCACTCGATCGCGGGGATTGTCCCAATGGCTTGGAGGCGGTACACAAGGCGCAGGAAAAACGACACGAGGGCGCCCTCCGGCCCAGCGATGATGAGCTGACCGTCCGACGCAACCTCGAAGGCCCCCGCCCCAAGGACGCAACCTAGGTCAAGCCGGTCCTCCGTTCCAAGTCCGGCCAGCGCCTTCTTGAAGTTGTCGGCCAGTCCTTCGACCCAGCCTGGGCTCAGTGCCAACACGCCACCGAGGATCCGCGGCAGCGGCCGTGGCGCCTTCACAACGCCGCGATCGAGAATCGGCCCGCTCGTGCGGTACAGTCGCCGCACCGACGCCGCTTTCTCGCCCGCCGCCAGGAGATATGCTGCAGTCAGTTCCTGTTTCGCCTCGAACACTGCATAGACGCTTTCGGCCGGCACGAAGCTCACCCCTTGCTCGTCCAGAAAGAGCGGACAGTAATGGGCGTCGTGGACGATGACGTCGATCTGCTGGCTCTGACCCCCCCGGCAGTCCACGACCACGCCTGCCGTCACGCGATAGCGACGCGGCAGGTGTGTTTCGAGCAGATTTCGCCAGTGCGCCTCTGACGCCGCTCCCTTCAAGCCGGGATGATCGATAGCCTCACGACTAGCCCCCAGCGCAGCGCGCAGCTGGTCTTGATGGCCAAGGAATAGTCGGCGGAGCACAAGATCTTCAGCCGAGGCGGTCACGCTACCTCCTTCTTCGTGCCGGGCACGTGTGGCGAACTCGGTCCCAGCCACTCGCCGGTCAGCAACCAGAGTTCGTAGTAGTACAGCCAGAAGGCCGTCCAAGGAATGATCGTCTGGGCCAGGGATTCCCCCGCCGTCCAGCGCCACTCCTCTGACCAATACAGGCAAAGTGAGCCGTCCCGGTACCGGTGCCACGCGTCCTTGCGGACAAGTGGCCGCTCGACGAAAACCGCCGGCACCTGATCCGGTTCGTGAATGATCCGAACTTCGTACGCCGCTGACTCCGGAGTAGGCTGAAGCGTGCCCCGCCACTCCACCCCACCCCTCCGCGTGACCCGCCAACGGAATTGCGGAAACACGCACTTCATGGAGACCCGCTGGTGCAGCGGATTCTCACGCGGGCGAGGCGCATGGCGACGCCGAGTCATGTACCGTGGAAGTGGGTCGCACGCGTGGCGATGACCGCGGGCCCACCGACGATGCGGCCAGTCGAGGCGATCTTGGACGTCCCCGGCTGGTGGGCCGCGGCTTCCTCTCGGACGGCGTGCTTCACTTCCTCGTCCGTAGGCCAACGGCTGCCGAACACCCGCTTCCACTCTTGGCCGGCTGCAGCCTCGTCGTCGGCCGCGAGAGCGCGTGCAGCGGTCCGGCGCGCCTCCCGCGCTCGTCGCATAAACGTTTCGAAATGCGAGCGCTCCCACCCCTTGGTAATGAACTGGTCGGGGACCTGCGGGTCGGAGACGCGTGGCGCCCCGGTGCCGTTGTCCATCAACTCGGCGTACTTGTCGGTGACGTAAACGAACGCGTCATGGACGTTTTCAGCCACCGAGCGGTCACAAAGAACGAGCTTGCCCTCCTCCAGAGCATAGAGCAGCATGACCTCAATCACGTAGCTCTTCGGGCGGCGCTGCTCCATCTGCTCATCGCGCCATGCTTTCAGGAGCTTGATCAGGGGCACGAGCTTCTCCCCGTTCGCCTGATTCGCCTTGGTCAGGCGCTCGGCGTAACCGAGGGGATCCGACCGGATCCACTCCTCCTGGGGTCGGTCCGGCACCCTGAGTGCGTGGGCCAGGCCCTTGTCCGCCACCGCCGGCACGATGTCCAGGTACAGATCCTCGGCGGGAAACTCCAGCCGCACGGAACGGCGCTGCCCTTGGGTATTGATCTCGGCAGCTGGATAATCCTTGAGGACCCCGTGCACCTCAAGAAGGACCGCGTTTGGACTGCGCTCCAGCTGATCCTCGGGGACAAACAGGAGGACGTCGACGTCGGGGATCGTCTCGATGGCCGTGTGACGGCTATACGACCCGGACAACTGTGTATGGGGAGATTTTGTGCGGAACTCATGTCCCTGCAGCCAGTCACGCACTTCGCCCACGCGAGTGGAAGCAAGCTCCACCCGCTCAACAGGCGGGTTGATCTTCTTCAGCAACGCATCGAACTGGTGCCGCATGTTCGGCATCGTGTCCTCCCTCGGCCTTTAACAGGCCCTTCGTGAGGGCGCGTGCGTGGAAGGCGCACGGGCCCAAGTCAGTCGGACCGCTCAGTCCACCGCCGCGTAGAGCTCGTCCCAGGCAACACCTGCGACAAACTGCTGGCTGTCCGTTCCACGAGCAGCCAGCTTCGCATGGCACGCCAGAGACTTCGTGTGCCGCCCGGCTGCTCCCCAGCACGGGTCGCCCGCACTCGCCGTTGTAAGGGCACCCCAAGCTCTTGACGACGCGCACCGCCAGAGCCGATGTTGCACCCGTGAGACAAAATCTAAGGAGGCAGTGTCTTACCAGTCAACCATCGTCTTACAGGAGATACAACCATGCCTAAGCTGACAATGCAGGCGCTGGGGCGGCGGCTGGTTGCGAAGAGGGGGTCAAGGGGCGTTCGGGAGACTGCACGAGAGATAGGCATCAGCCCTGCGACCCTTTCGCGGGTCGAGCGCGGACACCTGCCTGACCTGGAGACTTTCAAGAAGGTCTGTAGGTGGCTTGGTGTCGACCCAGGCGAAGTACTCGGTATAGGCGCCTCGCCCTCTGCTTCAACTGCGACTCCAACAGTCGCCGTTCACTTCAAGAAGAACCGTTCCCTTGACCCTGCAACTGCACGGGCGCTCGCAAAAATGATACTCGCTGCTCAGAGGGCCTGGCTCGTTTCCGAGGGCCGTGGCAAGTGACGTTTGAGCGGGGGTTCAAGGCCTGGTGCGAGAACGTCGCGTTGCGCCTCCGCCGTGAGTTGGGACTCGGCCCAACCGCTCCACTCGATCCTCGGCGGGTTGCTTCCCACCTTGCGATCGAAGTTCACACGCCCTATGACATCCCCGAGTTCGATCGAATCTGCTTGACGAGGCTGGTGAAGGAGGACCCCGATAGCTGGTCAGCAGTCACGTTGTCGACACGTGAGAAGGGCATTGTAATCCTCAATCCCGCGCACTCGCGGGCTCGGCAGGCCAGCGATCTGATGCACGAGCTCGCGCACATCCTCTTGAGTCACGACCCGGCACGCATCGACGTGGCCGAGGATGGATCGCTGGTTCTGTTCACCTACGACAAAGAGCAAGAGGAGGAGGCCAATTGGCTCGCCGGCTGCCTGCTCTTGCCCAGGGATGCCCTGCTGTCGATGCGGCAGCGGACGGGCGCCGATCTTCGTTTAGGGGCGAGGGAATACGGCGTGAGTGAAGCAATGCTGCAGTACCGCCTAAACGTTACGGGTGTCGAGTATCAGATGCGGCGAGCGGTCCGTAGGGTGGGTGCCCGTCGCCAATTGACGCGCCCGAAGGCGCCCAGCGATTGAGCAGTACCCTCGCAGGGAACGAAGTACCAATGATCCGTTCTCCTACCAAGCGCCGACACTACTGGGTCAATGACACACGACGCCCGCCAGTCCGACCCACCACCCAACGGCTACGCCGGTCGCGAAGGCCGCTCCCGCGGCAAGTCGACACGCAGGTGCGGACTCTGCGGCCGGCCACAGCAGCGAACTCAAGAGTATCTATTCTATCGTCGGTCCGGCGCCCGGCTTCTACGAACACACCAGCGGCAGGTAACCGGTGAACCGCACCTGGTGAGTCTTCTCGCGCCCACCCTCACACCACGTGGAGGCTGACGTGCAGCCGCCGCATCCTGACGCAATCCTAACGCGACACGAGGTCGCTGAGTGGCTCAAGGTCAGGCCCCGCCAGTTGGATCGCCTTGGAGTCCCGCATATTGATCTGGGACGGAAGACCAAGCGCTACTTCGCGAAGGACGTGTCCGTGTGGCTTGAGACGAAGCGAAAAATCGGGTCAGCTTGATCAGTCGAACCGACGGCGCTTCGTAGCGTCGCGGGGCCCCGGTCGTCTCAGGCGGACGGGCTCGTTTAGGATCGCAAGCAGTGAGCGCGCGCAGTACACGCGGTCACGGAGGCGCGTGTCGACCTGGGTTAGGATCCCGGCCTGCACGAAGAATTCGACGGCCCGCTGCGCCGTGGTGAACGCGAGACGAAGGCGGCGGGCGACGCCCCGAATAGTGCAATAGGGGTTCCGCCCCAGCTGATCAACCAGCCGAGCGGGGACGGTAGAGCGTGCCTGCTCCGCGTCCGCGCGCCAGCGCTCGAGCAGCGCGTGGATGCGCTGGGCGCGGCTGAGTGTATCCTCCGAGATAAGGGCGACGCCCGTCAGAAAGTAGCGCAACCACCCGTCCCAATCGGCCGCCTCGCTCACCGCCCGGAGAGTCGCATAATACTCGCGTCGCGTGGCCTCGAAATAGGCGCTGAGCGGCAGGAAGGGTGACCGGAGCAGGTCGTGATCCAAGAGCAGCAGGGTAATCACAAGCCGCCCCACGCGCCCGTTGCCGTCCAAGAACGGGTGGATGGCCTCGAACTGGTAGTGCGCCAGGGCGATGTGCACGAGCGGCGGCAACGACCGGTCATGGAGGAACTTCTCCCACGCGTCGAGGCAGTCGGCCAAGGCGTCCGGCGGCGGGGGCACGTAGGTCGCGTCCGCCGCCGCGCGGGCGCCGGGCGGGCCGATCCAGTTCTGGATGCGCCGAAACTCCCCCGGTTCCCCCGCGCTTCCCCGCACGCCCCTCACGAGGTGCTCGTGCAGCTCCCGCACGAGGCGGAGCGAAAGTGGGATCTCGCGCCGGCGCTTGAGGCCGTGATCCAGCGCGCGGAGGCAGTTGGACACTTCTCGCCAATCCGCTTCGTCCGCGGGCTCGGCCGCGCCAGCTTCGGTGGCGAGCAGCTCGTCGAGCCCCGTACGGGTGCCTTCGATACGGCTCGACAGCACAGCTTCGCGACTCAAGAGGGGTCGCAGCAGGATCTCCGGCTTGGGCAACCGGCCAGCTTCCCCGGCCAAGCGGCTGAGGAGCCGGTCGGCTTCCGAAAGGACGCGCACGAGCGCCGGCGTCCACTCGATCGGTGGCGGCAGCGGATCGGGGACGAACGCCTCTACGCCGCCCCCGATCGGAACTCGGCGGCCCGAGGCCGGCCTGGACGCGGGAGAAACCATGGGGCTGAGCTATTTTCGCTTACCTAATGAACCGAAAATGGCGACGATCGCCTATTTTCGCCAGTGCAATCAGAATCCGCGGAAGGCCAGGCGCAGAAGGCCGCAACGACCGCGGCCCCCGGCCTCGATGCTCGACGGCAGCGCTCCGCGGTTACTGACTCAGTTCAAGTCGTCAATTACGGCCACAGCACCCGCAACGTGCGCACAAGTCGCACGATCGCCCACATGTACTGCCAAGCGGAGTTGAGTACGAAGGCAAAGGCGCGTCCCGTCCAAGCGACTCCCGCGAGCCCAGGCGTAACCGACCAGCCGCGTTTCCGACCAGCGCGGCGAATCCGAACCCAGGAGCGAGGCGTGCCGCGGGGGAACTCGAGCGTAGCCACCGCGAGCCAGAGTTGGCGCCGCGTGGCCGCGAGCACGCGGACAAGATGGTAACGCTGCGGGACGATCAAGCCCACGACGCCCAATTCGTGCTCCAGTTCGTCGAGCAAGTGGAGCGCCGTGCGGACGCGCTCCTGCGGGGTCTCGATCGGAGGAAGGGCCATGCCGGGAATGTAGGCACAATATGCCTACTTGCCAACCGCAGGCACGTCGTGCCTACCTTGATCGGCCCATGCCCATGACCGCCACGCAGTTGCGCGCTGCGCTCAAGCGCCTCGGGCTTAGCCAGGTGGCCGCGGCCGCCCGGCTGGGAGTAGCCCCCCGGACGATGCGGTATTGGGTGGCCGGGGAGCGGCGGATCCCGGAACCGGTCTCGATCCTCCTCCGCACCTGGATCAGAGAGAAGCAGCGCCCCTAGCACTGTCACGATCATCCATGGTACCACCAAGCACCGGCGCTACTCGTGACCAAGCACGCGACGCCTGCCCCTCCAAGCCACCATCCAAGCGCTGCACCCCTGAAGTCATCTGCTGCTAACTCCCGCAAGAACACCGCGACACCTGCCAAGATCAGCAACCAACCGAGCGCTCGGAGTGCCTTCCATCTTCTTTCCGTCCGCTCAATGACCTGAACCCGCCGCAGACCCGGCGTAGTCCAGCCAAGCGGGTATCCGCAGTGCGGACAAGTCGCCGCTTTGTCGGATACGTCACGGTTGCACTCCGGGCACTTGATGAGGGCCATGGCCTCCTCCGATCCCCCCCTCTCTGCTAGCCCTGATCCTCCTCGCGGCCGAGCAGAATATCCTTCACGGCTTCTCGGGCCTTGAACGCGATGACGGCCCGCGGGGCAGTGAGCACACGCCGAAGTTGCGCGAGCTCGCGCGGCAGCAGGCGGTCCACCGCGCGGCCGATGCTCCGCTCCAGGAGGCCCAGACTCGGCACGTGCTTGAGCTGCTGCTGCAGCCGACGCAGCTGCTCCGCGGCTCGGCTCACGAGGCTCTCGGCGTCACGGCGCGCCGCCTCGGCCGACCTTTCTGCTTCAGTCCCGGTCCCTTCCTGCTGCGTGCCGGCACGGTCCACCTCGCCGCGCGCGAGGGCGCCGAGCGCCTGTTGCGCCTCGGCGAGCTCACGGGCGCGTGCGGCCGCACTCGGAGCGGCGAAACGCGCCTGCCGGTCGTCGTGAGCGACCCCGAGCCCCAAGGCCCGGCGCTGCTCGACCGTCTTCAGCGCCCCGAACCGCTCGGGCTCGGCCCCGAGTACCGCGACGGCTCGCTCCGTTCCGATCTCCACGCTCGTGCGGGTGAACCGCGCGCGGGCCGCGGCCGGGTCTCGATACGCGCGGCCGAGCGCGGCGTCGAAGCGCTGCGAGGCTTGCCGGACGCGCTCCATCGCCCCGTTCAGGCGCCGCAGGCGCTCGCGGGCGGCCGCGAGCTCCTGGTCGGCGCGGGCGCGCTCGGCTTTGAGGGCGGCGACGCGCCCGTGCTCGTCGAGCGCCTTCGTCACCTGCTCTACGGCGGGACTCAGGGGTTCACGCGCCCGCGCGGGTGGCTCACGCTCGGGATAGGGGATGCCGAAGCGTTGCTCCAGCCGGCGCAGCGAGAGATCGCGCGCCACGCGCGAGGCCTTCACCTGCTGTTTCCCATCGGTGATCACGAGCCCCTGGCCCTTGCGCTCGAGCCGGAGCCCGTGCTGAGCGAGCGTCGCCTCGAGCTCCTCCCATGATCGGGCCGCGCGCAGCTCGGGCAGGTGCGCGCGGACCCGATCGGGGAACGCGGGATCCCCCGTGCGCTCGGCCTGGCGGCGTTCGCCGCTCGTGAGCGGGGCGCGCTCCGGCGGTTCCTTCCCGTCCATTTGGTGGAGCCGTCCCGCTACCTCGCGGAGCCCGAGCTCGCGCTCCAGCTCCCGCAACGTTCGCTCGATCTGTGGCCGATCCTTCCAACGGTCCCACGCCACGCCAGTGTCCGGGTGGACGCGGTTGACCATGATGTGGACGTGTGGGTGGGCCCGATCCCGGTGCGCGACCATCAGCGCCTGGTGTTCAGCGAGGCCGAGATCCGCGAGAACCCGGTCCGCCACGGCCTGCATCTGTTCCGGGGTGACCGGATCGGCGGGGTCAAAGTTGATCGTCAGGTGGTAAACGGGGACCTCGACCTGCGGGTTCGCATTGGCGGTAGCCTGCATAATCGCCGCGGCGAGTTCCGGATCGTCCAGGCCGACGTTCCGCCCCGCGGTCCACGCCACGCGCTCCGGTTCCTCCCCAGAGCGGCCGTGGAGCAAGTAGCGGGCGAGGGCGGCGAAGCGACGCCCGGAGGACGTAGTCGCGATCACCGCGAGGCCCGCCGCGCACGTGGCCGTCCGTCGCGCACCAGCTGCTCGACGAGCGCCGTGTGCCCTTCGAGGGCGACGTTGAGCCGCGCGGCGAGCGCCGCGTCCCCGTTCGGCCGGACGAGGCGCGCTGCCTGCTCGAGGCTGCGGCCGATCCGTCCCAACGTGCAGAGTACGGACTGGGTGTCGAGGTGCTGGCGTGACTTCGGGGTGGCCCCGAGTGCCGTCTCGCGGATGAAGCGCGCGGGCGTTCGGCCGCAGGCCTGGGCGCGCGCGGTAATGCGCGCGAGCTCCTCGGGGTGGAGGCGGAGCAGCTTGGTCATGGTGCGCCGTGGCATGCGGGGCACGGGGCTCCGGGGCAGTGGGGAGGCGCGGAGATAGGTCCCCTCACTTATAAGTAGTCCCGCACCGGGGCGAGCGTGTCACCGCGGCGATTGTGCCAGGGGGTTAGCCACAGCTGGTGGGCACGCGGGTACTTAGGCCGGGGTTTGCGCCCTTGAGCGCCCGCAGGGCGCGAATGGGCGGCCTGGCGAGATATCGTTGTGCACGTGCACCGGCACGTGCACCGATATCTCGCCACTTGCTTGCACGGCGGAAAGCAGCGCGGCCGTCAGTGCAGTGTGGAAACTTTCTTCGACGTGTGGAAATCCGGCACAATGTATGGTTTCAAACAGGGGCCTCGTCTCTCTCCACCCCGCGATCAGGGCGCCGCGTTGGCCTGGATACTCGGCCGGCGCAGGCTGCGTTAGAGCAATCCAGCCTCCGCGAAACTCAGATAGCGCTGTGCACCGAGGACGAGGTGGTCGTACACGGGAATGTCCAAGAGCCGCCCCGCGTCGACGAGCTGCCGCGTGATGGCGCGGTCATCTGCGCTTGGCGTGGGGTCGCCGCTGGGGTGGTTATGGGCCACGATGATGCCCGCCGCGCCGAAGGCGATGGCGAGCCGGAACACTTCGCGGGGATGCACCAGGGAAGAATTGAGGATTCCGCGCGTCACTTCCTGTATGCCGATCACGCGGGACTGAGAGTTGAGCGCAATCACATAGAACACTTCGACGAGTTCCTGGGCGGCGCGCTCGCGCAAGAGGTTGACGGCGTCCACCGGTCCCGTGACCACGACGGGCTCGGGCTGGGCCGGGTCAACCTCCTTGATCAGGCGGACCCAGGCGGGCCGCAGGGACTCGGAGCGTCTCCGGTGGGGGCGATACATGACCAGCGTTCCCCTCCCCATTGCCTCAAATGGATGCCGTGATAGTCGCGTATCTCGCTAACAATATATCGCTTGCGATATGCTATGTCAAGGGCTGGCGATATACGGCCGGAGCGATATATGTTCATGCTCACCCCATGACAGGAAGGCCATGGCTATCCGGGTGCGATTACGGGAACTGTTGGAGAAGCGCGGCATGGCGCAGACCGAGCTCCAGGCGCGGAGCGGGCTCGGCTACTCGACCATCAACGCGCTGTACCACGGAAAGACAGCGCGGGTCGAATTTGCGACGCTCGAGGCGCTGTGCGAGGTTCTGGGGTGTGAGGTGCGGGAGATCCTCGAGCACGTCCCGGAGAAGAAGCGGGGGCGCTCGTAATGCCGAGCGCTGCGCCTTAGGTCATCGTCATCGCAGGTCCTAACGGGCCCTCCAGGAGTGACCTGCTTCCTCCTCGAATTCGCCCCTGACGATACAAGAGCGCCCTATCGCGGTGTCCCACTCCAGTACCATTTTTCTAGCCCTTCCAGGTAGGTCAGTTCCGGAGGAGGGTAGCCATTAGCCATCGATTCGTCGACGCGGCTGACGGCAAGCGCACGCCGTCCGGTATGCCGAGAGCGCCAGCGGTGGCGGCCCTGGCAGGCGATAGCCTGTCCGGTGTGTTCGTCCCCTTTTGTGTTAGTCCCCTTTTCACGCGGGTGCTATGAGTAGAAACCGCCCTGGAAACACGACCTTTGGAGCGCACCGACAGGATCTGCCCGACGCGCCAGTTGACGTTGCTCATCTCCTCGAGGCCCGCTTGTGGGTCGCTCGCCTTGGAGAAACTGATGTGTTACGGTGGTGGCGCACGGACGGACTACTCGGTGCCGATGGAGCCTTCGTCGGGCCTCGCGTCTTGCCGATCACTCATCCGACCGCGCGAGCGCGCATCGCTTTTGCCGTTGCTCGGCATGCCTGCGACGAGCGATACCCAGATACGAAAGCGTGGCATCTGTTTCGGTTAAGTCCAGACGTAGAGGACCGACTGGACGCATTGCTGGTGGAGCGCCTCGGAGACCGCGAGTATTGGGCAGGGGTGATCCCGAAGCTGGAGGCAACCGTGGCAAACTCCGACCCAGTCCAGTCTCTCCGAGCTAACGGGGTAGTGAGTGACGACGATCTGGCGACCGTACAGAAGGCAGAGCTAGGCGCTGGTCAGCGATCTCTGCCACTAAGAGCAGGTGCGACGTTGAACGAGACCATCAAGCGTCTCGCAGCTGGATTCGTCCGCTCTTCGCCAGGCAACTTGGTGGTGCCCTTTGTCCATGGCGACAAGTAGACCCGCGTCGTCTCCGACGATCTCGACCTTCTCGGTCACCAAAGGCGGGAAGATTGCCGAGACATATGCGTGCTTTGCCCACTGGGATCTCAACGCCACAGTGGACGAGAACCTTGATCAGTTTCGAGAGGAGAATCCGATTCTTGCGCCGACCGATGGCTGGCTCAAGGAGATGCGTCGGATCTTCCGCGTGCGATTTCTGGACATTGAGCGCCATCGACCGCTCATTCGCCTGGCCCAGGCTGGGATGCGTCAAGACACCTGGGCTCCGATTCTGATGTGGCACCTCTGTTTTCGAGAGCTGCTTCTCTCGGATTTCCTGGAGTCGTGGCTGTTCCCGCGAAAACACGAGGGAATGCTCCGAGTCCGAGCCGATGAGGTCCGCGGATACCTCAAGGGCTTGCCCGCGCGTGGGCTTCTTGACAAGGATTGGACCGCCAATACGGTGAGCCGAATGGTCAGTGGTTTGCCAACCTACGCGGCCGACTTCGGCCTACTCGAAGGTAAGGCCGTGAAGGAAATTTGCCCTTTCCACCTCCCCGATGAGGCCCTGCTCTACGTACTGCACGATATTGCCGGCGATGTAGCGAGCGCGGAGAAGATCCTCGACGACCCTCGTTGGAAGCGCTTCCTTATCTCACGCTCCGAGCTGGAACGGGAAGTGTTACGCTTGCATCAACACCGGAGGGTCACATTTGAGATAGCCGGCAGCATGGTGGCGCTAGAGCTGCCCTGCAAGAGCGCCGACGAGTATGCCGAGCACCTGGTCCAATAGCGCCTGGAAGGAGCGCCTCCACGACCGACTCGAGCCGCTCCTCAAGGCTCCGGGTCTCGTGAAGGAGATTAGCACTTACCAAGGAGTGCCCTTCGGGCTCTTTGCCTACCCTCCCACGGCCGAGCGTGAGGTGCGGCGTGAAGTGCAGATGCTCGCGACCCGCATTGAGCGCGAAACCGGGCGTAGGATCACCACGATCTCGATGGCGGAGTTCCTGTGGCAGGCAGTTCGAACGGCCTACCCACCGGACGGGAAGCCTCTCTTTGAGGCTGAGCGAAGCTGGAGCGAATCCGAACCGGAGCAACGGCTCGAGAAATTGCAGGAAACGATCCGAGCCATTGTCTCTGAGGTGTGCCCACTCCCTCAGCTTATCGCCGAACGGGTGGCGAGCGTCGACCCTACGAAGGGTATCGTCTTTCTTACACGCGTTGGCGCCCTTTATCCTGCCTACCGGGCAGGGGCACTGCTTGAGAACCTGATGGGCGAGGTGCGGGTACCGACGATCCTCTTCTACCCAGGCACGCGAACCGGCTCGAACACGTTGCGCTTCATGGACACTCTCGAGGCGCTACACGGCTATCGGCACAAGATCTTCTAGACGACCTGGAGCGGAGCCAAAGCATGTCGCAGAAAACTCACACGCCTTTACACGTCGGCGAGATCTTCCGGGAGAATATTTACCGCGATATCGAAGAGGTCATAAAGGTTGATGACCTTGACGATGCAGTCCTAATCGAAGAGATCAGAGAGTACCATCCAACCGCCAGCATTCAGACGCAGATGGTAGAGGTGCTCAAGGCCTATGACGGTGTCCGTCAGGGGCCGAAAAGAGACATCGGCGTCTGGGTTAGCGGCTTCTTCGGGGCTGGCAAGAGCAGCTTCGCCAAGCTGCTTGGCATCTTGTTGGAGAGTCGGCGAATCGGGTCCCAAGATGCCGTCGATCTGTTCTCCAGCCGGATCACCAATAACGAGATCAAAGTCCTGCTCAAGCAGATTCGCGAGCACCTTCCGACACACGTCGTCATCTTCGACATCCTCAAGGACAACATCGCCGGAGCGAAGGAACACCCAGTCACAACGGTGATGTATAAGGCATTCCTGCGTAGCCTGGGGTACGCCACCGAGCTCGACCTTGCGAAGCTGGAAATCGAGCTCGAGCAACGTGGTGAGCTCGACGGATTTCGTGACAAGTATGCTGAGCTGTACCCCGGTCGCAATTGGGACGAAGCCAAGCGCCTCACGATGACTGCAATCAATGAGGCCAGCCGCGTCCGTCACGAACTGGACCCGGCGACGTACAACGCCCCGGATTCCTGGGCTCGCTCGCGGCCGAAGGACGAGATCTCCCCTCGGACCTTAGCTGAACGTGTCCTGCAGCTCTCTAAAGCCCGGGCCGGCGGGCGAAACGTCGTGTTCGTTGTAGACGAAATCGGACAGTACACGGCCCGCGACCTCACCCGCATCGGTGACCTTCAAGGGGTCGTTGAGAGCTTTTCGCTCTTCGGCAAAGGGAAGATTTGGCTCATCGCGACGTCCCAGGAGAAGCTCGAGGCCGTGGTTGATATCTGGGAGAAGAACAAGTCCGACCTCGTTCGTCTCAGGGACCGGTTTGCGCTACCAGTGGACATCAAGTCCACCGACATCCGCGAGGTAGCGAGCCATCGTGTGCTCGCGAAGAGCGCCGAGGCCGAGAAAGCCCTACGTGCGCTTTATGGGAGCCACAGCGGCAAACTGAAGATGGCGACCCATGTCACGGCCACAGTCACCCTTCCGGCATTAGACGAGGACACCTTCGTTCGCCTCTACCCGCTGCTCCCGTACCAGGTTGATCTCTTGATCGACGTGATCTCAGGTTTGCGAAGGCAGGGAAGCGGACCTCAGACAATGGGGGGCTCCAACCGAACCATAGTGAGCCAGTCTCAGCAGCTCGTCATTCATCCGAAGGTGGGTCTGGCTAAGCAGCCCCTCGGAGCGTTGGTCACGTTCGATAGCGTGTATGAGCTGATCGTCACTAACATCGGCACTGAGATTCAGCGGGAGATCGAGGAAATCGCCCAAGGGCTCGGCGAGATGGAGGCTCGCGTCGCTAAGGCGCTTGTGCTCTTGCAGTTTGCGGAGCGCGCGCACACGAGCGAGGAGAACCTGGCCGCCGTTCTTCATCCGGCGGTCGATGCCCAGAGCGTCCTACCCCAGGTCCACGAAGCAGTCGAGACGCTCATCCAAGCGCGCAAGATCCGGCGCACCGAGCACGGGCTCAAGATCCAATCGGGCGCCGAGCGCACCTGGGACGAGGAGCGTGATGGCCGCCAGCCCACCCCGAGCGACCGCAGCCGCATCGTGAAGGAGATGGTCGAACAAGTCTGGGGCAAGGGCGCCACGCAGCAACCTGCCTACCAGCTCGGCGGCTGGAAGCGTTTCACCGCCGGGCTGCGCGTGGGCACCGAGTTGCTGGTGGACGGTGACGTGCTATTCGAGGTGCGGCTGCTTGACCCTTCCCGTCCCGCAGACTCGCAGATCCAGGAGGCGCGCACCCTCACTCAACAAGGGGGCCAGGATGCCCTCGTCGTCTGGACCGCTGAGCTCTCGAGTGATGCAGAGGAGGCTATCCGCGAGCGCTATCGGAGCGAGCGCATGCAGCAGCGCGGTGCGCGGACCAAGGAAGAGGAAGGTCTCTTGCGTGAGGAAGGTCGGCGACTGCGGGAGGCCAACGGGAGGCTGCGCAGCGAAGTCGAGCGCGCTCTCTCTCGCGGCCGCATTTTCTTCCGCGGCAACGATCGCTCGCCAAGCGAAGAAGCCAGCGACCCCAAGGCAGAGGCTCGCCGCGTGCTCGGCTCTGCCCTCGCACAGATCTTCCACCGCTTTGGCGACGGAGACGTCAAGGTTGGGGCTAAGGACGTCGAGGCCATCCTCAAGAGCGAGAGCCTGGCGGGCCTGCCCGATTGTTACAGCGATCTCAAGGTCGTGCAAACCATCGAAGGGCAGACGCGTCTCGTGACCGATCAGGGCGCTGCCAAGGAGATCCTCGATTGGATTCGTCTGCGGTGCGACGGCGGCCAAGCGCCGAGCGGCCGCGAGGCCGAGCAGCACTTCAAGAGTGCCCCGTACGGCTGGGGTCTCGAGCTCGTGCAGCTCGTGGTAGCCACTCTACTGCGGGAGGGTCAGGTCACCCTCACCTCGGGCGGGCAGCAGCTCAAGCAGGCTCTCACGCCAGAGGCAAGAAAGGCCATCACGAGCAACACTGCCTTCCGTGGGCTCACGGTGCGCGTGCGCGAATCTACCGTCAATCCGAAGAAGCTACGCGATGCCGGCCAGGCGCTTGAAAAGGGCTTCGGCATCCATTGCCCCTCACTAACCGCCGAGGTCATTGCCGGCACCGTCCGCGAGCACCTGGGGAGCGAGATTCCGCTTCTCGAGCAGACGCGTGACCTCCTACGAGACCTACGTCTGCCGGGTAACGGCGCCATCGAGCAAGGGCTCAACACCCTGCGCGCCATCAAGAGCAGCGATGATGATGACGCTATCCAGTCCTTCCTTGAGAGCGCGGACACGCTGAAGAAAGCGATCACGCGCGGCCGTGGCATCGAACAGAGCGTTACCGAGCCCGCGCGCCTGGGCTTAGAGCGCGCCCGCGCTGCGACTCAGCAAGTGGGACCCGTCCTGGAGCGCGAGACCGAGGCCAATGATCCGGCGCGACAGACCCTGGCCGAGCTGCACGACCACCTCGAGCGCGAGACTTTCTACGAGCACCTCCCCGCCATCGAACGTGCTGCCACTACGGTGCTCGACCGCTTTAGGGCGCTCTACAGCGATGCCTTCGCGGCGCGCCGGAAGGCGTACGGGGACGCGCTCGATGCGCTCTACCGTGCCTCTGGCTGGTCGGATCTCAAGGAGGCGGAGCAGGCCGATGTCGCACGGCGCCTGCGCGAGCGGAGCGCGGAGGAGCCGCTCCACGAGCCGTGGAGACAGGCGGCGACCATTCTGGGGTCGCTCCGTGACCAGGCCGATGCGGCCAAGGCGCTTCTGGACGGGGCGCTCGAGGCGTTGCGGAAGCTCGTAACGCCCCAGGCCGTTGAGATCAACGTGCGCGCGCTGCTCTCTGGGCCGATCACGTCCCCTGAGGAGCTTGATGCTGCCCTCGCCGCCATCCGTGAAGAGACCGAGAAGGCCCTTGCGGACGGGAAGCCCGTCTTGCTGGTCTAGAGGGGCAGGCTCGAGTGGAGAAGGAGCAGCGTAACGCCCTCCGCAGCGCGGTCGTCAAGGCCCGGCGGCTATTGGAAAAGGAGTGTCAGGAGCAGCTCGAGGGTGCTTACAACATCCTGCCCGATGGCCGCATTCTGGAGAACGCATTTGGGGATCCGATTGTCCGGGCCCGACTCCTCGACGTGGTACAGCACCACCGCGCAGGCGGTGCCTCAGCCGCAGAGGCCGTCGAGCGCACGGTGCGCGAGGCTGCCTTTACGGTGCTAAACCGCTTTGCAGCCCTGAAGATGGCTGAGCGGCGGGGGCTGGTCCGGGAGTGCATCTCACAGGGCCTGCAGTCCGAGGGATTGCGTGAGCTGGCGGATTGTGCTCCTGGTCTGCACGCCGCCGTCGAGGATGGTGGCTATCGCCTTCTCCTCGAGGCCCTGATGGACGAGATCTCGCTCGATCTCAAAGTCCTGTTCGATCGCCGGGACGCAATGGCGCAATTTTGGCCGCGCCCTAAGGCACTCGATGACTTGCTGGAGATACTGAACGACCCTCAGGTGGCCGACCTCTGGTCGCAGGATGAGACCATCGGATGGATCTACCAGTACTTCAACGCCGACGACGTCAATCAGATGCGCGAGGAGTCCTCGGTCCCACGCAATAGCCGCGAGCTTGCCGTCCGAAATCAGTTCTTCACGCCGCGCTACGTGGTCGAATTCCTCACCGACAACACCATTGGTCGCATCTGGTACGAGATGAGCCAAGGCCAGACCCGACTGAAGGACCGATGCCGTCACCTCGTCCGGCGGCCGATCGAGATCTTCCTCGAGCCTGGCGAAGTCGCTCTCGAGCCGCCGCAGCAGGACAATCTCAGCCAGGAGCAACTCCTCCACCTGCCCGTGAACATCAAGCATCGCCCCCTGAAAGATCCGCGCGAGATCCGGATGCTTGATCCCGCCTGCGGCTCCATGCACTTCGGCTTATACGCCTTCGATCTGTTCGAAGTCATCTACGACGAAGCCTGGGAAATCGCGCACGGCAGTGACGAAGCAAGGAAGTCGGCCCCGACCTTCGCGCCCTTCGCGTCTCTCGTCGTTCAATATCCCGAGAAGGGTGCCTTCCTCGCCGACGTTCCCCGCCTCATCATCGAGCACAATCTCCACGGCATCGATATCGATCTCCGCGCCGCGCAGATCGCTGGGCTTTCCCTCTGGCTCCGCGCCCAGCGCACGTGGCAAGAGCAAGAGCTGCCACCGCAGGACCGTCCCCGCATCCGTCGGTCGAATATCGTGTGCGCCGAGCCCATGCCCGGCGAGGAGGCGTTCCTAGCCGAGTTCATCGAGGAGCATCTATCCACCACACCCGAGCACAAACTCTTAGGCCAGCTCGTCCGCCGTGTGTTCGACGGCATGGAGCTCGCGGGCGAGGCTGGGTCGCTTCTCAAGATCGAGGAGGAAATCGCTGACGCCGTGGCAGAGGCGAAGCAGAAATGGCTTGCGGGTCCGAAGGTTGAACAGGGCCGTCTCTTTGTCGACGACACCGTCCCAGGTGAACAAAAGGAACCCGACGTAGACGTCACCGGCATCACCGACGAGACCTTCTGGGAGAGAGCGGAGGAACGGATCTACGCCGCTCTCCAGACCTACGCCGAACAGGCGGAGGACGGCGCTGGCTACCAACGCCGCCTCTTTGCCGACGACGCTGCTCGCGGCTTCGCCTTCATCGATCTGTGCCGCAAGCGCTATGACGTGATCCTCATGAATCCGCCGTTCGGAGAGCCGTCACCAAAAGCAGAATCACTAATTAGGTCAAGGATAGAATCATGTAACAATATCTTCTGCAGTTTCGTTGTGGATTCCACTGGTCGCCTTTCGGACGCTGGCGTATTGGGAGCTATTACCGACCGCTCGTTTGTTGTCAAAGACAGTTACGAAAAGTATCGCCGCTGGTTGTATGATAATGGATCACCGACTCTCTTCATCGACTTAGGTTGGGGCGTACTAGACGCAAACGTCGAAGCATGCTGTTACCTGGTCCGACCATCCCCTCGGGTGGACCACGGCCTCTTCCTGAACCTCTCACAGCTCGCGATTGACGACAAGTCAGGCCAATTAGTTAAAGAGGTAGCATCAACGGCGGCCTCGGCGAGCAGCGGCTTTCTAAGGGTGTCGCACAGGGCTTTTGAAAACATTCCGCACCTTGCGATGAGCTATTTCATTCCCTCGACGTTGATGGCTGATTTTGCCGCTAGCAAGAATATCGGGAATGTCGTCGCGAAAACCGCTCGAGGGATGTCATCCGGCGACACTCTCATGGCCTGTCGCTTGTTCTGGGAAGTCCCACCCGCCTTGATCGGCTCAAAGAAGCCTTGGAATTATGCAAACGTTGGCGGGGGTTCAACTCCGTTCTATCGTCCGCAGTTCATGGTCTTCAGATACTCAGATGACTGGGGGCCTCTTCGCGACCTTCCTGGCTTCAGCTTGAAGAACGTAAGCTTGTTTTGGCGAAGTGCAGTGGGATGGGGGAAACGAACCGACATTCTGTCCGCTCAGCTATTACCTCCCGGTTTGATTACCGCGGAAGACGGCCAAGTTGCCGTTCCGTTTAATGATTCTGACGCGTTCCTGCTATTGGGCTTACTTAACAGCAAGTACGCACAATCTGCCATCCATTGTATCTGTGGTGGCCATAAGGGTCCGGGTTATGTCGGAAGTATCCCCTTTCCGGCGTCTATCAGGGGGTCACAAGCCAGGATCTCCGGAGTTGCCGCTCAAGGTTTTGCCACGTTGCGGTCTCTCAGCGTCTGCAACGAAACCACGCTGGAATTCTGTCAGCCACTTGCGCTCTCTAAGAAAGACGACAGCCATTGGACTGAGGATACCTTGACTCGGGTTGGTGAATTGCTCCGAGGAGTCAAGACGTCGTTGACCGCACTCGATGAGCAGGTGTTTCGCTCTCTGGGAAAGACGGAGATTGAACAGGCGCAGATCGTTGCGATTGGGCCCGGAACGCTGGAGCCTCGCCTCGATTGGCCGGGCGATAGGAACGATCTCGCCTCAGCGTTAGCATCTTACGCATTGGGTGGAGCCTATGGTCGCTGGGATATTCGTTTTGCTACTGGCGAGAAGGCCGCGCCGGAGTTGCCCGACCCGTTCGCCCCTTTGCCGGTTTGTCCGCCCGGCCAGCTCCAGAACGAGCAAGGACTGCCCATCACCAAGGAAGAAGTGAGAAGGCTGAAGGAGGGCGGCCGGTGGAAATATCCGATCGAGATCCCGTGGGACGGCATCCTTGTTGATGACCCTGGACGGCCGCTGGATCTCGAGGCCCGAGTTAACCAGGTGCTGGAAAGCATCTGGAAGAACCGCTGGGAGGGCATCGTGCGCGAGGCGTGCGAGATCCTAGGCGTCCGCACCTTGCGCGATTACTTCCGCAAGCCCGCCGGTTTCTTCGCTGACCACTTGAAGCGATATTCTAAAAGCCGCCGCCAGGCGCCGATCTACTGGCCGCTCTCGACCGCATCAGGCTCCTACACGATCTGGATCTACTACCACCGCCTGACCGCTGACACCTTGTTTCAGGTGGTGGCTGAGCACGTGGATCCGAAGCTGCGCAAGGTGCAGGAGCAGCGCCTGCAAGTCGAGGGCGGACAGCGCCGAGCGGATGGACGCGAGGCGGCCAAACTCGCCAAGCAGACTGGTGAGCTGGTCGAGTTCGAGCAGGAGCTAGAGGAGATGAAGGTCGAGCTGCTGCGCGTGGCGAAACTGCCCTACAAGCCCGACCTCAACGACGGCGTCGAGATCACAGCGGCGCCGTTGTGGAAGCTCTTCCGCCTTCCGGCTTGGCGGAAGGTCCTCGAGGACACCTGGAAGATCCTTGAGAAGGGCGAATACGACTGGGCGCACCTCTCCTACGCGATCTGGCCGGATCGGGTGCGGGAGAAGTGCAAGATGGATCGCTCGCTAGCGATCGCTCACGACTTGGAGGAGCTATACGAAGGTGCGGCGCGGCCACCAGTTAAGAAGTCACGGAAGCGAAAGTAGAGCGAGTCCATGGGCGTCCTAGCGGATCACATCCACCGACGGGTTGGGGAGGATCTGGACGATCGGCACGTCGTGGTCTGGTATGATCCGGCCAGGGCTTGGGAGAGCTGGATCCGGAGCCTCGTAGGGGGAACGGCTCCATCCTTAGGTCCGCAGGTCGTGTTGATCGACGGACGAGACGCGAACCTCGTGACGTACCAGGGCTCGTACTACGAGCTGCTGCGTGCCTGCGAGCCACTCACCTCAGGCACCGATCTGCCTCGGCTCTTAGTCTATGTGCCGGGTGAAGAACACCAGGAAGCCCTGACGCCGCTCCGCGAGCTCGAGTGCGTCGGCGGAGAGAAGGAGCCGTATAAAGATCAGCGCGACTTGGCATCAATGGCTCGGCGTGCTCTCTCAGCCGCCGGCACCGCCGAGAGCGAGATCGACGCGCTCCTTGCGCACGAGAACTTGGACTTCGAATACCTCGATCGGCTCGGCGGAGATAGTGGGAGCGCATCGCCCCTTTCGCCCGTTTTCGGATCTGGGCGGGAGATCGACGTCTTTCCTCTGTTTCTGACTGACGAGCGCCGCCGCACCGATTCGGCGAAGAGGGGTCTGTTATCGGATATCGCCGTGCTCGCCAGCTCCAGCCTCGGGCTAGCCGTGGACCAGAAGCTCGACGCGTCAGCGATGCGGGATCAGCTTGCCCGGATGATCCTCTGCGCTGAGTTCCGGGCAGACCTCAGGGCCCCCGCGCCACCTGAGATCTCACAGATCCACGCGCCAAGCACTGACGACCAGCGCAAACGGTCCCGCTCGATTTGTGAGCGTCTGCGGAAGGACTTCCCCGACGAGTACGAAATGCTGGCCAAGAAAGTGGAGCGGGAGCTCGGACTGGCCACGGCCGAAATCGACCCGCTCGCCCTGGGCGAGATTGACACGTTCCCATTCGAGGAGGTGCGGCTACTGGATGCCTGCGACCGACTCCTCGTTTCGGGACACGCTCTGAAGGCACTGCCCATCGTTGAGGCTAGGAAGAACAGCTTCTGGATCTCCATTGCGCGTCATCCGGACCGGCATCGGATGTGGCAGGGCTGCCATGCGCTGGCCCTGCTCTCATTTATCCTCGAGGAAGCTCGGGCCCCGGTCAAACAGGCACCGAGCCGCCCCGAGGCATGGATTACCGCGTACACAGCTGCGAATGGTTGGCATCTTGTCGATCGCTTGTTCCGCGAGGCACGGCACCACGCGAGCACGATGATCGAATTCGCCGTTCTGGAGCGCGCGCGGGCAAAGATTTTCGCAGACTATACCGCGCTTGTCGATGTCATGACTACCCGCTTCGTCGGGGCCTTGCGAGAGGCGGGATTTCACGTCCCAGGTGTTCTCTCACAGACTGCGATCTTCGCCAAGCGGGTCCAGCGGCAGAATGGGGCCACGGCGTACTTTCTCGTGGACTCCCTGCGGTTCGAGATGGGGAAACAGCTGGCTGAGATGTTAGAGTCCCAAGGGGCAAGCGGGGTGACGCTCGAGCCCGCCCTAGCCGCGGTGCCAACTATCACGCCGGTGGGCATGACCGCCTTACTCCCGGGCGCCGACCGGTCCTTCAGCGTCCGCGAGGGCGCGAAGGGTATTTGCGGAGCTATCGGAGGCAGGCCACTGGACGGAATAGACGCCAGAATGGACTACGCCAAGGCGCAGGTGCCAGGACTCGTCGAGCTGTCGTTGGACATGCTGAGCGAGTTGACACCGAAGCAGCTTGCCAAGAAGCTCCAAGACGCAACGTGTATTGTTGTGCGGTCGATCGAGATAGATAGCGCTGGGGAGAGTCTTCCCAACCAGCTCGCGCAGGTCGTCATGGGCACCGTGCTTGAGAACCTCCGTAACGGGATCGCCCGGATCTCGGTCGCGGGGGTCTCCAAGTTCGTTGTCACCGCGGACCATGGCCATCTCTTCGGAAGCCGGTTGGGAGATGAGATGAAGATCGACTTGCCAGGAGGAGGAACCCAGGTTGATGTCCACCGCCGCTGCTGGGTTGGCCGAGGGGGGGATACGCCGAGCGGCTGTTTACGCGTCCAGGGCCGAGAGCTGGGGTACGACACCGACCTGGAGTTTGTTTTTCCCAAGGGCTTGGGGGTCTTCAAGGCTGGGGGAGACCTGGCCTATCATCACGGCGGCTTGTCCCTTCAGGAACTCGTGATACCGGTACTCAGCTTCGAGTTAAAAGCCTCGGCTCCGAGCAGTACCAAGCTGGAGCGCGTGGCGCTGTCAGGAGTCCCCAAGGCCATTACCAATCGCATCTTCTCGGTCGCGGTTGCGTCGGTAGAGTTGATGCTCGAGCCACTGGAGCTTCGCGTCATTGCAGCGGCCACAGAAGACAACCGCACCGTGGGCCAGGCAGTGTTCGCTGATATCGGATGGGATGCTGATAAGCGCGTCATTCTTCTCCCGGGAGCGCAAAAGGCCTCGATTGGCCTTCAGCTCGAGGATGACAGTGTTAAGGAATTGCGGATCGTCGTAATTGAGCATCGAACCGGTCGTGTCCTCAAAGACACGAGCCCCATTCCCGTGGATGTGATGAGGTGACATGACGGACGTAAGTGTCTCTGACTCCTTGGACGAGAAGGTCAACGTGGCCTACGCCGGCAAGGTGGTACGCAAGGACCTCGTCCGAAAGGTCAAAGTCGGCGCCAACGTACCGGTGTTTGTCCTAGAGTACCTACTGGGGAAGTATTGCGCATCATCTGACGAGACGGCCATCCGGATGGGGCTCGAGATAGTCAACAAGACTCTGTCGGAGAGCTACGTGTCGCCGGACGAAGCAACGAAGGCGCAGGCGAAGCTCAAAGAGAAGGGTCGACATACTTTCATCGATAAGGTCGCAGTGCGCCTCCTCCCGAGTGATGACAAGTACTGGGCCACGCTCGCCAACTTTGGGGACAAGTACGTCCACATCCCCGACGGGTTCATACGGCTGTACGACCGGCTCCTTCAAGGTGGAATCTGGGCCCAGCTCGAGCTTGAGTACTACTATGATGAGGCGGCGGGGGGCACGAAGAGTCCATTCGTGATCCATGATCTCAAGCCTATTCAGCTAGCCAGCTTCGATCCAGATGCGTACCTCGCCGCACGCGCCCAGTTCTCGCGGGACGAGTGGCTTGATCTGATGCTCCGTTCGATCGGCATCGAGCCGGGTTACATCGAAGGGCTACGAGACACGGATCCGGTGAAGGCGCTGAGGCTGAAGCTGCTCTTCCTGCTTCGACTCGTGCCATTTGCGGAGCCGCGGTTCAACCTCATAGAGCTGGGGCCCCGCGGGACGGGGAAGAGCTTCGTGTACCGTGAGATCTCACCCTATACGGTCTTGATCTCGGGTGGTGGGACGACAACTGCCAACCTCTTCTACAACATGAGTACCCAGCGTGTAGGCCTCGTGGGCCTATGGGATGTCGTGGCGTTTGATGAGGTGGCCGGCGTTGGCTTCAAAGAGAAGGATGGAATTCAGATCCTCAAGGATTTCATGGAGTCCGGCTCCTTCGTTCGCGGCAAAGAGGTTATCTCTGCCAACGCAGCCATGGTCTTCGTGGGGAACATTGACAAGCCGATCGAGACCCTCGTGCGCACGCACCACTTGTTCGAGCCCCTGTCGGAGGACATGCAGGATGCAGCGCTCATCGACCGCCTCCACTGCTATCTGCCTGGCTGGGAGATACCGAAGACTGAGGCGGCTATGTTCACACAGCACTACGGCCTGATAGTTGATTACCTTGCCGAAGCATTGCGTCACATGCGGAAGCAAAACTTTACGGAACTCGTCGATCGGCCTTTCGCGTTTGGTAGTCATCTCAACAAGCGTGATGACACGGCGATACGACGTTGCGTGTCGGGCCTGCTGAAAATCCTGCACCCCGACCAGGGCCACACCGAGGAGGAGCTGGGCCAGTATCTCGATCTCGCAATGGAGTGCCGCAGACGGGTGAAGGAACAGCTCAAGAAAATGCTTCCGTTCGAGTACTCGCGGACGAGCTTCAGCTATATCCACCGTGCCACACAGCAAGAGCACTACGTGGGCTGTCCGGAGGGCGGTGGACGAGATCTAATCCCTCAAGATCCCCACGCCCCTGGAACGGTTTACACCGCGGCCGCAGGTGGAGACGGTAGGAAGGTCGGCCTGTACCGACTCGAAGTCACGACCGCAGGCGGCACCGGCAAGCTCAAGCTATCCGGAACCATGGACCGAGAACTGAAGGAGAGCTGTCAGCGATCGTTCTCCTACATTCAGACGCACCGCGGGGACCTCGGAGTGGGTCACGATTTTGACACTCACGACTTTTTCGTCGAGGCTGTCGATCTACTCGGGTCCCAGGTGCCCTGTGCGGCTGGTGTGGCATTCTTCATTGCAGCGATCTCAGCGCTCCGGGAGGCGCAGACTCGGGGTGGTATGATTGTGCTTGGGGATCTTTCGATCCAAGGAAATATCAAAGGGATCGACAACCTAACTGGGCTGATGCAAGTCGCCCTCGACAATGGGGCGCGCGTCGCGCTCGTGCCGACCGCCAACAAGCGTCAGGCCCTTGAGCTGGACGAGTCATTGCTTCAGCTGGCGGAGTTCTACAACGATCCGAAGGCGGCGGTCGCCAAGGCGGTAGGCGAGCGCTAACCCTTCCGACGGTGCCGAACTAGCCGCGCAACCCCGCGTGCAGCACCAGCGGGATCGCGAAGTATTTCCCTTTCCCAGAGCCGGATCACCGTCCAGCCGAGTTTCCTGAGCAGCTTTGTCTGCCGGCGGTCACGATCCATGTTTGCCTTGATCTTCGCGAGCCAGTAGCTGCTGTTCGCTCCTCGCCGTAGGCGCCGCCTCCGGGTGCGCCAGCCGCGGCCGTGCCAGAAGTCGCCGTCACAGAAGACAGCCAGCTTCGCGCGGTGGAAAAGAATGTCAGGTCTTCCTGGCAGGGACCGATCGTGCTTGCGAAACTTCAGCCCCAACTCCCACAGGGCGCTCCGGAGCTCGCGCTCGCAGACAGTGTCGGTCGCTCTGGAACGGGCGAGTGTACTACTCGCACGTGGAGAAGACGGCTTGTAGCCCTTATAGCTCGGCGCGCTTGCGGTCAATGCCCCCTCCCCCCGATGACCGGTCGTGGCCCTCTTCCCGTTCCTTGGTGGTCTCGGTGGCGACCTTCACGGGAGCGATAAAACTTCGGCACAGGAAGCTTAGCCTCCGGCGGAGGTATGCGCCTCTTCTTGGGGATAGAGAGCGTTGGCCTTCCCCTGTAGGCCTTGCCTAGTAGCTGCTCCCCGATTGCTCGTCCGAGTATCTCTGCGAGCAACGGTGGGGTTGCGTTCCCGATCTGACGAACCTGATCCCAGTACGTACCCCGCACCTTCCAGGACGCGGGGAAGCTCTGAAGTCGCAGCATCTCGGCGACGGAGAGTCGTCGACTCTCCCAATGAAACGGACCGGTCGCCGGGCCTGGCTCAGCGGGGAGGGTCCAGCCTGGCTCAGTCTTCGCGAGCTTCAACAGAAATGACCAGTACCGGGTCCGATACCCGAACAGCGGTCGACCCCCTCCCCGTCGAGTGTGCCACAGGTAGTTGTGCCCCTCAGGTATGGAGGGCAGCAGCTTCGCCCATTGGCCGCTCGGCTGCGGCTCGCCGTTCCCGCTGGAGAGGTGGCCAATAGCGTCCCAGGCTCTAACAGCTTTCCCCGTCTGGGCTCTGGGCCAGCGGAATGTCCTTCCATCCCGGAAGGCGATCAAGATCGCGCGCTCGCGGCGCTGAGGCACCCCAAACTCGACCGCATTCACGATTCGATGCTCTACAGCGTACTTCGTTCCCGCCTCGCGGTTAATCCGCGACAGCGCGCGCCTAATGGTGGGGATGGCATTGTTGCGCCCGCGTGCGAAGCCGGGGACGTTCTCGATGAGTATTACCTTGGGCAGGAAGAGGCCAACCAATTTCATGAAATCGCGAAGACACTGTGCCCGCGGATCTCTGAACCCCCGCACGCCGTTCGGCGACCACTGAGCGGCCTTGGAGAAGGGTTGGCACGGGGGGCCGCCGGCTAATACATCGAGTTCGCGTGTGCGAAGTCCCAGGCGAGACGGAGAAAGCCTGGAAGCGACCTTGGAGATGTCGCCAGGTGTAAGGAGCTTCCAGTCGGGCTGGTTAGCATCGATCGTCTGTCGAGCGAGCGGGTCCACCTCGATACACGCGACCGTTCTGAACCCTGCTCGCGAGAGACCCAGGTCGAGGCCTCCCGCGCCCGTGAAGGCCGACAGTAGTGTGGGGTGTGCTGGCGGTCGTCGGGCCACTGAGGACACAAGCTGCCGTGACTCCGATCGCAAGGCAAGGGTCGTTGCCCATTGACATGGCAGGGATGGCAGGGGTTGGGACACTCGGCCCCTCCACAGCGCAAGCGAGCCAGCGATCATTGCCGTCTCGTTGCGCTTTCACATGAGCGCTGTAACCTACTGTCTCCCGGACGCGAAGGGCGCTGCCGTCTATCCAACTTGCGAAAGGCTGGTTGAATCGCTAATGGCATCGAAGAGGAAAGACACAGGCTCAAGTGGTCCCTCTGAGGCCGTCGCCCTTCCCGAGGGGGAGCGACAGATTGTTCGACGGCCAATAGCCGACCTGCTCCTCGATCCGCACAATCCGAGGATCCTCATCGCTGAGCGTGCTCCTCAGCTCGACATTCTTCGCGCCCTGTATCAAAACGAAGCCCTTGGGGAGCTCGCCAACTCCTTCGCTCGAAATGGCTACTTCCCTGAGGAGCCCGTGGTGGTTGTCCCCAGCAGCAGCGAGCCCGGGAAGTACGTGGTCGTTGAAGGGAATCGTCGTGTCGCAACTGTCAAGCTCCTTCTGGACCCACGGCTGCGGGAGACACTCAAGGTAGCCGGCTTCCCGGAAGTGGCTGCTGGCCGTCGGGAAGAACTAGCACGCATTCCGTCGGTGCTCTATCCGACTCGCGACGAGATCGTACCGTACTTGGGCTTCCGACACATCACTGGCGTCAAGACATGGGAACCTTACTTCAAGGCCAGATATATCTCTCGTCTGCTCGACCAGGGGCTCACCCTGGAGCAGATCGAGCAGTCGATAGGCGATGACGCCAGCACCGTGAAGAAACTCTATCAGTCCCTTGTCGTCTTCCAACAAGTTCAGCGTGACTTGGACATGGATATCAAGGACTTGCGAGATCGGTTCTCCCTTCTCGAGGTGATGCTTGGTCAGACCGCAATCAAACAGTTTCTTTCCATCTCTCGTCGCCTCCCTACGGCAAAGCTCGATCAGATAGTACCCACTGAAGCGCTGCCGAAGCTTCGTGAAGTGATTTCTTGGGTGTTTGGCGACTCTAAGCGGGGTGAAGTTGCCGTAATATCCGATTCCAGGCAGATCTCGAGCCGCCTCGGCCCGGTTGTTCTCAAACCGGAGGCGGTCGAATGGCTTCGTCAGACACGAAACCTGGAGCAGGCGTATGAACGCTCCGATGGCGAGCGAGCGCTCCTTATTCGGCGACTGAGTCAGATACGACGCGTTTCGCAGGAGGCAATTGGGTTGTTGCCTTCGTTCCGATCAGACGCAGAGATCGCTGCTCTCTTGGCTGACCTGGTGCCGGTGCTCGAGGCGCTGCTCGAGAGAAAGCTCCGGTCGTGACCCGGCTGAGGAAGCCTCCCTTCCCGTCGGAGAATGAGCCCTGGCTCCTTGCTGACTGGATCGAAGCTACCGTCCTTGCGACGTGGACGCCGGTGAGCCGTGCGTCCTTGAAGTCGCTATTTGCCCGTGAGGATGTCGAGGATGTTGAGGCTCGAGTAGCCGATGTCTGGGGTGAAATACGCCGGCGGGGGCGACTCTGTGGCGATGGATCCCCTCTCGCGCTTATGGAGGAGGGAGACAACCTCGAGCCGCGGGGTAAGCTGACCACCGCTCTGTTCTACTACTTCCTTTGCCTGTTGAGCATCGGGGAGGAAGTGGACAATAGGGCACGAGAGCTGTTCGAGCACTGTGTCACGGATCTGGCATTTGGGCTCTCAGGCTTCCCGGCCGTAAGAATCGGCGCTCCGAGACGTCCTCCAGTACCTGTGTCCCTGGAGCTGGCGGTTGAGCAGTACACTGCCTCCAGCGTCGAGCGCTTAGCTGTGCGTCCACTCGAACCCAATGACAAGGACCTCGGTCTTGATGTGGCTACATGGCACCCCTATCCCGATGGGCGCGGGGGCTATCTTCATTTCCTTGGCCAGTGCGCAACCGGGAGGGATTGGTTCGAGGATAGAAAGCTGTTTGATCTCAACCTCGATGTGTGGAAGCAGCACGTCGCTTGGCTGGTGAGTCCCGTCCGTTTCTTTGCGCTTCCCTTTGTTGTACCGGAGACGCGCTGGTGGCGAACCTGCGCTGGCGGAGGCCTCGTTCTCGACAGACCTCGACTCCTCGAGCTGTATTGTCGTCGAGCGCTCCCGGCTACGCGTCTGAAGGAAATCCGCTCATGGTGCGGAACGGTCGCGGCGTAATTGAACAAGCGCTGTCCTGACTCCTGTTCCCAGCTGCCCACCACTAGGGTCTCAGAGTTTAGGCACTTGCCGGATTGCTCGTAGCTGCGGTAGGCCCCTACTTCGCAAGAACGGGCCTGCGCGGAGTGGAACCACAGACGTCACGCTTATCAGCGACCCAGGCAGGGAATAGACTGCGACACAACAGTGCTAATCCAGTGACAGCGCCTCGCCATACCCTGCCTTCACGACCTTCTCCGGCCAGCGCTTCTCGAACCAACCAAGCTTCTGAGTGTGCACTGGTAGAATCTGTTTGGGGTTCACTGTCTCGATGACCCACTCCATGCCCGGGCCGTCGATGTGGCCGGAGGCGTGGAAGGGGCCTTTTTCCGCGCCAGGCAAACCACCGACTTTGTTAAGGTGGAAGAAGTCGAGCCAGTTGGACAGACGCAGGTGGTCGAAATGCTGCTCTTCGTCGTAGGCCTCGGAGGCCGAGTAGATGTAAGTTCCGCCGGTGGGTTCGATGTCGATCAGACTCGCGATGTCCCAGTAGGAGAGGCAGAGCAGGTGCCCGCCGGGTGCGCGGCGGATGGCAAGCGCGTCGGTAACATGGCCATCGAAGCGCTCGAGCAGCTCCTTCTCCCATCCACTGCGGCCGGAGCGGGGCGAGCGCAGAATGGACAGCCCGTCGTCACTTGGCGTCGGAATCTTGGGATCGATCACGTGCATCTGTTCGAGCAGATACGCGTCTCTTGGCGTCACGACCAGACGCCGCCCCAACTCTTGCGCGATATCTCTGAAGGTGCGGAGTCGCTCGATGTTGCGTGCGGAGAAGTCGGCGATCACTAGACCTTTTTCCCTGCGCACGACGTCACGGGCGGCATCGAGGACCGTGGGCTCTTCGACCGCAGTCTCATCGCGCAGGTGCGTGCCTTCCACGATGAACAGCTTGGGTTTCAGGGAGGCCAGCTCGTTGGCGAAGCGTTCGGTGCGCGCTTTGGAGAATCCGTGGCGGCGGAGGTCACCCGAGTAGCCGACCCAGCCGATGGGGGTCTTCAGGGCAAAAGCGCCGGAGCCGGGAATCGAGTGGTCTACCCGGTAGAACCGAAGGCCCAGAGGCTCGAGGTTGCCGATTTCGCAGGGCGCGGCCTCGAATTTGGTCTTGGCACCGGGGTGATACGCGAAGAATCCCTTGAGCTTATCCAGCGCCTGCTTGATGGTGTCATCGCCCTCGCAGATGTAGTGCGGCCGGCCGACACGGAGACCGGTGACGCCTTTCAGCACGCCGTCATCGGTTACTTCTTTGGGAGCGATGTAGCTGAACTCGTTGCCACCTAGGTCTTGCATCCCTTTGCCGATGAGCGCGGTCATGAGTCCCGTGTAGATGGGGACCGTGGGTTTGAGAAACCCCAGGTAGCCGTTGTGGTCCTGGTGCGCGTGGCTCAGCAGAATGGCGTCGAGGTGCTCGATGCGGCGGTAGTGGGGCCGCGAGCGACAGCGGTTCCAGAGATCCGGTTCGTGGGCAGAGAGGTCGTCGCGATAGATACCTTCGAGTGGTGGGATGAGACCCATGCGGAGGTAGTCTCTCAAGCCCACAGCCGAGCGGGGTTGGAGGAATTCGTCGAAGTACTTCCCGCTTGCGCCGAAGCCCATCCCGAAGTCGAAAAAGAAGGTGCGCTCGCCGGTTTCGACGAGGATCTTGTTCCCGCCGATTTCGCCGGTCGAGGCGTCGTGGCCGGCTGTGCCGCCGTAGACGGTGACCTTCAGCACCGAGGTTCTTTCGTCGTTCATTTGAACCTGTCTCCTGACCAATCTCCCTACGGGAGTGGGGATGACCCGCAATTACGCAACCTCTCGAACGACCTCTAGAATTGTTCTACCCTACGCCGTACTCTACTCCTCTACTTAGCGTAGATGCCGGGCAATCCACTTAGGCGGCCACCGATGCCCAACTTTCCTCGAATTCCCACCGCAGCAGCTCGCAAGCTCGGCTATTACGTGTACGTCTATGTTAATCCATTGGACGACAAGATTTTCTATGTAGGTAAAGGAAAGGGAAGTAGGGCTCTTGCGCACGTCGACGCGAAGCAAAAGAAGGCAGTCGCAAGAATCATCAAGTCAATTCGAGCTGCGGGCAAAGAGCCTGCGATAGACATTCTCGCTGCAGCCCTGGCAGATGAAGAGACGGCATTTCGTGTCGAGGCTGCTGTCATTGATGCCCTGAGGCTAGAGCACCTTGCCAATCGTGTCCGGGGATGGGGAAGTCGGCGTTTCGGTCGCCTCCCCTGGGCGGACGCCGTAGCTCAGCACACCCGGAAAGCAGCCAACATCCGTGAGCGAGCGATCCTCATCCGCATTTCGGACGAATACCGCTACTCGATGACGCCGGCTGAACTGTATGACGTGACACGAAGCGCCTGGAAGCTTGGCCCTCGACGCGAAGAGGCGGATTACGCTTTTGCGGTCTTCGAGGGCGTGGTCCGCGAGGTCTATCTCATTACGGGCTGGCACAAGGGAGGAACCACATTCAATACACGCTTCAACGGACGGAAGTACGGCCGCGCTGGCCGTTGGGAATTCGTTGGAACGCTCGCGGACGATTCTATTCGAAGACGTTACCTAAATCGGTATGTTGGCGAGCGATTTAAGCCAGGATCCCAGAATCCGATTTCATACGTCAACGTGCCGCATCAATCTCGAAGAGCTGTGTCGAGTGCGTGAGCACGTCATCAACTTGGGCCGCGTGAAACGGCGCTGCTGCCCTCCACGATCTGTACCGAGAACCAGATGGTGTGCAGGGCTCGAAGGTCACCAGGCATGATCGTCCTTCCCTTTTATGATCGTCCCGTCCATTCACGGATAGGTACGGATGATCGTCTCCTTGACCACGATTCGGGTCACGCTTGATGGACGCCGACAGGCCGAGCCGTGTCCCCATTGTCAGCGGGGTGGTTTGGAGGGCTTGCGGCGACCAGGCGTCGATGAGTTCGGCCGCCGCGGGAAATACTGCGAGCGTTGCGAACGATGGAGGCCGGATTGTGCACCACGTCAGTCTTGCGGGTCAGTCAAACTGGTCGACCTCGGAAGGACTTGACGTGTCCAGCAACCTCGCAGTATTGACCGCACCGGTCAGTTCAGGGCGGTGCACTCAGCGGGTTACACGAAGGGCACGCACGAGCGCAGATGATTTTAGATCGCGCGGCTCGAATCGAGGGACGTTCGGGTGGCTGGGCATGACGCTCCGAATGCACCGGCTGCGCACCGTGCTTCGCTTCCTCCATACGTTGCCAAAGCGTATCGAGACCGCCCGGCGTGATGGCACCTCCCGAACGTCAACCGACAGTCGGCAGCCGCTTTGACGGCGCGTTTAACCGCGTTCCGGGCCGAGACGTGCCCGAACCGCGTGGAACGGAATGTGTTGATCGTGCATTGAAGGGCGGCGGCTACGTTTTGCCCACGCGGCCGCCGGTATGCGACACTCTCGGAAGGTGTGGCCGGATGAGGACGAGCTCGTCCACCTCACGCGCGAGGCGCGGGGGGGGAGACCGGGTGCGCTGGACGCTCTCCTGGCGACGCTCCGACCGTCGTTCGTCGCGTACTTCGCGCCCGCCATTGGGCGGGACGATGCGGAGGACGCGGCCCAGCTCGCGCTGCTGTCGATCCTCCAGGCGCTGCCGGGGATCGACGCCGACGGGGCCCTCGGCTATGTGGTGGCCGTCGCCCGCCACCGGCTGGGGAAGGCGCGCCGGCGCGACGCGCGCGCCCGCCGCCGGTACGGTCCCCTGGAGCTCGCCCTCGCGGTCGAGTCGCCGGTCGGCGCCGACCGGGAGGCCGACTACCACGAGTTGACGCGCGCCCTCCGCGCGAGCTTGGCGACCCTCCCCCCGGACCGTCGGGACCTCCTGCTCGAGCCCCTGCGCGCCGAGCACGCTCCGACGCCTGCCACCCAGTCACACGTCCACCCGGCGACGATCCGCACGTGGCGGAAGCGAGCCCGCGCGCGCCTCCGCGTGGCGCTCGCGTCGCTCCGCTGACGCGGTGCCCGCGCGGGCGTCGAGACGCACCTCGCGCGTACCCAGTATCGCTCATCACCACGCGCAACCTCCTCGCTTCCGTCTGGAGTTCGGTCTGGGACACGTCGTTACCGAGCCGAGTGACACGCTTGGGGTGATTCGGGACTACTTGTAAGTAGAGGGGCAGATGAGGGCCTGTACGTGGGCCCCCATGGGGGTTGGCGATTGCCCCGAGCGTCCCTCGGGACGCCGAGCGAGAAACCGCTCGGCTGTGATCGGCCGCTGGAGGCGTGGATGCGGGCAGCAGCCGTTGGACAGGAAAGCGGAGCGCGCTACGGCGAGATGATGGCCCGCTATCTCGGACCCGTCATCCTCCGGGCGTTCGCGGAGGACGACGTAACCGAGATTTACGTGAATCCGCAGGACGGCTTGGTGCGCTTCGACACCCGCTCCCGGGGCCGGATAGAGAGCGGGGTCTCGGTCACGCCGACCCGGGTCGAGATGTTCCTGAACGCGGTGGCCACGAGCCTCGGCCTGACGCTCGGGAGCGACCACCCGGGGCTCGAGGCGGAGCTGCCCGCCGTGGGCTTCCGGGGGAGCCGCCTGCAGGGCTTCGTCCCGCCCATCACGCCGGCCCCGGCCTTCACGATCCGCAAGCCGCCAGCGGTCGTGTATTCGCTCGACGACTACGTGGCGGCGGGCGTCATCTCGCGAGCGCAGCGAGCCGCGTTCCGCCGCGCCGTGCGGGAGCATCAGAACATCCTCATCGCCGGCGGCACGAACACGGGCAAGACGACCCTCGCGAACGCGCTCTTGAAAGAGATCACCGATCTCTTTCCCACCGAGCGCCTCGTGATCCTCGAGGACACGGTCGAGCTCCAGTGTCTTGCGCCGGATCATTTGGCACTCCGGACCACGCCGACCGTGACCCTCGCTCAACTGGTGAAGAGCGCGCTCCGCACGAGCCCCACCCGGATCGTCGTGGGCGAAGTGCGGGGGAGCGAGGCCTTGGACCTGCTCGACGCCTGGGCGACGGGGCACCCGGGAGGCGTCGCCACCGTGCATGCCTCTTCGCCCCAGGGCGCGCTGCTCCGGCTCGACCGGCTCGCCCAGCGAGCCAACGTCCCGCCACAACGTCACCTCGTGGCCGAGGCGATCCAGTGGATCGCCGTGCTCGAAGGGTCGCATGCCCGCCGCCAGGTCACCGATCTCGTCCGGGTCGACGGCCTCGATCAGGACGGGCACTTCGTCCTGCGGCCGACCCTGACCGCAGCCACCCCATCAGGAGACTCCGTATGACGGACACCACCCCCTGCACCCTCGCCCGGTACCTCCTGGTCGGCGTGGTGCTCGCTCTCGCCTCCGTGCTCCTCCCGCACGTCGCGTTCGCCGCGTCAGCGGGGGGTGGTGCCCCTATGCCGTGGACGGGCCCGCTGCAGAGCCTCTTGAACAACCTGAGCGGCCCGACCGCCCGCATCATCGGGGCCCTCGCCTTCGTGGTTGGTGGGGCGTTGTGGGCGTTCACGCGCCACGAGGAGGGGGCGCGCCGCTTCGCGCAGGCGGTGGTCGGCGTCGCCATCATGATCGGTGCGGCGAACATCGTCAACGCGCTTGCGTTCGTCGGAGCGACGGTCTGAGCCTCGCATCTGGACGACCGGACACCGTGACCGCGGATCGTCCGCAGTCTCCCGACGCGCACGTGATCCACCCGGCACTCTACCGGCCCGTGCTCTTCGCCGGGGCGGAGCCCGCGGTGGTGGTGCTCGAGGTGACGACCGCGTTCGCCCTCGTGTTTGGCGTCGGCCTCCACGTCGCTACCGTGCTGCTCGCGGCCTTCTACCTGACGGTCGTCCACGCCGTCATGGTGTGGGTGGCGAAGCAGGACCCCCAGATGATCGGTCTTTACGTTCGGAGCGTCGGCGCCCGGGACTTCTACCCGCCGCATGCCAGCGTGCACGCCGCGCCGCCGCCGGTTCACCCCTCGATCCCGCAGGGACGCTGAATGGATTTGTGGTCCGTCGCCCTCGGAACCCTGGGCGGCGCCGCGGCCGTGCGCGCGCTCGGCCACCTGCGCGAACACCGCGTCGCAGCCGCCGGCCTCGCAGACCTCGTGAACTGGGCCTTCATGGTGGAGGACGGCGTCGTGCTTCAGAAGGACGGGTCGCTCCTCGCCGGCTGGCGCTACCAAGGGCCCGACCTCTCCGCGGCAACGCCAGACGAACTGAACGCGCTATCGCAGCACGTGAACGACGCGCTCTTGCCCTTCGCGGACGACTGGATGTTCCACGTCGATGCGATCCGGCGCCCGGCGGTCGCCTACGCCCCGTCTCGGTTCCCCGATCCGGTGACGCAGCTGATCGACGACGAGCGCCGGGCGGCGTACGCGGCGCAGGTGGGCCGGCAGTTCGAGACCGAGTACTTCCTCGTCGTGACGCACCGGCCGCCGCCCGACGTCTTCTCGCGGGCCGCCGCGTTCTTCGTCCAGGCCGCCGAGCGCGCCCGCGTCGATTGGGGGCGGGTGCTCGAAGGCTTCGCCGCGCAACTGCGGGTGCTCGATAACCGGCTGGCGGGAAGGCTCCAGCTCGCGCGGCTCGATGCCGATGGGCTCCTCACGCACCTGCACGAGTGCCTCACCGGCCTCGCGTACCCGGTGCGGACACCGCCGCACGGGTCCTACTTGAACGTGGTGCTCGCCGACCAGGAGCTCGTGGGCGGCTTCGAGCCCCGGATCGGGCGGCTGGCGATCCGTGCCGTCGCGGTCCAGGGCTACCCGCACGACTCCCAGGCGGGGCAGGGGGACTTCTTGAACGCCCTCCCCTTCGCGTTTCGCTGGTCGCACCGCGTGCTCCCGTTCGGGACGCAGGAGGCGGCGAAACAGATCCGGCGCCACCAGCTTCAGTGGTTCAAGAAGCGGAAAGGGGCCGCCGCCTGGGTGCAGGAGATGGTCGGCGCCAAACGGGACGCTGCACCGCGGGCGGACGACGAGCTTTGGCTCGACCAGGACGCTAGGAGCCTCGCCCAGGATGCCGCAGACGCCGCCGCGGAGAATGCCAGCGGGGCGGTGCGGTTCTGCTTCTTCACGCAGGTCGCGATCGTGATGGAGCCCGACCCCTCCCGCGCCGACGTCGTAGCGGGGGAGATCTTGAAGGCTCTGAACGACGCCGGGTTTTCGAGCCGCATCGAGACGGTGAACGCACTCGAGGCCTACCTGGGGAGCCTGCCGGGCCATGGCTATCCGAACCTCCGGCGGCCCCTCCTCTCCACCCGGAACATCGCCGACCTCCTGCCGGTGACGAGCGTCTGGCCGGGGCTCGCCACGAACCCGTCACCCTTCTTCCCGCCGAAAAGTCCGCCGCTCCTCTGGGCGGCGACGGCGGGCAGCACGCCGTTTCGGGTGAACCTCCACGACTCGGACGTCGGGCACACGCTCGTCCTCGGGAAGACGGGGTCCGGGAAGTCGGTCCTCCTCGCACTCCTCGCGGCGCAGTTCCGCCGCTATGCGAATGCACAGGTGTTCGCGTTCGATGTCGGGCACTCGATGTGGGCGCTCGCCCAGGCCGCGGGAGCCCGGCACTACGATCTCGCCGCCGGCCGCGTCGACGTGCTGTGCTTCCAGCCGCTCGCCCGGATCGACGACCCCGCCGAGCGTGCCTGGGCCGCGGAGTGGCTGGAGACGGTCTTCGGCCTGCAGAGCGTGACCGTCACGCCGCCCTTGCGTACGCGGATCGATCGGGCCTTGGAGCTTGTGGCTCGAAACGACCCGCCCCACCGCACGCTGATCGAGCTCACCGTGCAGCTCCAGGACGAGACGCTGGCCGTCGCCCTGCACCCTTACACCGTGGCCGGGAACTACGGCCAGCTCCTGGACGCGAGCGCGGACGACCTCGGGGACGGCCGGTTCCAGGTGTTCGAGATGAAGCACCTCCTCGCCTTGGACGACCGGATCGCGCTCCCCGTGCTGCTTTATCTCTTTCGGCGGATCGAGCAGCGGCTCGACGGCAGCCCGACGTTTCTCCTGATCGACGAAGCGTGGATGGCGCTCATGCACTCGCTCTTCGGCGCCCGGGTGAATCAGTGGCTCTTACAGCTCCGAAAACAGAACGCCGCGGTCGTGCTCGCCACGCAGAGCCCGGCGCAGCTCGCCCAACTCGCACATCGGCACACGATCGTCGACTCGTGCGTGACGAAGATCTACCTCCCGAACCCGGATGCCGCGACGCCGGCGCAAGCACCACTGTACCGCGATCTGGGCCTGAACGAGCGCGAGATCGCAATCATCGCCCGGGCGACGCCGAAGCGGCACTACTACCTGAAGTCCCCCCGCGGGAGCCGGTTGTTCGAACTCGGCCTCGGGCCCGTCGCCCTGAGTTTCCTCGCGGCCGACCCCGGAGCCTCGATGGAGGACACGCGCCGGCACTTGGAATCGCTCATCGCGGCGCACGGCCAAGACTGGGCGGCCGTGCGGCTCAAGGAACGCGGCCTCACCGACTGGGCCAAGCGCCTGCGCGCCTATCGGACTACACCAGGAGACTCCCTTCAAGGAGACGCACTCGATGACAGGCCACTCGTTCTTCCTGCCGTCGGCTAAGGCACGGCTTCTTGCGGCAAGCGCGATCGTCGCGTTCGGACTCGGCCTGACTCCCTCGCCCGCGCAGGCGCAATTCGGGCTGTTTGGGAGCGGGATCGTCTTCGATCCCTCGAACTTCGCCCGGAACGTCCTGCACTACGCGCGCAGGCTCGAGCAGATGAACATGCAGCGCCAGCAGTTCCGGCAGCAGCTCACGGCCATGCGGAAGCTCCGCGCCCCAAACTGGCGCCAGATCAACGCGACCCTCACCCAGATGGATGCGCTCATGCAGCAAGGCCAGGCGCTCGCCTACAGCCTCCGGGCGATCGACCAGGAGTTTCAGCGGACGTTTCCGGGCGTCCGGGCCTTCCGGAACTACCCGGCGGAGCAGCAAACCCAGGCGGTCCGGACCCTCGCGACGCTGCGCGGTGTGTTGAACGCGGCGAACCGAGCGGGCCGAGATTTCCCCACGAGCGTTGCGCGGCTCGACGCGATGAAACGGCAGCTCGGGAGCATCCAGGGCCACGAGGAGGCGCTCGAGTTGAACGGCACGATCGGGATGTACTCAGCAGAAGAGCTCATGCTCTTGCGCCAGGCAGTGTCGGCGCTGACGAACGTCCAGGCAGTCTACTACGCGGACCAGGTGAACGCTCAGGCGCAAGAGGCGGCCACTGTGCGCGAGCGGCTCGCGGCGATGAGCGCGCCGAGGCCCCGGTACTCGCCCATCTCCCTCCGGGTGACGCCGTGAGGGCCTGTCGGTGAAGACGAGCGCTGGCCCGGTCCTCCGGTCGCGCGGCGGCGTCATGCTCGTCGCCTGTGTGCTGGTCGCGCTGGTCGCGGCGCCGGCCGTCGCCCAGTCTGCAACGCAGCAGCCGGTGCTCGACGGGATCGCGGCCCAGTACCGGGACGCGTCGCGTCTCTGGCGCCCCAGGCTCCTCCCGGTCGCGCAGCAGCTCTTCATGGTGCTCGCCGGGATCGAGTTCGCTGTCTCGGGCGCTCTGTGGGCGCTCCGCCGGGACAGCTTGGACGACATCGCCGCGAAGTTCCTCCTCAAGTTCACGCTGGTCGCGTTCCTGCTCGCGCTCATCACGAGCTTCACGTACTGGATGCCGCCGATCGTGAACGGGTTCGCGGCGGCCGGGGAGCGGGCGATCGGCTCGAGCGTCACGGTGAGCCCGTCGGGCATCATCGATATCGGGCGCCAGACGGCGCTCACGGTCCTGAACACCTTGGACCTGGGCGTCATGCTCAAGAACCCGGCCATGGCGGTGTTCGCGGCGCTCGCGGCGCTGATCATCGCGCTCGCCTACGTGGTGATCGCGGCACAGCTCGTCTTGGTGCTGATCGAGAGCTACATCGTGCTCGGCGGTGGAGTGCTCTTCCTCGGGTTTGCGGCCTTTCGCGGGACCGCGGCCTTCGCCGACAACCTGATCGCCTACACGTTCGGTGTCGGGGTCAAAGTCTTCCTCCTCTATTTGATCGTGGGACTCGGGAGCCAGATCGCGAAGAGCTGGATCCCCCTGATTCAGTCGAGCACGTTCTTCGGCCCCACGAGCCCGCTCCTCGAGGTCCTGGGGGGGGCGCTCATCTTCGCGGTCTTGGCCGTCCGCGTCCCGCACGTCGTCGCCCATCGGCTCTCGGGGCACGCGAGCTTCGGCATCGCCCACGCCCTCCGCGCTCTCAGCTGAGGCCCGTCATGCGTCGCATTGGAGCACGAGTCGCCCTGCGGCTCCCCCGGTTCATCGAAGAACGGTTCGGTCGCTCTCGGGGCCCGGATCACGCGGAGAGCGCCTCCCCGGCCCGCGCGGACGGCAACCCGTTCCTCGCCGCCCGCACCGAGTTCATGAACGCCTTCGGCGATCTCGCGAAGGGCAAGCGCAACTGGCAGCTCACGGCCTACGCCCTGATGGGCCTGCTCGCCCTCGTCACGCTCGCGGACCTGCGCCTCGCGGCCTCCTCGCGGGTCGTGCCCTATGTTGTCCAGGTCGACCGGCTGGGGCAGGTGGTGACGGTCGGCCCAGCTGAAGATCTCAAGCGGCCTGATCGGCGGCTCCTCGCCTCCGAGCTCGCCCGGTTCATCCGCGCGATCCGCACTGTCCTACCGGCGGCCGCGGCGGCGGGGCAAGCCGAGATGCTCCGGCGCGGCTACGCATTCGTGGCGCCCGAGGCCGCGGCCTTCCTGAATGACTACTTCGCGAATCCGGTGAACGACCCCCGCCTGCTCGGGCTCCGGCTCACCCGACAGGTGGACGTGACCGGCGTCCTTCGGGTCCCGAACTCCGACGTGTGGCGGCTCCAGTGGACGGAGACGGAGCGCTCCACGCAACCCGGCGGGCTCACGCGGACGCTCGCCTGGGAGGGCTACGTCACCGTGCGCCTCGTGCCGCCTCGAACCGTCGACGCGGTGCAGGACAACCCGCTCGGGCTCGCCGTGACGTCGGTCAACTGGACCCAGGTGGGCGCGAGTGCATCCGCCGGGCCCGTGGCCGGAGCAGACACCACTCTCGATCAAGGAGTGAAACCGTGACGCGGACAAGAAGAGAGAGCTTCCGGGGACTCCACGCGGCGCTGCTCGTCGCGATCGCCGTCGCTCGACCGGCGCACGCCCAACAGCAGCACCGGCGGCCGTCCCATCCCCAACTCGCGGCGGCTTCCGTCCCAGCGGATACGGGACGGCCCGAGAGCGATACGACGCCGGCGCGGGCAGTCGGGGATCCGATCGCCGCCGCGACCCGGGAGTACCAGGCGAGCGGGATCGCCCGCACCGTCGTGCAGGGCAACTTCCTGACCTTTCCCTACGGGCACGCGCAACCCACGCTCACCTGCACGGTGCTCCGCGCCTGCGTGATCGAGCTCGAGCCCGGCGAGATCGTTCTCTCCCGCATCGCGGGCGACACCGAGCGCTGGGAGATCGCCGCGGCCCCGGCGGGGCCGGACGGGCGTACCCTGCTGATCGTGGTGAAGCCGCGGGATTGCGACATCACGACGAATCTCGTCCTTGCGACCGATCGGCGGCTGTACGAACTGACGCTCGATGCGCCGCCCTGTAAGGGCCGCTCGACCAACCCGCGGCAGCCCTACGTGCGGCACGTCCGATTCTACTACCCGGACGAGATGATCGCCCAGTGGGCGAAGCCGCCTGAGCCCGCGCCCGTGCGGGTCGCCCCCGACGTCTTGTCACTCAACTTCGGCTACCGGGTGAAGAAAGAGCGTCACTTCCCGTGGGCACCGGCGCAGGTGTTCGACGACGGGGCACGGGTGTACATCAAGCTCCCGGAAGAAGCGCGTCACGCCGAGGCGCCGGTGCTCTTCGTCCTCGAGTCGGACGGCAGTAAGGTGCTCGTCAACTACGCGGTCGTGGCTGGCGATACCTACGTCACGGACCGGCTCTTCGATCGCGCCGTCCTCGTGGCGGGTGTCGACG
>Ga0137380_10000038_pt1 | contig 72720 bp, 70 predicted proteins | sample SagtaG_17_FD_104809 | JGI IMG/M metagenome (GOLD analysis project Ga0137380, IMG submission 104809) | Vadose zone soil microbial communities from Sagehorn Ranch, Mendocino, California, USA - Sage2_L_100_16 metaG | ecosystem: Environmental > Terrestrial > Soil > Vadose zone | place: USA...
GGTATCCGGGATCGTTCAGACTCGTCCAGTCACTGGCCCTGACTTCGTCTGCCTGTTCGCGGTCGTCCAGGTCCTGGCGAAGCTGTTCGTCTCCTTGGCTCCCAGGTTGGCTCCCGCGCCGGATGTTGACGGCACGTTTATCTGGATAGCAAGTCATGATCAACGGCAATGCTCTTTATGCACTGTCTCCTTCACGGTTGCGAATCGCTGTCTGCCCGCAACCGCGGTCCGAGTGGAGCGCCCGCAGCGAGGCGAGGACGAACGACCTGGACGGCGGCCAGAATGTCGGCGGTCAACTGGGTCTGCCCGCTGGCGCTCGCGAAGAAGGTGCGGCCATCACAGAAGGTGACCGGACTCCCCTGGGTCGCTGCGCCGTCGTTCCGCGCCGATCGCCGATTACGAGCGGGAATCGAACTCGCTCCGCAGTCGCAGTCGAGCGCGCAGATCATCCGATTCGGGGCATCTTCCCGGGTTGCGGGCGGGCGCATGGCACAGCTCGCGGTGCTCGGTGCAGTTTTGCGCTGGAACCGGCAATTTACTATTTCGGCAATGCTGTTCCGATGAAGGCGGTGAACAGAGGGGCGAATATGATGACGCCTTCCTGAAATGATTTCTGCCAGGAGGCGCCCATCCCGAGAAAGGCCGCCAGATCCTGGCGTCGCGCCAGCGGGGTCGAGATGTCCCCGGCTGCCGGATCAGGGACGGGCGCGTACTCCGCCAGCAGGCGCTCACACCGGCCGCCGAGTGCCATGGTCGCGGAGACATAGAACAGCGCCAAGACGGCAGCGAAGAGCAGGCCGTACAGCAGGACGAACTCCTGGGAATAGGTCGCGTTCTTGTAGACAGCGAGCACAAGCTGGCGGCGGGCGGCCGTCGTCACCACGGTCAGGGTGAGCATCAGGCCGAACGCCCCCAGGAGACGACGGAGGTGCCGCCGCAGCCGCACGACCATCAGGATCTGGCACCGCGGTTCCTCGTCCCACTGGCCGTCGTTCCATGCCAGTGATCGCGCCGCGAGGAAACCGACGAGCCCGGGGATGGCTACGAGACCGCCGGCGATAATGATGGCGACGAGCTGGCCGAAGAACAGGTGCACGGTCCGCCCGGCGACCGTCGCGCCGGGGAGCCCGGCGTCCAGCCAGCTAACCATCAGAAGGACAAGAACGGTTGCCAGAGCCCACCGCAAAGCGCTCATCCGGGGAACCCTGGGCTGAAATGTCCTCAACAGTTGCCACGACCAGCGGGTCATGACCACCCCGGCAGCCAGGCCGTACCCGGACCAGATCCCGATCAGTGCCGCCCAGAGCTGCAGTGCCGCCTTGGTGTCCGGATGAGTGAACTGCGCGGCGTCGCGAAGTTGCAGGGCAATCGAGCGCCCGATCAGTGCTCCCGCGGCTGCCACCGCCAGCAGCGAAACCAGCGTCCAGTTGGCAGGCGCCCGATCGATGTAAATTTCGGAACGGTATGGGGAGTTTCTCTCCGTAGGATGACATTCCGGCTTTTGGGCACGGGGGTCGGCTTTGTTGCCCGTCAGCTGTTCTTCAGCCAATTTGACCACCACCCAGCGATGTCAGCCGACGTTCTCATGCCGATGCTGGTCCCGCAAGTCTGAATCGGGTGCCGGGTCGCACCACACCTCGCAAGTTCCAGCCAGCCACGCAGCGGGGGCGAGCAGGATCCGCCGCTGAAGGCGGGCTGCGCGTACTTAGTGCCCGCAAATGAATAACACGCTGGTTTCAGGTAGGGCCCGGGATGAGGCAGTAGTTCCACTCGCCGTGGAAGTCGTGCCGGCGTAGCACTTTTTGCTTCTCGAGGTTCCGGATCTCCCGGTCGGAGATCTTGATGCCCTTGGGGTAGCTCCCGGTGCCGGGCTCGGCGCTGACGGTAAGCCCGGTGCGGGTGGCGGTCGCGGCGATGGTCTGCACGATCACCTCGTGGCTGGTCAGCGGCCGCCCGCGCCAGTTCATCGAGATGTGGGAGAACAGCCGGTGCTCGATCTTGTTCCACTTGGAGGTGCCGGGCGGCAGGTGGCAGACGGTGAGCTGCAGGCCGGTTTCCGCCGCGAGGGCGGCCAGCTCGGTCTTCCACAGCCGGGTCCGGTACCCGTCGGACCCGCCGCCGTCGGCGGTGATCAGCAGCCGCCGCGCCCGCGGGTAGGCGGCCTGCCCGGCCTTGTCCCACCAGGTGCGGATCGTGGCAACCGCGAAGGCGGCGGTGTCGTGGTCGGTGCCGACGCTCACCCAGCCGGCGTTGCCGGCAACGTCGTACACCCCGTAGGGGGTCACCTTGCCCAGTTCCTTGTCGATGAAGTCATGGACGTTCACCCGCTCCGGACTGCCCGCGGGCCGCCATTCCCGGCCGCGCTGCCTGAACGGCCCGACATTCTCCTTCTTCTTGGCGTCCACGCTGATGACCGGGTCGCCGGCGTCCATGTGGTCCCTGGCCTGGCCAGCGAGGTAACGGAACTGGGCAGCCCGGTCGGCGTGCCGCGCGCCCTCCAGCGTCTTGGCGTTGCCCTGCAGGCTGAAGCTCTCCTCCTTCAGCAGCGCCGCCACCGTCGGCGCCGACACCGCGTGCCCGGCCGCGGTCAGCGCCGCGGCCAGGTGGCGGGTCGACTTGGTCGTCCACCGCAGCGGCGACTCCGGATCCCCCCGCGACTCCGGGTCCACCAGCGCCAGCAGCGCGCCCCTCAGCCCGGAGTCGGTGTCGGCGACCCGCTTGCGGCCGCCGCCGGGACGGCGCGCCCGGCCCAGCGGCTCCCCGCCGCCCTCCAGCTCGGCCACTCCCCGCGACACCGTCACCGCGCTGACATCCGCCGCCCGCGCGACCACCTTGATCCCGCCATGGCCCAGCACTCGCGCCTCAGCGGCCATCACCAGCCGCCGCTGCCGCTCGTCCAGGTGCGGGAACAACACGGCGAACTTGGCCGCCAGCGACTCCTCGGCATCCACGGGCACCGCCATACCACAAGCATGCCCCGTCGCGGATCAAAAGTAAACGTTATTCTTTAGCGGACACTTAGGGTGAGGCTTTCTCTTGCAGCGGCTCGAGGTGCATGTCGGCCAGATTCGCCAGGTACGTGACGAGTTCCGGCGGACTGTAGCCGCGTTCCCCGCCAAAATCAGGCCACCCAGCAACCCCCGCCCACGCCGCCCACAGGTGATCCAACAGCCGGGCGTACCTCGCCAACGCGGTTCTGCAGGAGGTCAGTTGCTCGCCGAGGTGTGCAGTGGCAGTGGATCCGATACGCTACGTGGGCCTGGAAACGGCTGAATGACCGTATCATTCCCGAATGTGGAGAATGCGATGCTGAAAAATGCCCTGCCGGTCTTCTTTGCTGCGGCCCTGCTCATCGATATGGCCGCGTGCAGTTCCAGCGGGCCCGCCGCCGGTTCGACGCCATCGTCCACCACACTACTCAAGGATGCGGAATCGGCATTCGCTTCGGCATCCAGTGTCAAGATGTCCGGGGTAGTTCCCCATAACGGCAGAGGATATGCTGTGAACCTGGCGATGTTTCGTTCCGGGGACATGAGCGGCACGATCGGCGAAGGTGCAATCAAGGTGGCGTTGACCATCGTGCATGGGACGGCATACGAGTACGTCAGCAAGAAGTTCTTCAGCGAGATCCGTCAGGTGCAGAACATTCCAGCATCCGCCTGTGCAGTGATTTGCGGGAAGTACGTTAAGATACCTACTGGGCAATATCGTACTTTTAATCTGGCGTCGATAGCTCGGCTATTCAACTCAAAAATGCCGAAAGGCAATGCCACCGTCAAAGTCACTAACTTTGCTGGCCAGCCTGCTTATGAGCTCACCGAACCTGACGGTAGCCAGGCTTTCATCGCCAAGCAGGGCACACACTATCTGCTTGCGGTCCACGCGTCCAAGAAAGCTACGGTGACCTTTACGGAATGGAACAGCGTGCCCGCTATCACTGCGCCACCGACTAGCAAGATTGTCAGGTCTTAACTCCGGGCTGAGCACACGGCTTCGGAGGCGGTATGTGGCCAGCCTCCTAAGCTGCAGAAACGTGACCGAGGCTGGGTGCTCGGACCACGGGTGGACCGCGCAGCCATCAATCAAGCCATGTGTCGAGAAGATGGGCCATTGAAGCCAATAGAAGGTTAACCCTGTGAGCTGTCAATTCGACAGACAGAGCGAGGGTGCCACGGTTTTAGACTAGTAGGCTGGAGTGCCGTTTTAGCGTGTCGAGCACCTCATAGGCTATTTGTCGGACCGACGCGGCCGCAGGACGGTGACGCGGGGTAAATATGGGAATAGGGAAATCCGACTCCACCCTGACACCGGCCCTCCTTCCGGCATGCCTGTAACCCGGACCCGAACCGGGAGAAAAACGGGCACACCACTCCTTGACCCCGGCCCGCTCCTTCAGGGATGTAAAACCGCTCCCGTTCCGAGCCGTGCCGGTTGCGTAGCCGATACCGGAGCTAACCTCTGGCAACCATGGTCACTCACGGCCAGGGCAATAGCAGGTCTGACGTGCACACTCCCTGGTCTTTTGTCGACCACGGACGACCTCCTAAGCAGTAGGCCGCACATGAGAATCCTGCACGGGGCGCCACATGCGGAGACGTAAGGTGGGGTGAGTTCAGGGCTCAAGGCTGGGCATGCCGAGACTCTTGGCGCGTAAGGCGATATGCAGCTCTTGCGGTCGAGCGCAGATCCGCGCCTTGAACTGCCGTTACCCTCGTACCGTGCGGTTGGAGAAGTACCAGAAGAACGCGATCTTCCGAGGGATTCGTGGAGGGCGGGCTCGATCCGATCGAGTGCGACCTGGACGAGGGTGGCGCAGAAGTCCGCATCAGCCACATGCCGTCTGGATCGGTTTTCATCCTCGGCGGCGATGCTAGCCGCTACACCGGGAGTTACGTAGTCGGGGACAGCGCGTCGTCATGGCCATACGAGGCTTTCACGTGGACGAAGGTCCCAGAACGGGTCCAGAGGTGGGCCGAGGAGGTCAAGCACGACGTTGATACGCCCGACCTCTGGGCCGAGCTGCAACGCGAGCGGGAAATCCTCACGGGCGCTCGATACGCAGCCGTCGAGAACACGCTGTTCACTCCGGACGAACAGGCAGAGATCGCGGCGCAGCTACAAGAGATCAGGGGTACCTGAAGAAGACGTACTCGCTTTCGAGCGAGCAGATGTCGCGCGTGGAAGCGAGGCTCGACGAAGCCGAAGCGGCCACCCGTCGTATCGGCCGAAAGGATTGGCTGCTCTTGTTCTGCGGGGTGATGTTCACGGTGATGGTCACGATCTCCTGCCCCCGGAAGCTGTGCAGCACATCCTCGCGATGGCACTCCACGGCCTGGACCACCTCTTGGGCGGCTGGACAAGACCGCCGCATCTCCCGCCCATTACGTAGCAAGGAGGAAGACGGGAACGAGGGCGGCAAAGCACAGGTCAGGAAGCCGTTCTGCTAACAGATTCGCTAACGAGGTCTCGGCCCACGCCGCCTCGCCGGGGCCGCCGCTGGCCGACTTTGTCCGTGATGTCAACGGAGACCAGCGGGCCGCCGATGATCAGTTCGGCGAGCGCGGCCGGACCATTCAGCTCGAGCTACGTATGGGCCACATGCCAAGGACGCCTGCGGGCAATCACCGTCACTCACGCGCACGAGCGCTCGCAGACCAGCAGGAACGTCGGCCCTGGTCAGATCAGCCAGCGCAGCACCCATCCTGCCACCGGAGTGCTAACCAACCGTTCGGGCGGTGTGCTCGGGGGTGCCGGACCCACGAGCCGCTTGGGCTTGCCACTCACACCTGACAGCAGCGTTGACAGCAACGCCGTCACACATCCCACCAATGGAGCACTTCACCGCGATCATGGATTGGCCTCCAGCCCGGCAGGAGCCAGATCATCCAGCATCACGCACGCCAGGGCAGATCGAGTTGTGAATGTTGCCATTTCGGGCAGCCGCGGGCCGAGATGACCCGGCGGTTCCTGCGCGCATGCGAGAACCCCTTGGTCAACATCATCGGCCACCCGTCCGCGCGGAGGATCGGCAGGCGGCCGCCGGTCGAGGTCGACTGGGGCGAGCTGTTCCGGGCCTGCGCGGCGACCGGCACCGCGCTGGAGATCAACTGCCATCCCGAGCGGCTCGACCTGCCGTCCGAGCACATCAGGGCCGCGAGGGACGCTGGCGTGAAGTTCTCCGTCGACACCGACTCGCACGCCGCCGGGCACCTGGAGTTCCTGCGCTTCGGGGTCGGCACCGCCCAGCGGGGCTGGCTGACCCCCGGCGACGTGATCAACACCTGGCCGCTTGGCCGGCTGCGCGAGTTCCTGCGCAAGGGCCGCTAGCCGCGGCTCGAGCCAGAGCTCGGGGGCGCCTCTTGGCGACGCGACAACCCATGGGCGCCGATCTTGATCAGCGATGCCTTGGAGATCCTGGCGCCACCTACCAGCAGATCGCGGAACTTGCCTTTACCGACAGGCAGCTCGACGTAAAGCTGCCTGATCAGCTCCCGCAGCACGACGGGACCGCGCAGGCCACGGCTAAACGACGCGCGGTAGCGGCCGACACGTACGGGCTGGGCAGCGGTCGTCCCGGCTTCGGGATCTGGCGACGCCTTGGTCGGCCGGGCGGGGTGAGGTTGACGTCCGCCGCGAAGGCTGCGACCGCGCAGCCTCAGCACATCCACCCGGCAGGCGTGTGAGCAGTGTGAAGCATGTCAGGCTGACTCGATGACCAGGACCGCCGACAGGTCACCGGCTGGTGGCGCCAGCCGGTCATGCCAGGGCGGCGACCAGTTCGCTGACCGGCTTCCGCCTGCCGGTATAGAACGGGATCTCGACCCTGGTGTGCCGCCTGGCCGTCGCGCCGCGCAGGTGGCGCATCAGGTCCACGATCCGGTGCAGTTCGTCGGCCTCGAACGCCAGCATCCACTCGTAGTCGCCGAGCGCGAAGGCCGAGACGGTGTTCGCCCGCACGTCCGGGTAGTCGCGCGCCATCTGGCCGTGCTCGGCCAGCATCGCGCGCCGCTCGCCGTCGTCGAGCAGGTACCACTCGTAGGAACGGACGAACGGGTACACGCAGACGTATTTCTTCGGCGCCTCGCCAGCCAGGAACGCCGGGATGTGGCCCTTGTTGAACTCGGCCGGCCGGTGCAGCGCCATCGCCGACCACACCGGCTCGCAGGCCCGGCCGAGCCTTGTCCGCCGGAACCTGGCGTACATCTCCTGCAGGTCGTCGGCGGCCGGGGCGATCCACCAGAACATCAGGTCCGCGTCGGCGCGCATCCCTTGCAGGTCGTAGCAGCCCCTGGTCACCAGGTCCTTGCCCGCGGCCTGCTCGCACAGGTCGGTCACCTCGACCGCCAGCGCCTCCCGGTTGGCCAGGTCGAGCGCCGTGCGGTCGCTGAACCGGAACACCGACCACATCGTGTAACGGATGAGCTGGTTCAGGTCGCGTGCCTTGGGCCGCTGGGCTCCGTGGTCCGCGCCCGCGCCCGGGCCCGGCTCGGCCTGCCGTGATTCGCCGTGCTGGTCTGCCATGCCGCTATTCTCCCGCATCCGCGCCCGAGGTTACCTCGCGGAGGTCCGCCGCCTCGCCTGGCAGCCGCCGCCGGGTCGTCAGGTCGCCACGGACCTGGTCGGCGGCCAGCCGCGCCGAGGCGATGCAGGCCGGGATGCCGACGCCGTCGTACGCGGCGCCGCAGACAGCCAGGCCCGGCTGGGCCGCGATCCCGGCCCTGATCCGGCCGACCCGGTCCAGGTGACCGACCGTGTACTGGGGCAGCCCGCCGCCCCATCGCGTCACGCGCGCGTCCGCCGGGCGGCCGGTGACGCCCGTGGCGGCCGCGAGGTCGGCCGCGGCGAGGCCGGCGAGTTCGGGGTCGTCGCGTTGCAGCACGGCCTCCTCGCCGATCCGCCCCACCGAGCAGCGGACGATATGAGCGCCGTCGGCGAGATGCGGCCACTTGACGGTGGAGAACGTCACCGCCTTCACCGGCCGCCCGTCCACTGGGGGCACGAGGTAGCCGCTGCCCTCGAGCGGCGATCCGAACGCCGCGGCCGGATAGGCGAGCGTGACGATGGCCATGCTCGCGTACTCGATCTCGGCCAGCCCGGCCGCCGCCGCGGCCGCGTCGCCGCCGGCGATCTGCCCGACGAGCCGGCTCGCCGGGCGAGCGGGCAGCGCGAGGATGACCGCGTCCGCGTCGATGCACTCGGGCGCGATCGTCGGCCCGGCTGTCAGCCGCCAGCCCTCCGGTGTCCGCCTGATCTCGCGAACGGTCGCGTTCGTCCGCACCGTGGCGCCGCTGGCGGCCGCCAGCGCCGCCGGCAGCGTGCCGAGACCGGCGGTCAGCGTCGTGAACACCGGCGCGGGCCGTGCCGCGCCCGCGCCAGTCCCGGCTCCGGCGACCGGGCCGAGCAACGCCGCGGCCGCATCGGCGAGCGACCGGTGCCGGACGGACTCCTGGGCCAGGCCGGGCAGCGTCGCCTCGAACGACAGCCGGTCAGGCCGGCCCGCGTAGACGCCGCCGAGCAGGGGCTCGACCAGGCGGTCGACCACCTCGGCGCCGAATCTCGCCCCGACGTAGGTGGCCACCGCGACGTCGCCGTCCCGCGCGGTGGCGGCGAGGTCGGCATCTTGCCTGGCCCGTTCCAGGCCGGCCGGCGACAGGATCCGGGATCGTTCCAGCTCGCCGAGGTCGGCAGGCACGCCCATGAACTGCCGTCTCGGCAGCGAGCGGAACCGGCCCCTGGTCCAGATGCTGGCCGTCGTGGTTCCCGGGTAGGCCAGCCTGCCGCCCAGGCCGATCGCCCGGATCAGGTCGACGCCCTCCGGGCGGCGGGCGAGCAGCGCCTCGGCTCCGGTGTCGACGGCTACCCCCGCCACCTCGCACACCACCAGCTTGCCGCCTACCCGCGGCGCCCCCTCGAGAACCGTCACCTCGGCGCCCAGGTCACGCAGGAAGTAGGCGGCTGCGAGCCCGGCGACGCCGCCGCCGACGATGGCAACCCGTCCGAGCCGGTCTGGTGAGATCACGACTCCACCATGCCAGAGCCGCCCGCGCCGGCGTCGGGCCAGCCCGCTCAGGACTATATTCTCGCCTGGCCTTCGGAGAACCTGACCGCGGGCTCGCCGTGCAGCCGGCCCGCCGGCAGCTTCCTGCCGCACAGGACCAGGGCCAGGTCCTGCGCCGCGCCGGACAGCCGCTGCCCGGACCCGTACGACCAGCCGAGGTCATCGGCCCGCAACTCGATACCGTTCAGGTCGGTGCCGAAGTGCTTGCGCGCGGTCGGCGCCGTGATCGAGTCCAGGACGATCCGCAGCCGGTCCTCGGGGACGCGCCGCCCGATGCCGAGCGGCACGACGACGTCGAGGCCGTGGATCACGTCATGGGTGAGCGCGCCGGGGTAGCCTCCACCCGGCGGCTTCCACGGGTTCGCCGCGTTGTCCCTGAGTGCCGCCAGCAGGTCGGCGGGCGGGGCCGCGCCGTCGCGGCGCGCGCAGCGGTCGGCCATGGCGGTGAAGTTCCCGCGCGACCGCGCGAGTTCGGCGAGGAACCGCGCCGTGGAGTACCTGAACGGCATCGTGACGTGGGCCACGAGGTCGCGTACCCACCACCCGGCGCACAGCGTCGGGAAGTCCCAGGCTTCGGCGGGCAGGGCGGCCAGCAGGTCGGCCAGATCGCGGCGCTCGGCGGCGATCGTGTCGGTCAGCCGGGAGTCGGTCATCGGTGCGTTGGTCATCGGTGCGTTGGTCATCGCGCGGTGCCTTCCTTGTCGCGGGTGTACCTTGACTGGCGTGCGCCGCGCATCACGCGAGCTTGGCGAGGTAGGCGGCGAAACGGTCGAGTGAGGTCGAGAAGCCCGCCTGCGCCTCCGGGCTGCGGAAGGCCGCGGGCACGTTCACCTGGTGGATCCTGACCTCGGTGCGCGAGCCGCCGAGGTCGCGGAAGGTCGAGGTCGTGGTCACCCCGTTGTCCGGCTCGGTCCAGACGATCCGCTCGGGCTCGGTGACTTCCACGAAGATCGACCTGGTCGGGTATCGGCTGCCGTCGGCATCGTTGACCATCACGGTCTCGAACACGCCGCCCGGCCGGGGATCGACCCTGATGGTCTCCAGCGGCGTGGTCACGCCGACCGGGCCCCAGAAGTGGGTCAGATGCTCGGGCTCGATCATGCACCGGAAGACGAGCTCCCTCGGCGCCTCGAAGACTCTCGTGTAGACAAGCTCGTCCGCCTGGGGTGTCGGGTTAGTCATCTGCGGGCTCTCCCCTTGTCTTGGCTGGCGCGGTGTCGGCTGGCGCTGGCCCGGCCTGGATGTCACGCAGGTGCTCGTCGAGCTTGTCGAACCGCTCGGACCAGATCCGCCGGTTCTCCTCGATCCAGCTCACCGCCGAGTCCAGCGCCCCCCGCTCGAGGTGACAGGGCCGGAACTGGGCCTGCCTGGTCCGCGAGATGAGGCCGCAGCGCTCGAGGACCTTGAGGTGCTTGGAGATGCCCGGCAGCGTCATGGCGAAGGGAGCGGCCAGCTCGTTCACCGTGGCGTCGCCCCTAGCCAGCTGGGCCACGATCGCGCGCCTGGTCGGGTCGGCCAGCGCGGCGAACGTGGCGTCCAGCCGATCCTGCGCCACCCTCATGCCGCCTCCTGGTCAGGTCAGATCCTTCTACCTTATTTAACCAGATAGTTAGTTAGCTGTCAAGTTAAATATGGAGATGACGCGGAGTGACACTGGCCGGCGGGCTGGGCCGGCCACACGGACCGCGCGTCCGCCCCGGTCATGACGTAGCTGATATCCACGAGCGCCGGACAAGTGCACGCGCCCCTGGAGTGGTCAGGAAACGAGGTCGGCATGGCCGAGCCGGGCTTAGTGATCATGCTGCTCGAGTAGGGCCGCCAGCGCTGGCGGCGCGGCGCCGCGGTGCGGACGAACGCGACCGTCCGGCGAGCTCAGGCTGACGCCGGCGGGCTGGCGGCTGACCGCGCGCCCGACGATCGCGCCCGAGTAACTGCCGGATGGATCCGGGCAGGCGCCGATAGCCGATGATCGATATGACTGGTATGACCGGTCCGGTATATTCGGTCAGTGAACGCGGGTCAGCACGTCCGGGCCTTGTCGGCGAGGGTGGCATGGCCGGCCAGGCGCAGACACCGCGCCGGTGGAGACGCGCTGATGGGCGGGCGCCGGCCGCGGCGCCGCTAGCCTCCCGGCTTCGAGGCCGGACCGGGGGCCGGACGGGTTGGCAGCAGCACCGGGCGGCGCGGATTCTGGCTGAAGTCGAAGTCCGCGTACAGGTTGCCGAGGATGGCGGCGTTCTCGCGGACATCGGGACGCGGGTCAGGGCGGCCGTCGGTGCGCGGGTTCAGCCGGGCGCCGTTCAGGAAGTCGTCCTCGATGAACTTGTTGTAGGCGTCGAACGACAGCACCTGGTGGTCGATGTAACCCCGCTTCGCGTACGGGCTGATGACGAGCGCGGGCACACGCAGGCCGTATCCGCTCTGGTCGACGTTCGGCGGGGCGACGTGGTCGTAGAAGCCGCCCCAGTCGTCCCAGGCCAGGAAGATCGCCGTGGACTTCCAGTCGGGGCCGCGCATGATCGTGTTGATCAGGTTGGTGACGTAGGCCTGGCCGGTCGCGATGTTCGCGGGCGGGTGGTCGCTGTTCGCCTGGGTGGGCGCGATCCACGACACCGCGGGCAGCTTGCCGTGCCTGGCCATGCGGTAGAAGGCCGACAGGTTCCTGACGTGATGGAGCTGATGGTCGGACTTGACGTCGGTAAAGGCGGGCAGCGGGTTCCAGATCGACGGCGTGCCTGCGCCCTGGCGCACCGGTGCGCAGCCCGCGGCGCTCTCGTCGGGGTTGTCGTTGCAGTCGGGCTGGACTCCCTTCTGCACGAAGTAGGACCAGGAAACGTGGTGCTTGTGCAGCAGGTAGGTCAGGTCGGTCCAGGAGTAGATGCCGAGCTCCTGGCCCAGGCCGCCGCCTCCGCCCGCGCCATGGTCGAGCAGTCGCTGGCGCTCGGCGGGATTCAGGATCTGCAGGCAGGTATCGATCGCCTGACGCTGGCGCCGGGACAGTCCGGCCGGGCGCTGCATATTGGCCGGGTTCACGCCGTGCGCCCGCACGCAAGCCCAGAAGGCAGCCGAGAGGTGATGGCCTTGGTTGCGGTTGCGGCTGTGGCTCTGGCTCTGGGCACGGCTGTGGCCGCCGGGAGTCGGCCCGGACTGGCCGCCGACGTAGCTGCGGCAGCTACCGGGCTTCTTGTTCTTGCAGACCGCGGACCAGCCGCTCAGCATGTACAGGTGGGCCGGCAGGCTCCACGACGCGACCGGCTCGAACATGTGATCGTTGAGCGTGAAGTCCCTGGCGTACGTCCAGTAGTTCGGTATCTCCCTGGCGTCGTGGTAGCCCATGACGTCCTGCGGACCCGACGGCAGGCACACCGCAGGCGGCGGGTAGGTCGCGCTGCAGCCGCGGTTGCGGCTCAGCTCGGCGGCCCTGACGAACCCGTCCATCCTGCCGCCGTCGACGTCGGTTCGCGAGTCGGCCGGACTGTGCCCGCCGCCGCCGTTGACCAGGCGCGGATCGTGAAACGGACGGTCACAGCCCATGGTGCGGGGATCGGGCGCGCAGACGGTGAAATGGCCGTTGCTTGCCGGGATCCCGTCTGCTCCGGGGTAGGTGCCGAAGAACGAGTCGAACGACCGGTTCTCCTGCATGATGATGACGACATGGCGGATCTTGTGGATCCCGACTTCGCTGGACGTCCCGTTAACTGAGTGCCCGCTGAGGTTCAGGCCCAGCAGGACCACCACCGCGACCACGGGTATCCACGGCCGCCTGACCAACGGCCGGCGCCGCCACAAGCCACCGAGCTTCTGCACAAGGGACAGGTTAGCGACAAGTGCAGAGTGCGTCGGCCGATCGACGGTATGCCTGCCCCGCCGCCTGCTCATCCTTCGCCCGCGCCGGCGTCGCTCGCGGACCAGCCGTACTCGTCGCCGATCCGGCGCAGGACGGCGCGCGTCTGATCGTCGCACAGCGCCCCCAGCACCCCTGCCTCGTAGCTGTCTGCCGGCGAGACTCCGAGCCGCCCCGCGGCGGCGTGCTCGGATCCCAGGTCACTCCCGAACATCGCAGGGTCGTCGGTGTTCACCGTGCACCGGACGCCGGCCCTGAGCAGTTCGGGCAGGGGATGCTCGGCCAGCGAGGGGACCACCCCGGTGCGCACGTTCGAGGTGGGGCACACATCGAGCACGATGCCGCGCCTGGCGAGCTCGCGGACCAGGCCGGAGTCCTCGACGGCGCGGACGCCGTGCCTGATCCGGTCGGCGCCGAGTACGTCCAGGGCTCCCCAGACCGAGGCCGGGCCGCCGGCCTCGCCCGCGTGCGGCACCGAGCCAAGGCCGCCATCCCTGGCCCGGGCGAACGCCCGCTCGTACAGCTCGGGCGGGTACTCGCCCTCGGCGCCGCCCAGGCCCACGCCGACGACGCCGCGGCCGGCGTGCGCGATCGCGTGCCTGACGGTCTGCTCGGCATCCTCGACCGGGAAGCCCCTGACGATGTCGGGAGTCAGCGCGACGCGGACCCCGTGCGACTCCCAGGCGTCCGCGGCACCGTCACAGTAGCCAGCGAAGACCTCCTCGTACGAGACACCGCGCCTGGCCGGCTCGGACGGCGAGAAAATGCCCTCCAGGTAGACCGCCCCGTGCGACGCTGCCTCGGCCGCGTAGTCGACGACGACCTGCCTGAAGTCGCGGTCGGACCGCAGCGCCCCCGTGGTCAGCCACCAGACATCGAGAAAGTGCGGGAAGTCACGGAACTCGTAGATCGCCGCCAGTTCGGAGACCGAATCGGCGGGCAGTGCGACGCCGTTGCGGCGGGCGATCTGGAGCAGGGCCGCGGGCCTGACGGTTCCCTCCAGGTGGACGTGCAGCTCGATCTTCGGGTAGCTCACCCCACACATCCTGGCATCCGGGTCCGGGTCCGGCAGGCAACGCACCGGTAACGCCTGGTATTCATTCCGGGCAGGCGAAACCGTTCGCCGCGCTGGCGCGTCTGAAGTGCATGAGCCGTTCGTTCCGCGCCATCGGCGCCCCCGCACGCCATCCAGCGCTGCGCACACTCCTCACCGCCGGTGCCGCCTCCGTTGGCACCGGCCTCCTCCTCGCCGCGTGCTCGGGGCCAGCGACCAACGGCGCCGGCACCCCCGCCCAGGCCCCCCAACGCGCGATGGCCCATGAAGGCGCGAGGCGTCTGGCGGCGAACGGCGCAGCGGGCACGGCATTTAAGGCGGCGGAGCGCAGGACCAGGCTGGCGCTGTCCACCCAGAGCATCATCTACACGGCCTTCCTGACCGTCCGGGTCACGAAGGGCGTGGACGTGACCGCCCAGGCCACGAAGGCTGTCAAGTTCGTCACCAAGGCCGGCGGCTACGTCTCAGGCGAGCAGGAGACGATACCGCCCGGTGATCACCGCACCCCGCAGGTCAGCCTGGAGGTCAAGATCCCGGTCGCGCTGTACCGCCCCACGCTGGCCAGGCTGAGGACGCTCGGAAGGCCGGTCTCGTCCAGCCAGCGGGCGCAGGACGTCACCCAGCAGGTCGCCGACGTGAACAGCAGGGTCGCGTCGGCACAGGCGGCGATCTCGCAGTTGCGGAAGCTGCTGAGCAAGGCCGGGTCGGTGAGCCAGCTGCTGTCGGTCCAGGAAGAGATCAACAGCCAGGAGTCCAACCTTGAGGCGCTGCTTGCCCAGCAGCGCGCGCTGGCCCATGAGACCAGCTACGCGACGGTCTCGCTGGTGCTCGTCGGTCACCGCGCGGTCCTCGTTAAGAAGCATCAGAAGACATCGCCGGGCTTCGGCGGCGGCCTGCGCGGCGGGTGGCACGCGCTGGGCCTGGTTGTCGGCTGGGTGCTGACCGCGCTTGGCTCGATTCTGCCGTTCATCATTCCGGTGGCGCTGATCGGCGGCATCGTCTACGAGAGCCGGCGCAGGCTCGCGCGGCGGAGGTCCCCGCCCGCGGCCGACCCGCCCGCAGCGGCGGCGCCGTAGTGGCTAGCCGACGGACCCGGCGGGGGTCGCGTGCACGAGGTCGGTGAGCCTGGCCAGTATGTCCGGGTCGGTCTCGGGTAGCACGCCGTGGCCGAGGTTGAAGATGTGACTCTCGGCCGTGCGGCCCTTCTCGAGCACCGCGCGCGCCCGCAACTCGACGACCGGCCACGGTGCTAGCAGTACCGCCGGGTCCAGGTTGCCCTGCAGGGCCTTGCCGGGCGCCACTCGGTGCACGGCGTCGTCGAGCGGCACCCGCCAGTCGACGCCCACGACGTCGGCGCCGGCCTCGCCGAGCAGCCCGAGCAGCTCGCCGGTGCCGACGCCGAAATGGATCGTCGGCACGCCGGACGAGGCGAGCGCGGCGAAGATCCGCCTGCTGAACGGCAGCACGCTGCGCCGGTAGTCCTCGGGGCCTACGATCCCGGCCCAGGAGTCGAAGAGTTGCACGGCCGAGGCGCCCGCCTGCACCTGCGCCCGGAGGAACGTGATCGTGATGTCGGTGAGCCTGCCGAGCAGCGACTCCCACAGAGCGGGGGCGCCGTACATGAGCGCCCTGGTCCGGTCGAAGGTCTTCGACGGGCCGCCGTCCACGAGGTAACAGGCGAGGGTGAACGGCCCGCCGGCGAAACCGATCAACGGGGTCCCGCCAAGCTCGGCGACCAGCATCTCGACAGCCTGGCTCACGAAGGCGACGTCGCCGGGCTCCAGTCCGCGCAGCCTGGCCACGCCGCCCTCGTCGCGGACCGGCTTGTCGAGCACGGGCCCGACTCCCGGGCGGATGTCGATGTCCAGGCCGGCCGCCCGCAGCGGCACGACGATGTCGCTGAACAGGATCGCCGCGTCGACCCCGTACCTGCGGACCGGCTGCAGCGTGATCTCGGTGATCAGGTCGGGATTCGAGCACGCGTCGAGCATCGCCGTCCCGGCCCTGGTCGCGCGGTACTCCGGCAGGGACCGGCCCGCCTGGCGCATGTACCACACGGGCGCGCAGGAGACCGGCTGCCGGCGGCAGGCCCGGATGAATGCTGAGTCGGCGGTCTGCGTGTTCACGCCTGGGATCGTCTCATAGCTTTGTGCACCGGCCAGCTTCGTGCACCCGAGCGGCGGCCGATGGGGCGGCTCGGAGCGGCGGGCCGCGCCGCCGCTTTGGCGCCGAAACGCCCAGATGACACGCCGCCGAAGATCCACGGCATGTGGCCGGGTACGTGCCAGCATCGATGGAGGGGTCCGGCGACGACGGGAGCAGCAGATGATTGACGACCTCCGGTACTGTCCGTGCTGTGGCTCCAAGCGCGAGTTCGCGCAGGTCCATCCGCGGCAGGGCCGGTGCCCTGACAGCCAGGGCGACGGCTGCCCCGAGTGGTTCTGCACCGCGTGCGGGACCGCGCTGCTGGTGGGACTGCTTCCCGCGGCCCGCAGGAAACTGGTCGCCGCGTCCGCACGGCCCGCTGCCGGGCAGCTTGACCGCGTCGCATGAGGATGCCTTGCCGCCGTCTCGCGCGCTGAGGCCGGCAGCGGTGCCCGAGGACAGGCATCCAGGGGCCGATCAGGTGTTCCGCACGGCGGTCGCCGAGCTTGAGTCGGGCGTGGCCGAGCAGCGCGGGAACCGGCCGGAACTCAGCTTCGACGGCGAGCCGCCGCCACGACGGCTGGCACCGCAGGCGGCGGCGGTCGCCGCGACCGTCGAGCTGGACGGGAACGAGATCGGATGGGGCAGGTTCGTGCTGCTGTATGACCCCGCTGGGCAGGACGGCTGGGCCGGGCCGTTCCGCGTGATCGCCTATGTGCGGACCACGCTGGAACCGGAGATCGCCGACGACCCGCTCGTCGGGCAGGTCGGCTGGAGCTGGCTGACCGAGGCGCTCGAGTCGAAGTCGGCGGGGTACGCGGCGCCGAGCGGAACGGTGACCAGAGTGGTCACGGAGGGATTCGGCACCAAGCAGGAGGACCCGGTCGCGTCGGAGTTCGAGATGCGGGCGTCCTGGTCGCCGACCTCGGACGGCGGCGACCGTTTCGAGCTGGACAAGCACCTGGAAGCGTGGGCCGATATGCTCTGCGTCGCCGCCGGGCTGCCTCCGGTCGCGGCCGGCGTCGCGCCGCTCAGGCCGGGCAGGCCACGGCAGCCGCGAGCGAGGGGCCGGCCGTGAGCGTGCCGCTGCTCGAACCTCGCGATGGGATGCCGCCGCTGGTGGTTACCGCCGATGACCTGGCCGAGGCGACCGCCAGGCTCGGGGAAGGAACCGGGCCCGTCGCGGTAGACGCCGAGCGGGCGTCCGGGTTCCGCTACGGTCACCGGGCCTTCCTGGTCCAGCTCCGCAGGCAGGGCGCAGGCACCGTGCTCATCGACCCGGTCGCCTGCCCCGACCTATCCGGGGTCGACGATGCCCTGGCCGCCGCGGAGGCCGTGCTGCACGCGGCCAGCCAGGATCTGCCGTGCCTGGCCGACCTCGGCTTCCGGCCGCGGCGGCTCTTCGACACCGAGCTTGCCGGGCGTCTGCTCGGCTATCCGCGGGTGGGCCTTGGCACCCTGGTCGAGGAGGTACTCGGGCTGACCCTGGAGAAGTCGCACTCGGCGGCGGACTGGTCGACCAGGCCCCTGCCCGCCGAATGGCTCCGCTACGCCGCGCTGGACGTCGAGGTTCTGGTCGAGCTGCGGGACGCACTCGCCGCGCAGCTCACCGAGCAGGGCAAGACCGGCTGGGCCGAGCAGGAGTTCGCCGCGATCCTGGCCGCAAAGCCCGCTCCGCCACGTCCCGACGCCTGGCGCAGGACGTCGGGAATCCACCGGGTCCGCAGCAGGCGCGGCCTGGCGATCGTCCGCGAGCTCTGGCTGGAACGCGACCAGATCGCCCAGCGCAGGGACATCTCGCCGACCAGGGTCCTGACCGACGCTGCGATCATCGAGGCGGCGAGGGCGGCACCGAGCAGCCTGGCCGAACTGGGCAAGCTCCCCGGCTTTACCGGCCGCGGCGCGCGGCGGTACGGGCCGGACTGGCTGCGGGCGGTGCGGCGGGCCAAGTCGCTGGCCGACGCGGCGCTGCCCGAGTCCTCCGCTCCGCCCGGCGACGGCCCGCCGCCCGCCCACCGCTGGGCAGAACGCGACCCGGTGGCGGCGAAGCGGCTAGCCGCCGTCAGGACCGCTGTCGCGGCGCTGGCGGACTCCGGTCACCTCCCGACCGAGAACCTGGTCGCTCCCGACGCCGTGCGCCGGCTGGCCTGGCAGCCGCCCGAGCCGCTCACGCCCGAGTCCGTCGCGGCCCGGCTCGAGCGCTACGGCGCCAGGCAGTGGCAGATCGAGATCACGGCCCTGCCGATCGCGATGGCGATAATCAGGCTGATCGAGAAGGGCGAGGCGTGATCATGAACTCCGGCACGGCCGGCGCTGGTCGCACGGCTCTCACGCGCTCTTGCGCAGCCGCCGCGGGCCGCGTCTCACGCGCTCTTGCGCAGCCGCCGCGGGCCGCGTCTCACGCGCTCTTGCGCAGCCGGCGCAGGTCGCACGGCCGCCACGACCCGGGCCGGGCCACCCCCGCGCACGGGAGCGCCACGCTGACCTGCGGATAGTCGGGGAAGACGTTCATCAGCACCTCACAGTCGCAGAACCCGCCGCGGCGGCTCAGCTGGCTCAGCAATCCGCGTGCCTGAGCGGCGCGGACGTCCCGCCAGCGGATCGTCCAGCGGTACGTCCCGTCGCAGCCGAACTCGGTGATCATCCGCAGCAGGAAACAGCGCAGGCACTCGTCAGGCCCCGGCGCGGTTAACCGCTCAGCGAGGTCCGCGATCTCGCTCTCGACCGCTCGTGCCATCTCGTCGGCCATCATGCTCTCCTCTCCCGACGGTTTCCCGGCGGTTTCCCGACGCGGGTTGTGGATAGCCGACTTCTATCGCGTGCCTCCGACATTCTTCTGCCCGGCCAGCTCAGACGGCCGGGCCGGCCGGCTCAGACGGCCGGGCCGGCCGGCTCAGACGGCCGGCCGGGCCGCCCGCACGCGTGCCGGCCGCCAGACGGTGCGGCCGAGACGGGCGGCTACCTGCGCGTATCATGCCGCTCGGCCGAGGCGAGTACGCCGTCGGCCGACTGCAGCACCCAGAACTCGCTCTTGCTGAGCGGCCTGGCGTCGGGCGGGCTCGCGCCGAGCGCGCCGAACGCCGCGCCGATCAGCTCGGGGAGGTTCTCGCGGTGCGCGCAGATCAGGGCCGGCTCGCCGGCGGCCGCCAGTGCCGCCGCCCGACTGGCGCCCGGCCCGGCGGGCGACCCGTGCCCGGGCCGCTGCCTGGCCCTGCCGCTGGCCAGGCCAGGCCGGACGGTCCCCGCCGCCAGCAGCTCAGCATCCGAGGTCGGATCGGACCCGATCGTGAAGGCCGGCTCAGTCTCGACGGACACCCCGGTGGCCGCCGCGTACGGCCGGACCGTCGCCACGCAGCGCTCGGCCGCCGAGCTGATCACCCGGCATTTCCCGTAGCTGGCCAGCAGCCGCGCCAGGGACTCCGCATCGGCCGATCCGCGGGCGTCGAGCGGCCTGGCCAGATCCGCTGCCGCCGTTCCGTCCCCGGCCTGCTCGCGCTTGCGGCCGGCCTCCGCGTGGCGCAGCAGGATCAGCGGAACCGTCCTGACCGGGCCTGACCTGAACTCCTCAAGCAGCGCCACGTCCCTTGGGTATGACAGCCGTTCCCGCGCGTCGTCCGCAGGGAGCCACCGCACCTCGTCCACCTCGCTGTTCGGGACGAAGCCTGCCGACCCGGTGCACCGCGCGACCCAGTAGGCGACATGCTTGACCCCCGCGCTGACCTGGTAGACCGAGGGGGTCAGCGGGCGGCCGATCACGACCCGCAGGCCGGTCTCCTCGGCGACCTCGCGGACCGCCGCGTCGAGAACGTGCTCGCCGGGTTCGCACTTGCCCTTCGGGTAGGACCAGTCGTCGTAGCGCGGCCGGTGCACGAGCGCGACCTCCGGTCCCGCCCGGCCGGGGCGCCAGATCACGGCTCCGGCGGCTTGGACGCGGCCGGGAGGGCGGCCGTCAGCCACGCCGATCCGGACCGGCGGACCGCGGCCGGCTCTTGCCGGCGGCGACGTCGGCGTCGGCCGGCCGGTTCTGCCTGAACCTGATCAGGTGCTCCTGCAGGTCGATCAGCGGGGCGCCGCCCTCGTCCAGGTGATGCCTGGTCCAGATGCCGTCAGGGCCCAGCCACCAGGACGAGACGCTCGGGTCCATGGCCAGGTCGATCAGGCTGCGAAGCTCCGCTCTGTGCCCGGGGTCGGTAACCCGGATGAGCAGTTCCACGCGGCGGTCGAGGTTCCTGTGCATCAGGTCGGCGCTGCCCATCCAGACGTCGTCAACCGCCCCGTCCGTGCCACCCGCCCCGTCTGTGCGGCCGGCTCCGCCGGCACCGTCCACCCCGCCGGCACCGTTCACCTCGTTCGCGCCGTCCACACCGCCGGCACCGTCCACCCCGCCGGCACCGTCCACCCCGCCCGTGCCGTCCACCCCCGCGCCGAACGCACTGCCCGCGCCGAACGCGTAGATCCTGGAGTGCTCGAGGAAGCGGCCGACCACGCTGCGGACCCTGATCGTCTCCGACAGCCCAGGCACTCCCGGGCGCAGCGAGCAGATCCCCCGCACCAGCAGGTCAATCGGCACGCCGGCGATCGACGCCTGGTAGAGCGCGTCGATGATCGCCTCGTCGATGATCGCGTTGCATTTCATCTGGATCCGCGAGGGACGCCCTTCGCGGGCCATCCGCACCTGCTCGTCGATCCGCTTGATCAGGCCGGAACGCAGCCCGGTCGGGGCGACGAGCAGCCGGTGGTAGTCCACCCGGCGGCTGTACCCGGTCAGGTGGTTGAACAGGTCTGTGATGTCCTCGCCCACCTGCGGGTCGGCAGTGAGCAGCCCGTAGTCCTCGTACAGCCGGGCAGTCTTCGGATGGTAGTTGCCGGTGCCGATGTGGCAGAACCGGCGCAGCGAGCCGTCCGCCTGCTCCCGGACGACGAGGACCATCTTGCAGTGCGTCTTGAGCCCGACGAACCCGTAGACGACATGGCAGCCCGCCTCTTCCAGCTTGCGGGCCCAGGCGATGTTGGCCTCCTCGTCACCTCTGGCCTTGATCTCGACCACGACCACGACCTGCTTACCCGCCTCGGCGGCGTCGATGAGCGCGTCCACGATCTCCGAGTCGCCGCTGGTGCGGTAGAGCGTGTGCTTGATCGCCAGCACCCGCGGATCGGCCGCGGCCGACACGACGAGCCGCTGCACGCTCGCGGTGAACGAGTCGTAGGGCAGGTGCACGAGCACGTCGCGCTCGGACAGCGTGGCGAACACGCTGCGGTCTCCGGGCAGGGCACCCTCGGCGGGCACGAATGCCCGGTACTTCAGCTGCCGCAGGTCGAGGTCGGCGATCGCGGACAGGCCGGACAGGTCGAGCGGCCCGGGCAGCCGGTAGACCGCCCGGTCATCGATGTCCAGCTCGGTCACGAGCTTGTCGAGCACGTCGCTGGAGATCGACTCCTCGACCTCGAGCCGCACGGCTGGCTCGAACCGGCGGCGCATCAGCTCGCGCTCGAGCGACTGGAGCAGGTTCTCGGTGACGTCTTCGTCGATTTCGAGGTCGCGGATTCTCGTCACCCGGAACGCGTGGTGCTCGATCACCTCGAGCCCGGCGAACAGCTCGTTCAGGTGCGCGGCGATCACGTCCTCGAGCGGCACGAACCTGCTCGGCGAGACGGTCAGGAACCGCGGCAGCAACGGCGGCACCTTCACCCTGGCGAACAGGGTCAGGCTGGATCGGGGGTCCGCGACCATCACGGCCAGGCTGAGCGACAGGCCGGAGATGAACGGGAAGGGGTGCGCCGGGTCGACAGCAAGCGGCGTCAGCACCGGGTAGATCCGCTCCTTGAACAGCCTCTCCAGCTTGGCCTGCTCCTGCGGCAGCAGCTCCTTCCAGCGCAGGATCTCGATGCCCGACTCGGCCAGCGCGGGCAGCAGCCCGTCGCTGAAGCAGCGGGCATGCCTGTCGGCCAGCTCGCGCGCCATGTCCAGCGTGTTCTCGAGTATCTGGTCGGGCGCCTTGCCGCTCACGCTCTCCACCGGCAGGCCGGTCGCCATCCGCCTGATACGTCCGGCGACCCGCACCATAAAGAACTCGTCCAGGGCGCTGGCGAAGATGGACTCGAACCTGACCCGCTCGAGCAGCGGCACGTTCTGGTCCTCGGCGAGCTCGAGCACGCGCTGGCTGAATCGCAGCCAGCTCTCCTCCCGGTCCAGATACCGGTCAGGGGGCAGCTCGGCCAGCTGGCCGAGCACCTCCAGCCGGGACTGGCTGGCCGGGATGTCCTGGCCGGCTCCCGCGAGAACAGCCGCTCGTTCGATGCTGTCCGGCTTTCTCGCTGCCGGCTTCTGCTTGCCGGGCGCACCGCCCTCGGACTTGCGTGCGCTCCTCCCGCCTCCGCTCGCTGATCGCGCTTGCCCCGAATCCATGTTTCTATACTCCCCTAGCCTTACTGATCCAATACCACGGCATAGCGGTCAAGCTGCACTGCACAGAAATCGGAGATCCGGATGCGCATCGGGACGCCCCTCACCGAACGCCAGAGCCCGCAGGCGCTCGCCGTGCTCCGTGACGAGCTACTGAGGGCCGTGGACGACGGCTTCTCCTCGGCATGGATGGCCAACATCTTCGGCCTTGACGCGCTGACGGCGCTTGCCGTGGCCGGCCGCAACGTGCACGGAATCGAGATCGGGACCGCCGTGGTGCCGACCTATCCCCGGCATCCGGCCGTGCTCGCCCAGCAGGCGCTGACGGCGGCGCTGGCGCTCGACGGGCAGCTCGCACTCGGCATCGGCCTGTCGCACAAGGTCGTCATCGAGGACATGTACGGCTACAGCTTCGGTGCCCCGGCGGCGCACATGAACGAGTACCTGTCGATCCTGCTGCCGCTGCTCGACGGCCAGCCGGTTGCGTTCGAGGGCAAGACGATGCGGGCCGGCATCGGCCTGTCGGTCCCGCGCACCGCGGACGTGCCCGTTCTGATCGCGGCGATGGGTCCGCAGATGCTGCGGCTGGCCGGCCAGCGCACGGCCGGCACGATCTTGTGGATGACCGGCCCGGCCACCGTGCGAGACTACATCGTCCCGACGATCAACGCCGCGGCGCGGGAAGCGGGCAGGCCGCTACCCCGCGTCGTCTGCACCCTGCCCGTCTGCGTCACCGACGACCCGGCCGGCGCCCGCGCCCGCGCCGCCAAGGTGTTCGAGATCTACGGCCAGCTGCCGTCGTACCGCGCCATGCTCGACCGGGAGGGCGCTGAAGGCCCGGCCGACGTCGCGATCGTGGGCAACGAGGATCAGGTCGCCAGCCAGATCACCGCGCTCGCGGACTGCGGCGTGACCGACTTCGTAGCGGGCGATTTCGCCACCGGCGACGACAGGCGCAGGACCCGCGAGCTGATCAAGAGCCTGATCGCCGGCTAGTCACCGCTCATTGCGGACGAAGCACGGCGGATTGTCAGACGGCCCGAGTACGCTGCCGTGCATGATGGTGACCGAAGCGCAGATCGACAGCATCAGGGAAGACATACGAGCGATCAGTGACACCGTATCCGATCTCGCGACCCGAGTCGCCGCGCATGACGGCCGCTTCGATCAGGTCGACCGACGGTTTGACTGGATCGACGGGCGCCTCGACCAGCACGATGCCCGCTTCGACCGGATCGACGGACGTCTCAACCAGCACGATGCCCGCTTCGACCGGATCGATGGACGGCTCGACGGCATCGGCGGCACCCTGCAGCAGATCCTGGCGCTGGTTACAGGACCTCAGCCCTAGCCGGCGCGCTAGGCCGGACGCTCCTGGGCCGGCGGAGCATCTGGCCGGATCTCGCCGCTGACCGGCCTCCGCCTCAACCCCGCCGCGGCCACGCCAGTCCTGCCGCGGACGCTTTGCCACGAGGCTCAGCCTGCCGCCACGCGGATCGTGATCCGCGGTGACAGGCGGGGTCGCAGCCACCGCAGTATCGCGAGCAGCTTACGTCGCGGCAGCGAAACGCAGCCCGCCGTCGCCGACCCGGTGCCGACGTGCAGGAAGATGGCACTGCCAAGCCCTGGAACGCGGGCGGTGTTATACCTGATCACCGCCGCGTAGTCGTAGGCAGGCCGACGGTCCATCGGCTCGGGACTGCGCCCGGGATCATGGTGCCGCCTGTCCACCCACTCGTTGTAGCGCGGGCTGGACGGATCATCGTCCCAGAAGTCGTAGGAGCGGGCACGCCGGTAGGGGAAGGAAACGCCCGGATCGCGCAGGACACCGAAGAAAAAGCCCAGCGCGTAGGTTCCCGCCGGTGTCCGGCCGTCTCCCTCCCGCTTGGCGCCCGGCCTGGCAGTCCCGTGGTATCCGACCCGAGCCCGCCACGGCCCGGAGACCCGGACCCAGCGGCCTCTAGCGCGGCGGAAGGCGCTGAGCTTCGCATAAGTCGCCCGGCGCGAGGCAGCGGTGACCGTGATCAACTGACGCACACCGGCCGGCGCAGACGCTGCCTCACTCCGCGACCCGGCCGTGCCAAGCGCGGGTGTGGCGGTGATCATCGGCAGGAACGCCAGCAGCACGACGATCGCTGACCCAGTTCCCGCCCGCTTCAGGCAATGGCGCATCGGCACCGTCAGACCGTATCGGTGTGCGGCGCGAACCGCCCGGGCCACCACCCGCACGGCCTTGAAGCCCGTCAGGGCGCACCTTGAGGTGACTTACTCTTGATTAGGTTCCATTTTCGCGCCCGATTCGGGACCTTCTTCCGGTAATGACCGATACTAAATCCGGCTATGTCGGCGACACTGGGCTGCGAGGGCTCGAGCGGGCCTACGAGGTCGAGTCGGCGGGGGCGGCGAGCCCGCAGGCGGCGTGGAGGTGGGCCCGGCTGGCCAGCTTCACCCGCGCGCCGCGGCCGAGCGAGGCGGCAAGATCCTTCTCCGCCGTCTCGATCTTCAGCCAGTCCGCATAGCTGATCGGCCTGACGCCGCGTGCCGCGAGCAACTCGGCGAACCGCCCCGACCACGGAGCATCGCCGGCGGCGCCTTCGCCTCCGGACGCGGGCAGCCGGAGCAGGCCCGGCCTGGGAAGCTGCACGTCATCCGGGCCAGGCCCGCCGGCCAGGTCGGCCAGCAGGGAACGGACGGTCTGGGCGGCGTCGGACTTGTTCGTCCCGATCACGCCGGTCGGGCCGCGCTTGAGCCAGCCGGCCACGTACTCGCCGGGCAGCGGCTGGCCGTCGGGCCCGAGCACGCGGCCGTCGGCGTTCGGGACCGTGTGCGAGCGGTCGTCGAACGGCACGCCGGGCAGCGGCACGCTCTGGTAGCCGACGCTGCGCAGCACCATCTGGGCCGGCACACGCTCATACTGCCCGGTCCCGGTCAGCCGCCCGTCGGGGTCCAGCCTGGTGCGCTCGACAGTCAGCCCCTCGACCCGTTGCGTCCCGTGAATTTCGGCCGGGCTCAGCCAGAAGCGCACGGTCAGCCTGCGCGCGGCGCCCGCCGGTGTCCGCGCCGCCCAGTCGCTGATCACCGCGTAGTTGCCGCGGACATGCCGGTCAGCGACGGCGATCCTGGCGCTCTCGCCGCTGGCGTCGAAGGCGTCGAAATCTGCCTCGCCCTCGCCGACGACCACGTCGACCCCGGCAAGCTCGCCGAGTTCGCGCAGCTCCTTGGTGGTGAACTTGGCCTGGGCCGGGCCCCGCCTGCCGATCACGTGCACCTCGCGGACCTTGCTCGCGAGCAGCGCGTCGAGTACCGGCTGGGACACGTCGGTCTCGCGCAGCTCCTGCGGGTCGCGGATCAGGATCCGCGCGACGTCGACCGCGACGTTGCCGACCCCGATCACGGTCACCGACTCGGCGTCGAGCACGAACCGGTCAGGGTCGACGTCCGGGTGCCCGCAGTACCAGTTCACGAAGTCGGTCGCCGCATAGCTGCCCGGCACGTCCTCGCCCGGTATCCCGAGCCGGCGGTCTCGCATCGCCCCGGTCGCGTATACAACGGCGTCGTAACAGGACAGCAGGTCGGCTCTGGTCACGTCATCGCCGAGGTGCACGGCGCCGATGAAACTGACGCCGTCGTGCTCGAGCACTCCGCGCAGGTAGTCGGCGATCGACTTGATCGACTTGTGGTCGGGCGCCACGCCATAGCGGACCAGGCCGTACGGGGTCGGCAGCCGGTCGATGACGTCGACCTGGACGCTGCGCGGCGGGTCGAGCGCCGAGCCCTGCTTGATCAGGGCCTCGGCGGTGTACAGGCCGGCCGGGCCCGAGCCGATGACGGCGACGGTGAGGGTCTTCATGAACGCGATTCTGCACCTTCCTGGCGGGCCGGCGGCCACGTACCCGCCAGCCCTACCGCCAGGATACGCGTCAGGTCACGCAGAACTCGTTGCCTTCCGGGTCGGCCATGGTCACCCACCAGTGCGGGCCCTGCGAGGCTTTGTGCAGGTACGTCGCACCGCGCTCGGTCAGCTTCGCCACCTGCGAGTCGACGTTCTCCTCGCCCACCCGCAGGTCCAGGTGCACGCGGTTTTTCACCGTCTTGGGCTCGGGCGCCACCTGAAACAGGATCCGCGGCCTGGACAGGTCGGCCTGCGCGTCGGGGTGGCGAATGGCGGCCCCGTCCAGCCAGACCAGCATGCCGTTGTGCGTCATCGTGTCGTCGTCGGTCGCGTAGCCCTCGGCGACCATCTTGCGTATAAACGCCTCGTCGGACGGCTCGACGACCCAGCCGAGCGTCTCGGCCCACCAGCCGGCAAGCACGTGCGGCTGGCTGGAGTCCACGGCGATCTGGAAGTCAAAGGGCATGGCGGCCGGTTCCTTTCCACCGGTACAGGTCGCGGAGCAGCGCTATCCCGGTGCACTCCGTGCCGGGAGTGGCCGGGGGCTACCGGCTCGGCCCCGGCAAGGCGCTGCCGCCGCTGCTGCTCGACGACGACGAGGCGATCGCGGTGGTCGTGAGCCTGCGCAGCGCCGCGAGCCACACCGTGGCGGGCCTGTCGGAAGCCTCGGTCAGCGCGCTGGCCAAGCTGGACCAGGTGCTGCCCGCCAGGCTGCGGGAGCGCACCGCCGCACTCCAGCACGCGACCGTGGCGCTCGCCGGGCCCGGGCCGGTCGTCGACCCGGCGCAGCTCTCCTCGCTGGCCGCCGCCTGCCGGCGGCGTCAGCGGCTGCGGTTGCGTTATCGCAATCGGTCCGGCTCCGACACCAGCCGGATCGTGGAGCCGCACCGGCTGGTCAGCACCGGCTACCGGTGGTATCTCATGGCGTTCGACGTCGCGCGCGCCGACTGGCGCACGTTCCGGGTAGACCGGATCGCCGACGCGGCCGAGGCGGGCGGGCGGTTCGTGCCGCGCGCGGCGCCCGACCCCGCCGCGTTCGTGGCGTCCGCCGTGACCACCCGCCCGTACCGGTATCAGGCGCGCATACTCGTGCAGGCCCCCGCCCGGGTCGTCGCCGAGGAGTTCTCGCGTACCTCGGGCATCGTCGCGGACGCGGGCGACGACCGTTGCCTGCTGACCACAGGCTCGGACACGCTGGACGCGCTCACCTTCCACCTCGCGTCTCTCGGAGCCGACTTCACCGTGCTCGAGCCGCCCGAGCTAACCGACTTCGTCCGCGACACGGCCGCCTTCCTGCAGCGTGTCGCCGACAGGTCCGCGCCCTAGTCCTGGGGATCGGGAACCAGGTCAGGCGTGAGCCTGGCGACGGCCTCGGTGATCGCGCGGCCCAGCTCCTGCGAGGTCAGGCCGGCCCCGGCGAGGACCTCGCCGCGCTCGCCGTGCGCCAGGAAGCGCTGCGGCAGCCCGAAGGTGCGGACCGGCGTCGCGACGTCGGCGTCGCGCAGGTGCCTGGCTACCGCGTCGCCGAACCCGCCGGCCATGCCGTTGTCCTCGACGGTGACGACGAGCCGGTGCCGCGCGGCCGCGCCGGCCAGCGCCTCGTCCAGTGGCTTGACCCAGCGAGGGTCGACCACGGTGACCCCGATGCCCTGGCCGGTCAGCCGCTCCGCGACCTCCACGGCGAGCGCGGTCATCGGGCCGGCCGCCAGCAGCAGCACGTCATGGTTGGTCCCGTCGGCCGGCCCGGCGAGCACGTCCATGCCGCCGAGCTTCCCGATGGCAGGCAGGTCGCCCGGGGCGCTGCCGCGGGGGAACCTGAGCGCAGTCGGGCCGTCGCTGACCGCGACCGCCTCGCGGAGCAGCTCGGTCAGCCTGTTGCCGTCCCGCGGCACCGCGACCCGGATCCCCGGCACGATCTGCAGCAGCGAGCCGTCCCACATGCCGTGGTGGCTGGCGCCGTCCGGCCCGGTCACGCCGGCCCGGTCCAGCACGAACGTGACGGGCAGCTTGTGCATCGCCACGTCCAGCAGGACCTGGTCGAAGGCACGGTTCAGGAACGTGGCGTAGATCGCGACTATGGGATGCATACCTCCCATGGCCAGGCCGGCCGCGCTGGTGACGGCGTGCTGCTCGGCGATGCCGACGTCGAATACCCGTTCCGGGTAAGCCTGCGCGAACTTGGCCAGTCCGGTCGGGTGGAGCATCGCGGCGGTGATGGCGACCACGTCTGGCCGGCGCGCGCCGATGGCGACGAGCTCGTCGGCGAAGACATGCGTCCAGCCTCGCCTCGCGGGCTTCGCGGGCTTGGCCTGGGCCGGGGCTGGGCCGCTGCCGGCCGGGGGCGCGCCGTTCACCTGGACGGCCGCGCCGGGCTGCACCTGGTGCAGGCAGTCCTCGTCGTTCTCCTCGGCCAGCGCGTAGCCACGGCCCTTCTGGGTGATCACGTGCACGAGCACCGGGCCGCCGAACTCCCTGGCCCGGCCGAGCGCGTTCTCCAGCGCCTGCTCGTCGTGACCGTCGACCGGGCCGAGGTACTTCAGCCCCAGGTCTTCGAACAGGACCTGCGGCTGCAGGACGTCCTTCAGGCCCTTCTTGATCCCGTGCAGCGTCTCGAACAGCGGCGGCCCGACCAGTGGCGTGTGCGAGAGCGTGGTCTTGACCAGGTCGAGCACCTGCTCGTAGCGCTGAGAAACCCGGACGGAGGCGAGGTGATCGGCCAGCCCGCCGATCGTCCGCTGGTACGACCTGCCGTTGTCGTTGACCACGATGACGACGGGCCGGTCCTTGGCCCCGGCGATGTTGTTCAGCGCCTCCCAGGCCATCCCGCCGGTCAGCGCGCCGTCGCCGATCACCGCGACCACCCTGCGATGCTTCTCGCCCCGCAGGGACAGCGCCTTGGCCAGGCCGTCGGCGTAGGACAGGCTCGTCGAGGCGTGCGAGTTCTCGACGAAGTCGTGCTCGGACTCGGCCCGGCTCGGGTAACCGGAGACGCCGCCCTGCTGACGGAGCCTGGCGAAGCCCTCCATCCGCCCGGTCAGCAGCTTGTGCACGTACGACTGGTGGCCGGTGTCCCACACGACCGGATCGGACGGGGAGTCGAACACACGGTGCAGCGCGATGGTGAGCTCCACGACGCCGAGGTTCGGGCCGAGGTGACCGCCGTTCCTCGAGACCGCCTCGATCAGGAAGGTCCTGATCTCGCCGGCCAGCACCGTCAGCTCGTCGGGGGTCAGCGCCTTGACATCGCGCGGACTCCAGATCGACTCGAGCAGTGTCATCTGGTGCGCTCCTCACGTCGCGGGCGGCGCATGAAGCGCGCGCCCCGAACACGTCGCGGGCGGCGCGGCAGGCGCGCGCCCGGAACATTGCACGAGCGCCGGATGGGAACTCCTCCGGAGCCCGGCCTGGCCTCCCCCGGTCCATGTGACCCGGAGCGAACTTAACGAGTGTATTTCGCGCGGCCCGCGGAGTGTGCGGCCACATGCTTGTAGGCATGACGAAGGCGTCACCTTGCCCGGTACTTGCCACGCCATCGGACCGCGCTGCCGGCCATTCTCTGGCTAGTCTTCCCAGACCGGTTCCGACCTTCCCCGACCGGTTCCGAACTCACGCCAGGGAGGCAACGTGATCGGCGGGCGGCGCACTGGCAGCTATCCGCGGCTGGCCAGGCGCCGGCTGGTTGCGGCGCTCGCAGCGGGGGTGACGGGAGTGACGGGAGTGAGTTTGGGTGCGCCGGCCGCACCGGGGGCCGCGGCAGGCACGGCGTGGCGGCTGCGGCTGGCCATCCACTACCTTCCCCCGGCGACGAACCGGAGTCAGTACGACGTGGTACTGGTCGAATCGGGCCGGACCTGGTTCCTTGGCGGCTCGGATGTCGGCGGCCACGGCAGCCCGAAGGCCGAGCAGATCAGGAACGGGGTGCCCCGATCGGCGCCGCTCCCCTCCGGGCCGCACAGCTGGATCACCGCCGCGAGCGCTCCCGCCCCGGCCGACATCTGGGCGGTGACCTACCTGGGCGGCTCCGTCCTGCACTGGAACGGAGCGAAATGGGCCACCGCCCCTCGGGGAGGCTGGAAGACGGGCACCCGCTTCACCGGCATCATGGCGGCCAGCCCGACCGACGTCTGGGTCTTTGGCACCCGGGGACACCGCTTTCCCGGGGCAGGCACCTGGCACTTCACCGGAACCCGGTGGACGCGAGTGCAGGGGGCCGCGGGCGGCATCTTCCAGGCCAGCAAGGCCAGCAAGGCCGGCACGGCCGATGCCTGGGCTATCGGCAACGCGGGCAGCACCGGGAACGCGCTGCTGCACTTCGGCGGGTCGGCCTGGCGGCGGGTGCGGCCGCCCGCGCTCGCCGGCTTCAGGTACACCCACGTGCTCGCCCTGGCTCCGGCCGACGTCTGGGTCGCCGGGTCCGTGGCCGGAGTCCCGAAGCTCGGTCACTTCGACGGTCACGGCTGGAGGGCGCTGGCGATGCCGGGCAAGACCGCGGCCACCGGAATGTGCCGGGACGGCAACGGGGGCCTGTGGGTGATCGCCAACTCGGGCGCCAGCCCGTCCCTGGTACGCGACCGAGCCGCCGGCGGCACTTGGACGAGGGCCGTGGTCAGCTCAAAGGCGGCCAACGAGGTGCTGGCCTGCGCGCTGGTTCGCGGCACCCAGCGGGCGTGGGGCGCGGGCAAGGCCGTCGCGCCGCACGGAAGCGCGGCCGCCGCGTATCGCTACGGCTGAACGAGCGATGGAGCCGTCGACGGATAGGCCGATGAGCGGGCGAGTCTGCGTCGTAACCGGCGCGAGCGCGGGCATCGGCAAGGCGGCGGCGGTCGCGCCGGGCGGGCCGGGCGGGCCGAGCGGGCTGAGCGGGCTGGGACCGCGGCCGCGCAACGCCGGGGCTGGTCGCTTCGCCGGCAGGACGCCGGGCTGGTCGTCACCCGCAGGACGCCGCCCGGCGCGCCGGCCGCGCCCTAATTGGCCTGCCCGAGCCCGCCCGAGCCCACCCGAGCCCCGTTCGAGCCCGCCCGAGCCCCGTTCGAGCCCACCCGAGCCCCGTTCGAGCCCGCCCGAGCCCCGTTCGAGCCCGCCCGAGACTAGATATCACTCGGTAGCGTCATGATCATGTCCGGAATGCACTGCTTTGCGGAGCCACATCTAGTGATATGAACTGAGCGGCCGCGTTTGGGCCGCGTTCAAGCGCTCAGACCAGCCCGCCTTCGCCACAGTCCGGCTGCGCCGCAGTCCGCCTCCGCCGCAGTCCGCCTCCGCCGCAGCCCGATCCGCCTTCCCCCAGTCCGCCTCCGCCGCAGCCCGACCGGAAGGAGTCAGGAAGCCTCGGAAGCGGCGGCGGCCGACGCACCTGAGCTGGTGGCGCCGATCGTTAGCGCCCGGCCGGCCAGCACGCCGGCGACCAGCTGCCCGACCGCGACGCCGAGCAGGACCCACACCGGCACCGTCCAGCCGCCGGTGGCGGACTCGAGCAAGCCGAGCAGCAGCGGCCCGCTCACCGCGATCAGGTATCCGATGCCCTGGGCGAACCCGGACAGCGCCGCGGCCGTATGGCCGTCAGCCGCACGTGCAGCGAAGAGGAACACGGCGAGGCTGAAGGCGCTCCCCTGTCCGAGCCCGAGCACGCAGACGAACACGATCGCGGTCGCGTTCGGCCCGAAGGCCGATCCGGCCAGGCCGATCATGATCATGATCACGGCGCAAACGGCGATCATCCGCTGGTCCCGCGCCCGCTGGGCCAGGACGGGCACGACCAGCCCGGTGACCGCGTTGCCGACGTTCATCACGGCAAGCAGGTTCCCCGCGGCCGCCGCGCCGATGCCGTGATCGCGCAGCATCGTGGGGAACCACGACAAGGTCGCGTAGTACGACAGGCTCTGCAGGCCCATGAAGGCGGTGACCTGCCAGGCCAGCGTGTGCCTGGCCATCGCAAGGACCCCGTGCCGCCCGTCCGCGGCCGCGGGCACGGTGCGGAACCTGAGCTGCGGCAGCCACACGAACGCCGCAAGGAGGGCAGGCAGCGCCCAGATGCCGAGCGTGATCCTGACGGCCGTCCCTGCTCCACCCGCGGCGCTGAACAACGGCACCGCCATCGCCGCCCCGAGCACCGCGCCGACCGTCAGCGACATCATGTACAGGCCGATGAGCAGGCCGGCCAGATCCGGCCTGCGCCGCTTGACCAGGCTCGGCAGCAGGACGTTTATCAGCGCGATCGCCGAGCTGGCCACTATCGTGCCCGGGAAGAGCAGAACGCCTGGCGCCGCCGATCGCATCCCGAGGCCGGCTGCCAGCAGGACGAGGGCCAGCCCGATGACCCGTTCGTCGCCGAGCTTGCGCGCCAGCGCCGGCGCGATGCCGGAGAAGGCGGCGAAGCAGAGCACGGGAACCGCCGCCAGCACTGACTCGGTGGCCGTGGAGTACCCGGCCGTCGCCGACAGATCAGGGTAGATCGGCGGCAGGCTGGTGATGGCCGCCCGCAGGTTGAAGGCGACGGCCAGCAGGCCGCCGATCAGCAAGCCGCCGCCGGCCGCCAGGCCGGCAGCGGCAGACCCGCTCCCGCTCGCACCGACCCCGGCGCCGCCGCTCCCGCCCGCGGCGACTGCTGCATCGCCTGCCCTGACCTCGCCCGCGCTGCCGCGACCGCTCGCCGTCACGACCGCGCGTTCAGCCGCTGGCCAGCGACCGGAGCACGTACTGCATGATCCCGCCGTGCCGGTAGTAGTCGGCCTCGCCCGGCGTGTCGATCCGCACGATCGCCGTGAACTCCTTGCCGTCCGCGGTGACCGTCACCTCACGGGGCGTCTCGCCCGAGTTCATGGCCTCGATCCCGGTGACGTCGAATACCTCATGGCCGGTGAGTCCGAGTGAGGTCGCGTTGTCGCCGGGCTTGAACTGCAGCGGCAGCACGCCCATCCCGATCAGGTTGGACCGGTGGATCCGCTCGAACGACTCGACCAGGACCGCGCGGACGCCGAGCAGCGCGGTGCCCTTGGCCGCCCAGTCGCGCGACGAGCCCGACCCGTACTCCTTGCCGCCGAGCACGATCAGCGGCGTGCCCTGCTCAAGGTACGCGCGGGACGCCTCGTAGATCGAGGTCTGCTCCCCCTCAGGCAGCTTGACGGTCACGCCGCCCTCGGTGCCAGGCGCGAGCTGGTTGCGCAGCCTGATGTTGGCGAACGTGCCGCGGATCATCACTTCGTGGTTGCCGCGCCGCGAGCCGTAGGAGTTGAAGTCACGCCGCTCGATCCCGTGGCTGGTCAGGTACTGCCCGGCCGGGCTGTCTGACTTGATCGCGCCGGCCGGCGAGATGTGGTCGGTGGTCACCGAGTCGCCGAGCATCGCGAGCACGCGCGCACCGCCGATGTCGGTCACCGCCGCCGGCTCGGCGGGCATGCCGTCGAAGTACGGCGGGCGCCGCACGTAGGTGGATGCCTCCTCCCACGCGAACACCTCGCCGGGCGGCACGTCGAGCTCTTGCCACCGCTCATCGCCTGCGAAAACGTCCGCGTAGTCGCGGCTGAACATTTCCGGCGCAACGGACCCGCGCACGACCTCCTCGATCTCCGCTGGCGACGGCCAGATGTCGGCCAGGTAGACCGGCTTCCCGTCGGACCCGGCCCCGATCGGCTCGGTGGTCAGGTCGATGTCCATGGTCCCGGCCAGGGCGTAGGCCACCACCAGCGGCGGGGAGGCCAGGTAGTTCATCTTCACGTCCTGGTTGATCCGGCCCTCGAAGTTCCTGTTGCCCGACAGCACGGAGACGACCGCCAGATCGCTGCGGGCCACCGCGGCGCTGATCGCCTCGGGCAGCGGCCCCGAGTTGCCGATGCAGGTGGTGCAGCCGTAGCCGACCAGGTTGAAGCCGAGCTTCTCCAGGTACGGGGTCAGCCCGGCCCGCTCGTAGTAGTCCATGACGACCTTGGATCCCGGCGCGAGCGTCGTCTTCACCCACGGCTTGCGGCTCAGCCCGGCCTCCACCGCCCTGCGCGCCAGCAGCGCGGCCCCGACCATCACGGACGGGTTCGAGGTGTTGGTGCAGGAGGTGATCGCGGCGATCACCACCGACCCGTGGTCGACGCTGGTCTGGGTGCCGTCCTCCAGCGTGACCGGCTCCGGCGACGACGCCCGGTCAAAGCCGCCGGAGACCGGGTCGGAGGCCGGGAAGGTGCCCGCGAGGCCGTTGTCCAGGCTGGGCGTGTGCACGTACGAGCCGAGCGCGTCGCGGAACGCCTGCTTGGCGTCGGTCAGCGCGACCCGGTCCTGCGGCCGCTTCGGGCCGGCCAGCGACGGGACCACTGTGGACAGGTCGAGCTCGAGCTGCTGCGAGTACCTGGTGGTCCCGGCGCCGCTCGTCTGGCCGGACGCGTCGTGCCAGAGGCCTTGCTCCTTGGCATACGCCTCGACCCGGCCGACATGATCGGCCGACCGGCCGGTCAGGCGCAGGTACTTCAGGGTCTCGCCGTCTATCGGGAAGATCGCGCAGGTGGACCCGAACTCCGGGCTCATGTTGCCGATCGTGGCGCGGTTCGCCACCGGGACGGCGGCCACGCCCTCGCCGTGGAACTCCACGAACTTGCCGACCACGCCGTGCCGGCGGAGCAGCTCGGTGATCGTGAGAACCAGGTCGGTGGCGGTCGCGCCGGACGGCAGCTCACCGGTCAGCCTGAACCCGACGACCTTCGGGATCAGCATCGAGATCGGCTGGCCGAGCATGGCGGCCTCGGCCTCGATGCCGCCGACGCCCCAGCCGAGCACGCCGAGGCCGTTCTCCATCGTGGTGTGCGAGTCGGTGCCGACGCAGGTGTCCGGGTAGAGGCTGACGCTGAGCCCGTTGGCGCCGCCGACCGGCCCGGCGTCCCCGATCATGATCACTTCGGCCAGGTGCTCGATGTTCACCTGGTGCACGATGCCGGTGCCGGGCGGGACGACGCGGAACTGGCGCAGCGCCTGCTGGCCCCAGCGCAGGAACGCGAACCGCTCGGAGTTGCGCTGGAACTCGAGCTCGACATTGCGGTCAAACGCGTCGGGCCGGCCGAAGATGTCGGCGATCACCGAGTGGTCGATCACGAGATCGACGGGGACGAGCGGGTTGATCTTCTCGGGGTCGCCGCCGAGGTTCCGCATGGCCTCGCGCATGCTGGCCAGGTCCACGACGGCGGGGACGCCGGTCAGGTCCTGCATGATCACCCGCGCGGGGCTGAACTGGATCTCGGTGGCCGGCTCGGCGGTCGGGTCCCAGCCGGCCAGTGCCCTGATGTGGTCGGCGGTGACGTTGACGCCGTCCTCGGTGCGCAGCAGATTCTCCAGCAGGATCTTCAGGCTGAACGGCAGGTCCGCCGACCCTTGCACCACATCAAGCCTGTGGATCTCGTAGCGCGTCCCGCCCGCCGTCAGCGTGCCGCGAGCGCCAAAGCTGTTCGCTGTCATGTGACCCGTCCTTCCGCTGCCCTGCTGCCGGTCCCGCCGCACGCATGCGCTCTCGCCCTAAAGCAATCCTGCCAGCCGCGCCGGGCCGGGCCGAGCCGGACGAGCCGCCGCGCATGTATCTCGATATCAAGCTACTTGGCTAGAATAGCGGCCGAATTCTCTTGATGTCAAGCTAATCCAACATGGCCGGACTCCGGCTCGCGCGGGCGGCGGGGCTCCGGCTAATCCGGCCGCCGGACTCCGGCCGCTACCGATGCCAGGTCCGCGGCGGTGGACCGGGCGAGCAACCGGACCGCCCGCGTCGCGGGCGAGATCCGCACCGCACGCTTCGGCAGCCAGACACGCAGCGCTCCGGGGCGTGACTCGAAGGTCAGCGGCGGCTCCAGCACCATGGCCTCCCCATCGACGCCTACCTCCACCGGCCCGCCCGAGTGCACCTCGAACCTGGACCCGGTCCACTCCCGCCAGCCAGGGAACCGCTGCACCTGGCCGGTCAGCTCGAGCAGCGTGAATCGCCTGGCGTCGGCTGCGTCCGCGACCTGAGCGGCCACGATGCCGAGCAGTCCGAGATCGAGCCGCTCCCTGGTCCCGCGACCGCCAGGATGCGCCAGCTGGTAGGGGTCGTTCGAAACAAGGATCAGGTGCGCGGTCCGGAGCGAGTCCCCGGCCGGTCCGCTGAATCGCAGGTCGAGCGGCTCGGCGTCCGGCCCGATCAGGTCGGGCAGCACGTCGGCGGCGGTCCTGAGCTTGGCGTCCCGGTACTGCGGTGACTGAACGACACGGGCGTAGAGCCCGAGCGAGCAGTTGTTCACGAACGGCAGCCCGTTGACGAACGCGAGGTCGACCCGATGCTCGATCTGGTCCGCGTAAGCGTCGAGCGCGCCGGTCACGTCGGCGCGGTCCAGGCCGAGGTCGAGCGCGAAATGGTTTCTGGTGCCGGCCGGAACGCAGACATGCGCGATCCCGTGCCGGGCGGCGACCGCGGCCACGGTCGCCTGGGAGCCGTCGCCTCCGGCCATCCCGATCGCACTGGCTCCCCTGGCCACGGCATCTTCGGCCAGCCCGGCCAGGTCATCGCCAGGATGCAGGACGACCGGCTCGATGCCGCGGGCCGCGCACTCGTCGGCCAGGTGAAACCGCTCGGCCTTGCCGCCGCCCGACCGCAGGTTCATGATCAGGACATATTCCGGCCGCCGCGATCCCGACCCGCCGCCCGCCGCTGACGCGCCGGCCCCGGCCCCGCCAGCCCCTGCCCGGCCAGCGGGCCGCCGGGCTACGCGGTTGCGGGAGCGCAGCGCCTTCGGCGTCCGCCGCAGGGCATGCCGGGCCGAGAACACAGAGATGACCGCGAGTCCGACTACGGCCACGACGATCCAGACGTTGATCACCGCGAGCACCAGGCCGGCGACGAGCGCGGCCAGCGCCATCACGGCCGCGATCGCGCCGAGCACCCGCACCAGCCCGCGCCGCGACACCACGTACCAGCAGGCCGTCACGCAGCCCAGCAGCCCGATCAGGGCCAGCGTGAACGCGCCGATCCTGAGCACTAGGTTGAGCGCGAGCGCGAGCAGTGCGGCAGCCAGCGACGCGAGCGCGAGCACGGCACTCGCGCGCTCGGACGCCGCCGGCCGGGACCCCGCACCCGCCCCGACCTGGGCCCCCGCGCGGTCATGGCCGGGGCCGCCGGGCGCGTCAGGCATGTCGCCAGCTGGCTCGGTCGACCTCGCCACCCGCGGACCTCCCACCTGCTCGAACGCGATCACCTCGTACCGAGAACTGCCCGGCACCCGGTGCTAGCATGCACCGATGGCCTCAGCGCAGCCTGGCGGCGGGGCGTCGGCGGCCGGTTCGGACGCCGCAGGTGCGGACACCGGCCCCGAGGCAGTCGCCGACCTGATCGCCGACGAGCTGGACAGGCTGGGCGGCCCGGCCAGGCAGCGTCTGGCCGAGGTGCTGCACCAGCTTGGCGCGATCGACCGCGCCGTCTACGCCGCGGTGGCCGCCGTGCCGGCGCCCGCGCTGGACACCGCCATGCGCCGGCTGTCCAATTCGGCCAACCATTCCCGGCTCTGGCTCGCGATCGCCGGAGCGCTCGCGCTCACCGGCCCGGCCGGCAGGCGCTCGGCCAGCCGCGGCGTCCTCGCGATCGGGATCACCTCGGCCCTGGTCAACCTCGGCGTCAAGGCGCTCTCCGGTCGGCGGCGGCCGGACCGCGCCGGTGCGGGCGTGCCCGGCGCCCGGTATGTGCCGATGCCGTCATCGAACTCGTTCCCGTCCGGGCACTCGGCCGCCGCCTTCGCGTTCGCCACAGCGATCAGCAGGGACAGCCCCTGGCTGGCCATCGCGATCCAGTTCCTGGCCGGGAGCGTCGCCTATTCCAGGGTCCACACTGGCGTCCACTACCCCGGCGATACCATCGCCGGGGCGCTCATCGGCGCCGGCGCCGGCCAGGCCGTCAGCAGCCTCTTCGACCGCGCCGTGAGTGGTGGTGGAGGTGCCGAACGAGCCGGGCTGACGGGCCGGACCCGGGCTGACCCCGTGAGCGCGGTGGATCAACCATGATCATGAAACGGGGTCAGCTCGTCGGCGGCCGAGTAGGGGTCGAGCTTGCCGGCGGCGACCTCAGCCGCCAGTTCGTCGAGACGCGACTGGCCGGGCAGCCCCCCGAGCCGCCGCCGCATCTCGGCGACGGCGATCGCCGAGACCTCCTCGCGCGCCCTGGCCAGCCGCCGCCGGTCTCGCTCCCCCGACTCGCCCAGCCACGACCAGTGCGCGTCCAGCCTCGCGACCAGCTCGTCGATGCCCTCGCCGGTGACGGCCGACGCGGAGACGATCGGCGGCTTCCACGCGGCCTCGTCGCGAGCGGCCATGGCGAGCATGCCGCGCAGGTCCCGCACCACCTCCTGCGCCCCTGGCCGGTCGCACTTGTTCACGACGAAGATGTCGGCGATCTCCAGGATCCCGGCCTTGGCCGCCTGGATCGAGTCGCCCATCCCGGGCGCGACGATCACGAGCGTGGTGTCGGCCAGCGACGCGATCTCCACCTCGGCCTGCCCGACGCCGACCGTCTCGACGCAGATCACGTCGAACCCGGCCGCGTCGAGCACCCGCAGCGCCTGCGGTGCGGCGACCGCGAGCCCGCCGAGGTGCCCGCGGCTGGCCATCGACCTGATGAAGATGCCTGCGTCGGTAGCGTGGTCTTGCATCCTGACCCGGTCGCCGAGCAGGGCGCCCCCGGTGAACGGGGAGGTCGGGTCCACGGCCAGCACCGCCACCCGCAGTCCGAGCGTCCGGTAGGCGCGCAGCAGCGCGCCAGTCACCGTCGACTTGCCGACACCGGGCGACCCGGTCAGGCCGACCACGCGAGCGTGCCCCGCAAAGGGCGCGACCGAGCGCATGACCGGTCGCAGGGCCGACGAGCCGTTCTCGACCAGCGAGACCAGCCGCGCCAGTGACCTGGCGTCTCCGCCACGGGCCGCGGTGACCAGCGCCTCGGCCTTCGCGTCCGCCGGCACGTCGGGCTAGCCGCGGCCGGGCTGCGGCACCCGGAGCAGCAGCGCATCGCCCTGGCCGCCGCCGCCGCACAGCGCAGCCGCGCCAAGCCCGCCGCCGCGGCGCCGGAGCTCGTGGATCAGGTGCAGCGCCAGCCTGGCGCCGCTCATCCCGATCGGGTGGCCGAGCGCGATCGCGCCGCCGTTCACGTTGACGATCTCCGGTCCGACGCCAAGATCGCGCATCGACTGGATCGCCACGGCGGCGAATGCCTCGTTGATCTCGATCAGATCCAGATTTTCAACGGAAAGCCCGGCCTTGGTCAGCGCACGCCGGATCGCGTTCGACGGCTGCGACTGCAGCGAGTTGTCCGGGCCGGCCACGACGCCGTGCGCGCCGACCTCGGCCAGAACCGTGGCGCCGGCGGTCGCCGCGACGTCCGCCGACATCACCACCACGGCGCATGCGGCGTCTGAGATCTGCGACGCCGAGCCCGCCGTGATCGTGCCGTCCGCGGCGAACGAGGGCCGCAGCTTGGCCAGAGCCTCGACGCTGGTGTCGGCCCTGACGCCCTCGTCGGTGTCGAAGGTCACGGGCTCGCCGCGCCGCTGCGGGACGGGCACGGGCACGATCTCCTCGGCCAGCAGCCCGTTCTTGATCGCCAGCGCCGCGCGCTGGTGCGACATCGCGGAGAACTCGTCCTGCTCGGCCCTCGTGATGCCCAGCCTGGTGTTGTGCCGCTCGGTCGACTCACCCATCGAGACGTGGTCGAACGCGTCGGTCAGCCCGTCGAGCGCCATCGAGTCGACGAGCTCGGCCGAGCCGTACTTGATCCCCTTGCGCGCCGCGGGCAGCAGGTGCGGCGCGTTGGTCATCGACTCCATCCCGCCGGCCACGACGACGCCGAACTCGCCCGCCCTGATCAGCTGGGCGGCCAGCGCGATCGCGTCGAGGCCGGACAGGCAGACCTTGTTGATCGTGAGCGAGGGAACCGTCATCGGTATCCCGGCCGCGACCGCCGCCTGCCTGGACGGGATCTGGCCCGCGCCGGCCTGGAGCACCTGTCCCATGATCACGTAGTCAACCTGGTTGCCGGAGATCCCGGCCCGCTCGAGCGCTGCCGTGATCGCGATGCCGCCGAGCTCGGCGCCGGTGAAGCCGCTGAGCGAGCCGAGCAGCCGCCCGATCGCCGTTCTGGCACCGCCGACAATTACCGCTTCGCTCATGGCTGCAACGATACAGAGGTCGGCGTCATAGCCGCGCCGCGGCGCAAGGGAGAAAGCCGTGCTGACTCGCATCGACCACGTCGGGATCGCGTGCCGGGACCTCGAGGCGGCCACGGCCTTCTACGAGACGACGTTCGGGCTCACCGTGGTCAGCCGGGAGACCAACTCCGAGCATGGGGTCATGGAAGCCATGCTCGTCGTCGCCGACGCGCCGGCCGGCACGTCGTACGTGCAGCTGCTCGAGCCGCTGGGGCCCGACACCACGGTCGGACGGTTCATCGAGCGGCGCGGCGAGGGGGTCCATCACGTCGGGTACGGGGTCTGCGACATCGAGGCCGTCATGGCCACCATCGGCGCGACCGGCGTCCGGCTGCTCGACTCCCGGCCGCGCCATGGCTCGATGGGCGCCTCGGTCGCCTTCCTGCACCCTGCCGACGTCGGCGGGGTACTGACCGAACTGGTCGAATCGGCTGTCAGGTAAGGCACGAGCTAAACGGCGTGCGGGCGCAGGAATCGCGAATCTCGGGCCGGCAAAACCGGTCAGCAGGGCCGGACAGTGCAGGGAAAGGCGGAGTAAGCCGATTAATTCGTGAGCTAGGCCACGAGCAGCAGCGAACAGCCCTCCAAGGCGACGGCGGCGGAGTACGCTGCCAGCACCGGGAAAGTGAACTGGCGTGCGGGCTGTGGCCCTGGCAGTCCTGCGGCTGCGAGGCACCTAAGCAATCCAGGCGAACCGTACCGGCACGGACATCGGAGTTCCGGCAGGCTCTAGGATCCGACAACCCCCCGTCTACCCAGGATTAGGCGACATGCAGCCCGATATCAATGCTCAGCTCGGCACCTTCTTTGACGACGACCAGCCGCATCCCGTCTTCTCGCAGAAGATGCGCGGCTACGACCAGGAGGAGGTCGAAGCCCATCTGCGGGAGATGGACACCAGGCTGCGCGACATGCGGCAGTCTTATCAGGCGACGCAGCAGGAGATCGCCTACCTGCACCGGCAGATGCAAGAGCAGGAGCGCCCGACGTACTCGGGCCTCGGCTCGCGGATCGAGCAGCTGCTGCGACTGGCCGAGGAGCAGCGGGACGAGATCCTCCAGGAGGCCAGGACCGAGGCGAGCCAGCTGCTGGCGTCCGCCAAGGTGGACGCGGCCGAGCTGCGGGCGGGCGCCGAGAACGAGACCGCCGAGCTGCGCGCCAACGCCAAGCGTGAGACCGATGACCTGCGAGCCTCCGCCGAGCGGGAGGCCGACAGCATCAGGACGTCGGCGCACAGGGAGTCGGACGATCTGACCTCCACGACCGAGCGCGAGGTCGCCAAGCTGCGCGCGATGGTCGACCACGAGGTCGCGGAGAAGCGGGCGGCCGTCGAGCGCGAGATCGCCAAGCTGCGCACGACCACCGAGCGCGAGGTCGCCCAGCTGAAGGCCTCGTCCAAGCGCGAGCGCGACGAGATCCTGACCACCTCCAAGCGCCAGGCCGACGAGATGCGCAGCCAGGCGCAGCGCATTCTCGAGGAGAGCGAGGCGCAGCGCGCGCAGGCCGAGGCCGAGTTCGACATCCAGCTCGCCTCCCGGCGCGAGGAAGCGGAGCGGCAGGAGGCCGAGCGCCTGGCCGCGGCGCAGGCCGCCACCCAGCGGCTGGTCTCCGAGGCCGAGCAGCGGGCCGCGACGGCCGAGCACCGGGCCAGCAAGGCGAGCGCCCAGGCCGAGCAGTCCAGGCGGGACGCTGACGATCACGCGAGGCAGCTGGTCAGCAGCGCCAAGAGGAACGCCGACGACATCGTCGCCCAGGCCAAGGCGCAAGCAGATCAGCTGCTTGCCGAGGCCAAGGCGGAGGCGGACAGGCACGCCTCCACGGCGCAGCGCCGGGTCGACGAGGCCAACAAGCAGTACGAGACCGTGCAGGCGCACCTGTCGCAGATCAGCCAGCTGCTCGGCCCGTCGGCCACCAGCCTGTCGGCCGCGCCGGCGCTCGCGGCTCCGCGGGCAGCGGTCTCGGCCGGGTCGGCTGGCCAGGTCGCCAACGGCGGCTCGGCCCCGTCCGGCGGCAGGCAGTCCTCGGCGTCCATGGCCAAGACCGAGGCGAAGCCGGCTCACGGCAAGCCGGGTGACGGCGACAACGAGGAGTGGTGGACCGAGTAACTCCCGGTCGCCGGTACTCACAGTCAGGAGCCCCTCCGCTGCGCGGAGGGGCTCCTGACTGTCACCGCGCCTGTTCAGGAGTTGACGGTCTGGCCGCCGTCCACGACGATCGCCTGGCCGGTCAGGTAGGACGAGGCGTCGCTCGCGAGGAACACGGCCGGCCCGGCCATCTCCTCGGGCCTGGCCCAGCGGTGCATCGGCACGCTCGCGATGGTCGCCGGCCCGGCCACCGGGTCCTCCCACAGATTGCGGTTCAGGTCGGTCGCCGTCCACCCCGGGCACAGCGCGTTGACCCGGACGCCCTCGCCCGCCCATTCCACCGCGAGCGACTTGGTCAGCGAGATCAGCCCGGCCTTCGCCGCGCCGTACGGGCTGATCAGCGGCGACGCGGCGACGCCGGCCACCGAGGCCACGTTGATCACCGAGCCGCCGCCCCGGTCGAGCAGGTGACCGGCGAACGCGTGGCAGACGTAGACGGCCGAGTTCAGGTTGAGCCTGATCAGCTTGTCCCAGCCGGTCAGCCGCAGGTCGCGGAAGCTGACCATGAAGTTCGAGCCGCCCGCGTTGTTCACCACGATGTCGACGTGCCCGAGCTGGTCGATCGCCGTCGTCACGGCGTCGGCGACGCCCGCCTGGTCGGTGACGTCCGCCGGAATGACGACTGCGTTGCGGCCGGCCGCCGTCACGTCCTCCGCCGTATCGGCCAGCCCCTCTGCGGTCCGCGCGACGACCGCGACGTCCGCGCCTGCCTGCGCGAGCGCGACCGCGATCGCGCGGCCGATCCCGCGCGAGGCGCCGGTGACGAAGGCGGTCTTGCCGGTGAGGTCGAACAGGCTCACGTTGCTTCCTTCCAGTCAGCGGGAAGCGGCCAGGCCGCAGGGTTGAGCAACCGCACAATCTCATTCAGTACGATCCGGACGTAAGTCTCCCCCACCCACAGATGTTTCGCCCGGTCGACCGCGACCAGCGTGGCCTGCGGAACCCGCGCGAACCGCTCCCGCGCCTGTGCCGGCCGCAGGTAGTCGTCGAGTTCGGGCACCAGCACGAGCAGCTGCTTGCCGGTCGCGGCCCAGCCGTCAAGGTCGGCGTCCCCGGCCCTGCGCAGCGCGGGAGAGAGCAGGATCGCCCCCTGCACCTGCGGCACGTTGCCCCACATCAGTGCCAGTTCGGTGCCGAACGACCAGCCGAGCAGCCAGATACGCGGCAGCCCGGCGGCGACGCAGTACTCGATCGCGGCCGCGACGTCATACCGCTCTGGCCCGCCGCCGCCGAACTCGCCGCCGCTGGTGCCGCGCTCGGACGAGGTGCCCCGCGTGTTGAAGCGGAGCACCGCCAGGTCGGCCACCGCCGGCAGCCGGAACGACGCCTTGCGCAGCACGTGGCTGTCCATCATTCCGCCGGCCGTGGGCAGCGGATGCAGGCAGATGAGCGTGGCGACAGGGGCCCGGCGCGGCGGCAGGGCCAGCTCGCCGACCAGGTCGAGCCCGTCTGCCGTGCGCAGCACGATGTCCTCGCGGCGGGCGGGCAGCACGGTGCCTGCCCTGATCTCCACGGTCCCGCCTTGGTTCACCACTGCCCCTGTTTGACCCGCGGCCACCCGGGCGGGGAGCGCCGCGGCCGCCACCCGGCTCTCGCCTGCGCGTTGCTCACCGGTAGCCGGACGGCCCCGGCCGCCGCGGACGCCGCCGCCAGCAAGCATTGTGCCAGTGCCTGCGCTCGGCCAGGCCTGGCGTCTGTTCCGGCCACACGACCACGTGCGCCGTGCCCGGCCTGATCTCCTGGTCGCAGCCGGGGCAGCGGTACGTCTTCGCGGCCGCCGAGCCAGGAACGTGCCGCACCACCCAGCTGCCGTCCGGCCACTCCTGTACCTGCGGCGGACCGAGCTTGGCCGCGGACTCCTCGTCGTCGGCCAGGCCGGCCCGGTCCCCCGTGGCGGCCGGCGGTGTCCGGCCGCCACGGCGCGGACGGCGCGGCAGCTCGCCGGGGAGCCGGCGCGCCTTCCTCGGGCTCATCGGCGGCTCGCCGCCGCGAGCCCCGATCCCGGCCGCACCGGACGTGGCATGATCAGCCGGCCTCGTGTCCCAGCGGCGAGAGCCCGCCGCGCGCATACTCGGCCAGCAGCGGCGGCGGCGCGAACGCCTGGTCGCCGTCGTCCGCGTGCATGGCGGCGAGCTCCTCCGCCGCCCGCTCGACGCCGGCCTCGGCGAGCATCCGCGGCCCGGGCGAAGACCTCGGCGATTCCCGCCCCCATCGTGCCCAGGCCGACGACCCCCACCGCGCGAATTTCCATGGCCGTGACCTTACCGTCGGCCAGACTCTGGCCGGGCATGGCCACCTGGGAACTCGCCGAACATCGGCACGAAGGATGACCTGTCCGGTGACGGCACCGGCGAGCCGGGCCGCGACCCGTGCGGCACCCACTACAGTTGCGCGCATGCGTCTGGTGATCGCCCGGTGCAGCGTCGACTACGCGGGACGGCTCTCGGCGCATCTGCCCGCGGCCATGCGACTGCTGATCGTCAAGGCCGACGGGTCGGTACTCGTGCACAGCGACGGCGGCTCCTACAAGCCGCTGAACTGGATGTCGCCGCCGTGCCGGCTCACCGAGTCGGAGTCCGAGTGGGTGGTCACGAGCAGGTCAGGCGAGACGCTGACCGTGCATATCGAGGAGATCGTCAGCGACAGCTCCTACCCGCTCGGCGAGGATCCCGGGCTGGTCAAGGACGGCGTCGAGGCGCACCTTCAGGAACTGCTCGCCGCGCAGATGCACGTGCTCGGCGAGGGCTGGCGGCTGGTCCGCAGGGAGTATCCGACCGCGATCGGGCCGGTCGACCTGATGTGCAGGGACGGCCTGGGCACCAGCGTCGCCATCGAGGTCAAGCGGCGCGGCGAGATCGACGGGTCCAATCCTAACGAAGGTGCCGCTTCGGGCGGAGGCACTCATGTGGCGGTCGAGATCAAGCGCCACGCTGGCATCGATGCTGTCGAACAGTTGACCAGGTACCTGGACCTGCTGAACCGGGACCCGCTCCTGACCCCGGTTAAGGGCGTGCTCGCTGCGCAGACGATAAAGCCACAGGCGCGTACGCTGGCGGAAGCCCGCGGAATTAGGTGCGTGGTCCTGGACTACGACGCCATGCGCGGGATCGAACTCGAGGGGACGTTGTTCTAAAGCCCTCTAATCGCGGGGGTTACGAGCTGGTGACGCCGGCCTGCTCGCTCTGCGTGCTATTCACGGGTGGGCGATGAGCGCGCGGCGCAGGAGCTGGGAGATGCGTTCGGCGTACTGCGGGGCCGACCACCCGGATGTTCGGGTCAGCTCCCGCCAGGGACTGGGCAGAGTGACAGCGAAGAACAGATCGGCTGCGGTGTCGACGGTCCATCCGCTGGCCAGGTCACCCTCGGTGGCTATGCGGGCGATGACCGCGCGGTGCGCGGCTCGCCGGAAGTCAAGGCGGTCACGCAGCGCGGCCGCCACTGCGGGGTCCTGATACTGGTGCGCCTCAAGGGTGCGGGCGAGGGCATCGATGCGCGGCGAGTAGGCGGCGTGCAGCTCGATCATCCGGTCGAGTGCTTCCACGCCGTTTCGTGCCTCGGTTACCCGCGCGAGCAGGTCATCTAGCTTGAACGCCTGATCCCCCCAGGCGAGCAGTGCCAGCAAGAGCCTGGTGCGGTCGCCGAAGTGCAGGTATACCGCCTGCCGCGACACCCCTGCCCGGGCCGCTACATCGGCCAGGCGCAAGCTGGGTCCTTGCTCGAGGGCCAGGTCCCACGCTGCCCGCAGCAGGCGCTCGCGCGTCCCGGGATCCCCGTATTGCTGGTCACTTGACACAATGTAAAGCTTAGCGCAGACTGTCAACTTGACACGATGTAAATCACGCGTTCTGCCAGCCGGCCGGCTAGCTGCCCGCCGTGCCGCTGGGCATCAACCACTGATCACACAACACGGAAGGTTCACCACCATGCGGAAGGTAGTCCTGTACATGACCACCACGCTGGACGGCTTCATCGCCGGACCCAGCAACGAGCTGGACTGGATGACCGGCACCCCCGACCAGGCCCTCAACGACGACATCGTCGCCCTGCTGCAGGCATCCGACGCCGGCTTCCTCGGCTACCCGGTCGCCCAGGGCATGATCCCCTACTGGGAAAGCGTCGCCGCCGATACCTCCGCATCACAGGCAAGCCGTGACTTCGCAGCCGCGGTCAACCGCCTGCACCGCATCATCATCTCCAACCAGCCCGCCGACCTGCCCTGGAACAACTCCGAGTTGGTCGTCGCCCGCGACGACGATGACCTGGCCGCCGCCGTCACCGAACTCAAGCGGCAGCCCGGCAGTGACCTCGGCGTGCCCGGCGGCGTCCGCACCGCGCAACGGTTCGCCCGGCTCGGCCTCATCGACGAATACGTGCTGCAGGTCCATCCCATCGCCATCGGCGCGGGCAAACCATTGTTCACCCAGAAGGCCGAACTGCAACTGATCAGCGCCAAGACCTACGACTCAGGCTTCGTGCGGCTCCGATACCAGACTCGCCGCGACCCGCCCGCAGCAGCTCACGACTCCGGAGGCAGTAAAGAAGATCTCTAATTGCGGGGGGTTACAGGAAGGGTGTGAGGTCCGGCCCGGTCACCGTCACCACCGGAGTGTGGCCGCGCCGGCCCCAGGTGCGGCCCTTGGGCGGCCTCAAGCCCTGGCCGGACTCGTCCTCGAAGACCAGCCAGGCGCCCAGGTCCGCCGCCGCCCTTTTATTACCGGCCAGGTCTCCTCCCGCCACCTGGCAATCTGCGCCTCATCCCGCTCGGCCGCCCGCCGGGCCGGGATCTGCACGCTCCACCCCATCCGGTGCAACAGCAGATCCAGCCCCGCCAGGGTGTAGTCCACCGGGAACCGGCGGCGCACCACCTCGGCGATCCTCGCCAGCGTCCAGCACTGGTCCTCCTCCCACCCCCACACGGCCGGGCCCGCCTCCAGCACCGCCTCATGACCCCGGCATAGCAATGCCCAGGAGGCCGTGACCAGCCCCGTAACCCCCCGCATTAAAGCTCTTTTAGCGTTACGTAGGCCGCATGGAGATTTTTCAAGCAGCCGAGGCTGCATCACTGTCGCCCCTGCGCCACGTGATCACCACGCGGTCTTTGTCGAACCGCATAGTTACACCATCCACGTTGACAAATGGCTTCCCGATACCCGGAAATACATCGATACGCTCAACAACCATGTCGGTGTTGCCCGCCGGCCCGCTGGTCACCGAGTACATGGCGTCCAGGTTGAACGGGTCGTTGATCTTGCCATTAGCACCGGTGAAGACGAGCCGTATCCCGCCGCCTGGTGCTGGCACGAGCCGCGGGTAGGTAGTCAGGCTGGACCATCCGCTGATGCTGAGGATCTTGCCCGTGTTCACCAGCTTGGCCCCGGTGCCGAGCGTCGAGTAGTGCAGCGAGAAGCCCTTGGCGTGGTCGTTGCTCTGCCACACCACATGCAGCCTGCCGTCGCCGGTACGGAACATTCCGGCCGACGCGCTCGCCTCTGCGGTGTTCGCGGAGATCCTGGTCCACCTGACCGACGTGGCCGCCGCCGATCCGCGATGGCCAGCGGCCGGGGTGAACGCGCTCACTCCGGCCAGCGCGACTGCCGCCACAACTGTCACTGCACGGCACGACCGGTCAACCCGCGCATAACGGCTCCTCCCACGTGATGGCTCAGAGTCTGGACGAAGCGGCAGACTGCGGTCAAGCGCTTCGCGCCATTATCGCGAGCGGGTTCGCGCCCTTGTCGCGACTGCGCTTCGCGCCCTTATCGCGACGTGGGATGGCCGTCTGGCCACTGCGCCGCCACTTCCGGCGGGAGCGGCACGGCGAAGGCGTTGAGCAGGTAGGAGATCAGCGTGTAGTAGCCGCAGAGCGCGACGAGCTCGACCATGCCCTCGTCGCCGAGCAGCCGGCCGGCCGCGTCGTAGCTGCGCTGGTCGAGCTGCCCGGTCTCGGTGAGCCGGCGCGCGACGGCGTAGACGACGCGCTCGTCGTCGGCCTCGAACGCAGGCTCGTCGCCGCGGCCGATCGCCTCGACGGCGGGACCGGGCACGCCGTGCTCGCGCGCCATCCGGGCATGCGCCCACCACTCGAACTCGGCTTTCCAGCGAGCTGCCACGGTGATGATCGCCAGCTCGCTGAGCCTGCGCTCGATCGACGTTCTGAACCTCAGCCGGCCGCCGAGCCGGCTCAGGTGCCGGCCCACGCCGGGAGCGTGCACGAACGCGTTGAACGGGCCGATCAGCCCGCCGCTGTCGTTGACCAGGTCGCCGCCGCGCGAGCCGGTCACGCTCTCCCACACCTCCCGTCCCGCCTCGTCCAGGTCGTCATAGCGCAGGTAAGGAAGGCGAGTCATGGCAAGACAGTAGTACCGGGCCTGGTCCGCTCCGCTGGCCGGTGGGCGCGGGCTTGCCACGCATGGCACCATTTACCTAGGCTTCGACCGGAAACTGGGTGATAGGACGTTGAGCGGACCGTTCGCCCGGGGAGCGGGGGATCTACACCGTGCGCGAATACGGCATCTACATCGGCGGCGGCTGGCGACCAGGCGGTTCAGGCACGGCTGAGGCGGTCAGCCCGTCCACGGGCGAGGCGTTCGCCACGGTGGCCGTAGGCGACCAGGCCGACGTCGCCGCCGCGGTCGTCGCGGCCGCGGCGGCGTCCGGCGCCTGGGCCGCGGTCTCGGCATTCGAGCGGGCCGAGGCCTGCGAGCGGATCGCGGCCGGGATCGCCGGCCGCCGCGACGAGCTGGCCAGGGCGCTGACCGACGACCAGGGCAAGCCGCTCGTCGCCGAGGCCTACGACGAGGTTGACGAGCTCGCGGTGTACTTCACGATGGCGGGCGAGGACGCCAAGCGGATGGCCGGCGCGCTGCCCGCGTCGACGTCGGCGGACCGCCGGGTGCTCACCGCCCGGGTGCCGCTCGGCGTGGTCGGCGTGGTCAGCCCCTGGAACTGGCCGTACACGATGGGCGCGGAGCTCTTCGCGCCGGCGCTTGCAGCCGGCAACACCGTCGTCTGGGTGCCGGCGCCGACGACGACGGCCTGTTGCGCGCTGCTGGCAGAGGTCATCGCGCAGGCGAGTCTCCCTGCGGGTGTGTTCAACTTCGTCTCTGGGCCAGGCCCGGTCGTCGGTGACGCCGTCGTCGCGCACCCGCTGGTGGCAGGCGTGGGGTTCGTGGGCTCGGTGGAAACCGGCGGCAAGGTAGCCGCCAGGGCAGCAGGCAAGACGCAGCTGCTCGAGCTCGGCGGCAACGGCCCGATGGTCATACTCGACGACGCCGACCTCGAGCTCGCCACCGAGGCCGCGCTCGAGGCCGCCTACCTGTGCGCCGGGCAGAGCTGCACGGCCGGCGAGCGGTTCCTGGTGCAGGCGGGCGTGCGGGCGGAGTTCACCGAGCGGGTGGTCGAGGCGACAAGGGCGCGGGTGCGGCTCGGCGACCCGTTCGACCCGCAGACCACGATGGGGCCGCTGAACAACGAGGCCACGTCGGCCAAGTTCGACCGGCACATCGCCGGCGCGGTGGCCGACGGGGCGCGGGTCTGCACCGGCGGGCGGCGGGCGCCGGGATTCGCGACCGGCCTGTTCGCCGAGCCGACCGTGCTGGACGACGTCACGCCGGGGATGGCGATCGACCGCGAGGAGACGTTCGGCCCGGTCGTGCCGATCGTGGCGGTCGGCTCGGCCGCCGAGGCGCTCAGGCTGACCAACGCCGCGCCGTTCGGGCTGACGACCGCGGTGTTCACCGGCGACCTGGAGCGCGGGCTCGCCTTCGCCGAGCGCGCCAGGGCGGGCTGGGTCAACATCAACGCCTCGACCAACCTGTGGGAGTCGCACCTGCCGTTCGGCGGACGCGCGGGCAGCGTCAGCGGCCGCGGCAGGGTCGGCGGCCGCTACCCGATGGAGACGTTCACCGAGCCGAAGACGATCGTCTACCCGGCACCGAGACTCGCAGCGAGAGACAACTCAACGAAGAGTGGGGAGCTGTAAATGCCGATGCCAACCGCACTGGAGATCGCCCGCGCGGCGACGCTGAAGCCGATCGCCGACATCGCCGAGGACATCGGCCTGCCGCCGTGGCTGGTTCAGCCGTACGGCGAGCACGTGGCGAAGATCGACCTGAAGGCGATCGAGGAACTCGCCGACCAGCCGAGGGCCAGGTACGTTGTGGTCACCGCGGTCACCCCGACACCGCTCGGCGAGGGCAAGACCACCACAACCGTCGGCCTCGGCCAGGCGATGGGGCATATCGGCAAGCGGGCCACGATCGCGCTCCGGCAGGCCTCGATGGGCCCGACGTTCGGGATCAAGGGCGGCGCGGCCGGCGGCGGGTACAGCCAGGTCGTGCCGTTCGAGACGCTGAACCTGCACCTCACCGGCGACATGCACGCGGTGACCGCCGCGCACAACATGCTGTCGGCGATGCTGGACAGCCATCTGCACCAGGGCAACAAGCTCGGCATCGACCAGCACAACATCACCTGGAAGCGGGTGCTCGACGTCAACGACCGGGCGCTGCGCACCATCGTGATCGGCCTCGGCGCGGCGGCGGACGGCGTCCCCAGGCAGACCGGGTTCGACATCACCGCGGCCTCGGAGGCGATGGCGGTGCTGGCCCTGTCGACGTCGCTGCACGACATGCGCGCGAGGCTAGGCCGCATCGTCGTCGGCTACACGGCGGCGGGCGAGCCGGTCACCGCCGAGCAGCTCAAGGCGGCGGGTGCGATGACCGTGATCATGAAGGACGCGATCCGCCCGAACCTGCTGCAGACCCTGGAGAACACCCCGGTTCTCGTGCACGCCGGCCCGTTCGGCAACATCGCGCACGGGAACTCCTCGGTGGTCGCGGACCTGATCGGGATCCACAGCGGCGACTTCCTGATCACTGAGGCCGGCTTCGGCGCGGACATGGGCGCAGAAAGGTTCTTCAACATCAAGTGCCGGGTCTCCGGGCTGCGCCCGGACGCCGCGGTCGTGGTCACGACGGTGCGTGCGCTGAAGGCGCACTCAGGCAAGCACCGCATCGTGGCGGGCAGGCCGCTGCCCGAGGCGCTGCTGGCCGAGAACCCGCACGAAGTCCACCTCGGCGGCGCGAACCTGCGCAAGCACATCGAGAACGTCAGGGCGCACGGCGTGACCCCGGTCGTGGCGATCAACTCGATGCCCGAGGACTTCCGCTCCGAGCACGAGGCGATCGCCGAGATCGCCGCGTCGATGGGCGTGCGGTCCGCGGTGTGCACGCACTTCGCCGACGGCGGACGCGGCGCGGCCGGGCTGGCCGAGGCCGTCGCGGAGGCGGCTGAGGAACCGAACGACTTCAGGTTCCTGTACCCGGCGGAGGCATCGCTGCGGGAGAAGATCGAGACGATCGCGGCGCGGATCTACGGGGCCGACGGCGTCGACTACGCTCCGCTGGCCGCCCGGCAGCTCGACGGGTACGAGCGGAACGGGTTCGGCTCGCTGCCGGTCTGCATCGCCAAGACGCCGCTGTCGCTGTCGCACGACCCGTCGCTGAAGGGCGCGCCCACCGGCTGGCGGCTGCCGGTCCGCGAGGTACGCGCCTCGGTGGGCGCCGGGTTCGTCTACCCGATCTGCGGCGACATGCGGACCATGCCAGGACTCGCCTCGAACTCCGCCGCCGAGCGGATCGACATCGACGAGAACGGAGAGATCGTCGGACTCTCCTGACCGGGCTGACAGCCGGGCCGGCGACACCGCGGGCACGGCGGTCCGCGGCAGCCGGGACGGTTATGCCGGGCTGCCGGTCGGCGCGTTCCTCGACGCGCTGGCCGCCGGATCCGCCGCGCCGGCCGGCGGCTCGGCGGCGGCGCTGGTCCTGGCACAGGCGGCCGCCCTGTGCGCCAAGGCCGCGCGGCTGTCGGCGCGCCAGCTAACGGCCGAGCGGGCCGGCTCGCTGACAGCAGAGGCTGAACAGGCTCGCGCGCGGGCCGCTTCGCTCATCGACGACGACGCTCGGGCCTTTCGGGAAGTGCTCGAGCAGACCCGTCGTCGGGCCGGTGCGAGCGGAGCGGCCGGCCCGAGCGAGCCGGCCGGGCACAGCGACGCGGCCGGGCACAGCGACGCGGCCGGGCACAGCGACGCGGCCGGGCACAGCGACGCGGCCGGGCAGAGTCAGGCGGCCGGGCAGAGCGCAACGGCCGGGCGGCTCGCCGCCGCCCTGTCGGACGCGGCCGACGTGCCGCTGCGCATGGTCGAGCTTTCCGTTCCGGTGGCCAGGCTCGCCGCCACCCTGGCCGCGGCGGGCAATCCCGCGCTGCGCGGCGACGCCGTCGCGGCCGGCCTGCTGGCCCAGGCCAGCGCGCGCGCCGCCGCCGAGCTGGTCACGATCAACCTTGCGGGGAGTCCCGACGACCCCCGCCACGCCCGCGTTGCCGCCCTGCTCGCCGCGATCGCCAAGGTGATGCCCGGCCCCGGCGTCCGCGCGACGTAGCGCTCCGGGCAAACCGCCCGTGAACATCCATGGCACCCGTCCGGATGCGGGCAGCCAACCTCGCGCTCGGAAGGCGGACAATTCCGGCATCGGGGCCGCCGGCTCAGTCGTCCGCGGGCGGCATGGCCACATGCCACGGATTTCAGTGCGGCAAAGGGCGCAATTCGGACGGAAACCGACTGGAACACGTGGTATGTCGATCCCGGGCTGGCCGTAGTCCATGATCGTGGTGGATTCGGGTCGCATAGACCAGTCAATCCACCGCGATCATGGACTACGCGGGCCGTTAGGTCGGCTGATGAACCTATTTGCCGGTTTTGATCGACCATTCCGCGGGCGGCTGGCTCAGGGATCGCTTGGCGGGCCGCCCGGGGCGGCGACCGACCTTCCCGCCGGTCCGCCACAGACCGCGTCCCGTGGCTGGGGTTCCCTGACCGCGATACGCCGGCGATCGTGGCCGGCGAACTTGTCGCCGACGAATATCTGCGGCGCACGATGTTGCCCGGCCGAGGAGTTGCTGGGGCCGGTGTAATCAGGCGGGCAGGAGGTGCGCGTTGACGGATTTGGCTGCGGCGGCGAGCTCGGGCAGTTCGATCACCGTCACGCCGTGCGCGGCCAGCCAGACCGCGCCGCCGCCGGGGACGAACAGCGGCGGCTCGCGCCATGCGATGACGACCCGGCGCAGCCCGGCGGCGGCGATCAGCGCGGCGCAGGATGCGGGCCGCGATTTCCGGCGCAGGCACGGCTCGAGCGAGCTGTAGAGCGTAGCCCCGGCAAGCCCGGCGCCCGCGGCCCGGCGCAGCGCGACCTCCTCGGCATGATCTACGGGGCCGGTCTCGCGCGAGTAGCCCGTCGCTGTCACATGGCCAGACGCGGCGACAAGGATGGCGCCGACCGAGAAGGCCGAGTCCGACGGCGGGCAGTGCCCGGACAGGTCGATCGCGGCCGTCAGCCAATGCCGGTCGGCGTCAGGATCGCCGCGCGGCGTGCCGGGATCACGGTCCGGCTCAGCCATCGGCACCCCCTCGATTGCCCCGTCAGGTCAACCTACCCAACGGTATCTCCCGCGGGCCAGGCAGTGATTTACTGGCACACAACGACCCGTGCAGCCGCGTGAAGGATGGTGCGTGAGGCGATGGCAGCGACAGCGCGCAGGCCAGCCCAGTCCGGCCTGGTGAAGACCTTCGACTCGCTGAACCCGGCGACGGAGGAGCCGGTCGGCACATTCCCGGTGTTCGGCGAGGACGACGTCAACGAGACGGTCGCCAGGGCGCGCGAGGCGGCCGCCTGGTGGTCGGCGCTCGGCTGGAAGGAGCGCCAGACCAAGCTGCTGGCCTGGAAGTCCTACCTGACCAGGTACATCATGCGGCTTGCGGAAGTCGTGCACGCCGAGACGGGCAAGCCCACCGCGGACGCCCAGCTCGAGATCATGCTGGCGATCGTGCACATCGACTGGGCCGCCAAGCACGCCCGCAAGGTGCTGGGCCAGCACAAGGTGCGCAGCGGCCTGGTGGCGTTCAACCACGCGTCCACCGTGCAGTACCACCCGCTCGGCGTGGTCGGCGTGATCGGGCCGTGGAACTACCCGGTCTTCACCCCGATCGGCTCGATCGCCTATGCGCTGGCGGCCGGCAACGCGGTCGTGTACAAGCCCAGCGAGTTCACCCCGGCCGTGGGCGGATGGCTGGTCAGCTCGTTCGCCGAGGTCGTGCCCGAGCACCCGGTGCTGCAGCTGGTCACCGGCTTCGGCGAGACCGGCAGCTATCTCGCGCGCAGCCGGGTCGACAAGATCGCGTTCACCGGCTCGACGAAGACCGCCAAGAAGGTCATGGCCGCGTGCGCGGAGAACCTCACCCCGATGGTCGCCGAGTGCGGCGGCAAGGACGCCATGCTGGTCGCGGCCGACGCGAACCTGGACGCCGCCGCGGACGCCGCGGTCTGGGGCGCGCTGTCCAACGCCGGCCAGACCTGCGTCGGAGTAGAGCGCATCTACGTCGCGCAGACCGTGTACCACACGTTCATCGAGAAGCTGGCCGAGCGCGTCAGCGGGCTCCGCCCGGGCGACGACCGGGAGGCGGACTACGGGCCGATGACGATGCCGAGCCAGCTCGACGTGATCGAGCAGCACATCGCCGACGCGATCGCCCGCGGCGGCCGCGCCGTCGTCGGCGGCCTGGGCAGCATCCGAAAGCCCTACGTCGGCCCGGTGATCCTCGCCGACGTGCCGGAAACCAGCAGGGCGGTGGCCGACGAGACCTTCGGCCCGACGATGACGGTCAAGCCGGTCGCCGACCTCGCCGAGGGCGTGCGGCTGGCGAACGCCAGCCGGTACGGACTCGGCGGCAGCGTGTTCACCAAGAACAGGAGGGCGGGGATGCGCGCGGCCAGGGCGCTGCGCACCGGCATGATATCGGTCAACTCGGCCCTGACGGTTCTGAGCGTGCCCGCGCTGCCGTTCGGCGGGGTGGGCGAGTCCGGGTTCGGGCGTATACACGGTGCCGACGGGCTGCGCGAGTTCTCCAGGCCGCAGTCGATCACCAGGCAGCGGATGAAGCCGACGGCGAACCTGACCTCGTTCACCAGGACCGACAAGGACCTGAAGTCGATCATGACGCTGGTCAACATGCTGCACGGCAAGCGCTACACATAGCGCGCCCGCCGGCAACGCTGAAACCCCGCTGCTGCTTGCTGTGGCGACTGGCGGGGGTTCAGCGTTGTTGCTGCGGCTCAGCCGGCGTCAGCGCTGGAGCGCGCTGATCGGGGTGACGCGGCTGGCGCGCCAGGCCGGGTACAGGCCGGCGAGCAGGCCGGCCACGGCACCGGCCGCCGGGGCGGCCAGGAGCAGCGTCGGGTCGAGCACGGGCACCCAGCCGTGACCTGCGCAGACGGCCGAGATGATCAGCACCCCGACGCTCGTGCCGATCAGCCCGCCGATCGCGCCGGTCAGGACCGCCTCGGCCACGACCATCACCGCGATGTGCCGGGGCGCGGCGCCTACGGACCGGCGCAGGCCGATCTCCGCGCGGCGCTGGAAGACCGAGAGCAGCGTGGTGTTCGCGATCGCGATCACGCCCACGCCGAGAGCGATCAGCGCGATGGCCAGCAGCAGCGAGGTTAGCGACGAGTTCACCGACTGGCGCAGCGCCGTCGGGTCCTGCGGGACCGATGCGCTGATCAGGCGCGGGTGCAGCGGGTCGATGGCGTAGGAACCCTGGCGGCCGATCAGCTGGGCTGCGCCTGGGACGGTCCTGACCTGCGGACGGCAGCTACCTCGCGGCCGCCGGCACCAGGTCCGCCGGCTCGACGGCAGCGAGCGGGGCCCGTCCGGAGATCATGTCGGCGGCGCGCTCCGCGACCGCGATCGTCGGCGCGTTGGTGTTGCCGCGCGGCACGGTCGGCATCACCGACGCGTCGACCACGCGAAGTCCCTGCACGCCCCTGACCCGCAGCTCGGTGTCGACCACGCCCGCCAGCCTGCTGGCATCCACCCGGGCGTCGCCGCTCATCGAGCAGGTGCCGACCGGGTGGTAGATGGTGGTCACGTCGCGCCGCACGAAGTCGCGGATGTCGTCGTCGGTGCGAAGGCCGGCTCCCGGCGCCTCCTCGGCCGCGCACATCTTGCGCAGCGGCTTCCTTCCGGCGATGTCCCTGACCATCACCACGGCCTTGACCAGCGCCTCCAGGTCGGCGGGGTTGGCCAGGTAGCCGGGGTCGATCAGCGGCTTGTGCCTCGGGTCGGCGCTGCGCAGCATGATCCGGCCGCGGCTGCGCACGTCGACCAGCGTGACCAGGACGGACATGCCGCGGTCGGCCGGGTCGGCGAGGCCGCCGTTGCGGAACGGGACCGGCAGCGCGTGCCACTGGATGTCGGGGGCGGGCAAGCCGCCGTCGGTCCGCGCGAAACCGCCCGACTGGGCCACGTTGGTCGTGAACGGGCCCGAGTGGGTGAGCTGCCAGCGGAGCAGGTTCCTGGTGCCGGCCAGCTCGGCCAGGCCGCGGACCTTCGGCGTCGACCAGATCGCGGACACGATCGGATGGTCGGACAGGTTCGCGCCCACGCCCGGACTGTCGGCGACCACACCGATGCCGTGCTCGCGCAGATGGTCGGCGGGCCCGATGCCGGACAGCATCAGCAGCTGCGGGCTGTTGACCGCCCCGCCGGACAGGATGACCTCGGCCTCGGCCCGCGCGATGTGCTCGGCTCCCCGGTGCAGGTACCTGACCCCGGCCGCGCGGCCGCCCTCGACCACGACCGACGTGGCCAGCGCGTCGGTCTGCACGGTCAGGTTCGGCCGGGCACCGGCCGGGTGCAGGTAGGCGTCGGCCGCCGACCAGCGCCTGCCGTCCTTCTGGGTCACCTGGTAGAAGCCGACCCCGTCCTGGCTCTGCCCGTTGAAGTCGGGGTTGGCGACCGCCCCGGCATTGACCGCCGACTCGACGAACGCGGCGGTGGAGGCCGACTTGAACTTCGGGTCGGCGACCGACAGCGGGCCTGACCCACCGTGGTAGGCAGAGGGGCCGCGCGAGTTGTGTTCCGCCCTGATGAAGTAAGGAAGTATGTCGTGGTAGCCCCACCCGTCACAGCCGTACTCGTCGCGCCAGGTGTTGTAGTCGTACTTGTTGCCGCGGATGTAGATCATCGCGTTGATCGACGACGAGCCGCCGATCACCCGGCCGCGCGGCCAGTAGACCGACTGGCCGGCCGCCTTGTCCTGCGGCACGGTGCGGAAACCCCAGTCGTAGCCGCTCTGGAACAGCAGGTTCAGTGCCGCGGGGATGTGGATCTCGTCGGCGGTGTCGGGCGGGCCTGCCTCGAGCAGCAGCACGCTCACCGACGGGTTCTCCGTCAGCCGAGCCGCCAGCACACATCCGGCGCTACCCGCGCCAACGATGACATAGTCGTACACGGCAACTCCCCGGCCCAAAGTCCGCACTTACCAGCAAACCCTACTCGTTCGCATAGCGAGCGCCAGGCTATCGCGGGCGAGCGCCGGACTCTGTTCCGAGCAGCCGTACGTCCTTCCCGGCTCGACCAGTAGGTACTGAGGGCAGCTTCGGCCAGAACAGCCAGACGCGCTCCCGGCTCGACCGACCGAGAGCGCGCTTGGGGCCCTCTACAGCACCCGGCGGGCCCCCGAAACCGCCGGGCTGCTGCCCGCGATGGCCCTGACCCGCAGACTATCTGAGGTCACCCAGAGTGATTACGCTACGTAGTCCAAGGATGCCATACCGTGCTCGATTTGTGAATAGCCCGCGCGCGGCGCGGCGCCGTCCCGCCTGGCGGCGCGGCCGGCTCGGCCGCTACCGTGGATCCCATGCCGAAGGACAGAACCGACACGCCCGTCGTGCTCTCCCGCATCTATACGAAGACCGGCGACGACGGCACCACGGCACTCGGCGACTTCAGCCGGGCGCCCAAGACCGACCTGCGGCTCGCCGCCTACGCCGACGTCGACGAGGCGAACAGCGCCATCGGCGTGGCCGTGACCGCAGGCGGGCTGCCCGGCGACGTCACCGCGCTACTGATCAGGATTCAGAACGAACTCTTCGACGTCGGTGCCGACTTCTGCAACCCGGTCGCCGGCGAACCCGCCTATCCCCCGCTCCGGATCGACGAGAGCTACATCACCAGGCTTGAGCAAGCCTGCGACACCTGCAACGAGAACCTGCCGGCCCTGCGCAGCTTCGTGCTGCCTGGCGGAACGCCGGGCAGCGCCATGCTGCACGTCGCCAGGACGGTCGTGCGGCGTGCCGAGCGGACGGCGTGGGCGGCGGCGGCTGTGCACGGCGAGACGATGAACCTGCTCGCGGTCAAGTACCTGAACCGGCTCTCCGACCTGCTGTTCATCCTCGCCAGGGTGGCCAATGAGCCGGACGGCGACCTGCTGTGGAAGCCAGGCGGCGAGCGCTAGGAACCCGGCGGGATCAGGCCTCCTCGCCGGCCGCCCGAAGCTGCGCTGACAGGTAGGCCGCCCTGGCCCGGTTCTCGTCCTCGTCAGGGCCCGGGCCGGGTCCGGCGGAGTCGAGCTCGGACCTGACCGCCGACTTGTCGACGTCGGCTCCGAGCGCCGCCTGCCTGGCCAGGATCGAGACCTTGTCGTCGGCCACGGAAAGGAAGCCGCCGCCGACCGCCGCCTGCACCCAGCCGGAACCCGCGGAGCCGCCCTCGGGCAGGATCCGCACGACGCTGCCGGCCGCGAGGATCCCGAGCACCGGGGTGTGGCCGGTCAGAATGCCGATGTCGCCGTCGAGCGTCTTGGCGACCACCCGGTCCGCGTCGCCCGCCCAGACCTGGCCCTCCGGAACGACCAGCATCACGTGCAGCGTCACTGTGCCTCCTCGCGCGACTCCATCACGACTTCTCGAGCTCCTTGGCCTTGCGCTCGACGTCCTCGAGCCCGCCGCACATGAAGAACGCCTGCTCGGGCACGTGGTCGTACTTGCCCTCGGTGATCGCCTTGAACGAGGAGATGGTGTCCGCGAGCTCGACGAACTCGCCGGGCTGGCCGGTGAACTGCTCGGCCACGTACATCGGGTGCGACAGGAACCGCTCGATTCGCCTGGCCCGCTGCACCGTGACCTTGTCCTCCTCGGACAGCTCGTCGATGCCCAGGATCGCGATAATGTCCTGGAGCTCCTTGTACCGCTGGAGCATCCGCTGCACCTCACGGGCCACGTCGTAGTGCTCCTGGCCGATGTACTTGGCGTCCAGGATCCGCGAGGTGGAGTCCAGCGGGTCCACAGCGGGGAAGATGCCCTTCTCCGTGATCGCCCGCGAGAGCACCGTGGTGGCGTCCAGGTGGGCGAAGGTGGTGTGCGGCGCCGGGTCGGTGATGTCGTCCGCCGGAACGTAGATCGCCTGCATGGACGTGATCGAGTGACCGCGGGTCGAGGTGATCCGCTCCTGCAGCTGGCCCATCTCGTCGGCCAGGGTCGGCTGGTAGCCCACGGCCGATGGCATCCGGCCGAGCAGCGTGGACACCTCGGAGCCTGCCTGGGTGAACCGGAAGATGTTGTCGATGAACAGCAGCACGTCCTGCTTCTGCACGTCCCTGAAGTACTCGGCCATGGTCAGCGCGGACAGGCCGACCCGCAGCCTGGTGCCCGGCGGCTCGTCCATCTGGCCGAACACCAGCGCGGTGTCCTCGATGACGCCCGATTCGGTCATCTCGAGGAACAGGTCGTTGCCCTCCCGGGTGCGCTCCCCTACCCCGGCGAACACCGACACGCCGCCGAAGTTCTTGGCGACCCGGCGGATCATCTCCTGGATCAGCACGGTCTTGCCGACGCCGGCGCCGCCGAACAGTCCGATCTTCCCGCCGGACACATAAGGCGTCAGCAGGTCGATGACCTTGATGCCGGTGACGAACATCTCCGTCCTCGGCTCGAGCTGGTCCAGAGCCGGGGCCTGGCGGTGGATCGGCCAGCGCTCGGTCACCTTCAGCGAGGCCGTCGGGACGTCGAGCGTCTCGCCGAGCACATTGAACACATGGCCCTTCGTCACGTCGCCGACCGGCACCGAGATCGGGCCCCCGGTGTCGGTCACCGTCGCGCCGCGCACGAGGCCGTCAGTAGGGCGCATCGAGATCGTCCGGACCATGTTGTCGCCGATGTGCTGGGCGACCTCCAGGGTCAGCGTGGTGGTGTGCTCGCCCATCGTGACGTCGACGTGCAGCGCGTTGTAGATCTCCGGCATCTCCTCGGCAGCGAACTCGATGTCGACGACCGGTCCGATGACACGGGCTACCCGGCCGGTGCCCTGGCCGTCGGTCCCGCCAGCGGCGGCGTCGTGCTCTGCGGTTGCAGTCATGATGATGCTCACTAACTCCCACTGATCGTCTCGGCAAGCGCGTTCGCGCCGCCCACGATCTCGCTGATTTCCTGCGTGATCTCGGCCTGCCTGGCCTTGTTGGCTTCCCTGGTTAGCGCCTCGAGCAGCTCGTTGGCGTTGTCGGTCGCCGACTTCATCGCCCGCCGCCTGGCCGCGATCTCGGCCGCCGCCGAGTCGAGCAGCGCGTGGAAGATCCTGCTTTCCACGTACCAGGGCAGCAGCTCGTTGAGCACGGCCTCCGGCGACGGCTCGAACTCGTACACCGGAATAGGCCCGGGCCGATCGACCTCCCGCTCGGTGATCTCCAGCGGGAGCACCCGGTGCACCACCGGCCGCTGGGTCAGCATCGAGACGAACTCGGTGTAGACCATGTAGATCTCGTCGACGCCGCCTTCGTCGGCCGGCTTGCCGAAGGCCTCGAGCAGGGCCGTGGTGATCTCGGTCGCGTTGGCATGCCTCGGGGTGTCGGAGAACCCGCTCCACTCCCCCGCCATGGCGCGGTCCCTGAACCGGTGCCAGACGATGCCCTTGCGGCCGGAGACGAACGGCACCGACTCCAGGCCGCGCTCGGCCAGCCTGGCGTTGAGTGCCTGCGCCTCCCGCAGCACGCTGGCGTTGTACCCGCCGCAGAAGCCGCGGTCGCTGGTCAGCACCAGCACCGCGGCCCTGGCCGGATGCACTGGCTCGGTCGTCAGCGGGTGGTCGATGCTGGCAGACCGGCTGACCACTGCCTCGACGGCCGCCGTGATCTCGCGTGCGTACGGCCCGGCGGCCTTGGCCCGCTGCTGCGCCTTGATGATCCGCGACGACGCAATGAGCTCCTGGGCTTTGGTGATCTTGGCGGTGGACTTGACGGTGCTGATCCGCCGCCTGACCGCGCGAAGCTGTGCACCCATCTGCTACTTCTTCTCCGCCCGCGGTACCACCCTGGCCACGCCCTCGCGCTCGATCTCCTCTTCCTCGACCGGCTCGACCGGTTCGTCCTTGACCAAGAGCTCACCTGAGCTCGTCTCGAACCCGCGCCGGAACTCCTCGACCGCGTCCTTCAGAGCCGTGACGGTGTCCTCGGACAGATCGCCGGTTTCCCTGATCGCGTCGTAGATCCCGGAGCGGTCACGCTGGATGGAGTCGAGCAGCTCGGACTCGAACCGGCCGATGTCCTCCACCGGCACGTCGTCGAGCTGTCCAGTGGTACCGGCCCAGACCGAGACCACCTGGCGCTCCATCGGGTACGGGCTGTACTGGCCCTGCTTGAGCAGCTCGACCAGCCGTGCGCCGCGATCGAGCTGGGCCCGGGACGCGGCGTCCAGGTCGGAGGCGAACGCGGCGAACGCCTCGAGGTCGCGGTACTGCGACAGGGCGAGCTTCAAGCCGCCCGCGACCTTCTTCATCGCCCTGGTCTGCGCGTCGCCGCCAACCCGCGATACCGAGATGCCGACGTTGATTGCCGGGCGGACCCCGGAGTTGAACAGGTCAGTCTCCAGGAAGATCTGCCCGTCAGTGATCGAGATGACGTTCGTCGGGATGTAGGCCGACACGTCGTTGCCCTTGGTCTCGATGATCGGCAGGCCGGTCAGCGACCCGCCGCCGAGGTCGTCGGAGAGCTTGGCGCAGCGCTCGAGCAACCGCGAGTGCAGGTAGAACACGTCGCCCGGGTAGGCCTCGCGTCCCGGCGGACGGCGCAGCAGCAGCGAGATCGCCCGGTACGCCTCGGCCTGCTTGGTCAGGTCGTCGAAGATGATCAGCACGTGCTTGCCCTGGTACATCCAGTGCTGGCCGATCGAGGACCCGGTGTACGGGGCGATGTACTTGTAGCCCGCCGGGTCCGAAGCCGGGGCCGCCACGATGGTGGCGTAGTCCATCGCGCCGGCGTCTTCCAGCGACTGCCTGACCTGGGCGATGGTCGAGCCCTTCTGGCCGATGGCTACGTACACGCAGCGGACCTGCCGCGCCGGGTCGCCAGACTCCCAGTTGTCGCGCTGGTTAATGATCGTGTCGATCGCGATCGCGGTCTTTCCGGTCTGCCGGTCCCCGATGATCAGCTCGCGCTGGCCCCTGCCGATCGGCGTCATCGCGTCGATCGCCTTGATGCCGGTCTGGAGCGGTTCCTTCACCTTCTGGCGCTGCACGACGCTCGGCGCCTGGAGCTCAAGGGCTCGGTGCTCGGTGGTCTCGACCGGGCCCTTCCCGTCTAGCGGCAGGCTGAGCGGCCCGACCACCCGGCCGAGGTAGGCGTCGCCGACCGGGACGGAGAGCACCTCGCCGGTCCGCTTGACCCGCTGGCCCTCCTCGATCTGGCTGAACTCACCGAGGATGACCACGCCGATCTCGCGCACATCCAGGTTCAGCGCCAGGCCGCGAGTCCCGTCCTCGAACTCGAGCAGCTCGTTGGCCATGGCCGAGGGCAGGCCCTCCACCCGGGCGATCCCGTCGCCGCATTCGGTGACGGTACCGACCTCCTCGGTGGCGGCGGCGCCCGGCTCATACGCCGCAACGAAACGCGCCAGGGCATCCCTGATCTCCTCGGGCCGGATAGTCAGTTCCGTCATCTTCCTCGCGTCTTCCTCGTCTGCTGCTTCTGCCGTCAGCGGTCTTCGGGGCCGGAGTGGTTCCAGCCGGTCATGCGGCCAGCCCGCGGCGCAGATCGGCCAGGCGACTCGCGATGCTGCCATTGATCAGCTCGTCGCCGATGCGCACCGACACGCCGCCGATCATCTCGGGATCGATCACGACGTTCAGGTGGACGTCATGTCCGTAGGCCGCAACCAGCGCCGCGGCGAGCCTGTCCCGCTGCTCGTTGCTCAGCGGGACCGCGACATGAACCTCGGCCACCAGGCGCTCCCGCAGCTCGGCGGCCAGGCTCGCGTAGGACTCAAGCACTGCGTCCAGGCTACGTCCCCTCGAGTGCGCCGCTGCCTGGGTGATCAGCCGCAGCGCCGAGGCGCTCACCTTGCCCGAGACCAGCTCGATCACCACGGCACTGCGTCCTTCTTCTGGCACGAACTGATTCGACAGCGCCGAGCGCAGGCCGGGGTTACCCTGCACGATCCGGCCGAACCTGAACAGCTCGTCCTCGAGCTCGTCCAGTTCTCCCTCGCTGTCGGCGGCCTCGGCGATCGCCAGCACCGCGAGCTGCTCACCCGCGTCGGTCAGATCGCCGGGCTCGGACCACCGGGCGCCCACCAGCTCGGTCACGAGTCCCAGGGTCGTCGCGGAGATCTTGCCGGCTAGCAGCGCATCGGCCAGTCCGGTCCGGGCTGAGCGCTCTCTCGACGGGTCCGACAGGCTGCGGCGCAGCCCGGGCTCGCGGTCGAGCAGGCCGACCACGGCCAGAAGCTGGTCGCCCACCTCGTTAGCCTGCGCCGCCGTGCCTCCGGCCAGCGCGGCGGACAGCCGCTCCTTGGCCGCGATGAGCGATGCCCTGCTGGCGCCTCTCATCGGGCGGCCGTCTCCGGGGCGGCCTCCTGGACAAGCTCGCCGAGGAACCGGTCGACCATACGGGCCTGCCGTGCCTCGTCGGCCAGCGACTCGCCCACGATCCGGCTGGCGAGCTCGACAGCCAGGCTGCCCACCTCGGCGCGCAGCGCGGTCAGCGCCTGCTGCCTGTCCGCCTCGATCTGGGAGTTCGCGGACGCGATGATGCGCTCCCGCTCGGCCACGCCGTCCGCGCGGCCCTGCGCGACGATCTGGGCGGCTTCCTCCTTGGCCTGCTCGCGCAGCCTGGCGGCCTCGTGCCTGGCATCGGCCAGCTGAGCCCGGTACTGCTCGAGCACCCTGTTCGCCTCGGCCTGGGCATCCTCGGCCCGCTTCAGGCCGCCCTCGATATGGTCGGTCCGCTCGGCGAGCGTCGAGCTGATCCGCGGCATCAGCACCCTGGCCAGCAGCGCGAACACGATCAGGAACGAGACCGAGCCGATGATCAGCTCGGGCCAGTGCGGGATCAGCGGGTTCGGGCTACCCGCCGCGAGATACATCGACGGCATTCTCACTCCACTCCTTACCCGGCGATCAGTAGTGGAAGATGAACGGAATGACGATTCCGATCAGCGCCAGCGCCTCGGTCAGCGCGAAGCCGATGTACATGTTCGAGCGGATCAGGCCCGCTGCCTCGGGCTGGCGTGCCATCGCCTCGACGCCGTGGCCGAAGATCAGGCCGATTCCGATGCCGGGGCCGATGGCGGCCAGGCCGTAGGCGACGGCGCCGACGTTGATGCTCAGGACGCTGCTCGAGCCAGCGGCGATTACGTGATGAACGAGGTCAAGCATCTGCGCTTTCCTTTGCGTTCAAGCCGGCGGACGGTCCTCCGGCGGTTAGGTAAACCAAGCGCCTGCCGGTGGTGATCGCGCCGTCCGACGGGCGTCCCATTCCGGTCATCTCAGTGGCCCGCTTCCAGGGAGCCGCCGATGTACTGCGCGGTCAGGATCGTGAAGATATAGGCCTGCAGCGCCTGGATCAGCAACTCGAACGCGGTCAGCACGATCGTCAGGACGAACGATGTCGCGCTCCACAGCAGCCCGATCCCCGCGCTGAGCAGATACCAGGTGGCGAGCGTGAACACCAGCACCAAGATGTGCCCGGCGAACATGTTCGCGAACAGCCGGACCGCGAGCGTGAACGGCCGGACGAGTATGTACTGCAGGATCTCGACCGGCGCCAGGATGAGCAGGATGCCGACCGGCACGCCGCTGGGGATCATGTTCTTGAAGTAGCCGACCAGGCCCTGGTGCCTGATGCCGAGGTAGGTATAGGTGCCGTAGACCATCAGCATGAGCGAGGCGGGAAAGGCGATCTCCGACATCGCGGGGAACTGCGCCGCCGGGATGACCTCCATGATGTTCATGACCCAGATGAAGAAGAACAGCGAGACGAGGTACGGCAGGAAGTTGTCTCCGCGCTTGCCCATCATCGGCCGCAGGATCTGGTCACGCACGAACAGGATGCCGAGTTCGCCGAGGTTCTGCGCGCCCCTGGGCACGATCTTCGGCTGGGCGAATGCGGCCCAGAAGAACCCGATGACGAGGACCATGCAGATCGCCGCGAGCAGCATCGGCTTGTTGAACGTGAACGAGCCGATGTGGAAGATGCTCCCGTAAGTGAAGCTCTTCGGGTAGCCGGGCGCTGGGTAGCCGCAGCCGGAATTGAGGTGCGCCGAGGTCTCCGGGCAGTGCTCCGCGGCGAGCGCGATAACGCCAGTGGCCAACTCAGCCTCCTCCAGCCTGATGCACCAATGACACGCGACTCGTCGTCACGGGGCAATTCCCTCTAACGTCATGGGTGCGCCGCACGCGTGCGCTGCGCGACTCGGTCATGATCGCCCGTACTTGTAGATAACGGCGAACACCCCGACTGCCAAGCCACCCAGGGCGCCGATCGGGAACAGCGCCGCGATGTGCGTCCAGTGCCCGATCAGCCAGCCGACCCCGCCGTAGAACACCATCCCGGAGATCAGGTAGCCGAAGATGGACCATCCGGCGTTCTGCGAGTCGTCGGCCATCACCTGTCGCCTCGCCTAGACCTGCTGTCACGGCTCGTCACCGGCCGGACGGCTCGACGTAGGGTGCCTTCAGCCGCATCGACCAGAAGACCTGCGACGCCGACCAGGCCAGGATGCCGACCAGGGCAGTCAGGCCAAACAGCCGCGAGTTGAACACGGTGGTCCCGGCGAACCGCACTACGAAGAACAGCAGCAGCAGGATCTTCCCGATGTAGGTCGTCATCGCGGTGATCATCATGGCCTGCGGGCCGCGGCGCGCGGCGCGTCCGACGGCGAACACGCTGATCGCGAAGAACACGGCCACCAGGGCTGCCCCGAGCACGGCCCCGAGCAGCCCCTTCGCCCCGCCGACGGCGACGCTGATGATGATCATGACCGCGCCCACCGCCGCCGAGGTCACCGTCGACCGGCGGGCGATCTGGGCGTAGTTCGCCAGCATCAGTTTTCAAACTCCGGAGGAACTGGGCGGCCGGCTTGTAGGCCGACCGGCTCGTACGGTGCGTTCTGGGTGTCCCTGTAACATCCCGACGGCTCAGGCGGCAGCGGGACAACCGCGTGCTGCCAGGCGTCCGAAACGTATCACGGACCACGCAGCCGACGGTGTGCGGCTGCTCGTGAAAGATATCACAAGCTGTCCGGCGTTGGCCCCACCAGGTCACCGAACGTGACGAATGCAACCGATGTGACCAGGGCGTGTCTGGAGACCTCGGCGGACGCGGGCGGGTTCACGGGCCGATGTTGCCCGACGCCCTGGCGATCGGCCGTTCGATCGACATGGTGGCATCCAGCGGTGCGACCGGCGTCGGCGCGACGTCCCCGGTCGCGGAGTGCTGCTCGTTGTCCGCATCGCCGCCGACGGGCGTGGCGTGCCCTTCGGGAGGGACCCGGCGCTCGGGCCGGGACTGGCCCTCGGGCGGGACCAGGCGCTCAGACGGCGACTGACCGTCGGCCAGGACCTGGCGCGCGTCGGCCCCCCGCGGCAGATGTCCGGCACCGTTTCCGTCCGCCGTCGCGCCGAGCGACATGCCGTCAGCCCAGGCTCTTGCCGGTCTCCCGCCGCCGGCCGCAGCCGCCGGCGCGGTCCGCCCCCACCAGCGCAGCTTGGGTATCGACAGCAAGGCTAGGGCAAGCACCGCGGCCAGGGTCGTCCAGACGAGCACGGCCAGGCTCACCGTCGCGATCGACAGCCCGACCACGGCGCCGGCGAACAGCGCCGCCCACGCGTACAGGATCAGCACGCTCGACCGGTGCGAATGGCCGATCTCGAGCATCACGTGGTGCAGGTGCTTGCGGTCGGCCGCGAACGGCGACAACCCCGCTCGCGTCCGCCTGACGACGGCCCGCAGCATATCGACGTAGGGGATCACCAGGACCGCCGCCGGCAGCAGCAGCGGCAGGATCTCCGCGTACCTGTTGGCCTTGTAGTTCAGGCTGGTGTAGTCGAGCGAGTTGATCGCGCTGATCGGCACGTAGGCGAGCAGCAGGCCGAGCAGCATCGACCCGGTATCCCCCATGAAGATCCTGGCCGGATAGAAGTTGTGCGGCAGGAACCCCAGGCACGCCCCGGCCAGCAGGATCGCGGCCAGCGCGGGCGCGGCCTCGGCCGACAGGTGCACGACCTTGGCCAGCAGGTAGTAGTACACGAAGAACGAGATCGCGGCGATGAATACGATCCCGGCGGCCAGTCCGTCCAGGCCGTCGATGAAGTTGACCGCGTTGATCGTCGCGACGACGACCAGGATGGTCAGCACGACCGACTCGTTCTGGGTCAGGCTGAACAGGTGGTTGTTCGGCTCGGGGAAGCTCCATAGCTGGGCACCGCTGGCGAACAGGATCCCGGCCGCGCCGACCTGGCCGGCCAGCTTGCCGATCGCGCTGATCCCCCACCGGTCGTCGATGACCCCGATGACCACGATCAGGCCGCCGGCCCCGAGCAGGCCGAGTAGCAGGCCGGCACCGTGGAACCCGCTCTCGTGGAAGGTGTCGCGCAGCGGCACGAGCCGACTGGCCACCAGCAGGCCGGCCGCGACTCCGACGTACATCGCGATCCCGCCCATCCGCGGAATCGGAGCGGCGTGCACGTCGCGGTCCCTGGCCGGGATGACCGCCTTGAACCGCATCGCGAGTCGTCGTGTCAGCGGGGTCATCAGGTAGGTGACCGTCGTGGCGACGAGGAGGGTCAGCCCGTACTCGCGCACAGCCCTCACCAGCCCCGCGGATCGTCAGACATCGGATCAACTCTATGGCACCCCGAGCGCCACCGCGGTCCCGGCTATCCCATTCAGTCCAGTCCCGGTCAGCCTGTGCCCAGTCAGTCCCGGCCCGGTCAGTCCGGCCCCATGGCGACGGCGGCGACCTCGCGCAGCCGCCCGATCGGGACGACACCGCTGCGCAGCATCCTGGGCATGTCTCCGGTCAGGTCGACGATCGTGGACGGGACGTCGGTCTCGCACGGGCCGCCGTCCAGGTAGATCTCGGCCAGGTCGCCGAGTTCCTCGCGGGCCGCGTCTGCCGTGGTGGCGGCGGGCTGGCCGGTCAGGTTCGCGCTGCTCACGGCCATCGGCCCGGTTTGCGCAAGCAGTTCGAGCGCCACCGGGTGCTGCGGCATCCGCACCGCGACCGTTCCCTTGGTCTCGCCGAGGTCCCACTTCAGCGACCGGCTGGCCCGGCATATAAGGGTCAGCCCGCCCGGCCAGAACTCGTCGACCAGCTCCTGCCCGTACGGGCCCAGGTCCTCCACCAGGGCCGAGGCCGCCCGCACCGACCCGACCAGCACCGGCGGCGGCATCTGCCTGCCGCGCCCCTTGGCGGCGAGCAGGCTGTCCACGGCGGCCGGCCGGAACGCGTCGGCGCCGATCCCGTATACGGTGTCTGTCGGCAGCACGACCAGCGCGCCCTTGAGCACGGCCGCGACGGCCGCCGCGAGGCCGGCGGCCCGCTGCGTCTCGTCGGCACAGTCGAACATCTCGCTCATGCCGTGTTTCCCGCTCGCATGGCGATCATCCTGCCACGGGCCAGACCCGCCAGGTATATCGCTCCGGGTCGCCCGGCCCGCTCACGGCCAGATCGCGGTGACGAACCGGTCGAGCCCGGCCAGGTCGGTGTGGTTGCGGGTTTCCTTCCAGCCGTTCTCCTCGGCGAACACCCAGTACACGCCGGCACCCTGCGGCGCGCCGTGCTCGACGGCCACCCGGCCGCCCGGCCGCAGCAGCCGCCTGGCGACCTGCTCGACCACCCGGATCGCGTCCAGCCCGTCGGCGCCGGAGTACAAGGCAGCCGATGGCTCGTAATCGCCGACCTCGGGAGGCACGCCCGCGCCGACCGGGATGTACGGCGGGTTGCTGATCACCAGGTCGACGGCGCCGTCCAGCCCGGGCAGCGCGGACCGGAAGTCCCCGGCGTGCAGCGTGACCCGTCCGCGGGTGTGCGGCGCTGCGGCGGCGCAGCGGGCGATGTTCCGCTCGGTCCACGGCCTGGCGAGCGGGTCACCCTCGACCGCATGCACCCGCGCCCTCGGCACCTCCTGCGCGATGGCAAGGGCGATCGCGCCTGAGCCGGTCCCCAGATCGGCCGCTACGGGCTCCGCGACGTCCATCTCGGTGAGCCGGTCGATCGCCCACCCGGTCATCACCTCGGTCTCCGGGCGCGGCACGAAGACCCCGGGCCCGACCTCGAGCTCCAGGTACCTGAAGTACGCCGCGCCGGTAATGTGCTGCAACGGCTCGCGCGCCTCGCGGCGCGCCACGTCGTCCCAGAACCTGGGATCGAAGTCGCTGTCGGGCACCAGGTTGAGCTGGCTCCTGCGCACGCCGTGCCGGTGCGCCGCCAGCAGCTCGGCGTCGGCCCGCGGCGACTCCACTCCCGCCTCGGCCAGCCGCGTCACGGCGACGGCGATCTCGGTCATCAGCAGGCTCATCGGCTGGCCATCGTCAGGTCACCGGGCGGCGGCGAGCTTGTCCGCCCGGTCGGCGTCGACCAGCGCGCCGATGACCGCGTCCAGGTCCCCGTCGAGCACCTGGTCCAGGTTGTAGGCCTTGAAGCCGACCCGGTGGTCGGAGATCCGGTTCTCCGGGTAGTTGTAGGTCCTGATCCGCTGCGACCTGTCCACGGTGGCGACCTGGCTGCGGCGCTCGGCCGAAGCCTGCGCGTCGGCCTCCTCCTGGGCGGCGGTCAGCAGCCTGGCGCGCAGGATGCGCAGCGCCGCCTCCTTGTTCTGGAGCTGGCTCTTCTCGTTCTGGCAGGAGACCACGATGCCGCTCGGCAGGTGCGTGATCCGCACCGCCGAGTCGGTGGTGTTCACGCTCTGCCCGCCGGGGCCCGAGGAGCGGAACACGTCGATCCGCAGGTCGTTCGGGTCGATGCTGATCTCTACCGGGTCGGCCTCCGGCATCACCATCACCCCGGCGGCCGAGGTGTGGATCCGCCCCTGCGACTCGGTGACAGGGACGCGCTGGACCCGGTGCACGCCGCCCTCGTACTTCAGCAGCGACCAGGCGCCGTCCGGGGTCCCGGCCAGGCTGCCGCGCCCGGCGGCCTTGACCGCGACGGTGACGTCCTTGTAGCCGCCGAGCCCGGTGACGGTGCCGTCCAGGATCTCGGTCTTCCAGCCCTGGCGCTCGGCGTAGCGCAGGTACATGCGCAGCAGGTCGGCGGCGAACAGCGCCGACTCCTCGCCGCCCTCGCCCGCCTTGATCTCCACGATGACGTCCTTGGAGTCAAGGGCGTCGCGGGGCACGAGCAGGTGCTCGAGCCGCTGCTCGAGCTCCTCCTTGCTGCGGGCCAGCTGCTGTGCCTCCGCCGCGAACGACGGATCCTCGCCGGCCAGCTCGACGGCAGCGGCCTCGTCGCCGCTGACCTGCCGCCACCGAGTGTATGCCTGCACGATCGGGGTGAGCTGGCTGTATCGCCTGCCCAGCGCCCTGGCCTTGTCCTGGTCGGCGTGGACGGCGGGGTCGGAGAGGTCGCGCTCGAGCTGCGCGTGCTCGGTGGCGAGGTCGGCAAGCCGCTCTAGCACTGCTTACCTCCTCGATATCTGTCGGCGCGAGCCGGACCGGGTCCGGTCTGTGCTCGCGCGCTGATGCGCCACGCCTTCGACCCCGCCGTCGGCATACGCGGCCGGTTGCGAAGCTGCGGGCTATGGGCGGTATGTCTGGTGACGGGTGCCGGGAAGGGCGTTTGTGAGCCTGGCCGGCGAGCCGGCCAGGCGCGGACTCGCTGGCTACTTACCCTGCTTGCCGAACCGGCGCTCGAACCTGGCGACGCGACCGCCGGTGTCGAGGATCTTCTGCTTGCCGGTGTAGAACGGGTGGCAGTTCGAGCAGACATCGGCGTGAATCTGGCCGTTCCTCGCCGTGCTGCGGGTAGTAAAGGTGCTCCCGCACGTGCAGGTCACCTGGGTCACCACGTAGTCCGGGTGAATGTGTCGCTTCATGTTCTCTCCTGGTTCCCGCGGTCGCCGGGTCGCCTCGCCGCGCTGCGCGCCGCGGGCGTGAACCGGTACCGCATATGTCGGCACACCAGTGTGCCACATCGTTAACAGGCAGGCGGGCCCGCCGATTCCCGGCCGTCTGCTAGGAGGCCACCGTGGTCTTCTGCACGTGCAGCAGGAACTCGGCGTTGCTCTTGGTCTCCTTCATCCGCTCCATCAGCACCTCGAGCGCCTGCTGCGGCTCGAGCGCGTGCAGCACCCGGCGCAGCTGCCAGACGATCTTCAGCTCCTCGGGCGTCATCAGCAGCTCTTCCTTGCGGGTGCTCGACGCGTCCACGTCGATGGCCGGGAAGATCCGCTTGTCGGCGAGCTCGCGGCGGAGCCGCACCTCCATGTTGCCCGTGCCCTTGAACTCCTCGAAGATGACCTCGTCCGCGCGCGAGCCGGTCTCGATCAGGGCGGTCGCCAGGATCGTGATCGACCCGCCGTGCTCGATGTTGCGTGCCGCGCCGAAGAACCGCTTCGGCGGGTAGAGCGCGGTCGAGTCCACGCCGCCTGACATGATCCGCCCGCTGGCCGGCGCCGACAGGTTGTAGGCTCGGCCGAGCCGGGTGATCGAGTCCAGCAGAACCACGACGTCGTGGCCCATTTCGGCCAGCCGCTTTGCCCGCTCGATCGCAAGCTCGGCGACCATAGTGTGGTCCTCGGATGGCCGGTCGAAGGTCGAGTAGATCACCTCGCCCTTGACCGAGCGCTGCATGTCGGTGACTTCCTCGGGACGCTCGTCCACGAGGACGA